>OBEQ011357681.1_pt1 | contig 38586 bp, 43 predicted proteins | sample 1670901 | NCBI WGS metagenome assembly OBEQ01 (sample SAMEA104232315, study PRJEB22302) | groundwater metagenome | biome: forest; feature: aquifer; material: groundwater | place: USA | collected 2011-08-07 | depth 5.4 m | reverse complement strand
TTGCTGTTGGTTGGTACCAGGCTGTAACTTTGGTTGGCAGTTGGTGGAAAATGGGACTTAAACTAGTGGTAATTGGCATTGGCGCGGCAGTGATCGGTTTTATCATCGCCAAAATCTTCCATGTTTCTGCGGGTTAAATTAACTTGCCTTTTTAAACACTTTTTAGGTATGATGAACTTGGAATGGGTGATTTATTTCATAAAATTTCTTCAAAAATCTCCTTAATCACTGGCTCACCATTGGCCTTTATTACTGCAGTTATCATAATTTTAGTTTGGGCTATTTCTGGACCAATTTTTCACTTTTCAGATACCTGGCAATTAGTGATTAATACTGGCACTACAATTGTGACTTTTTTAATGGTTTTTTTGATTCAAAATACCCAAAACCGCGACTCAATGGCGATCCAAATTAAACTCGATGAGCTGTTAAGAGGTGTTAAAGGCGCCCGGACTGGGCTGGTAGATATTGAAGACCTCTCAGATAAAGATTTAGAAAAACTGCAAAGTGAATTTAAAGAGTTGCACGAACAATATTTCAAAGAGATTGAAAAGCGCGGCAAAACTACCAAAACCGTTGAAACCGAAGACATTGATATTAAAAAATAGAATTCTAGTGAAGAAAGCTACTTAGGGCCAAAAATATAGATCCAGCTAATATGCATTTATAATAAAGGACCGGGATACCCAAAATCCAATGAGTATGCCAGGGAATATGTTGACTGCCAAATTTTTAAATCCATATTTTGGGTTTCTGATAAACCAGAAAAAATCCTCAACCATTGAGATAAGGAAAAATCCAGCCAATGCCCTAAACTCTTGACCCAGTGACCAGGTGGAATAAAAGAAAAAAGGAAAATGTAAAAATAAAAGCACAAAAATGATTAAACAGAAGTGATAACCTGTAAGAGGGGAATTACCGTATAAAAGATAGGTAAATTTGTTTTTTAGTCTCCAAGTTGGAAGATTTTTAGCCCAGCCATCAGGTCCCTCAATTTGTATTTCCTACTCAGCCAATACCTCGGAGATTAGGATCACAAAAAGAATATAGGCTAACATTTGCTGATTATAACTTATTTTAAAACTGAGATAAGGTTTTATCTAAAACTGAATAATCAGATTGATAATCCGGAACATTTAATTTTTTGGCTTCCTCAGATAAGTTGCTGTTGTTATTAATTTTTACAACTGGTATTGGTTTAGGCGTGGGAAGGAATTTTGAAATTGGGGCAACAGTGGGAGCTTGGTGGGAAGCGATTGGTGGTGCAAACCAAGCTATAACTATTATAATAATGATAGAAATTATAACAATGACAATTTTCTTCATGGTTTTACCAATTCCTGAACCATAGATTGAGAATTAATAACTTTTTTCCTTAAAACCGAGAGGTCATTTTCAAATTGGTTAACTGTGGGCGTGACATCCCTTTTTAGATTTGTTTCAGAAATTAAGGTAAAAATATAATTTTTGGCGGCTTGAAAAGCCACTGCTTCATGGGCATAAGTCACCCAGTATCTAACCTTTTCCACTTGAGCAACTTTACCAGGATTTCTGGATTGAAACTCATCCAAAATTTCCCCTTGGGCCTCCATTTGCAGTGATAGTTCAGTCGTCCTACGACTATTAATCTCTATAATCTGGTTTGCCAAATTATCCAACTTTTTTTGGTCAGTTGGGGAGTAAGCGGCTTTTTTCTGATTATAAGTCTCCCTGGCTACCTGCTCGGCAATCCAAGGTTGGTAAAGCCCCAGTGCAGAAACCGGTAAACCCATAAAAACCATAGTCAAAATAAAAATAACTACAACTTTTGTAAAGCGCATGTAAAAATTAATTCGACAGTAATTCAGATATAGTCACGAATTCATAACCCTGTTTTTTCAACTGCGGGATAATCTGCGCTAAAGCCTGGGCAGTTTTCGGGGCATTTGTCCCACCCTGGAGATGAAAAACTAAAATTGAACCGTTTTGGACCCGGGGAAGAGTGCGTTGGACAATTGATTCAGTGGATTTGTTAAAAGCATCCCCGGTAGCCAAATCCCAATGGATAACAGTTAATCCAAGTTTGGAAACTGTTTCCAAATCAGTTTTATCATAGCATCCCCCGGGAAAGCGGAAATATTTTACTTCAACTCCAGTTACCGCCTTAATCTCTTTCTGGGCTTTTTCAACTTCATTAGAATCCTGGGTATTATCAATTACTGGCAGATGAAAACAGTTGGGAGTAAAAGCCGGGTGGGAGTAAGAGTGGTTTCCCAATTCAAATAATGGGTCTTGCGCCAATTGTTTGGCCTCCTGAGGATACGTCTTAACCCATAAACCAGTTAGAAAAAATGTGGCTTTAATCTTGTTTTGCCTTAATAAATCTACAACCTGAGAGTTATACCAAGATTTAACTACACCTTTTTTTAAAAGCAGTAACATCCCTTGAGTCATATCAGCATCAAAGGTAATAGCTATTTGGTGTTTAAACCGGGAACCATGTTCTATAATTTCGGGTTTGGGCAGAGTTGTTGGTAACTGTCTGGCCACCTTTTCTACAAATTGTTTAGGTGAGTCTTGTTCCAGATTTCTTAAAGGATAAATTAAATTGCGAAAATTTGTAATAAGAATAAACAAGACTACAGTTAAACTAATCCCCGAGAAGGTGAGCAAAATCCCAAAAATCTGGTGTTCAATAATCCGTACTAAGATGTGCTTCTTTGGTTGTATGGCAGTAACTGAAACTGGTTTTTTAGTATTCTTAGCAGGCATTAAGGTTATTTGGATCCTTTCAAAAAAGGCAAGGTTCTTCGAGTATTTTGCTAAAATTTTTAATTAAGTAAAATAGATGAAGGTTCTTAAGAACTTGCGAAGCGAGTTCACAAGGACTGTAAGCCCTTATTTAACTGTATTAAGTTATTGCGTCTGAGTCAATTATGTGAAATAGTTGAAGTATGTCGAAACAAAGATCCTTTATCTGTGCTCAGGCAGGTTTTGCCCCTATCTTGCATTTAATTATTGGGCTGGCGGTGGGTATTGCTTTGGTCGAACTGTTATCATTTTACTATCACCCTTTAAATAGTACTACTCTTCCACCCACTTTAATTACTACTACCAATAAAACCATTACCAACCAAGCCGCGGGTCCTGGCACAAAACTCGATCTGCAAAAGCTCAATAAATATCTAAGTGTTGAAGCCGCACTTTTGGGGCTGGGTGATAATATGAGCCTTTATTTTAAAGATTTAAATAATCCCAACAGTGAGGTCACCTTAGACCCAACCAGATCCTGGATTCCCGCCAGCACAATTAAGTCCTACGTTGCGCTGGAAGCTTATAGACAGCGGGATTTGGGGCTGATTAATTTCAACCAGTTGGTAACAATTCCTCCAGAAAACGTTGTCCCAACCGAACTTGAGACTGAGGATTACCCCAGATTGCGGGAAGGGACCAAAGCCACAATTAATGATCTGCTGGGTGCAATGATTACCCAATCTGACAATACCGCTTATAATACCTTACTGGATGTTTTAGATCGGCGGAATATCAATAACACCCTCAAAGCTTTGGGACTGACTGAAACTGTGGTGGGCGAGAAACTGAACTTAGACTCCAGCCAATTTCAAAAGGATCTAGAAGTTGCCGGCAGGCAGCCAAATACCACGACAGTTAAGGACTTCGCCAGTTTTTTTGATCTTTTATATATCCATCAAGTGGCTGATGCGGAAGAGATTTTAGCGGTCTTCAAAAAACAAAAGATTAATAATATGATCCCGGCACTCCTGCCGCAAAATACCTTAGTGGCTCACAAAACCGGGGATTGGGCCCCAATTTACCATGATGGGGGGGTAGTCTACAAACCCAACCAACCCTTTATTCTGACAGTTTTTACCAACGCCAATAACCCTAGTGCCGTTGCCCAAATCGCTAAAGTGGCTTTTTATGACGATGCCCAGAGCGTAGGACAGGATATTGTCACTCCGGATAAAAAAACCACTTTAAACCTTAATACGGATAAAATAACCCTAGCCGAAAGTAATAGCCAAACAGAAGTTTTAAGTGAAACTACTCAAAAATTTCCGGAAATTACAGCCGAGGATTTGGGGATTACCGCCAATGATTTATCTTTGTTTGATAACCAGAATGCCAAAAAAATCTCCAGCGCGTTAATTACCCCTGATTTACCTTTATATGGCTTTAAAAGAGTCCTGGAAATAATTGCTGAGAAGCTGCCCGGCCGTTCCCAAAATCAAGTCGAGAGGAAACTTACTCAAACTCAAAACCGGTTATCAGAACTCAAAACTACTTTAAATAAAGGCAACTTGCAGGAGTCTGAAAAGCTGCTGGCTGAATCAGAACAGAACTTAAGTAATGCGGTCCAAAGTGCCCAGAAAAAGGATAGCACTAATGTTGACCTGACTTCTGTCAAACAAGTTAATGATTTACACTATGCGACTTTAGCAGAGTCGGCCAAAAATATCCCCAGCAATAAAAAGGAACAATTTATCGATATGGTCTACCGCTTCAAAACCCAAAACGAAAAGGAGGTTAAACCGATCGTGGCCAAATCAGTAGTAGCAAACCCCCTGCAGCAAAAACCTTTAATCGGCACGATCCAAAAAACAGATGACAAAAATATTACCGTCCAGTTTGATGATGGGTCGCAAAAACAACTTAATGTCTCAACCTTTACCCCGGTCAGGGATTTTCATAGCGAGCGAATTGACAATAAAAATGACTTACAAGAAGGCAGTAAGATCGCAGTTATTGGCCAGGCTGCAAAGAATGGGGTAATTGTCCCACAATTCATCCTAAAAAATATTCCTCACGAACTACCCGATAGACACGAAGGTACTGTAGTTGAAATTGACCCAAAGGATAAAATTTTAAAGATTAGGGAAAAAGGGAATCTAGCAACCATTCAGGTTGGGGAGTCAACGATCGTTAAGGGATCGGATACCAGCGTCTCTTTGGAAGGGATAAAAGCCGGATCTAAGGTTAGAGTTTATGGGGAATACCAAGCTACACCCGCTGCCACACTTAAACCTTTTTCCAGCTTCACTACCAGCAGTTCTAGTTTGCCCCAACCTAAACCTTCGGGTACTGTAGGGCCAGTTGGTAAAACCAGTTCTGCCCCAAGCATTATCCCAAAACCCGCAGCAACTACAACCCCAAATCAAAACAGTACCTCAGGCAGTGCAAAATCTACCCCCGCGCCAACTCCCCAAAACAATAACACTCAGCAAAGCCAAACTATTATCAAGGCTACCACTATCTCCATTACTGGCAATAGCTCGGGTAAAAACGAAACCACCCAGCCTAAAGCACCAACTCCACCGCCTGCTCCTCCAAGTCCGCCCAAACCAGCTGCACCACAGCCACCTCCACCAGCCCCTGCGCCAACTAAAAAATAATTATTGATAACCTTTAGCCTGAAGGTTGAAGAGGGTTGCGTATTGGCCATCCAGTTTCATTAAAGATTTATGATCCCCGGATTCCACAATCTTACCGTTTTCAATGACATAAATTTTATCAGCATTTCTGACTGTCGAAAATCGATGAGAAATAATAATTACAGTTTTGTCTTTGGCCAGCTTTTCCACCCGGTTAAAGATCTCTGATTCCGCTTTGGCATCAATTGAGGCGGTTGGTTCATCCAAAATTAAAACCGGAGCATTTCTAAAAAAAGCCCTGGCAAGCGCTATCTTTTGCCATTGCCCACCAGATAACTCCTGTCCGCCTTCAAAGGTTTTACCCAACATCTGAGCATACTCATCATCAAACTTTTTAATCATCTCATGGGCCCCAGCACCTTTGGCTGCATCAATGATTTTCTCCAAATTCTCCTCTTCCCACACCCGGCCAAAAAAGATATTGTCTTTGGCGGGATATTCATAATGGATGAAATCTTGGAATAAAATTCCTAGAGATTTATACCAACTCTCTAAATCCAGCTCCTTTAAATTAACTCCGTCAATTAAGATCTCCCCTTCACTGACATCATAAAACCGGCCCAAAAGTTTAATCAAAGTCGTTTTACCAGCTCCATTTTCACCGACAAAAGCGACTTTATCTCCCGGCTTAATTAGCAAATTAAAATCCTTCAAGATATAACGTTTGGCATCGGGATATTTGAAACTGACATTTCGGAATTCGATAATTGGAGTTTTATTAAAATCAACTTTAAGCGGATTTTCCACCTGTTTAATAGTTGGTTCAATCTCTAGAAGATCAAAGATTGATTTCATATATAAGGAATGTTCAAAGGTCTGGCTTAAATTGGAAAAAAGCCCGCCTAAACCATTGTTAAAATTACCAATCACTGATTGGTAAAAGCTAATATCACCCAGAGTAATCTTTCTTAAAACTGCCTGCAGGATAATATAGCCCAGTACCCCGACAAAAATAAAACTTTCTAAAACATTAAAAAGGGAATTTATTTTGAGTTCTTTGATCGCAAGCTTCCGGTTTTCCAAAAAATGGGACAGTTGCAGGTTATAAATCTCTTTTAAAAACCGATTCTTGACTCCGAAAATCTTTAATTCTTTGATACTGTCACCCCGTTGTAACAAAGATTGGGTATAACCAAATCGTTTACGTTCCGCCACTTTGTGGTCCCAAATATTCCAGGAAAATTTAGAGAACAAAACCTGGTTTATTAAATCAGGGATCGCGACCAGTGTTAACAAAAGTGCCAGAAAGACATTTAAATGGACAATGGCAACCAGGGCGATTAGAACCTGAACCATGCTTTGGGATAACATTAAAATTACAAATGCGGCTTGATGGGGCCGCCAAGTATAGTTATCTCTGACCTTTTGCAAAATATCATGAAAATCGCTGTTTTCAAAGTGCTGCAAATCAAGTGAAGCGATCTTATTTAAAACTAACTGATTGATAAAAAGTGGTAATTTGATATAAAAAATCTTGCGCGAAAAAGCTTGATAGGTAAAAGCCATCCGGCCGATATAACTTACCCCCAAAAAGATCCCCATATATAGATAGAGTTTTGAATAATCAAATGAGCCACCAGCAAATGAAGCGGCTGCCAAGTCTATCACCAGTTTAAAAATATAAGCATTAACAAAGGGGATAATGGCGGGAATTAAAACGGCAACTAAAGTTCCGACCAGAACCCATCTTTCGGCAAGCCACACCAGTTTCATCAGTTTAAAGCTGATAGTTATAACCTCGCTAATACGGCTTAAGTGCTGAGTAGGAATTTTTAAATCCATTAGTCTCATCGTATCAAATTTTAACCAAAGGTGGAAAATTTTCCAGTCTGTTTTTGAGCCTGTAGTTGAAGTATAATAATAGAGTCTAGTAACAAGAATCTAGAGTCCAGAAAAACAAATTCCTAGATTCTTGATTCTAGTGACTAAACACTTTCTTATGACTACTGACGAAAAGATTCAATTAATTACCAGAAACTTAGAGGAGACTTTAACTGAGGATGAACTCAGGGCATTAATTGATTCCGGTACTCCCTTAAAACACTACATTGGCTTTGAAATCTCAGGCAAAGTCCATATTGGTCAAGGACTTCTAACCATGCAAATAATAAAAAACTTCCAGGATGCAGGTTTAGAAACGACGATGTTACTTGCTGATTGGCATACATGGTTAAACAAGAAATTGGACGGAACTTTAGAAACAGCCCAAAGATTAGCTCGAGCGTATTTTCAGGAAGCCTTGATTGCGGCCACCCTCTGCGCTGGCGCTGATCACAACAAAATCGAATTTATTTTAGGCAGCGAACTTTATGAAAAGCAAAACACTGCATATTGGGCAAAAGTTGTAAAAGTTTCTAAAGCCACAACCTTAAATCGGATGCTCAGATCAACAACTATCATGGGACGCAAGGAAACGGAAGTCTCCGATGCCGCGATGCTGATTTATCCGGCAATGCAAGCGGCTGATATTTTTGCTATGAATATCAATATTGCTCATGCCGGTTCTGATCAACGAAATGTTCATATTGTAGCTCGGGAAGCAGCCAATGAACTGGGAGAACCTAAACCTGTGGCACTGCATCATCATTTATTATTGGGAATTGCCAAACCTAACGATCAGTCTTTGGCACTAAGACAACAGATCATAGAAAAGGGTTCAGCAGAGGCACTCAGTTTATTAAAGGATGAAATGATGGGACTTACTGAGGGGATGAAGATGAGTAAATCTAAACCCGAAAGTGCGGTTTTTATTACTGACTCTCCCGAAGAGATTAGAAAAAAGGTAAGCCAGGCTTTTGCTCCGGAAGGTGAGATCATATTAAATCCTATTTTGGACTGGGTTAAATACTTGGTTTTCTATAACAACACCACTTTTGTAATTAAAAGAGATGAAAAATGGGGTGGGGATTTGAGTTATGCGAATTATGCAGATTTAGAAAAAGATTATGCTGAAAAAAAGTTGCACCCGCAGGACTTAAAAGCGGCCGTGGCAGAATGGTTAATAGAAAAGTTAGAACCTGCCAGAAAATATTTTGAAGACCCGCAAAGAAAAGCTGCATTAGAAGAGATTGAGGCTTTAACTGTTAAACATTAATCATCCATGTGGGGACTTAGAGCCAAAATAATAACTCACAGCCCTAGAACCCATATCCTGCAAAATATCTATTAAACCCGCTTTAAATCTTCTTTTTAAGATCTCTCCAACTCCTGGACCCAAAGGAGATAAACCATCTAACAATCGTCCGTAGGTATTGAAACGTCTAGCTTGAGTCAGATTTCCACCCAATTCTTCAGAGATTAGGATTTTAAGTTTTGGGGGTGAAATATCAGGTAAATTTTTTCCAAATTCCAACATCTTGGTTTGAGAATACCTCGAAAAATTTTAATTTTCAAGTTAGGAGATGGCTTTAAATTTGGGAAAAAACTCTTCTGGATAAAATATAAGTTACTGTACTAAAAGCCATACCAATATAAAATGGGTTAACTTCAATTGATGTTACGGAATTAAAATTTTCCATTCCCATCATTGCAGATAAACCTGATATTAAAGCCAAGCCAGCTGGAATTCCATAATCTCTGAGATTGCGGCCATGCATAGCAAAAAATCTTTGAAATCCTCGTGGTTGGTCGAGAGGAGGTAAAATCTTAAACTGTAAATCTTCAGTTGTAAATTGTTGAATACCAATTTTTCCTTCAGTAGCAATCCTTAATCCTTCAGGCGACATCATAACTATCAATATTATAATTTGAGCGAAGCGAAAATTTCAAGCTCTGCTTAGCTCTACAAAACTTAGTTTTCAAGGTGTAAAATAATCTAATGGATAAATGGATGCGCAAATATCGTTGGGTGGGGATAGTTTTAGTGGCTTTGGGCACAATTGCCATCCTGCTTTTCTCCCTGCTACCCGCTTTTATGTATTAGCTACCAAAAGCAAACCTTCTGTTAATCTCTTCCATTACCAAACGAGTTGGTAATTTAATATGGACTCCAGTTTTAATTAAACTCATAGCATGATAAATTTTTTGAGCAGCAGCAGGATCACGTTGAGCCTCTTGCAAAAGTTTAAGAAAGTCTTCAGTACTCATGCCTAAACCACTGGCTATATCTTTAAATGTATCAGGATTTGAAACAGCCAGAGTCACAAAACCTTGAAGATCTTGTCCATCCCAGGTTGGAGTCACTCCCATCTCTTGAAGCAAACGTCCAGCAGTTTCACCACGGGCTACAACATGATCGACGAAAAGTTCGTGGTTACCATGGTTTAACTCAACAAAGTTATTAACTGTTTGGGCCACTTCATGGGTTGAAACTGGTGGGACTCCAACTTCAATTATACTTCCACCCACAGGGTGAGCAAAATTCTGAACAACACTTTCCAAATTATATTTAGCATAATCCTGATCAAAAGTGGCTTTAACTGCATCTGATGCAAATTTAAGATCACTGACTTTACTGACATCCAAATCTGGATGATCAATTAGTACCTGTCTTAAAGCATGAAGTTTGGAATCGTAGGCTTGCTCTTCCAGAATGTGTTGAGTTTGACTATAAAGAGGGGAGGTTTCGGGAACTGCAGCCAAATGGAAACCAACCCTACTAGCAACAGCCTTATTAAGTGCTTGATTTTTTTCAAACAGATCAACTTTAGCTGCTATATCTGGGGTTAATGGCACTGGAACAGGCTCTGGTGGCCTAGGTATTCCAGGGGGGGGAGTTTGAGGCTCAGGGGTTGGCACTCCAGGTTTAGGCACAGCAGTAGGCTCAATTGATGGCTTTGGAATAGCTGTACGCGGAGCTGCTACCTCTGTTGGTAAGCCAGTTGGGATAGTTGTTGCAGTTTCGGGTGGAGTAGCTCCGGGCAAATGATCATGGATATTAGTACCAAGTTTATTGAATTGTTCACCAACCCAAGCAATAGGATTATGATCTGTCAGGATGGGGTTAATAAAATCATGTATCTCATACCCAATAAGTCCTCCAACTGCACCAACAGCAGCGCCTCTGAAAACTCTTCCATAATCATTAAGATTTCCCGCTCTTCGTAACTCTTTGAGGGTACTCACTACCGCACCACTGACCGTTCCAGCTATAGCTGCAGCAGGTAAACCTTCGACACCAACTAACGATAAACCAAAAGTTACTCCATGCTTTACTGCGTAACCCGCTCCTGCACCAATTAATAATTCTTGCCATTTCCCTTCATCCCAACCCTTTAAAACTTGAGTCCTAGTTGCACCAAACAAGGCTCCGCCTCTTTCAGTAGCAAATCTTTCCGCTCGGTGCCAGTAGGGTTCATTAAAAGTATAATTGTGTATTGCTTCTGCCATGTTTATGAGCCTTTTTGTAAAAACTTAATGATAGCTATTTCAATTTGCTTTTTGCTCTCGGATATTATATTATAGGTCACTGTAATAGTCAAACCAGCAACAAATGGATAAAGAAAGATACCAACCAGCACCAACCCGTAGAATTCCATCTACCCCCGCAGAGGTGGATCAAACCCGTAATGCTCTAAAAACTGCCGTTGCAGGAAACGGAAAAGAAGCCGATTTTAAAGCAGCAATAGATGCAGTAACTAGACTTGATTTAATGGGTGAGGCAACTAAACCTGAAGTACTCTTTCGCTTAAGACAACTAGGTAATCTTCCAGGTTGGAAAACAGATATTGATGATGCAATCAACGCAGCAAGAATAGCCCGAGATCCTGACGAAATCCAGAGATTAGTCAGAATTGCACACCTATTTGGAAAAACTGAGGATTCTTTTGGGTTTAATACAATTCTACGCATCTTTGATAAAAATATTCCAAGCTCTAATACTCGTTATCAGGAACTTTGGAATGAAGCTGAACAGGAGAGAGCTGCACAAGCAGCTGCAGCACAAGCACAAGCCCAAGCAGCTGCACAAGCTAGAGCTAACGCTCAGGCAGCAGCTGCAGCCTCAGCTCCACCCCCGCCTCCACCTCCTCAACCTCCAAACACAGGTCCAGCGGCTGGAAATAGGCCCTCAGGAACTGGAACAACTCCTGGTGGGACAGGAAGAAGACCAAGTGGAACCACAGCTGGAACAGGTCCTAGATCTTCGGGCCCAACATCCAAACCTACAGGTCCTGCTGCTGGACCAGCAAATCCAGCTAGCGCACCATCAACTGGTCCAGCTATACCTAATAAAGCACCGGCGTGGGAAGTATTAGATGCAGGAATGATTAAGAACTTAGATGCTGGGATTACAATCGCCCAAAGAACCGAAGATCCTGACACACATAGACCAATTGACCCTGTAAAAAGAGAAGATTTTATTAAAAATGCTGAGGCAAAAAAACAAGCCTTTGAAGATGGTAAAACTCATTTTATAGCTGAATGGGCCAAAGTTGAATCAACTCTAAATCTACCCACTGGCAGAGATCAAATTGACGTATTGGAACGATACACAGTAGCTTTCCAAATCCTAAGAGACTTTGCGACTTCTAAACATAGAGATAAAAATATGAATATCGCCGCGGCTATTGTCGTTCTCTTTCCCAAAATCTGGCCAATCGAGAGAGTTCGGAGAGGTTGGATGGGTGCAACCGCTGGTAGCGGAAGTTATGCTGACGAAGTAATTGGGTTGCATACTTACCTTCCAAGTACTTATCACAGTTATACATTTAATCCCGCTATTTTAGATCCATCTTATACTGGCCCCGATTTAAAATTAAAGATTAGTCAGGCTGAAATGAGGAAAATTGGACCATTTAAGACTTTGCTGACGAACCGACTTCATCCTGATCTTTATCAAGATGATCAGGCCACAGCTCTAACAATGAGAGTACTATATGACAGATTTAACCATTATTGGGATGCTGTAAAACAATATATTGATGAGATGCCTTAATGATAGTATAATATTATAGGCTTGACAGTAATCAGGCTTTATGATATTATACTAAAAGATATTTATGGAAACTCCACAACTACCAGAAGGAATTCAAAGTCGAGATCTAGCTCTTTTCCGGGCAGCCAGACAAGAGAAAACACTGTCTGATGCCTCGCTTCGCGCTCTTGCCAAAGTCGGATATGACTCAAGAAGCCGTTCTACTCATCCACCCGCTGCAGATTATGACAGAGATCAAGTTAACCTGACCAGCTTTATTGGTGATGACAGCGGATCAATGGCTAATCCACCAAGAGTGGCTCCATCTGCCGGAAGATTTGAAGGAATTCAAATCGCAAGTAAAGCCCAAATTTTAGAGCTAGCCCAGAATGGTTGGATCGATGCTTTATCAGCTTTTCAGAACGCCGATACTTTTAGAATGCAGACTGCTTTACTTCACGAAGGTATACTCGTCAATGAGGAAGGTTTGTCTTATTTATCATTACCACACGCAATCCGCTTAGTTCGCGGTGTCAACCTTAATCCTCGAGGAGGGTCTCCCATAATTAGACGCACTATGGAAACTCTAGGTCGGGCATTTGAGGAAGGGCAAGAATTTCGTAATAACTACGTTAACGATGTCAGAATTTACCTCATGATGGCCCATGACGGAGGGGCAACGGACCATGATGTAAGGGCAGAAGATGTTCAGCCTTTAATCGCTGATGCCAGAGCCTCTCACTACTTAAAATTCTTCTTCGTAGGAATGGCAATGGATAATAGTGAAGCATGTATTCAAAGCTACTTAGATATGGGTTTGCTTGATGAAGAGATCATCCGACCAGGAGATAACGCCACCAAAGTCATTAAAAGTATTGAAGGTTCAGCACAAGCTATCGAAAGAGTTTCTAATTTAGCTAAAAGACAGGTGTTAGCTCTTCCAGCCGGAGAAATCGCTGCTCTTGCCAGACAGAACATGGGCAAATAAAGCCCAAGTAGTATAATCTTCAGGTGAACCCCAAGACGAAACTTTCTCAAATTTCTGGTATTGGACCATACTTTGTCTATAAACTCCAAAAACTTAACATCTTTACTGTTGAGGATTTAATTTCCCATTACCCCTTTAGATATGATGATTTTTCGGCTGTTTCTACTGCGCTTGATGCTCAGGAAGGGCAAAAGGTAACCTTAATTGGCGAGATTTGGTCAATTAAAAATATCTTTACCCGGGGTGGTAGGGTTTTAACCCAAGCGGTTTTTAATGACGGCACAACCCCTATTAATTTAACCTGGTTTAACTCTTCCTGGATCACCAAACAGCTGCTGGTAGGTGATAAGATCCAAATTTCCGGCAAATTAAGTAAATATAAAAATAAATGGACAATTGTGGCACCGGTGTGGGAGAAACACACCGTCATTGCGAGCGAAGCGAAGCAATCTCAGGGACTAAACTCTAAGATTGCCGCGTCGGCTACGCCTTCTCGCAATGACGAACACATACATACTGGCAGATTGGTCCCCGTTTACCCTGAAACTGAAGGCTTAAGCTCAAAGTGGCTGCGGCAAAAAATTGCCAACGCTTTGCCCCAGGTTTTACCCAAAATTGAGGATCCATTACCTGAAAAAGTCAGAAATAAAATGTTACCACTTGAGGAAGCAATCCAAAAAATTCATTTTCCCTTAAGTTTAGATGAGGCTCAAAAATCCCGGGAAAGACTTAGTTTTGATGAACTATTTTTTACTCAACTGGCCAGTATTAAGGCTCGGAATGAATGGAAGAATCGTCCCACTATTGAACAATTAACTATTAACAATGAACAATTAAAAAAATTTATCGATAGTTTGCCTTATGAACTAACCAAAGCTCAAACCAGGGTAATAGGAGAGATTGTGGCAGATTTGACTAAAACTACTCCAATGAATCGGCTGGTTCAAGGTGAGGTGGGTTCTGGTAAAACAGTAGTCGCAGCAGTTATTGCATACCTTGCCCACCTTAATAAACTAAAAACTTTATACATGGCACCAACTGAGATCTTGGCATTCCAACATCACACTACTCTCCATAGATTACTTAATCCATTTGGAGTTAATGTTGGAATATATACCGGAAGTCGGAAACACGTCATTGCGAACCCCGAAGGGGTGAAGCAATCTCAGGGGTTAAAGTCTGAGATTGCTTCGTCGTCCGCCAGCTGGCGGACTCCTCGCAATGACGAAATGGTAGACATTATTGTGGGTACCCACGCCTTGCTCTCCGATAAGCTGGACACCTCGGATGTGGGTTTAGTGATTGTTGATGAACAACAAAGGTTTGGGGTTGAACAAAGAAGTTTACTGCGCTCTAAAGCAAAAGTACCGCATTTTTTAACTATGACCGCCACCCCAATTCCCAGAACAGTGGCTTTAACCCTTTATGGCGATTTGGATATATCCATAATTGATGAGTTACCAAAAGACCGACAAAAAATCTCCACCCATGTTGTACCCAATAAAAAGCGGGAGGATGCTTATAAATTTATTGAAAAGCATGTCAAAGAGGAAGGCGACCAGGTTTATATTATTACCCCATTGATTGAAGAATCTGAGACTTTAGCCTCAGCCAAAGCGGCCACAGTTGAATTTAAAAGGCTGCAGGAAAAAGTTTTTTCGGATTTAAAACTGGGGCTTTTGCATGGCAGGTTAAAATCAAAGGAAAAAGAACAGGTCTTAAATGATTTTAAAGACGGTAAGATCCAAATTTTAGTTTCCACCACAGTCGTAGAAGTTGGGGTTGATGTTTCTAATGCCACCATTCTAGTTTTGGAATCAGCTGAACGGTTTGGTTTGGCCCAGATTCACCAGCTTCGCGGCAGGGTAGGCAGAGGAGTCAAACAATCCTATTGTTTACTTTTTAGTGAAGACAGAAATGCCACCTCCAGGCTCAAAAACCTGGAAAAAATTGATAATGGCTTAAAATTGGCAGAACTTGATTTAAAAATCAGAGGAGCAGGACAGATCTTTGGCACCATGCAATCAGGCCGAATGGAGTTTAAAATCGCCAACTTTTCAGATTTGCCACTTATTGAAAAGAGTAGGGAAGCAGCAAAAAAAGTATTAGAGGAAGATCAAACTCTCGAAAAATTCCCCAAATTAAAAGTAAAGCTCTCCCAAATCCAAGGCCAGGTATCTCCAGACTAGCCAACTACAGGCTCCATGTGCTACAATTCCTATTCATATGCCACACGAACCAAAGCGCAAGCATTCAAAAGAAAGAAAAAGAACTAGAAGAGCAGCCATTAAATTGGCAGTGATTAGCTTGGTAATTTGCAAAAATTGCCAGCAAAAAACCTTAGCCCACATGGCCTGCCGCAAATGCGGTTTTTACATGGGCAAAAAAGTCAATGATAAAACTGACGTTAAAGTAACTCGGGCATAAATATGTCGAACGAGACTGAAGAGTCCAAACACCTTAGAGAATTTGCCACTCATCTTGTCCAATCCTTTACTCCAGAATTAAAAGTGGACTTATCCCTACTGGCTAGATTACAAAATTGACTACATAATAGGTTGTGATAGTTTAGGTAACAGATTAACTGGCAAAGAAGAATTATTACCGCCACAGTTGATGCTGAACGAGATAGATTAAAGAAAAAATATGGTAGTACTTATCAATTCCATCTTGATATCGAAGAAGTTAGAACAGAGCTTGTAAATCTAAACACTATACAATAATTAAATCTCGAAAAAAGCCCCTTGCGGGGCCTTCTTCGAGAACTTGTTTCAGAGTCATTTAAGATTACTCTTTAATATCTCTTTTCTCATTGATTGCTCAATGAAAAGCAAAACAAGTAATTATAAATATACAATCTGTTGGGGGGAATGTCAATACATCAAAATAGCAAAATAGTTTAGCCACGGTTTAGCATCAACAAATATAGCGCAATAATCGCGCAATTTATTGCGCAATGATGTAATATGTACTTGGTCCGCTACCTTCTACTTTTAATAAACCCTTATCAACCAAATTTTTTAATTTTAGCTGGGCCGTCCTTTTGGCAATACCCAAAACCTCTTCCACATCTTTGCTGGTCACCCGACCTGTAGTTGTTAAAAAGTCCATCACAGAAATCTCATCCCGATCTAAAAAGATCTGTTCAGCCTTTTCAGTCACCTTACCAAACCCAATCAGCTCAATTTTTTCCGCTGCTTTGCGGGCTTCAAGCAAAAACCCGATCACAAAATATTCCATCCAACTGGTAAAATCAGCACCACTTTTATAGTGGATACCATGCGCCGCTTGCAAAGCATCATAATAAGATTTGCGGTCACGGTTATAATAATCCTCTAAAACTATGACTTTGCGAAAATCCCAACCCAGTTTATATAAAATCAGCTGGGCCAAAAGCCTGGTCATCCGACCATTACCATCAGTAAAGGGGTGAATTGAGACAAACTCGTTGTGAAAGATACCAGCAATTAAAACTGGGTGCAACTCATCTTTAATTGCATAAGTGAGCCATGTCAAAAGCTCATTGACCAGAAAAGCTACTTTTTTAGCTTCAGGACCTTCAAAGCGTAATCTATCTCCTTTTTCCCCTAAATCATCAACAATATAAATTGGTCCAGGTCTAAAATGTCCCAATTTCTCCTTTGGTAATAACCCATCCATTAAAATCCGATGCATTACTAAAACATCTTCAACTGAGATTGAACTTTTGCTATCAGCTAGTTTCTCCATCTCCAATAAAGCTTTTTGGTAGTTTTTGACCTCAATAATTGATTTTTGGTCGGCATTAATCTTTTCACCAGCCAGGACTTTACCAACTTGGTATTCTGCCAAGGGATTGCCTTCAATTGAGGTTGAGGTATGGGCCATCCTAACGATTGCCTGGCGTCTGAGTTGGGCCTCATTTAAAGGTAAAACCCGCGAGCGCTCAACCACAGTTTTAATCTGGGCGATCTCAGAGATAACTGTAACTATTTTGGGAGTTATTTGGTATGTGGGCTTAAACATTAATAATATTATACCATAATCACGCAATAATCGCGCAATTTATTGTGCATGAACCACAAAAAAAGCCCCTTGCGGGACTTCTTTTGAGAACTTGTTTTAAGAAAAACAAAAGATTGCTCTGTTATCTCTCCTTTTTCGCGGATTGCTCTTTGAAAGTTAAAACAAGTAATTACAATATACAATAGGTTGTATGGGTTGTCAATAGACCAAATTCAAGCACGTAACTAGCAAATCTGCTACAATCCAACTTACCATATATGAAAACCTCAAAAGACCCTAGACACCAAGAGCGGATAAAAATTATGCAGGAGCTTTTTGCTGCTGAATTTAGTGCAGAAAACCCACCCGTCCAACCCACCACTCCCGAAATATTAAGGGAAATTGAAAAGATTGATAAATTAATTAAACTGGCGGCACCAACTTGGCCCATTGCCAAGATTAACAAAATTGATTTAGCAATTTTGCGCCTGGCAGTTTATGAACTAGTCATTGACCCCAAAGCCCCACCCAAAGTCATAGTTGATGAAGCAGTGGAATTGGCCAAACAATATGGTTCAGACTCATCCGCCAGTTTCATTAACGGCGCCCTGGGCAAATTAATCTCTGATCAACAAATCGAAACAACCTAAATCTCTCTCTATAGAAACCCGACCGACATAAGAATCAGAAAACTCTTCAATGGGAAAAATATTATCAGAATTAAAAGAGACGAGAGGTAAAACCTGTAGGAAACTTAAGGCAGAAACAGGGATACCAAATTCCACAATTGTCGCTATTTTAAATGGGAGAACTTTAGAACCTGACATTATGAATGAAGCTGCATTGGCTCATGCCTTAGGTATTACTGCTGATGAACTATATTGGAGAGTTAAACTCGCACAAGAAAAAGAGGAAGAAGCAGATTCTGTGGTGCTTATACCATAGAGTCACGTAGTCAGTTCTTTTTGTGATTGAGTTTAGCTAAAGAAACAATTTGACACAGATTTGCCGTTTAATTAATGGTATCTAAACCAGATAGTGCCTATTATATTTTCTTTAGGTAGGGTACCCCAAAGACGACTATCTTTACTCTGATCTCTATTGTCTCCAAGAACAAAGAACTGATTTGCAGGGATCGTCAATGCTTGTTCTTCCTTAATTGCATCACCTGGTTGAGTTTTAGTGTTTGAAGCCGGGTAGGATTCATTTAAGATAGAATCATTGATCAATACTTTTCCGTTTGAAATAATTACTTTTTCCCCAGGCAAGCCAATAACTCTTTTAATACGCAAGCTATCAGGATTATCTTTGGCTCTAAAAATAATTACATCACCCCGTTTTAATTGATCAGCCGGAGCAAGCATATTTATCATGTACAATTGCCCATTTATGTAGTTTGGTGTCATGTCATCGCCAGAGATTTTAGTAGGAAGCATTATGAACTGAGTTATAACTAGTTGCCAAAGAAGAATCAGTATAATTGGGGTAATTAAAATAACTTTCTCATATTTTTTAAGAGGTTTCCTTTTCCAGTACCAAATAACAATTACCACATAAATTAAGAAAATTAACCATATTATCATAAGTATACGTTAGCACATATAACGTTCAGCAAACAATACTCATTTATTAATACTTATGTAGCTCTATACATAAATTTAATTTCAATTTAGACTGTTGTAGCAATATAATTAATTTTTATTTCCCCGTCTATATATTATATATAATACAAGAGAACTCAAAGTCCTCTCTTAATGTAATTTAAGAAGGGAGGACAAATAGGTAGGTTATCTCATATTGGTATATTATTATCATGTTACAATGCTACTATGAAAACCAAGATTCAGAAAAAACAATCATTTATCAAAGAAATGGAAAAATTAAAAAAAGAAGGTAAACTAAAGGAAGAAAAAGAACCCTTTATCTCAACTCTAAAAAAAGCAGTTAAACCACGATCATCTTCACGTTAATTATTTGATGAAGTAAGGTGTAAAACATCTCTCCATTTTGTTTTCTGTGGTTATATCTGAAAGTGTACTCATCAACATAGGCTTGTAAATATTTAGCAGACACTACTCTGTAAACTCCAAAAATACCTCTTTTAACAATTGACCAAACATTTTCAATATTTTGAGTATGTACCTCTCCTCTGGAATATTCCTGAGCTTTATGATTAATTGATTCATGGCTATATCCATGATACTTAAGCTGAATATATCCTCCCCATTCATCAGTAAAAACTCTAGCTTTTGGAGAGATGTTTTCTTGGATTTGTTTGAGTAATGTCCATTTACCAGTATTAGGAATATGTCTTAGGTAAACTTTTTCACCGCCTTTATCTATTTCTGATCTTTGAACCATTCCCATGACTACTTCTTTGGGTATTTCATTGTAATTAGGCTTAAAAGCTCTATTTTTGCCTTTACCGCCAATAAATGTCTCATCTATTTCAATTGTTCCATCAAGTAAATTACCTTCCCCGTTTATACCACCAGGACTTACCATGAGCATTCTTATTTGTTTAAATATCCTCCAAGCTGTTTTGTATGTCACACCTAGCATTCTTTCTAACTGCTTGGCTGATGTACCGGAACGGGTTTGAGTCATTAAGTAGATAGCATAAAACCAATCTACTAAGGATGTTGAGGACTTATGAAAGATTGTTCCTGCTAAAGGACTAACTTGAGTACCGCAAAACTCACAGGAGTATACCTTTTTGCTTTTAATTTTGTAATGCTTAGTTATTTTTTGACATTTATTACATATAATTCCATTAGGGAAGCGGATATTCTTTATTTCTTCTAAACAAGTATCCTCATCTTTGTATTTATTAAGGAGAGTTTTGTAGGTTAATTTCTCAGGCATAAACCAAGATTAACACATTGATTACGTGATGTCAAGGGATAAGTGCCGATTCTGTCTCTTGACAGATACTTGTTATTCGTTTAGTTTTAAAGTTACAGTTAAAACTTATGCAGCCAACTGAAGGAACTTTGCAAACTCAAATTATTGAAGAGATGGCCAAGCACCTTGGGGTTTCTCCCCAGGATATTGACCTTTCTTCCTCCCTCCAGGAAGATCTGGGGTTAGGTGTAGTGGAGCTATCAGATTTGTTATCATTTCTGGCTAGTAAATTTGAAGTTGAATTTGATCCGGAAGATATTGAACATTTAAGGACTGTTAATGATCTGGTAGAAGCGATTGAAGATTTGAGCTTGGAATAACAGTCATCAGACTTCAGATATCAGACATCAGATAACACAGTTCTGATGACTGACGACTGAAAGCTGACGACTCACATCATATATGTTTGATGAGAGCCTACTGAATAAAGAACCCTATAAAACTGCTTTTACCCACCGTTCTTACCTCAATGAATCAACAGATAGCAAGCAATCTAATGAAAGGTTGGAATTTTTAGGTGATGTGGTTTTGTCATTTATTGTTTCGGCTTTTCTTTACAAACAGCGGCCAGCTGATAATGAAGGCGATTTAACCAATTTACGTTCATATATAGTTAAAACCGGCTCCTTGGCTAAAGCTTCGCAAAAATTAAACCTGGGCAAATATTTAAGGTTGTCCCGCGGTGAGGAACAATCAGGCGGCCGGAATAATGAACAGCTTTTGGCCAACGTCTATGAGGCCTTACTGGGAGCAATGTATTTAGATAAAGGAGTTGAAGAAACCGCTAAATTTGTCCAGCAATCTTTGCTTCCTCTTTTTGCCAAAGAGATTAAAGAGGGTCCACCCAAAGACTCAAAATCATTGCTCCAGGAGATCGCCCAAAACCAAACTAAGCAATCGCCCAAATATAAGATCTTGGAAACCTGGGGGCCAGACCATGCCAAAGAGTTTAAAGTCGGGGTATTTTTACAGGGCAAACAGATTGGGGAAGGCCAGGGGCTAAGCAAGCAGATCGCCGAAGAAGAAGCAGCAACCCGCGGGCTCCAGTATCTTTCTAAACAGTGAAGTGATTAATTCTTCAAGCTTGCCACAATCAATGTGAACTAATTGTGGCTTGACGCACGAAGCTAGATTCGGATATACTTACCTCCTAGTTCCTGGTACCTAGTTTCTAGTCTCTGGTAAATATACCAGCATCTAGTAATTAATTAACCAACTACCAAAATATGCCTGTCAAAATTAGACTAATGCGAATAGGTGCGAAAAAAAGGCCATTTTTTAGAGTGGTGGCGGTTGATGAGCAAAAAAAGCGCACCGGCGCTTATTTGGAACTTTTAGGAACTTATAACCCATTAACTACTCCCAAAGAGATTATCTTAATACAGGACCGGATTGATGAGTGGATTAAAAAAGGCGCCCAACCTTCAGATGGGTTCTTAAGGATTACCGGCAAAGCCCCCCAAAGACCGCCTAGAAAGCCGAAAAAGGCGCAAAAAGCGCCAGTTGAAACTTCAGCCACCCAACAACAACCAAAAGCTCCTGACGGAGCATCATCTGAGACAGAATCTACTTCAGCTGAAGATGCAGTCTCTGCTGAATCTGGCCAGACTCCAGTTGAAGCTGCTTCTGAAGTTGTAAATGAAAAGTCTGCACCAGAAGAAACAGCAACTGAAACCACGCCTGATGCCCCAGTTGAATCTGAAACTTCCTTAAAAGAAGCAAAACATGCTGAAAGTGCTAAAAAAGCAGCTGAAACCTTAATTCCTGCAGCAAAGGAGAAAGAAGCAGTCGAGTGATCTTAAGTCACTAAGGTAACTTAAGATACGTAAATTATGCAAGATCTTATCCTTTACATTGTTAAAAGCCTTGTCACCAACCCTGATGCTGTCAGTGTTGAAGAACAGCGTGATGGGGGGGAGGTTAATCTTTTACTAACTGTTGACCCTGCTGACATGGGACTGGTAATTGGTAAGGGCGGCCAAACTATTAAATCCATCCGCAAAGTTTTAATTGTCAAAGCGATGGCAGATAATGTCCGGGTTAATCTGCAACTGGCTGAACCAGCAGGGGGTTACAAAAAACCCGAGGAAGCTGTTTCACCACCAGTAGAAACAGTTGAGGAGGGTTTGATAAAAGAGGCAACGCCAGCAAATCCCAAAAAATCTAAAAAAGCCAAAAAAGAAGTGGGAGCATTAGAAGAAGTCCCAGCGGTTGACTCCGCTGAAAAAACACCTGCAGCAGTCGAATCAATTGAAAAAGATCATAAAGAAACTACTCCTTAGCCTTAATGAAATTTTCCATCATTACTCTTTTCCCAGAAGTTTTTGAACCAATCCTTAATTCCTCAATTTTAAAAAGAGCCCAATCTAAAGGCTTGGTTGAATTTGAACTGATAAATTTAAGGGATTTTGGGCAAGGGCCGCACCAAGTAGTGGATGATCGACCTTATGGCGGGGGAGCGGGAATGGTTTTGAAGGCTGATGTACTGGCCAAAGCAGTCACAAAGATTAAAAAACTAAGATTAAAGATTAGCAGTAAATCTTCAATCTCAAATCTTCAATCTTTAGTTGTTCTAGCCTCAGCTTCAGGCAAACCCTACTCTCAAAAAAAGGCCAGAGAGCTATCTAAACTCAACCATATTATTCTAGTTTGTGGCCACTATGAAGGAGTGGACCAAAGATTTATTGACAAGTATGTTGATGAAGAGATAAGTATTGGGGATTATGTTTTAACTGGAGGGGAAGTACCTGTAATGGCCATTGTTGATTCAATTACCAGACTAATACCTGGAGTTTTGGAAAAAGAAGAAGCAACTTTAAATGAAAGTTTTGAGAATGGATTATTGGAGCATCCCCAATACACCCGGCCGGATGAATTTGAAGGCCAAAAAGTGCCGGAAATTTTATTATCAGGAAACCATGGGGAAGTAGACAAATGGCGTCAGCAAAAATCTGCAGAAAAAACCAAAAAAAATCGTCCAGACCTGCTAAACAAAAATGAGTAATAACTTCATCAATGATCCTACCAATGGTACTGTATATGGAACTGATCGACAAGGTTATAAGTTAGAAATTTCGAAAAAAGATTTAAAGTTTAGGATTGCTGTATATGGCTTGTTAACTCAAAACCAGAACTTACTAGTAATTAAAAATCCAGATTTGTCAGTTTACAGCCTTCCTGGTGGTGCAATAGAGCTTGGTGAAACAATTCAAAACGCCTTAATTAGAGAGTTTTTCGAAGAAACTGGAATTACGGTTGAGATTGGAAGTCTGTTTGAGGTGAAGGAAGATTTTTACTCATTCTATGGAAACAGTGTTCATTCAATTTTAATCTTTTATAAAGTGAGTAAAGTGGGAGGCGAACTTAAAACTATCAATGCTTTTGAAGATTTAGTTGAGGCTAAATTTATCAATCTCAATCAGTTAAATAGTGGCCAGATTGATCGGGTGTTTAAATCAGTAATTGAGAGATTATAATTTTTCCCACTCGTAGGGGATTATCTCAAACGAAGTTGGAAAAAATCAACAAAGATTACTGGAATGGATCTACTTTGCCCAGAGGGACACTGGCTGAAGATGAAGCTTCAGCTGTTAAAGCCAGACTTTGGGCTTGATACTCCTTGATTGTTTGCAGGGTTTGGCGGTTTTTCTCACTTGGCAGTTCAACTGGTTTGTCTAAATCCAAAGCCTGAGATTTAGGTATCGGCTGATAAAAAGTATCCAGGCCAATCAAAATCTGCATTGCGGTGCTGCTTGCGGAAGTGGTAGTGGTTAAAGTTTCAACCTTCATCACCCGGGGAGAATGCTTAAGCTGATCAATCAGATTAGTCAGGCTATCTTTCGAACCAGCCACATCAAGTTTAACCAGTAACTGATTAGAACCACCAGCTACTATCTCCTGACCGGAAAAACTAATCCCATTTAAAGTAATACTATTGTTTTTTAACAGATTTAAGACCAAAATCATCGCCCCCGGGATATCTTTGTCTTCCGGCAGGGCCATCAGTGAACTATTTAAGTCCTGTTTATACTGGTCTAAATTAACTCCATTTAGCTGGGTAATTTTTTGGTTTAAGGAGTTAACATTTTTTCTAATCTGGTCAATCTGGGAATTTGTTTCCGGAATTTTTAAACCTTGGGGGATTATCACTAGCCCTAAAACTACCAAACCAATCAATATAGCCATAACTGGAAAGAGTAAATTCTGATATTTTTTAACTGAAGTTGCAGTGTTTCCCATAATTTATTTAGTTTTTGCTCCTGGTAAATTAACACTAAGCTCGGTGCGGTAAATATCAGATTTAGACCGGCTTAAACTGTCAATATTCACGGCCGTGATCTTTTTTTGATTTTTATCAGGGTTTAAAATTTGGTTGAAAAATGAATCTAGCGCTGAAATATTATTTGTTTCAGCGGTTATTTTTGCCACCCCTTTAGAATCAACCGAAAAACCGGTCAAATTCACATTCGCCGGAACAAGACCAGTCAGTAAATTAAAAGCATAAGAGGCATAGGTTTCCTGAGTGAGAAGCGTACCAATGCTTTCCAGCCGGTTTTTTAAGGTTATGGCCACTCCTTCTTTTTGGTTATATTCAGGTGAATTTAAAGTCGCTTTTGCTTTCTCCAAGTCTTTGGTGGTATTTGATAAAATCACATTTTGCGATAATCTTATACTCAAAACTACGGCCGCCACCCCAATTACCACCGCTAAAAAAATTATGCTCAGTTTTAGACTTTTGGAAAATCTTTTTTTCTGTTTTTTGGCTGCCTCAAGTTCAGGAGGCAGAAGGTTGATTGATAGTTTAGTCATAGTATTTTAGATATTAGGAAGTAAGAGGTAAGAATCTTTGATATTGAGGCTTTGAATTATTGATTTCTTGATCTAAATTTCAAAAATTCAAAAATTCAAATTCCAATTTCATACTTCCAACTTTAAAAACATCAATTTCGTTTTAGTCTTCCCGCAACGCCAATCCGACCGCCACTGAGTAGGCTGCACCTTCAGTTGTCAGTTTGGTTTTTAGATTCTGGTCAACCGCCACCCCCACCCAGGGATCTGCTTCCTCTGTTTCCAGATCCAAAGCTGTGGCAAAATAACGAACTAGTCCGGGCAATTGCGCACCTCCGCCGGTTAAAACTACCCGCTTGACTGGACGCTGCGGGTTTTGGGATTGATGGGCCTGAATGACCCTTTTGGCTTCCAGTAAGATCACATCCACAATTGGCTTTAAAGCGGTAAACAGCTTGCCCTCTAACTGGTCCTCCAACAGTCCATAAACTTTTTTATATTCCTCTGCCTGGACCATTTCAAAATTAAAATTTTGGGAGATCGTCCGGGTTAAAGCCACACCACCGGTAGCAATTGAGCGGGTAAGTAAAATTAAGCCTTCGGAAACAATTGCAAAATCAGTATTTGAAGCCCCAAATTGGACAATCATGGTAGTCGGGGAGTACGGATTAGAAGAAACCAAAGCCCGGTTAACCGCCAGTAACTCTGTTTCCACTGATAACGGCTTAAGCTCGGCCATTTGTAAAACTTTTAAGTATTTATTAATCACTGTTTTAGGGGTGGCGACAACAAATACCACTGTCCTGGCATCAGGGGTTTTCTTGGGAGAACGGAAGATAATCTGGTAATTTAAATTAACATCAGGCATCGGCATCGGCACAAATTCTTCCGCTGCATAACGGATCGATTGGGCCAACTCATCGTTGGTTAAAAAAGGCAGATCATAAATTACCCGGGTAAAAATCTTTGATTCCGGGATGGAAACAATCACTTCCCGGGTGGGAATCTTAACTTCACTGGCTAAATTTTTGATCGCGGTGGAGACCGCTTCCAAATCCAAATCAGCCTCAGATACCATTCCAGGTTGAGGGGAAGCGACATGACCTAAGGAGATCAGCCTGGGAGGTTTCTCTTTATGAGATAAAACCGCCATTTTAATCGAAGCAAAACCAATATCTAAACCTACTTTAATTGGGGCAGCCATATAGTTTTTCGATGATTTCGACTATTGTTTGAGTAGTCAAAACCGTACTTATCTAAACCATAACAAAAAACCAAGATAGATTCCAGACCTCACTTGAGTTGGTAACTACCTTTGACAACTGAGAATGAGCCTGACGGACCGGATGCGAAAACTACTCCTGATAAACCGGTTTGGTAGTTGATATTAATACCATCGCTTAAATATACTTTCCAACCGGTGAGTTGATACATACTGGCGTTGTTGGTGACATTAATACTGCCTAAATTGGAATATAAAATCCCGGCAAACAAGTTATCTGTAATAACTATGGCATTTTTATGGAGGGGATCATCACGGCTGTTATAGGTTGAAAGTAACATTAGATAACTCCCTGGCGTACCTGAACCTTGGACCCGGACAGCATCACCAATGGTGATTGTGCCATCAGCAATCAACATTCCGCTGGTTGCTCCAAGGGTCGGATCTAATTTTATGGTAATTAAATTATTACTGGTAGTGATGTTTCCAGTCACCCAAATCGGAGATCCAACCGTCATAATACAATTACTCGTAATATTAATTGAACCGATGTATTTTCCGGAGGGTAGGTTTTTACAGCTAGTAACATCGCCAATAAAAACCCCACTGGCCAAAGCTTGAGTTTTCCAGTCCTGAATATTGCTGTCCGAAATAGGCATCGGATAGGGGACTGGATCAGCCGAACCAGGGTGGGTTGTGCCTTTGACTATTGATGATTGCAGCGTTTGGTAATAAGCATCCCTGTTGATAGTCAAACCCTGTAATAAATGGGCATGGGCATCGTTGCCGATGGTCGCATTATTAGTACCAATGATAGATGTGACTACACCTCCCATATAGGTCTTGAAACCTAAACCGGCGTTGAGCGTAGTCCAGGTGGGGGTTAAGGCTTGCCAGTTTGCAGACCAGGAACCCAAACCCCTGGTATAGCCTTTTAAGGGATCCTCCGACCACACCCAATAGTTATTGTTGTCCAAGGTATTGGAATGGATCATTATCCAATAAGGGGTGTTGGCCAAAACCGCGGGGGTAGTATTAAAGGTCACATCCACAAATCCATAACTGTTACTGACTAAACTAGAATTTAGGGTTCCGGTTGCCAGAACATTATTTTTATTCGGCATTCCGATTATATCCGCCATCAACCGCACAGTCGGATCCCCATTAGGGGTTCCAACTTTTTTGAGTTTTAAAGAAACTTTATTTAAAACGTTGTTGGCACTGGGCTGGAAACTTTGGGCTACATCCTGGCGGTTTTCGCCGCTAACATTTTTGCCAAAAATATAATCTAGACAATTTGGGACGATGCAATCACTTTGCTGGTCAGAGTTAGGTTGGGCACCCCCGGCTACATAAGCATCACCTTTCACAATGGCGTTATCAGACATGCTGATATTGCCGTTGGCATAAACTGAACCATTGATAGTAACATTATTAGACATTACCAACCCTCCGTCTCCCACCTGTAAACCAAAATTAAATGATGCTCCTACCCCCTTGGAAACAATCAAATTAACTACTCTGGTGTCAACAGGCTTGATCTTATTGGGGACATAGCCGGTGGAGGTAATTTTTTTAGAATTGGCATCAATATTTGTAATCGTCACCGAATATTCACCTGAACCCAAGGCAATACCGCTTACACCAGTACCTTCTCCGGAGTAACTACCTCCGGTGGCATTAAGTGAAGCCACCGCTTTATCGATACCCGCTTCAGCCAGACTAACCGCTTGCAGCTTACTTACTGAGTAATTAGTGTTTTGTAAAAAAGAGATTGAACCATTAAGTAGTAAAACCGTAGAGATAACTACTAAACTTAAGACCACAATCGCCAGAATCAGAACCTGGCCCTTTTGGAACTCTACCGACTTATCCTTGCCATCTACCAATAGCTCTAACATGGTTAAATATTTTTTGAGGGTAGGGATGAAAATATTGACTTTAGGCTGCATTATTAATTATTCCTCAGGTTAATTTCTGCCATGATACTGCTTTGCTGGGAATTTAAACCAGCTCTATCTTTTAAGTTAATTGTATAATTAATCTTACTTGCTGTCACAGGACTAACTTGTACTCCACTGGGATTTAAGTACAAAAAGCGGATTGTCGATAAATTAGTAGCCAAAACCCGGTTTTGGTTTTTTCTGGTACTGGGACTGGTAGGAAAAACCTGCAGGCGTAAAACAGTCGGAATAGTATTATCGGCAGCGATAACAAAATAATCATAAACATTACTGATCACATTACCAGCATTATCAATGGCTGGTACTTGTAAAACTAAAGAGTTAACGCTGGTGGAATAGATTGGGATGGTGGGAGATGAAACGGCAATTGATGATGATTGTTTAATGGAATCACTGATGATTCCTGATGCATCATTTAAACTCATTCCCTGATTAAAACTAGCCCGTTGTTTAAAAAAGATCACATTATTTTGAGTTAAAATTACAATCAGCAGATAAATTGCCACCACCATGATTGAGACCGAAACCAATAGCTCAATTAAGGTAAATCCCTTTGTGTTTAATTTCCCAGCTTTATTGTCTGACTTAAATTGTTTTGAGCTGTGTGATAATTTGAGGACTTGATACCCGCTCAATGCAGTCCTCCCTCTGAAATAAAAGTTATCACATCCACATTTTTTATCTTGCCACTTTCACTCCAGCTAACTTTCACTTCTACCTTCTTGGTACGCTCACTACTGGCACACATCTGATTGGGACAATCACTAACTATGACAACCGAACTAACACCCGGAAGTTTATTTAAACGGGAGTCTTCTACTACAGAGATTTGAGTCGTACCGTTGGATAGTGAGGCATATCCCAGATTTCTTAAGGACTCAAGCTTTTTACTAACAATCTCCTTGGCTAGTACTCCTCTATTGCTACTTACAATCAATCTGGACGCCTGGGGTACATTGGCAATAACCAAGGCCACAAACCCTACCACCATCATACTGATCACAATTTCCAAAAGAGAGATGCCAAGTTGATTTACTAAGCTGTATGGGGGCAGTGTTTTTTTCATTTCTAATTTTGATTACTGTTTTTCAATCACCCCCGAGGAAAAGACCGCAAAATCTAAAAAACTGGGCATAAAATTAGTTTCCCTAAAAACCTGCAGCGTTTTTTGGCTTTGGCCGGCTGTACCGGTGGAAGTATAAATTGCTGCCTGTTTGGGCAAAGAACAACGGATGGTTGTACAGGTTGAGGGTGGGCCAACTGCCACCGGCTGTTTAATATTGCTATATAAAATTCTGGCACGCAGCATAATTGGGGTCCCAGAGATCGGGATACCCTTCTGGCACAAAAAATCCCGGTCAGCACTACTGGATATAGAGTTTGAAGTGTTAATCGATGATACCGTACAACTAGTTGGAGCACCAAAGCCATTGTTTGCTCTTCTTCCAGAATCAGAATCATAAAAAGTCCGGCTGGAAGTATAATTTGTACCATCAAAGGTGATTAAATTTACCTCAATTGCCGGGGGGTTAGTAGATTCACTTGCGGGGGTCGGGTTTTGGCCAAAATACACGTTAATTGAACTTCCACCATAAAAAAATTTCTGATCATCTCGGTCTGTGATATTTGAATCCCAATTAGAACTAGAGTTTGTCGGATTAGCTAACCAAAATTGAGTGATCACATCTTTACCAACAGGGGGGTATTCTAAAGCTTGATTAGGTTTGGGAAGTTGAGTTAAAGCCCTGGTTGTGGCTTGTGATTGATTTTTTAAATCAGTACTGGGAATTGACTGAACTGTGGAAGTATCAGTGATCCCGACTGATTTGATTGTTTCTATTCCTGCCTCAGCCGCTGAAAACGCCCGGGAGACCTGTTCAGTCTGGCTAGAAGTAGTGATGTTAGTCAAGGAACGCTGGGTAACCGCTAGCCCAATGGTCAGAGCCACCAGCACAAAAAGCAACAGCACAACAGCAATTTGCCCTTGGTGTTGGTCCGCCGTCTTCCGTCTACTGACTCCAGTTTTTTGTTTTGCGGTAGACTGTAATCTGTAGTCTGTAAACTTAAATAGTTTTTCCATATCTTTACTTTATATTAAATCCAGCCTTATCACAACTGAATCGTCTGCCGAAACTGTACTACTCCCGAACCACCAAGTTGATTTTCAAAATTGGTACTGGTATTACTGGGCTTAATACTAAATTGGATGGTGACTGTATCTCTACTACCTGGGCTTTTGGTGACGGAAAAGATATTATTTCCGGCTTTAGTGGTACCAATGCAGACCGGGTCTGAATCAACCTTACAGATATCAACCCCATTGGTCGATTCAGTATCAGTAAGGATGGTGGGACTTTGTTCTGCCACCTTGGTAGTATCACAAACCTGAAGTTGAGTGGCATCACTATTAATCAAAAAATTAACCGCTGGTAAATCCTGGATTAGTTTTTTATTAAGGTATCTAAACCTGATATATTTACCATCCTGGCTATAAAAAACTATTGTGTCTCCCGGGGTTGAACCAGTTGCAGCCGGAACTATACTGCCAATGCATACTACCATATCCGAGTTTCTAATCACCTGGGCAATTGAATCTAAAGCCACCTGCCCGTTTTGTTTGGCCGTTCCAATAATGGCAGTTTTTTGGCTGCCTTGGAGCGAGCGAATGACAATATCACTCATCATATAACCAATTACCCCCAGAATTAAAGCTACCACCAGAACTTCAACAATAGTAAACCCAGCCTGTTGGAAGTTGGAAATTGGAAGTTGGAAATTGGATAATGAATTTTTGATATTTTGCATTTTTGATTTCAAGAATTCAAGAGTTCTAAAATTCAACATCAAAAAAATCCCACTTCTAATCTCAAGGGTTCTAATTTTTTTCATACTAGTTTTTTGCAATCACAGTTGCCATGGTCGAGTTATGAGTACCAGAAACATCAGTCCAACTAACAACAACTGTGACCTTTTTTTGGCTGGCTCCGCCATAATCTTCCATATTAATTGTCCTGGTAAAAGTACTTTTCAAAGCAGTAGGAAGAGAATTATCAAAAGCAGCATTTTGTAAACCAACACAACTTTGAGCAGGTGGGGGATTGAGGATTTTAAAAGTATTAGGAAATGTATTGGCTGGCGCTGCCCAAATTAGCAATTTAGTAGCAGAAGCATCATACCAATAATAAGTATCAGTATCAATCTTAATCGGTTTATTTTGATCTTTGATTGACCTGATACAATCAATCGCATCCTGGGCAAACCTAGTAGCTTGAGCTCGATTTTGGGAAAACTGGCTATTTTTTAAGCCGTTGATTGTCACTATTGTTAAACCAGTCACAATTACTAAAGCGAGACCAACTAAAACCACTACCTCTAACAAAGACTGTCCTTTAAGAGAAACACTTATTGGCAGATGCATAAATAGCCCCTCCTTTATTTATACAGACATATTGGTCAGTAAGCCCAGTTTTGGAAAGTTTAATCTCTAACTTATCATTTTTATCATCTGTTACAATTCCACAACTATTGCTAATATTGGAAAAGCTATTCTGGTTATAAGGTAGGTATTCAGCCAAAAATTTAATTGTTTCGGATGTACCACAATTAGTATTTAAATTTGTGGCTGAGGAAAATGATCTTATACTCAAACCCACCCCATTTATTGAATTGGCAGTCGGGGTATAGATGGTATCAGTTTTTTCAGCACTAGTTTTTGGATCATAACACTTGGCTTTTAAGGTATAGCTACTTGCACTAATATCAACTTCCCAATCTTTGGCTATTAAAACGGATGTACACTGCGTATGAGAATTGGCGGAAGATTGGGCCTGTCTTAAAACCCGGACTAAATCACTGGTGGTATTTTGTAAAATTTGGCTTTCATTAAAATGCATTAAATTTGGAACTGAAACAGCCCCAATAATTACTAGAATTGAAATTGCCACCAGGACCTCTACCAAAGTGAACCCTGCGGGTTCCTTTCTGACGAAAGTCAAACCGGAAATTGATGTTCTTGAGGTTAGAAATTGGAAGTTAGATCTTGAATCCTTGACATTTTGAATTTTTGATTTCAAGAATTCAAAAGTTTTAAACTTCAATATAAAAAATATCACTTTTCCTACTTCAAAAATTCTATTCATTTGCAGCTATCTTAAAAGTAGCACATTTAATAGGTTATTGTTAAGCTTTTGGTTATTGGGAAGATTTATTGGGTGTTAGCTCAAAATTATAGCCTGCAGCACAACCAGTACTACCAATAGGAGCATTCTCTAGCTTGGCACAAAGATGATAAAATTGACAAGAAGTGGTGGTATTATCACAACTTGTAGTATCACTAAAACTAGATTGAGAAGTATAGCTATAAGCGCTACCTAGGGGATCTGTTGGCACATTGTTAAGATATATATTCCCGTTGGAACTTTTAATTGAAGTTGTGAAGCTAACCGGATAGTTTTGTTGGTCAGCATAATACTGGGCCAGGGCTGATTGGATATTTTGTAAATCGGTAGTTCTTTGTTGATCCCGGGATTTTCTTTGGAGTGCCCCTGCACTGGAAATAATAAAACCAAAAACAATACTCATAATGGCAATTGCAACCAGAATCTCAATCAAGGTAAAACCCTGATAATTGATATTTGAGGTAATATTCACTTTTGAAAATTTTGATTCTTTTGATATTTTTATCATTGTTGACTACCACTACAATAATAGCTGGAATCTAGTCCTAAAGCGACTACCTTTTGCTGCCTCAAGTATTTATTCTCTTTCTCTAATTTAGCACAAATCATAAATTTTTTATCCCCATCTTGGGGTAAACTAAGGTAAGGGTTATTCGTTAAGGGATCGACCGGAACCTTATTCCTATCAAACCATACTGATTGTGGGTAACAATAAGTATCTACATTTACATCTTTACAGAATTGTCCAGCTTGACGGTTAAAATGGACCTCCAGCTGTTTGGAAATAGATTCAATATCACCTTTTCGCTTCGAATCCCTGGCTGATTTTTGGACATCTAAGGCAAAACTGAGAAAGATTATAATGATGGTAATAATAATAGTTAACTGAATCAGAACCTCAACCCGATTGAAACCTGCATCTTCTTTGCTATTGAAAGTAAACTTTTCAAATTTCTTCCTAGCAAAAGCAAGCAAGCTTATTTCTGCGACAGTCAAACCTTTTGGCGACATAGTTTTAGTATGAAGGGTTTAAATATTAGGTGTCAATTAAAATATTTTTAACTAAAACTAAAAAAAGATTATTTTAAGTCAAAAAAGAGCTCATTTCTGAGCTCTTTTTTATATCTTTAAAGATACCAAACCTCTGGTAAAAAGAAGAAATTGTCTATCTCAAGACAACCTCTTCTAAATTACCTTTGGTTTCCTTGGCAAAATGTTGTGCCACCATTAACATTTCCACCCAATGTCTCTAAGTTAGAACAAACTACAAACCCAGTTGGTCCAGTCATAGCTGGGAAGGTAGTACTTGTAATAACACCTGTACCACCTGCTCCGTTACCACAAGTAGGGGTAGCGGTTACAACAGCACCTGTTGGATTTGTTAATCCATTAACAACCCAGTTAATACAATAATGACACACAAGACCAGCGCAGGCTGCACCAGTCTGAGATTCTAAAGGATCTTGGGGTATACGATTACCGGCAAAATCAGTTGTTGTTAGTGTTCGATATTGAGCCGTAGTAGTATTATAATTTGCTTCTAATGCTCTAGTAATAGCTTCAGTATCTGCTTTTCTTTGGGCATCTCTTGCACCTTTTTGTAAGCCTGTAAAGACTGTCAAACCAATAACGGCAAGTATTGCGATAATTGCAATGACAACTAAAAGCTCCACCAAAGTGAACCCTTGTTGTCTTTTGAACAGTTTTTGCATTTTCTCACCTCCTTGAAAAAAGTAATAGGTAATTAAGAAATATGTGATAAGTTAAAAACTTATCACATATGACTTTTTACTTATCACATATTAAATTAACTGTGGCAAACTTTTAAACTAAAGTCAATACCTTGGCCCTACAATTTAAGATCCGAACCAAGATATACTTTAAACATGTTCGAAATCCTAATCAAATTGGCTTCCAAAAAAATATCACAATTATCGAGTATAAAATTGATTTTGATCGGAATCATTTTAACCTTAAGCTTGATTACAATTTCGGTATTATTTTTTAAGACCTCTGATGAAGATAATTGGGTAAAATCAGGGAAATATTTTACCGATGCTATTGCTACTTTTAATCCTGAAGGGACTTATGTTACTCAAGTATCCCATCGTCTAGGAGTTAGCGTGCTTTGGATTTCAGCCGGAATTTACTCTATCTTTGGCTCTTTAACTTTTAACAATTTACTAAAAATCCACCGCTTGGTCTTTTTACTTATTAATTTGGGACTTTTCTTTTCGGCAATTAACATCCTAAGAAAATATATTCACACCCGGGTATTGATTCTGGCAATACTTTATCTGTTGTTAAATCGTTTTTTTCCGATCATCGGCAGATCAACCTGGCTTGATCAATTTTTAACTTTTTTTGGGTTATTAACTGTTATTTTTTGGACTAAGTATCTTTTTGAAAGAAAACATTCTCAACTGATTACAGCCAGCATTTTTAATGGTTTATTGTTGTTGACAAAATATGCAGGCTGGTATTTTACCCCCATTATTATCGCTCTCTCATGGCTTTACTGTTATAGACATCAAATGCCCTTTACAAAGGTTTTTAAACCTTTAATTTTGTTGGTATTTTCCAGTTTATTTATTTTTATTTTATTTTATCCAGCTGTTTGGATTGATCCCTACAAAACCCTTTTTTTGCGACTTGAAGACACCACTACAGTGGTAAAAAAGACCCAGGATATTTGGGATTATCTCTTAGAAATTAGATTAATTAGCCCTATACTTATTATCGGTGCTATTTTTACCTTTTTAGATTGGAAAAGAAAAAAACTAGATTTTTTATTCTTTTTTTCACTGGCGGGAATTTTTTATCTTAGTATTTATGTACTGACTTTCTTAGGACTTATTGTCACAAGTAGGCTAGATTATCCTTTTCTGGAAGGGGTCTACCGTTATACTTTTCCAGCGATACCAATACTGACACTTTACACTTTTTCAAGATATAAAATCTATATTAAAACTCGTGACTTACAAATCGCATTGATTCTTTTTTTGTTTGTATGGGAAATAATTTTCTCTCCATTTTTAATTTTTGGGCGATTTTAAATCAGTTTAAAATTTAAATACCAATCCATAATCTGCCCGCCATAAAGGATTGTTAAAAAAGCCCCCAGTGACAGAAAAGGACCAAAGGGAATGGTTTGGCCAAATCTCTTTTTGCCAAAAATAATTAGGGCGATGGCAAAAATTGAACCCAAAAAAAAGGCTAACATTATACTGACTAGAGCTTGAGGAAACCCAAAAAAAAGACCGATTAAAATACCTAGTTTTAGATCTCCACCGCCCATACCCCGGCCTTTTGTCAAAACAATCAGCAATAAAAATGCCAGGCCTAAGACTAAAGCCATAATTATCCCACCCCAAAGTGGAAGAGCCGTCAAAAAAGCGTGACGCAGGAAATAATCAGTTTTAAAAATTAAAAAATTACCTACTGAATTTGCGTTCAAAGATTGAAAAAGGACCCAAATGCGATAAGCACTAATTGCCACCAAAGACACTAAAACAATCACCGCAGCCGGGTAGGTAATCCGATCTGGAATTAAGGTTTTTTTTAAATCAGTGATGGCTACAATCATCAAAACTGTGATCATAAAGGTTTTTAAAATTAGGTCAAATAAGAAGTTTACTAACCCGTATTGATCTGGTGATACTGGAAGTTTTAAGAAACTAAAATAAAAAGTCAGCCCCAGCGCCAAACCCATCACCAACTCCACTAAAATGTATTCGATCTTAATTTTTTTATGACAATAACGACATTTACCACCCAATGCTAAATAAGAGATAATTGGTATCAGATCAAACCCTGAGAGTTTATGGTTACAGTGGGGGCAAGAGGATCTGCCAAAAAAAGTTCTGTTTTCTAAACTCCGGTGGGCCAGAGCTAAAGCCAGGCTCCCCAAATGGATGCCGATGATAAAACCAACTACCCCAAATCCCCATGTCATATTTTGAATTTAAAATTTAATAAATGCACCCGGCGACGTTACCTACTAAGGTTAAATCTGTTCCTACTTCATACTTATTAGCATCGTCACCGCCATCGTTGACCATCTTTTGTTGTGTATCCGCCTCCAAAACCGCATTAATTTCAAAGTTGTCATTATTGGCACAGTAAACATAATGATAAGCTGAATTATTCAGCGGGTCTACAGGCAAAGTTTTTAGCATCAGGTTTTGCGGGCTGACTAAGTTTACATGGACCCAACCTGTACCATCAACATTCCTGGTGGTAGAGGTGGTAGGGTAAGTTGTGCCAAAACAGGGATAGGTACCAGACCCAACACACAAAATACTGGCATTTAGGGGATTTGATTCCTGCATCACTGAGGTGATTGCCTGGTACAAACTTGTCAAATCGGCAATCCGGACCGAATCCCTGGTTTGTTTGGTTACCCCGGTGTAAACAACTATCCCAATTGTACTAATAATTACAATTATGGCAATTACAATCATCATCTCAATTAAGGTAAACCCTCGTGTTCGTCTGTTTTTTATAGCATAATTTCGATGTGGTAATCTATTCATGGAAATTAGGAAAAATGCGTGCTGATGTTATAAATTGGCAACATAATTGCAAGTACTAAAAATCCGACCCCTAATCCCAAAATTACCAGCACAATCGGCTCAATTAAAACCGTGAGATTTTTGACTAGATTGTCTGTTTCGGCTTCAAAGTATTCCGCCATTTTGAAAGAAACCTTGTCTACTTTCCCTGTTTCCTCACCGACCCTAAACATCTGAGGAATAATTTTGGGAAATACTCCTACCAATTCGAGTTGGGCAGAAAAAGCTAAACCCCGTTCCACCCCCCGAAAAGTATCTTGAAAAGCTTTTTTATAAACATCATTACCAATTACTTCTGTGACAATATTTAGTGAGTCGAGTAGAGGCACACCTGCTGTTGTCAAAAGGCCGAAAGTTCTGGTAAAGTTTGTCAGAGTACTACCACTAATAATTTGGCCTACAACCGGTACCCTAAGTAAGATCCTGTCAACGATCATTTTGCCTGTGGCGGTATGCACCCAGCGATGAAAAACGACCCCAATTGCAATCCCTCCTATTAGTATAGCCCACCAAAAATTAACAAAGAAATTAGAAGTAAATATTAAAACTTTGGTCGGAAAGGGTAGCTCACTACTTGATTGGGAATATAAAGAAACCAGCCTGGGGATCACAACAATCATCATAATTATCATTACCACAACCATCATTGTCACCACCACAATCGGATAAATCATCGCTCCTCTAACTCTAGCCCGAAATTCCCGGTCTTTTTCTAAACTGGTAGCCATTTGACTCAAGACTAAATCCAACTTTCCGGCTTGTTCACCGGCCCTAATTAAACTGGCATAAAGCGGGGGGAAAGCCTCTGGATGCTTGCGAAAAGCAGTGGCCAGATCCAAACCGGATTTAATATCCCGCGAAACTTCCTCCAAAATCTGTTTAAACCGGCCGGGTTTCTGCTGGTCAGCCAAAATATCCAACCCTTCGGATAAAACCAAACCTGATTCAATCATGGTGGCAAGTTGCCTTGTCGCAATCACCACGTCAGAAAAGGAAACCCGGTGGAAGAACTTATCGATAACCGAACCTGAATTGGATTGGTCTTTTTGTTTAATACCGGTCACGATCAGGCCTTTTTTACTCAGGATTCTGGCCACTTGATGAGCGTCAACTGTTTCAATTGTACCCTTATGGTCGATTCCTTTGAGGTCTCTGGCTGTATATGCAAATGTAGGCATAATCTATTTAATCAAAGATGTAATAAAAGGCATCAACATAGAGATTTAATATCAAGATCAGACAAGGCCTTCTCTTTTTTGATGATAGATTGGAATTAATCTACCTTCAAATAAATTTTCTATCATCCAGCTCTTATACATCAAATTTCTTACTACTTACCTGATAACCCTAATAATTTATTCACCAGTTCCGGGCGAAGGGCATAGTTTTGGGCGGTTTCGGCGGTAATTTTGCCTTCCCTGGTTAAAAGAGCCAGGGTAGTTTCTAAATTGACCATCCCTTGTTCAGCTGCTGTTTGGATCAGGTTATCAATCATATAGGTTTTGCCCTCACGGATAATTGACCTTAAAGCCGCATTGGCAAACATCAGCTCATAGGCCATGACCCGACCCGGGTTAATAGTCGGAATTAAACGCTGGGAGATCACCGCCTCCAAGACAGAAGCCAGTTGAACACGGACCTGTGGTTGCTGATTAACAGGAAAAACATCAATAATACGGTCAATGGTTTGGGAGGCAGA
>OBEQ010959574.1_pt1 | contig 38612 bp, 4 predicted proteins | sample 1670901 | NCBI WGS metagenome assembly OBEQ01 (sample SAMEA104232315, study PRJEB22302) | groundwater metagenome | biome: forest; feature: aquifer; material: groundwater | place: USA | collected 2011-08-07 | depth 5.4 m | reverse complement strand
TGCGGTCCGGCTGAAGCATCCATTCCGCATTCCGCAATCCGCATTCAGCACTCCCTTTATTCAAAGGTCGCGAGGGCGGTCGCATCCGACGCGAACGCCACGGCCAAACCGATCATGTGCTCGGCGCTTGACGACTCTCCGGCGCGCCGGCCGGTGGGCACCGGCTCAACACGGATGATCCATCCCTTGCTGTGCAATCGAGTGAAGGGAAACACGCGCGTGCGATCCCGAGGCACCGAGACCGAACAGATCACGCGATCGTTCTGTTGAAATGGGGAGGGGGCTTTCACGAAGCAGCAGAGCCCGGCGAGGCTGACGTTGCGCAACTGACAGATGACCGGCTCGCCTGGAAGATTCTGCTCATCGAGTGGGCGAATCGTCACCAGCACATCCAGTTCCGCCCGACGAAAACGACGCCGTTCCGTCGCGATCTGTGCGTCCATCAGCCCCACCTTCTCGGTTGCCCACAACCGACAGTGTTCCAGTCGCGCCAAAAAACCCTGCCCATTGTAGCGGAAAGATTTTCAGAAGTCATGTCATTGTGCTCAGCAGGTACTGGTCAATTTTGACCGCAAGGCCTGTCAAGGCATTCGCTTCGCCGCGCGGCACATTTTGCTGCGCCGGTCCCTCTGTCAGGGGCTCGCAAAATCTGCAACGCGCGGTTGCGCGAACGCCTTGCCATCCGCTGGCGGGTCGAACTTTACCAGTACCTGCCAGCACGCATACCTGAGGAGCCTTCATCGATATCATCAGGGAAATCAGTCCGCACTCATGCTCTCGCGCATGCTTCGCTGATAGTCGCGGACCCGCTGCGCGGTGGCGGGATCTGACACGGTGACGATGGGCACATCCAACGCGTCCAGCGCATCGAACCCGGAGGTCGACGGTGGCGCCGATTCGGGCGGCAGCGCCCGGTCCGTGGCGGCCGCAGCCTCAGCCTGGCCGGGCGCAGAAGCGGCGATGTTGTCCAGCGCGCGATCGAGCACCGCGCTGACTGCCGGCGCCGAGACGGTGGCGGATGGCGACTCGGCCGTTGGTTGAGGCACCTCGACGCGAGCCACGCGCGCCGCTTCCCCGCCGCCGGCCCGCCACGCCTGCACATCGTCCGCTGACCCGATGGCGACTGCTGCTCGTGACCGCGAGGTGGACTGCGCAACGAGCCGGCGAAGTGACTCGACCAACTCTCCAAACCCTGGCTGCGCGTTCTGTTGATCGACAACGCGGAGCGCGAATGGAATGCGGGGGCGCATCTTAAAGGTGTCAAGCGAGAGGTCTTGCTGCTGCATGGCCAACGACGGCAAGGCACTCGTCGCATCCCCCGAGTAGAACTCTCGCGTCAGTACTGGTCCAGACTTTGCGTTACGCTCATTCAGATAGGCCGGCAGCGACTTCTCGCCGAGCTCGCCAAGCGCCGAGATATCGAGCACATAGAGCATCCGGCTGATGACTTCAGAAAACGCGTAGTGCTCCTCTAACTCGCGATCCGAGGGATCTTGCAAGCCCACCGTATCCCGCAGAACCTGAAACCCGGCGGGATTGACAAAGAGCGCCCCACCCTTCTGATGCTTTGTCGCGTTGGGCATGGCCGGATTGTCGACCGTCTCAAGCACCATCTTGGCTTGTCGAGTCTGCATTAGCCGCTCAGCAACGGCCCAGCGCGCGACCATCGTCATGTCGCGCAGCAAGTGCAGATCATTGACCTGGCCGAAGATGGCCCGCTGGATGCCCTCCTCACCGAGGACCGCCGCCAGCGGCTTGGCCAGCGGCATGGACCGACCGGCGGCATCCAAACGATAGCTCCCCTCCGTTCGTCGAGCCATAGCCACGAACGGTTCGCCATGTCCTTCGGGCCACCGCTCCTGGTCATACCATTCGGTCGTGCCATCCTCACGGATCAACTCGCCGCCCACTTCTCGCTGCTCGAGCAGGAAGATCCGCTCGGGACGCAAGCCGACAAATCGGATCCCCGCCAGCTGGCGTCCAACCGCTTCGCGATTCGACTCGTTGACAATCACCACGAAGGCCGCATTCGCCAGCACTTGCTCCAACGACACTCCCGCCTCCGGATACGCCATCACGTCTTGTTCCAATTGCCAGCGCAGCTGAAGGAGCTGCCGCTGGATCAGGCTCAGGTCATTCAGGTCTTCCACGATTCCCCCAGCCGCCCGGTCCACTAAGGCAGCGGCCTGGGCAAACGCCTCTTCGGGAGCATTCTCGTCTTGCGGCAGCGCGTTGAGGATCCGGGGCGTCAGGCCGGCAATCCCGAGCCGGTCGAACGCATACGGCATCTTCATGCGAGTGGCCCGGTCGGCCGCGAAGACGATTGACACCCGCTGCCCCTTGGCCACGGTCTGCAACGCATCAATCTTCTGATCTGGAGTGGCTGGCGTGATCCGCTCAACGTCCTTGGTCGTGGCGGCGTGGCCACCGTTTTCCAGAAGGGCCCGGGCGCCGGCTGCCTGCGCGTTGTAGTGGTTGATTGCCATCTTGCGCGCCTCGGCGTCGCGCAACACGTCGGGAGAAATACCAGCGATGGTCATCAAGTCCAAGACCTGTCCTGTGCGTCCACTCTGTGATGCTTGCGCCGAGTCCGAGGGCTGCGATCCGAGGGGCCGACTTGTGCGCACTTCGGCGAACCAGTCGCGCGCCAGGCGGGCGACGGGGTGGCCGTCGACGGCGCTGGCTTGCGCGATCTGCTCGGCCAGGTGGGCGAACGCCGCCTCGGCGTCCTGCTCGCCGGGAAACCACAACACGAACTGCAGATGCTGCGCAGCGTCGGCCATGGTGGCCGGTGTGCCCCGGGCTGCCAGCCGTTCCGCCAACCGTCGGAGCACTTGCTCGATCCACAGCGCGGTGTCCGGGGCAGCCGCGAATGCCGAAGGCATCAGCACGATCTGCCGAGGCTCGGCGGCCAGCATCGCATCGAGTCGCGCATTAACCGCGCGGACAGTCGCTTCGTCCGTCGCAGAGAGCGCCTTCAGCGCCGGGAATTCGCGCACCAGACGCTGACGCGCCTCGTCAGCCGGCGTCTGCTCGGTCTGCGCGATCCGGATATCCGACTCGTGCTGCGTGCCACCGTCGATCAGGCCCTTGGTGCGGGCCAGCTCGTAGAGGCGATGCCGCAGCGCGATCCATGGCTCCGGCGCGTTGGCCGGCATGCGCATGGTAGCCAACGCCGCGAGCACCTCCTCGGGCGGTCGCGTTTCGTCGGCGAGGATCTCCATGCGGCCGTGCGGCCACTCGTCCGTCGGCTCGGCAAACCGCACCGCTACCGGCGCGGTCGGATGCGCCGCCTCGGGCTGCACGACGGCCGTCGGGGCCCACGTGAGGGTCACGGTGTCATCGTTGGAGTCAGCCACGGCCTTCTTCAGCTGTGCCGCCGTCACATCCCGATGCACTTGGCGCGCGTCGTGGTCCTTGACGTCGATCCACGCCGAGCCATTGCCCAGGCCTTCGGCGTCGTCGATGCGTACGGTCACGATACGATACGTGCCCTCACCCACCTGTTGTGGACCCGGCAATCCGAACCAATAGCTGTCGGTCAGGAACGTCATCGCGCTGTCCAACGAAGCTCGCCCCTTGGCATCCGCCAGATCTGTCGGCCGAAATACCTTCCTCCCTGCGATGATCTCAGCATCATCGTTGGGTCGGTAGATGTGCTCCTCGGGCACCAGTTCCTGCTCACGCTGGTCCGGGACCGATCGCGCGATGCGCAAGTCGCGTTGCTCCTCCTCGGTGAAATCATGGCGCGCGGTGAGATCGCTGGTGGCCGCCACCTCGCCGCTGTAGAGCCGCACCGCGCCTACGGAGCCGGATCCTGAGACCGCTTTGACGTCGGCCAGATTGCTCAACGTTTCGGTGGATTTTCCGACGGTCCAGACGACCAGCAGCTTGCCGTGCGGCGAGCGTCCGCCCAGCGCCGCGAGTTTGCCCGGCGTGTTCGTGCCGTCGGTAATCTCGGTGATCCGGAGGGCCTTGCCGTCGGCGGCGGCCTGCCGTTGCAGCTTGCGCAACGCCAACCGGCGCGGCAGCTCGCGGTCGCGCAGCATGACGACGACCTCGACGTCGTTGATCGTCAGCCCGTTGGCGTCGGCCAACTCCTCGAGCGTCTGGCGCATCCGATCCACCATCGGCTGCGGCGTGCGGTCGAGGAGCGAGTTGAGGACCTCGGGCGGCAGCTTGCCCAAGTCCAGGTGCTTCTTCGTCAGATATGGAGCCCGGTTGGGAATCAGTTCATCCAGGCGCAACACGCGCGCCGCGAAGTCACCCTGCGCATGGATCGGATGGCCCTGCTCGTCGCGCGCTCGCTCGATCGGATGTCCTTCGGCGTCGACCTCCTGCACGAGCGGGTCGAGGGTGGCCTGGATCGCGGCGCGGCGGTCGGGTGGCAGATCGGCCGGAACGTGCGCGATCAGCATGTCCGCGTACATCTCCGGGACGAAGCCGGTCCGCCGGATCGCCTCGCCCGTCGCGTAAAACGTGGTGGCTCCGTCCGAGGGGGTGAGCGCCTCGCCGTGGCGTCCTTCGTTGTCCAGCGCAAAGGATTCCGTGTTCTCGACGTCATCTTCCGCGGTGAAGACCAGCGGTCCCTTGCCCCGCGGATTGATCACCTGCCCAGCTTGCTTGGCCACCGCGGTCTCATCGAGGTCGCCTTGCTTTTGATCTTGCACACCCTCAGCGGCGATCGTGATGGCGCGATAGTCTTGGTGATAGGTCATCAAGTTCGAGACCTTGGTGGCCCAGTCGTCGGCAGCGCTCTTGAGCGCGGCCTTCTGGTCGGCAGCCGCATGCGCCGCGCCGCGGTACGGCAAGACCTCCACGGCGATCGCGCTCGTGATCGCTTGGGGAAACGAACGCTCGACCCCCTCCGGGCGACGAAGGGCAAACGCCGCCTCGGCCTCGGCCAACCGCTGCGCCTCGTCGCGGCTCAACGCGGTCCACGCAGCCGTCTCCAGCGCGCGCCGTGGCGGGGCCGACCTGCCGTCCGGAGAGACTCCTTCGACGGCGAACGGGAGGACGAATTGGCGGGCGGCCAGCCGCTGTGCCAGCGCGGTGGGCAGTGGACTGGAGGCGACAAGCTGTTTCGGCCCCTGCACCGTTAGACTCGCCACCCACTCGACTGCCGCGCGCAGGTCTCCGTCGGGCATTTGCGCAGCGAGCGTCTTCAGCCGGCCCAGTTCTTGCTGCACCTCCACGTCCGTCACATCCTCGAGCAGCCGGAGCCGCCCCGCACCCTCGGGACGCGCAATGGACGCCAGATACCCAGCGATCTGGGCCACGGACGTGGGCATGTCGGCCTGTCCGTCGTCGCGGAAGATCGCGTAGATCCCGCGCTCGGGATGGTCGGTGTCCTCTTGAGACGGCGCGTCGGGCGATTCTTGGAGCAATCCGTCGACTGGCAGGCGCGACTCGATCGCGCTGACCAGTGCGGGCACCGCCATCGCGTCATTGACGATGGCCAGCGAGGCGTCGCGCGAGGCCAGCCCAAACAGCGCGTGCGCGAGGTTCACGTTGCCCGGCGCGACGATCGACTCCTGCGGCACGGCGTAGACAAGCATCAGCTCCGATGGGTCGTCGGTCTCCCAGACCGTCACCATCGGCACCAGCGGATGGTTCGCGCCATCAGGCGTCCACGCCAGCCATTGCGGCAGCAGGTTGTGGGACAGTTCATTGAGCCGGGTCGGGTCGAACACGCCGCCGGGAAAATCCACCAGCGCCACCCGTGACTGCATCGCCAGCACCTGCTGCACCGACCGCTTGTCCAGCGGCTGGCCGTCCGGCCGGCGGATCGACAGCGCGTGGATATGGAACCGCGTGCTGGAGCCGCTTTGCGCCGCGTCGGTGTTGAGGCCCCACAACATCGACCGGTCGGTCTCATCCAACGCCGTCAGCGCGTCGGGGCCATGGTGATAGCCGGACACGTACTGGACGCTCGTGATCGAGCCTTTCAGATCGCCGGGGTCGACGACCCGTCGGATCGCCAGATTGTCCGCGACGAGTGGCACCCCCAAGGCGCGCATCAATGTCGAGAGAAACGTCGTCAATGCCGTGGTGTTGCAGGAGACGTGGCGAGCGTGCTGCACGTTCTCCTGGCTGACGCCTCCGAAATCGGCAGTGATCGCGCTGAAGGAGATGTCGCCCACGTCCTTGCCTTCGCCGCCCTGATAGATGAACCGCATGTGCGGGTACTTCGACGCGGCCGGAGTGTAGAGCTGCGCCTTGTTCTGCGCGCCGACCTTTTCGGTCGAGCCGTCCATGACCAGGTCGAACGCGCCGGCCATCAGCGCCGTCGAGAACAGGCCCTTGTACTGCGCCTGGAAGACGCGCTCGGCCTCGTCCCGCCCAAGCTGCTGCGCCTGCGCCAAGACGACCTCGCTGCTGGAGGCCCGCTCGGATTCGGGGATACGCTCCAGCAGCAGATTCCGGTTTCGCGCGATGTACGCCTCGACCAACTTCGCGCGCAGCTCGCGCTCAAACTGCGCCAGCGCCTCTGGATCACGGTCCGTCACATAGATGTCGTAGCCCATCTGGAACGCGTGGAGCACCCGCTCAACGCGCGCCAGCGAGTTGATGGTGACCGCGGGCTTGCCGAATCCGGCCGTCTCGAACGCCGGCGCAAGCTTGATGTTCTCGTTGCCGTACCCAACGAACACCACGCGGATCTTCGGCTGGATGATGATCGCCGTGTAGTCCTGTCCGCGATGCCTGATCCGATGCGTGCTGATCGTCAGATCTCGGTGCCCCTCGTCCGGGGGGGCGACCGCCTGCAACGTGGTCTCGATGGCGTTAGCCATGGCCGAAGCGGAGGGCACGACCAGGCGCACGAGCTGGCGGCTCTCGCGCACGCGGGCGACGATCTCCTCCAGCTCGTTGATCGCGCCAGGCTCAAGAGTCTGAGCCGGATCATCAAGGAAGATTGTCTGCAGCCGCCAGTCGAGCCCAATTCCGGCGAGTGTCAGACCGGCCAGCGGCGACGCACGAGGCGTCTCCTCGGCTCGCGCGGGAATTGGCGCCGGCTGAGACACCCGCTCCCCAAGCAACGGGCCCGGCTCCGCTGATCGAGGCGCGGGCATCGCCTCTTCGATGAGCTCCTTGAGGTCGATGCCGCCTTGGAGGGCCAACTGCATCAGCCGTCCGACATTGCTCGTGGGTGTGGGGATGAACGTCGTCAGTTTCAGCTCGCCGGGCACGCTCGAGTTGGTAACCTGCACCATTGTCGGCAAGCTGGCCGCGGGCGAGGCCGGCAAATTGGAATCGATCCCGCGCGCGCTCAGCGCCTCGATCAGCAGCTCGCTCATGCGCTCGGCGAACGCGCGGCTGTCGATCTGGCCGGGCTTGCCCTTCTTGCCCTTGTTGTCCACTTCAGCCGGCGTTTCAATCAGGATCGCCTGCGGATCCGCGGCCAACGCCTTGCGCACCGCATCGGCGTTGAGCCCTCGGCCGTCCGATGTGCGCAGCGTGGTGATGCTGAAGTCAATCCATGGGTTCTGCAAATCGGCCGCGAACGTTTCAAGTCCGGCCAGTGCCGGCGTCGCACCGAGGTAGCCGCGCAGCGACGAGGCCAAGGCGCTGCGGCTGATGGCCACGGCGTCGACCTTCTGGCCTCGCCCGAACGTGATGGTCCGTACGCGCAGCCGGCCGCCGGCGTCCTGCACGGCGCGCAAGATCGGCCGCAGCACATCGCTGTGCGCGTTGAGGTGCGCTTCCGCGTCAGTCTGGAACGGCCGCGTCAGCGCCGCTTCTTCGCGGGCTAGCGCTTGACCACGGAGATACTCGGAGATCGCCGCGAAGCCCCGGTGCAGCACATCGGCATCCACGGGTTCCACGTAGCGGCCGTGCAGCAGCACCCCGTCCTCGTGACGGATCAAGGCCCTGAGGAATTCCAGCCCGCCGCGCTCGCCGAGTGCTCTCGGAGCAGCTTCGATCAGTGCCAGCTTGAAATAATGGGAGCCCGTCGCGTCGTCGCGCCATTTGAAGTGACCCGAAGAGCCGATGAGGTGGAAGTCTCCGTCACTGAGCAGGGCCGGATTCTCATCCTGCGCCAACAGCACGATGCGGCGAGCTTTGATCTGCTCCAACAGGCTGGGACCGACCTCGTGCGCCGCCCGATCGAGCCACTCCAAGGCATCGTTGGCGCGCGCGATCAGCTCCTTGTCGCCGGTCTGCTGCGTCAGCGGCTTCGTGCCCGGCCCGATCTCCAGCGCCTTGCCGGCGCCGAAGGCCGCGCCGATCACGCCGCGCACTTTCGCATCCATCTCCTGGCGCTTGGCCGCGGACACTGTCGCCTGCCCCGTCCTAGCGATGAATGTCTTGCCGGAATCAACCGGCGACTCCTCAGCCAGACTCGACGGCGAGACTGCGTCTTCGACTGGGGACTGAGCTCGCCCCGCGCTCAGCGGCTCGCCGGCGCGGCGCCAGGCTAGTTCGCGCTCAGCATCGTTGAGCTTCAGTTCCGGCGCGCGACGATCGACCAGCGCTTCCACCGCCTCTCGGATGGGTAACCAACGCTCGCGTTCGAAGGACAGCGTTTGCCGGCGCAGAATTGCTTGAGCCACCTCATCAGGCGTCGTCTCCGGAGCTGTCCTGATGAGGATTTCACCTAGGCGTCCCTGATATTTCCCACCAGATCCAATCCTGATAGACGCTTTGACACCGCCCCACAACAGCCGGACCTGCGAAAAAGGCTTGAGCACGTCCTCGAGCTCCTGTCTGGTCAGGGACGAAGGACGCGGACGCTTCGTTGCCGCATCCTCAACTTCGACGACTGCCGTTTGCAACAATTCAGGAGCCTTCTTTTGCAACAATTCAGGAGCCTTCTGCTGAACGATCTCTCGAAGCTGCTCCTGCATCCCTTTGAAAGCCGACTCGCCTTCGAGAGGAACCCGATTCAGGACGGCATGCACAACATCCGCCGGCGTTGCTTGCACTGATACGACAACCTGCAGTCTTTTGACTCCTTTGTCATCAGAGAAAACGTGAAAGGTCGCTGGGGTTTTTTTGGATCTGTTCCTGAGAATCTCGACTCCGGGCGACTGCTTAGCCCGCTCGTCCAAATCGCTCCACGTCAACGAAGAGGCGTGGGTTGAATCGGTCAATGGCTCGATGCCAAGCCACTGAGGCGCCCGCTCCCTCGCAAGATCCAGCACCGCGTTTCTTATGGACTCGTAGTCTTGCCTCGCTTTATGGAAGACCCAGCGCGGCTTGTACAAGGCCCTGACGAGATCTTCCGGCAGCGCGCGTGGTGAAACTTGAATCCTCACGACTTCATGCATCGTCGAAATGCGTACGAGATGGGACGTGATCTCCGGATCGCGCTCAAGCTGGACGTCCGGATGCGCTCGGAAGATGGCCTCAAGCTCTTCCCAGGTAATTGGAGAGGATCCGACGATGGGAGCAGGAGCAGCTGCCATATCCAAAGCGCCATGTGTCGGTCGATCGCCCGCTATTTCGCCCTCGCGCGAATCTGGCGTCGTGGCGGTCTCAGGCTTCAGCCCCTCGTCTGCACCGCTGGCGCCTAGGACAGGCGGCAGCAGCGCGGCGGCGAGTTGCGTGCGCTCTTTTGCGGACAGGCCGGGCGCGTCGTTGATCGCGGCGGCGATCCGCGGCGCGTCTTTGGGCGTCCAGTGCTCGGAGACAATCCGGACAGTGATCGCGCGGAAGGCCTCCCGCGCTGCGGGCGAGAACGACGGCAGGACCGTCGGGAGTAACGCCAGCGACAGAACTTCCGCCTCATCGCCATCGAGATCCTCGGCCAGGATGGCATCCCAGATCGGCAGCGGTTCGGTGACGGGCAACAGCTGCTGCAGCGACGTCAGACGCCGGACGAGCTTCGTGGCCTCGGGCGTATCGATCCGCTGCAGCGCATCCAGGACGAACTGGAACCGCTCCTGGCGCGTGGTCAGGCTCGGGGGCAGACTGGCACCCAGCGCTTGCCGGATCTCCGCCGCCGTCGGGCGCAGCTGCAGGCTGACTTCGAAGCGGCCCTCGAGGCTGCTGACGGGATGGACGCCGACTTCTACCGGAACGATGGGCTCCAGCATGCTGACGGTCACCTGGTCGGCGCCGAATCGCTGGCGAAGAATGTCCAGCGCCTCATTCGTCGCCTCCGGATTGACCAGCGGCAGATATGCCACCTTCACCCGATCGAATCCCTGGCCGTCAAGCAGCTTGGCGACCAGCACCGGTCCTCGATGAGTGCCGATCACGTAGTAGTCTCCAGGTGGAGCGGTCAGCGCGCGGTCCAGGTTGGCTTGGGTCTGGCCGCGGCCGATCCTGGCGAAAATCAGCGGCTGGCCTCCGACGACCGGCGCGTCTCGGTCGGGATCCAACTGCACCACCTCATCGACCCGGCCGGCGAGTTTGGTGACGTCTTCAATATGGCGGGCGCTCGGGTATCGAGGCACGGTCAGACTAATTTTAAATTGCGACAGGGCCGCGGCCTGCTGGGTCTGATCGCTCGCGTCGCCCATCGCCTGTTGGATTCTCGCTCTGGCGCCGGTCAGGTCGCGTCGGGTCAGCCGGCCGGCTGGCTTGGGCTGGTCGATTTCCTCAAGTGTGGGACGGATCTTGGATGCGGCCAGGCGTGCGGTCTCGGCGACGCGATACACGGACGAGCCGGCTGTCGGAGATGTTTCTTCAACCAGACCTAGCCTCAGCAGGTCGGACAGGCCCGGCACGTCGGTCTTCACCGGAGGCTTCGAGATGGGCAGCCCGAACTGCTGCGCCAACGCGTCTCGAGTCAGGCCTTGCTCGGAGGCCAGGATCGCGTCGAAGAGCGCCGCGCGCGTGAGGCCCGCGTGGATGGGGAGCATCTGCGCCGCGTCGTCATCGCCCGGCCAACTGTCGACGCCCTCCTTCAAGCCGATGTCGCGGGCCATCTCATCGGCTGTGGATAGAACCATGGGGGCAGCATTGGTCAACATGACCTGCGCATCGGGCCCGCGCTCCCCGGATGCTTCCGCGGCCGACGGCGTCTGCCAGTCCGGATCGTGCTCAATGTCTCGACGGGTGATCGGATTCTGCGCCCGGGCCTCGGCCCGCAACGCCTGATCCTGCGCGGACGCCATCACCGACGCGGCACCCATTGGCCAAGCCAACGCCGCCGCCAACACGAGCTTCACCGCCCGCCATCCATTGGAACGCGTGCGCCACGCGCTGGCCCGGGTCATGGTCTGGTCATCCTCTGCTGCATCAGTCGGATCGGCTGCGTCGCGGGCTCGCCGGCGACGGCCAGTACGTCCTGTAGCCGGGCCAAGCCGCTCTCGTAGCGCATGACCGTGTGGTAGAGCTTCGGATCGGTCGGACGCGTCACTCTGGGCGCGAGCATCAGCACGCCCACGCCTTGGCGCGACAGCTCGGATGCGATCTGCGGCGCGTGAAACCCGCCGGTGATCAGCGCCGCCAGCGGCTGGCCGCTGGCCGTGAGCTTGTCGAGCGTATTGCGGATCAACGCCGCGTCGCGCGCCGTGGCCAGCTCGTAGAACCGCTCAAACGTCGGCAGCGCTCGCTCCAGCGCCTCCAACTCATCGGCGGAAGGGGCTGCCGATCCCACCATCGCGGCGTGCTCGGCCAACAATCCGCCCCAGGTCTGGCGAAGGTGGGCGGGCGCCAGATGCGTCCACTGCGCGTGCTCCTCGGGAGTCAACCGTTGGTCGATCAGCTTCGCCAGCAGATCGTGCTGCTGCACAAACTCATGCACCTGTCGGCGCTGTGGCGTGTCGGCATATGCCTCCGCGAGCTGCTGCGCGAGCTGATCCAGTTCGTTGGCCAGGGCGGCCGGTTGCAAGGGCTGGTCTTCGAGCGCCTCGATGTAGGCGGCCAACTGCGGAAACTCGTTGAGGGTGATGCCGACCCGGCCGGCTGTGGTGCTGAGCTGTCGATAAAACTCGCGGGCCGCGGAGGAGTCGGCCTTCATGGCCTCGGCGGCGGCGTTGAGCGCCTCCAGATCGCCGGTGGCGGCGTGCGCGCGCAGGCGTGTGATCAGTGTCCGCTGCTGGCGCTGCACGTCGTCTCGCGTCTGTTGGCTATTCAGTGTCTCGGAACGAAGGAACCGGGCGAGCTGAGGATACCGATCCTGATCAAGCCCAGCCTGTGGCATCTGCGTCTGGAGAAAGGTGGTGTACTCGGCCAGTGACAGCTGCCCCTGGCGATAGGCCGCGGTCTTGGCGTCCAGCGTCTGCTGGCGAGGATCGGCCAGCTGGCGGGTCAGCTCGCGCACCGCGGCCTCGAGCAATGCCATGGTCGGCTGCACCTGCTCGCGCAGTGAGTCAACCGCCAGAAGCGCCTCGACGTTCTGATGATACAACGGCTCGTCTTCGACGCCCCAGAGCGTGAGCGGATAGTCCGAGACGATGTCGAGATACTCTTCCCCGCTCAGGATACCCGCGCGCAAATACTTGCCTGCCACCTGGCGGCGGTTCTCCGGCGGGCCGTAGCGGCGCAGGTACGCCAGGCTGACGTCGCCATGGCCGCCCTCCACCAGGATCAGCTGCACGCCGTACTCCGTGACGAGCGCTTCGAGGATGTCGGCGACGCGTTGCTGCACCTCGGGATTGGCGTGCGCTTCTTGCAAATGGATCACCAGCGGCGAGGAGGACGAGACGGGAGGCAGCGTGCCGACGACGAAGCCCAGGTTCTCGGGAATATGGATGTCGACCGGCGGCTTCGTCGGCGCGGAGGGCTGGCGCTCGGCCAGCGCCTGCGCAGGCTGACCAGCGATGATGGTGGCCAAGCAGCACCAGAGCGCAAGACTCGTACGAACTCCCTGCCTCATCGACCGTGTCGATCTCCTTGGGAACGCACTTTGAGGTGACGGTTGTGTGTTCGTTGCTCGAGGAGAGAACGACTCATTTTATGGCTTTAAAACACATTGTCAACTCTTTTGTTAAGTAAATTGTCGACGAGAAGTTGCTCCTTGGAGTATGTCAAACGCCTACGCATCGTGCAGCAACATGCAGTGAAATGAAGTGACGTAATGTGTTTGTAAGCAGTTACAATATCAGGCATGACGCTCGATCTCCTGGAGGACCTGCACAGGCCCAATGAATGGAGGCGGAGGCATCGAGTCCCCGCTCCACCGCGCGCGCCACCAAGCCGCCGCGCGCGAGGCAGCCGCAGGCAGTCTCCATCCCGCGACCAGGCCGATCCCCGCCAGCGCCAACCACCCAGTCGCCCCTGGACGTACTGCGCTGATCGACAGCCATATTAAAGGAAGCGTCAGCGACAACACGCCCAGCACCCGCACATCGATGCTGCCGCGGCGCCGGAGATGTTCCGGCAAACTGCCCGTTGAGCGATTGTTGGCTTCTTTCACCTGATCGTTGCGCGCCACTTCTCCAATCGGGTCATTCGAAATCTCTGGAATGAATCCCGGATTACGGTAGACACGCCCCTCGTCTCGGTTGCCATCAATGATGATCACGTCGCCATCGTTAAACCGATGCTCACCGATCAGGACATAATCCCATCCCGGCTCACGATGGATCTCGGCCACGCCTTCAATGCAATGCTTTCCGAAGAGATTCGCCAGGTCTGCCGCGTGGGGCGTTTCGCCACCGATCCTCGAGATCACGGCGTCAACTTGCAGCATCATGTGCGAGTGCTCGGGCCGCAACGCCCCGTCCATCACAAGCACCACGCCGTTTAAGCCCTGCTCTCTTGCCGACGCCCACAGTTCCTTGACTCGCCCGGGATTCTCTAGAAGAGTTTCTGGCAAGATCACCAGGCCGCCGAATGCGCCGCCTGAGACCCCCTTGCCCCGCCCGACCTGATACCGCCGGAGACGTTGCAGGGTATGGGCATCAAACCGCTGACCATAGAAGCGAGAGACTTCATCTCGTGTCTGCAGGTAGAACAGTTCTGATTCGCCGGACTCCGGATGGCGCTGGACCGTCCACTCGATTTGTTGAATGTGATTGAAAAATGTCCGAAGTTTCATGGACTCGACGACGTGTTGCTCATATACCAAAGGCTGTTCCTGTTTCAGGATCGTCACCGGTTCCGGCGACACGAGGCCATCGGCCACATCGCTGCCCTGTGCCAGGCGATAGGCCTCGCCGTCGATCAGTTCACCGTGATCTCGGGACGGTCTGGTAAACGTCACGCCGACGTAGGAGAACTGGCCCTTCTCCTGCCAGGCCGATCCGAAGACCTGTGCCTGGACCATCACGGTGGCCGGCTCCTCGGCCAGCATAAACTGCCGCCGGATCTCTTGCGCCTTGCGGCTATACCATTGCGATCCGGCAACCTCCAGCGCCCGAAGCAGTTGCTTCTGGACGTCGTCGGGGACATCGGCGACATCATCTGAATCATCAGATTGGAACTCACGGCGGAATTCACGGATGACGCGACGATACTCACGAGCAATATCGCGCATGGCCGTCGCGCTGAGCTGGCTCTTGAACTGCACCCCCTCTCTGGCCTTGCGACCTTCGATGATGACATTGAAGATTTCACGGTCCATCCCGTAGACGTTGATCGCCCACTCCTCGTAGAAACGTCGCAACGCGTCCCAGGCCGCCCACTCGCCGATGCGGCTCGCCAGTCCAGGAACAAGCGACTCATTGAGTCCGATGTTCGTCATCGTGATCAACTGGCCCGGAATGGTGATCGGCGCGCCACATCGAACCGTCAACACGAGCGGATTCTCAGGATCACCGAAACGGGCTCCAAAGCGCGCCTGCTGGCCCGTCTGCGCGATCGCTTCCTCCAGCCGCTGAATGTGTCGAGGTGCCTCGCTTACCAGCCGCTCAACCCAAGCCGTCGGAATCTCCCCCTCCTTTTCAACTGGAGGCGCCGCCGGATAGACCCATCCGGGCGGCACGCGGGAGTGACCGAGTAGTTGGGTCATCACGATCAAGTTGCGGCCTTTGCGGGACCATTGAGCGGGAGACAGTCGCTCCCGTTCCGACAGCATCCCCGGTAGTCCGAACCACTGTGGTGCAGTGCGCGACCACAGGTAGCGTCGCTTGCTTCGCGCTTGAAGGGGGGCACGCTGTTGGGCGGGCTTATCCGCCCATTCGTCGATCCGCCGAGAAAGCTCTCGGCCAAAGTAGAAATACGGATCTTGCAGCTGGTGCATCTGACGCACGAGATGACCAGGCAGTCGCGCCAGAAAGCTTTGGACCGACGATTCTTGCGCCAAGACAGCCTTCAGGCCGAGCTGGCCAAGATGCTCGACCCCGAGGCTCAGCACGATCCGCTCGATCATGTCTTGACGCGACGTAATCTGGCCGTTGAACAGCGCGCTCATGGTCCCATTCAGGTGGTGGCGATAGATCAGGTTTTCGCGCATGTCCGCCACATGATCCAGCAGCTCTCGGGAACCCACCCCGGTTTCCAGCAGACCTTGCATCAGTAGTTCCAACAGCGAGACCGCTTGCGTAAACTCGCCGTGCGTGCGGATCTCCTCCGGTAGGTACTCCAGCGCGCGAGGAATCACGATGAGCTCCAGCTGAGTCAGTAAGCTATCGAGAATATGGCAGTTCAGCCGAAGGTCCTGATAGCGGTAGCCGACGATGTCCCCCTGGCGGGGACCGGCGTTGTGCAGCTCCGCGTAGGACTTCTCCTGACCAGCCGTCGGATCGCGCGCCACTCCTTCCCGATCTACGTCGGAGCTGCCACGCGTGGTCTGATTATAGACCAAGGCGCGCAGTCGCCGACGCATGTCCACCAGCTCCCGCACCGCAATCAGCAACTGGTCCCACCGCTGGTGTGGCGGCACCACTCCATCCCAGATCCGGTGGATCGCCGTAAGCGCCGGACACTGCGTCAGTTCACCCGGCGCGTGACCCAATACGAGTTGGGTCACGCGTGACGGGAGGACGCCGAGTCGTTCCTCGATGGCCTCCAGCGTCAGGAATTGACCGTATCGTCTAGCCAAATAGCGATACGTCCACAGCAAGTCGCTGAGCACATCGCGGCCCGGGACTTGCTCGTTCGTTTTGATCATCTGGTCTATCCGGGTCGGTTGATAGGCTCGCCCGAAGGCCTCGTGAAACGCCCAATCGAGCGCCGCTTCCTCCGCCTCGAGGACAAGCTTGATATCGTCTCCATGCTCTGGCGCGTTGAGCCCATGAGCCAGGAACGACAGTAGGTGATTCAGTTCATCACTGAGACGCTGACTGAGGGGGTCGGCCTCCTGATGCAGCCGCTCGACCAGCGGGTCGGAATAGAGGCCGCGGAGCACCTCCGGATTCCGCGTCCGATAGTACTCCAGCACGCGCTCCACGAACGTGAGCGACAAGTTGCTGAGATTGGTGTGAAGCTGAGTGGCCATTTCGTCCAGCAAGCCGGCGCTGAACTCCAGCCCACGAGTCCGCAAGCGCAACGGGTCGCCGGTGCTGGATCGAAACTGCCCGGAGAAATGCGCCAGCAGCACTTGGCTCAATTCTCTGTAGAGCGCGTAATGCTGCTCCTCAGTCAGCGCGTTCACCACATCCTCATAGGCGAGGAACACATCGGTGTTGCGCTCAGTGATCCCATTCCCGCGCAGCTGCAGCCCGCTGATCAGATAACGCACCAGTGGAATGACGGCGGGGTGCTCAGGGTTCCTGGCGATGAGTCCGAGGAGCATCTCGACTTGAACCGCTTGCCAATTTCGACGGCCATGCGCGGCGTAGGTATCGGCGGGATCGTCAAGTCCTTCAAAGGGCATGTCGACGAGATGATCGACCAGCACCGTCAAGTCGGTCGACTGCCCGACGCCCATAATCAGCTGACCAACACGGCCCAGCAGAGTGTAGCCGTGCTCGGCGGGATTTCGGCCCGGATAGTACTTCAACCGCAAGGGATCGTCGGGCGGCGTTGCGGTGAGCTCGATCAGCGCCTGCAGCAGCTTCGGCAAGTCGCGGCCGGCCCGATCCGGGGCGATACGATACTGCAGCTCGAACAGGGGGACGACTTCCTGTTCCAGATACTGGGCTCGCTGCCAGAGATTCGACAATCGCCGGCTGCGCCCAAGTCGTCCATGGAGGCGCTGAGGTTTGATGAGGTGACGCTGCAAGATCCGGCCTAACGGCCCCGCGAACGCAGTCGCTGATTCCATCGTCGAGAGTCGATCGCCCTCGCACAACATCTCTATGACGGCGAAGACAAGGATGTGGTCGGCAGGCAACAGATCATACAAGCGGCGGACCACCCCTTCCCGGGAACCCAGCAACTGGTGCACGGCTCGACGCATCGCGGTGACGGCGGTCTCCACGAAGTCGACACGCTGTCCCTCTGCGACGAACGGCCAAAACGCGAGCAGCTCACGCATCGTGCCGTGCAGCGGGTTGTACTCTGGCCTCCACCAAAAGAAGAGCAGCTCCAGGAGATGGTGAAACGCTCGACGCGGCAGGAAACTCAGCCAGCCGGTTTGGATGCTCCCAAGGCGCAGGGTCGTCAGGAACAAGGCAAACTGCAGCTGCTGGTTCATCGAGAGTCTGGTCCAGAGCCTCGTCATCCTCCAGGCCTCAGGCGCGCTCGTTTCCATCCCAAGCGTGCGCAGAATCCACGCCGGCCCGTCCTGCAGAAATCCCCAATCACCGGTCGACGTCAGAGGCCGACTGAGCTGTTCAATCCACAGTGTGATTAATTCACGCACTGACGGCTGCTCCCAAGCGGCAGGAACTGTAGTGGCCAACGCTTGGAGCCCCTTCCAACTGGTCACCCAGAACGCCGGTGTCGAGCGTCCATCCGTCGGCGCCAAACTTCCTATGGCGTGCGAGAGCGTATCCAACCCGATCGGCCGGCTGCGCGAAACCAACGCCCAATCGGCCAGATCTTGGGCCTCGAGCTTCGCCACAAGCCGTCGAATGGGAGCTGGCTGCACTTCAAGAATGGCCAGCACCGCGATGAGCTGGTCGGTAAATGCCTGCTTCAACTCCAGCGCGTCGGTCTGCCGGGTCAAGATCCGATGATAGGTGCGCAGCATCTGGTCATAGCTGTGCATGCGATTCCACAGCGGGCCACGTTCCGACTCGGAAGGCAGATCTCGATAGATCTGTTCCAAGGCGACATTCAGCCGCCTTTGAGCCTCGGGATAAAACGGCTGATCGTGCAGCTGATGGAGCTCGCGCATCCACTCTCCCGCCAGCATCCCGGCTTGGAAACTACGGCCTGCGGCGGCCAGCGACACGATCAATTCGGCCCTGGCCTCCCACATCGCGCGCAACAACTGCTCCCCATCCGCCGACGCCAGGCCGATCGTCCGTTCCAGCCCAGCCTGATGCAGCGCATAGCGGACCCACTCTTGAGCCATCGTCCTCAAGTACGGATCGGTAATCTGTTCGGCAGCGTGTCGCAGCAACCAGAGCCGATGATGCACGTCGACAACAGCCGGCATGAGCGCAGGATCAAAATACTGGTAGGTGTTGCTGCCCTTGATGACTTGACGCATGACCTCTGAGTCGGGATCTTCGGCCAACGCTACAAGATCCCGGCGCGTGGTCCCATAGCCGGCTGCGGCCATGCCCAGCTGTCCGCGAATCTCTCGAATCGTCCACCATTGCCCAGGTGACTCCTCGGCGAGACGCCGAAGCAGGGACAATAACTCCGGACGCCTGGTCTGCGGGGTCACACGATACTCCAACGGAGCACCGTCAGGCCTCGCGTCCATCGACCTATCGCCGGGAACGGCTAAGGCCAAACCCACCAGCGCAGCCATCATGAGCGGCAGCCTGATGTGCCACAACAGGGGCAGGAATAAGCCAGCCACAAGAAGTGCAGCGGTGACAAGCAACACGCGGCGGTCGATGGAACCGTTGCGGCCGAGGCGGGCGGGGAGTTTCAGCGCGCGCAGGACCGCGTCGCGGTCGGCGTAGTCGCGGGGGATGATCACGTCGGCGCCGGCCTGCGCCAGCCGCTGGCGGTCCGCCGGCGTCTGGACGAAGCCGACGACGAGGATTTCCCCGCCGTCCTGGCCGAGCTCTTGCGCGAACATCCGCGAGGCGAGCTTGGCCGCGTAGATGTCCGCCTCGCTGTCGCCGATCGCCACCACCTGCCGCGGCCGCAGCCCGCGTGCGACCATCAGCGCCAGCAGCTTCTCGGGCTTCTCCCCGCCGCCGAGGACCTCATCCACCAGCGGCGCCACCGCCGCGCCGTGCAGCAGCTGTTGCAGTCGCGCCGTCGAGCCCTCGGACACGATCACCTGGTCCCGCGACTGCGCCTTCACCGCCGCCAGCACCTCCTCGGCCCCATCGACCAACGACAGCCCACGCCGCAGCATGTCGGCGCGCAGCGCCGCGCGCGCCTCGGCGGTCCGCTCGACGAACACGTCGTAGTCTGGACCCGGCCGGCCTTGCGCGCGCCAGTCGCGATACCCTTCCTCCCACGTGCGGCCGCGTTGCGCATCGAGGAAATGCCGCGCCGTGTGCAGCTGCCGCCGGTTCGGGTCGTTCACCTCGAAGACGATCTGCGCCCAGAGCCGAGCCTCGATCGTGCGAGGATAACCGGGATAAAGCGTGTCGTCGAAATCCCAGACGACCAACGCCGGCGCGGGCCGCTGCTGCCACACCAGCCGGTTGAGGATCTCGATGCGGCCGGCGCTCGCCGGGCGGCGAGCCAGGCGCCATCCACGCGCAGCGCCAGGCGCATGGTGAGGCTCGATCGTCTCGGGCGCCTTGGGTTCCGGGTTGTCCACCAGCTGCTGCGCGGCCTCCGGCACGGAAATTGTGCCCTCGCCCGCCTGGCGATCGACGATCGTCAACAGTCGCGCATTCCATGCCGACACCAGCGGCGGTCGGAAGGCCAGCATCCGCTGGATCGGCACCGTCCAGTGGCCGTGCCAGAACGCCGCGCCGATGCCAAAGACGGGGCGCGGGTCGATCATCTGCATCTGCAGCAGCTGGATCAGGTCCCACACCAGGTGCAGGCCGTTACCATCGAACCCAAGGCGCACGCGCTGCGGCGGCGAGGGCAGCCCGACCAGGCCGCGGTTGTTCTTGGCCGACAGCACCTCCAGGCTCATGTCATCCGGCGTGGCGATCAGCCGGCCGGCGCGATCCAGCGCGCGCTCCACCTCGGACAGCGGCGGGTCCTGCGGCATCGCTTGGATCGTCGCGTAGACCAGCGCCTCCTTGCCCAGCTCGCGCGCGACCGCCAGCAGCGGCGCGACCAACGGCCGCGTCGCCGCGCGCCCCGGCACGTCCTGTCGCAGCAGCTCGCGCGCCAGCTCCAAGGCCGTGTCGAGGTCGCGGCTGCCCTCCGGCGGCGCGCCGGCAAAGACCACGGTCCGCGGCCAGGCGCGCAGCCGCAGCATGTTGGCCTCAAGACGCCGCAACGCGCCGTGGACCCTCTTCGGATCGGCGCGGTAAAAGTCGTGCTCGCGCGCCTTGGCGATCAACGATGGAATCGCCCGCACCACACCCCAGAAGCCCAGCGCCTTCGGACGAGGCGGCAGCTCGTCGTCGAGATACCCCGCCTCGCGCAACCCCTCATACATCGCCTCGATGACCGGCCGCCAGAAGCGATGGAAGATTACGATCGGTATGCCCAGCTGCCAGGCGCGCACCCATTCCAGCATCGTGCCGATCCCGCCCGGCGTGACCAGGACCGTCGCCACGTTCGTCGAGAACAGCAGCAGCTTGCGCGCGAAAAAACGCAGCGTGCGGATCACCACGTCGATATAGCGGCTGGTCGGCTCGGTGTTCAGCGCCAGCGCCACCCCGCGCACGCGGTTGCCTTCGTGCTCAGGGATCAACGACAGCCGCCGCGCCAAGATCCATCCCCGCGGCCCGCCCGCCATCGCTGGGCCGGGTCCGGCACCGGTCACCATGCTGATCCACAAGCCGACGCGGAACGCGTGCCAGGCCGCCAGCACAAACAGGGCCATGCCCAGCGCCACGGCTTGTCCGTAGAGAGGATGCAGCACGCTCACGATGCGCGCGCTGCCGAACAAGACAAACCGCGGCGGCCACCCGAGCACCTCTTCCAGCGCCTCGTCGACCTCACGCAGCAGTTGGCTGCGTTTGTGGCTGTCGATCTTCAAGGGCTTTAATGGCGCATCCGCGCGGGTGATCTTGCGAATGATTTCACGGTGGCGGCGAGGATCGATGTTCTGACCTGTCACGATCTCAACCACCGTATCGATGCCGGCTTCGGCGAGCTTGGCTTGCACGGCGGGCACGCGCAGCGCCAGCTCGGGCATCGCCGCCGCCCCCTCGGCGCGAATCTTGAAACGCGCTAGAAACTCCATGGCATTGGGCACATGCCGGTCCAGCACCGTGACCATGCCATCAGCCGTCGCCTGGAACACCTCCAGCGCGAAGCGCTCGACGATGCTGGTCTTCACGCCGTCGCCCAATGTCGTGTCGCTGGTCTGGATGCGCACCGCTCGGCCGGCCTGCAGCGCGGGACCCATCGCATCGGTGCCGTCGGAGGCCACGCCGACGACGACGATCTGTGGGAACAGCTTCTTCAACGCGACCAGCATGCCTGAGGCCAGCCCGCCGGCGCCGACGGGCACGATCACCGCCACGCGCGAGAACAACGGTCGCAGTTCCTCGCGCCGCGCCTGCAGCCACTGCGCGTCCTGCGGGCTGATACGGACCAGCTCCTCCTCCGCAGCCAGCCGCAGGAATCGCTCGGTGTCAAAGGCCGGATTGACGAGCCCTTCCGTTTTCCATCGCATCAGCAGATCCTCGACCAGTTGCACGCCGAAGGCGCCGAAGCTGGCCACGGAACTCGGCCCGCTGTGCGTCATGTAGTACGCGCCGGGCTGTTCGCCGTGCGCCATCGCCCGCCGCTGCGCCTCGTCGGCTTTGCCCTCGACGATCCTGACCTCGGTCCCATCGTAGGCGCGCATGCGTTGGAGTTTGTACGGCGGCGTGTCCGCTGAGGCATAGATCACGGCGCGCAGCCGGCCGAACACGGCGGGAAAAACGCGGCGCAGCGTGTGCACCAGCCACGCCACCGCCTGGCCCTGGTTGCCGGTCGTCCAGGTCACGATCTCGGTGTAGCGGCGGGCGAAGGCCTCGCGCTGGCGCGCGTCGAGCATCTGCAGGAAGAACTGGCCCATGATCCAGGGCTTGAAGGAGCCAGTGTGCTGCGGACCTTGGAAGGCGGCCAGGAGGTTGACGCGAAAATGGTTGTCGGCGATCTCGCGCTCGCCGAGGTCGACGAGGAATTCCTCCAGCGGCGTGCCGTCGGCGTCGTGCGGGCGGCGGATGCCGAACTCGCGCAGCGCTTGCCGGTTGGCGAGGATTTGCGCGAGGGTGATCTTGCGCACCGGCCGAATCGGCGCGTCGGCGCGGCGCCACAACACGCGGCCGTTGGCCGGCACCGACTCAAACAGCCGCGCGGCGCGTCGAGGCGCCGCGAGGCGGATCGCGGCGTAAGCGCTAGCGGTCAGCGCCGCCACCGCGACCAAGCCGAGGACCGCGCCTGAAACCGGCGGCGCGCGGATCAGCGCCGAGACGGTGGCCGTCAGACCGAGCAGCGGCGCGGGATGCGCCCCCACGATCGGCCCGGCAGCCAGCGCCAACAGCCCCGGTGCCAGCGCCGTCAGCGCGGCGAGGAGCGCCAGGCCGGCCACGACGCTTGTCAGCGTTGAGCCGCGATGTAATCGTGAGAGGATCTGCTCAATCCCCTCAAAGCCCTGCGCCGGCATGTGCTTCAACAGCGCTCGACGCGCCTGGCGAATCGAGTTACCCACGGTACTTGTGGATATGTTGTGCAGTCGTCCAAGCGTCTCGTACGACACCGGCTCATCGCGGAGGATGCCCAACAGATACGCCGTGGCAACCGCACAATTCGTCGCATTCATGTGAGTCCCGCCAATGGCATCGGCGATTATCTGTGGCAATTGCTTCAAGAAATCCTTGATCATCAGTCGATCGGTCAAGTCAGCATCTCTGCTGGGCAGCACCTCGGCCAGGGTGGCCGCCCTGGACGCCTCACCAGATCTATCCTCATCAAGCGACACGGTGGAGATCCGCCGCTGTCGCTCGCGCTTCTGATGCTTCCTAATCTCGTTCACGATGCATGTGCGAAGATAGGTACTCTCCGCGACCCCACGTGTCGGATCAAAACCGCGAATCCCGTTCACGAGGCCGACGGACCCGATCCCGATCAAGTCCTCGAGCTCGTCGCCCTCTCGTGCCAGTTGACGCGCGACATCGATGACCAACCCCTTATGCTGCCTCACGAGGCCTTGCTCGACGGCGTCTCCACTCCGCGATAGCGCGTCTGTTGATGGGTGCGCAGCCGGCGGGTTCTCATCTTCCGAGATCGGCGATGAGCCCGAGCTGCCGATGCGGCCGGGGCGCATCGCCAAGCGCCGCGGAGCCGCGCGCGCAGGCGCCCTCGGCCCGCGCGACCGCCACGCCGCCGCCATCCGCGGCAAGCCCATCAGCAGCCCCGCCCATATCAGCGGCGCGCCCACCGCCAGCAGCGCGCGCAGCACCGCGGCCAACGTCGACGACGCGATCAGTTCCGGCAGATGCGGCGTGAGCCAGGCGCCCATCGCGAGGATCGACACGCCGGCGAGCAAGACGCCGTTGAGCGTGTGGCCGGCGTGGTGACGCGCCGGCGTCCGACGCAGCTTCTCCGGCGTCAGCGTGATCAGACGCTCGGCGCCGGTGTCAGGCACGGTGTCTGACACGGTACGCGACGGCGTCGACGCGCCATTCTCATAGAGGAACACGATCTCTTCGTCGAAGCCGCGAGCGCCGGGCAGCATCAGATCATTCCGGCACCGGCCCGATCCATCCCACGGCGCGGACATCATCGCCACGCCAAGGCCCGCTGCTCCGAGGAGGACCGCCAGTCCCCGGCCGAACAGGTCCGTCGGCGCGGCGGCCTTGCGCTTGGGCGGCGTGGACGGACTCGCGATCGCCGGTGCCGGAGGCGTCATGGGCCGAGCCGGAGCGAGCGTCGGCGCGGCGATGCGCGCCCGCGTGCCGGGCGTCAGCGTCTTGGCGGTGTGCTCGCTCCCAGGACCTTGCCACTCCTTGACGACCGGCGTGCGCGGGCGCGGCGTCGCGCGATGCGCCAGCTCGCGCCGGCGCGGGCGGCGCGCATCCACCACGACGAGCAGGACGTTGGCGATCTCGCGATCGCCGTGGCCGACGAGCTGCTGCTCGCCCAGGACCCACAGCGATGACGACCCGCCGCCGTCCATGCAGATCGCGTTGATGATCGGGTCGTGCTGCCGCATCTCCAGCAGCATCTGCGCCAAGTATCGGAACGACATCCGGCCCGTCGGATGCTCGTGCGTCACGGTGATGAACAGCAGCTTGCCGCGTTTAGTCTGCGCCACGACCGAGCGCTGGCCGCTGATGAACTGGCGCCGCGTGAACTTCTCCAGCCTGTCGCTGACCCAGAGGCGGCCGTCGCGGATCAAGGTCGGGCCGCCGGTCAGCAGATTGTCCAGTTGCGCGCGCAGGCGCCGGATCGTCGACGGCGAGTCGTAGCCCGGCGTGAGAAAGATCGGCTGCGTCGCGGCCTCGGCCGTCGGCGTCATGAAGCCGACTTCGCTGCGCGGCATCGCGGGGGGATTGTCGACCAGCGTCAGGCCGCGCCGCTTGACGCGGCCGATGCTGATCTTCGTCGCCTTGCGCAGCGTGACTTTGGCCTGGGCGTACGCGGGCTGCTTGAAATGGTAGCCGCCGTTGATCGCGCCCAGTGCCGTGGCCAGCGGCCCGTGATGGCGCCACAGCACGTTTTGATACCAGCGCACTTGATCGGTCGTCTTGGCCCATCCGCCGTCTTTGGCGACGACGGGCACCACGCCGATGCGGCGGTTGTAAAGGTCCACCGTCATCATGTGGACGGTCAACGGGTTGCCGAGGTAATGCTGATAGGCGACGTACTGCACCGACCGCGAGCGCGACGCCACGCGGTGCACGCGCATGGTGAGCTTCGGCACGCCGGGCGGCACGACCGGCCGCATCGTCGACCACATCAGCCCGCCGACCAGCGACGCGCCGGCCAACGCGGCGCCGAAGAGCTTCGCCCATCGCCGCGGCGTCGACGAACCCCGCGGCTGCCGGTTCGGCTCGTCCGATCCAAGCGTCGCGCTCATCGCCCACGCGCCGGCGGCGAGGACCACGCCGAGCAGCTTCCACGCGGCGGGATGAGTTGCCAGCGATGGGCCGAGGGCGAGCAGACCGACGACCGCGATCGCAGCCAAGGTTCCTAGCAACCACCTTCCGAGGAAACCCGGCAGCTTGTGGCCCGACGTGGCGGACCGCGAGGTCCAACGCTCCACGCGAATCGTCGGCTTCGTGGTCATACTCGGTCTGAGTGTGGAGCGCGACGCGGTCCAGGCCGGCGTGGTCAGCGTGTCGACCACAACGTACCGGTCGTCGGACAACGCGCGCAGGATGATGCGCGCCTCGATGCTCGGCGGAAGATGCCGCCGTAACGCCTCGGGCGCTTCCAGACCCAACTGCTCCGGATTCACAGTCAAGACCAGCTCGACGTCGGAGAAGCCCCGCGCAGGATCGGTCAGGTACGCCATCACCCGCTCCAGCTGCTGCTGGGCGGCACCCGCCTGATGGACCAGGTCGTCGTCGGATGGGAACAGATGCGCATGCATGATGACCACCTTTCCATCGCGCATGGCACGGAGCGCCGCGCTGGCACAGGCGGAGTGCTCAGTTGAGTAGATGCTGGCCGGCTGTCCCTTCGGCACGTGCACCATCACCAGCTCGCCAACCAAGCCATCAGCCGTGGAGCCGAGCGCCGGATCATCCGTCACCCACGCAGCATGCTCGACCGGAGCGCCCGGCAATGGACGCCCCTGGCTGTCTACTGCCGGGTGCGTCAGGTCAAACGCCTCCACGTGAAGCGGCGCCTCGACGTGGCGGCTGACGAAATAGGCGGAGAGCATGTCCGCGCCATCGAATTTCGCGAACAGCCGCTCGGTGTCAACGGTCATGCGCGGCATCGAATCATCCGGATCGGACGCTAGAGTCGCAGTCATCGCCCACGCGCCGCCGACGCCGACGGCCAGTGCCATCGCCGTCATTGGCGACCAGTGGTGCGCCACCCCGATCAGCGCCGCGATCGCGAAGAGGCCGAGCACCACCTCCAGCGGACCGTGGCCGGGGCGCATCCCATCCGACGGCTCCTGCGGGGGCGACTCGGGAATCACCTGCTGCACAGACTTCGGCGCCGGATCGGCCAGCAGGTCGCCGTCGGTGTCGAGCAGCGCGCGCAGGTCGAACCACCGCAGCGGCGGATCGTGCGGCGTCGGGTGCGGATCGGGGATCTCCCGCCAGACCGCCTGCGCGAACGGATGGCCCGCCTCGGCCAGCCGCCGCGTCGTGTGGTCCAGCCACCCGATGAGCGTCTGCCGTACGACCGGCCGCGTCACCTTATGGAGGTAATAGGCTAAATCGGCCAGGCGGTCATGGGCTTGCTCGGGCGTGCCTTCATCCAGCGACCGCAGCCAGATACCGGCCGCCTTCACCGCTTCGAACATCTGCTGGGCCTCTTGCCAAAATGCTCGATAGGTCGTGAAGACATCCTTCGGCTCGCGGGGAAATTCGGCCCACATGACGTTGCTGCGCAGTGACGACAGGAACGCGTTGGACGGATCCAATCCGTAGCGACGAAACCGATAGATATGCAGCTCCTGCGCCAGCCCCTGCGTCCACAGCTCCGACAGGACTTGCGTCAACTGCCGCCACGTTTCCTCGATCTGCGGATCGCCGGAGGCGGCACGCGCCCCGAGCTCCTGCAGATACGCCTGCATGCGCACGGAGCCGGATTGCTCCAGATCATCCAGCACGATGCTTCGCAGCCGCTCGAGGTCGACCAACGGGAAGCGGCCGCTGCGCTGCGCGGCGTTGAAGTGCGCCGCCAGGAACCGCCGCTCCAAGCGCGTCACGACCGCCGTGATGTCTTGGAGGGGAGCCACGGGCACGAGCACCGTCCGGTAGTACTCCATCACCTGCGCCCACTGGGCCCGATCCACCGTCTGGCCCCAGACCGGCTCGATCGCTCCAGTCCACAACGCCTCGGCGATGGAGGGCGCGTACGGCGTCGGCGCGGTCACCGTGGCCTCGGCGATGGGCGGGCTGCGCGACACCCTGCCTAGGCCCAGCGCCTCGGCCAGCCGATCCTGCGCCTCGAGCCACCGCTGACCGAGCGCTTGCACCAGCTGACGGTCGTGCCCGTCGACCGCAGCCGCGAGCCCGCGCAGCTCCTGATCGATAGTGGCCGCCGGCGGCTGCACGCGCGCCAGATGATCGCGCCATTCCTGCACGCCCGTAGGGAGATCGGCCTCGGACCACTCGCGCCATATCTCGTTGGTCACGCCAAACTGGATCGCATGCAGCAGCGCGTCCAGCTGCTGGAGGTGATCGCGCAGCGCCGCGAGCCTCGGCGCCAACGTCGGCCGCGCGTGCAGGTGCAGCGTGTCCACGATCGTCGCCAGGCGAGCCGCGTTCAGTCCGTGCCACGCCGCAGCCAACGCCTCGGCCTGGGCCCGCAGCGCCTGGTCCGGCGCAACCACAGACTCCTCCGCCGACGGGCGCGGCTCGTCCTCAGGCATCATCATGGCCCCCAGCGCCCAGGCGCTGCCGATGCCGACGGCGAACATTGCCAGCGGCGGCCAGGCGCAGGCGATCGCGATGAATAGGCCCAGGCCGCCGACCGCGCCCAGCATCGGAACCAGGCTGAGGAGTCCTGCGACCATCATCGTCAGGATCCGCCACAATCCGGCGCCCAGCCATCCCTGCCGACCCAACGAGTCGTCCCGCATCCGCTGGGCCTCTTGTTTGAGCTGACTGATTGCGTCGGCGATCTCCAGCGATGGGTTGTCCGCGAGCAAGCGCGCCAGCCGCGTCGTGACGATCGGCGCCGCGAAGGAGGTGTACCGCTCCTGCGTTCGCGAATCGATGGGCAGACGTGGATCGACCGCCATGAATACGTCCGGGCCATACGAGGAGAGCGGCGCCTTCTGACCACGCTGGGCATCAGCGGCCGCGATGGGCAGTACATGCGGGAGGCGCGGGAATGCGATGCGCAGGTTCAGTTTGTCGTCGTTGCCCGCGCCACACACGACGACCGCGCCCCAGCGCTCGCCAAGCTCGCGCACCGCCGCAACCGGCAGCATCCCGTTGACCCCGGCCGGATCCACGAGCAGCAGGCTCATGTTGATGATGAACACCGTGTCCCGATGCTCGTCGAGCAATCGTTCGATCGACCTCAGCGGCTCCTGATCCGGCTGGCGCGTGAGATGGTCCAGATCGGTGCTGTCCGGAAAGTCCACTGGGTACACTGGGATCTCGTCGGACGACGGGCCCAGCAGCCAACGCACCCGCGCCTCGACTCGCTCTCCGTGCTGGTCGTGGCGGTGATAGGAGTCGAGCACGATGATCGCCACGTTCGGCTTGCCAGCGCGCGGCGCAAAGGTGACCGGGATGGATGGGCCGGCCAGCCGCGCATCGCCGAGCTCAGATCGTAGGACGGTGGAGTTGAATCGGTCCAACGCCAGGTACGCGGCGCGCCGGATCTTGGCCTGGCCATCCTGCAGCAGTCCATACACCAGGAGGATGTCCTCACGCCGCCTGAGAGACCCGAGCCCTTTGATCGCGCCCACGCGCAGGTCCAGCGAGTCCTGGGTGTCCGTGGCCACGCGCCGATACGCCTCGACCACCCGCGGCGTGCCCACCATCCAGAGCGTATCGACCATCCCCTCGCGTAGGATCGGATCGTCCTGCCGATCCTCCAGCACCTCGGCGAGCGATTCGGCGCCGGGCACCTGGATCAGCCTTCCTGACAACAAGTTGATGGCACGCCGCCGAATATTCAGATCCCGCTGACGATTGAGGATCTGCCCAACCAGCACTTCGTCACGGGTAGAGGGTTTCCCCCTCAGCAGCCCAAGCGACGCCATGCGGGCCAGCGTACTGGTAGCCTGAGGGGTTCGCGCGCGGCGGACCTCATCGTCCACCTGCCACGCCACGTCGCGATGCTGAAACGGCGGCTCGTGCAGCTGCCGCAGCGCGTAGAGGAGCCGGCCCTGCGCGTCGCCACGGGTCTGCAGCAGCCGCCGGGCAAATGCCTCCGCGACGGCACCCCGCCGCTGCTCGACCTCCATCAGCTCGGCCACGATGCCCAGCATCCCCTGCCACTGCTGCGGGCTGGTTGTTTGGGCCATCACCATCAGCAACGCCTCAAGCTCCGGCACAAAGACCGTGTTGACCGTGTGCACCAGATGCCGCAGCGCGGATCGGCTGGCCTGCACCATCTGCGGGTCCGAATCCTCAAAGCCGGCCGCCACCAACGGGATCACGCCCGCCAGCCGCAGCCGCTGGCGAGCGGTGTCGTCCTGCGCGACGGCCCCGATGATTCGCAGCGCTTCGCGGTGCGCGGGGCCTCGCGCGCCACGCAGCAAACGGACCAGGGTTCGGAGCGCGGCCCGCTGATCGCCTGTGAGCAATGGCCGCCAGCGGCTGCTCAGCGTCCACTCCTTCAGGGTTGGGGAACGGACCAGCAGCTCCTCGATCACCAGGGCGGCGCTTGCCCGACTTCGGGTGGCCAGGGCGGTCAGCGCCTTCACGTGGTGGTCGCGATGATTGAGGATCAACGGGCCGATGAGCCACGGCAGATCCTGAAGCCGCAGGGCGCTGGGCATCTCCTGAACCACCCAGGCGAACAGGTCGGCGATCCATTCCCGATGGATGCCTGACGCCTCGGCGCTGACCTCGGCCAGCGCCTGCACGACCGCGCGGGCGGACGTGGGGCCCTGACGCGCCAGCGCCCGCAGCCGCTCCTCAATCGCCTCCTCTTCGGATTCGGAGAGACGGATGGCCGCCCGACTCCACCGCCGGACCAGCTCCCGCGCCTCCTGCTCGGCCGAGCGCGGGCGTTCCCGCGCCGGAACGCCGCCCGCCTCAGAGCCATCGTCGGATGCGACCATCGCCCCGAGCGCCCAGGCGCTGCCCACCGCCGTTGCCAGTCCGAGCGCCGCGATCGGCGACCAGAGGTGCGCTACGCCGAGCACGACCGCGGTCGCGAAGAGCCCGGCGAGCATCTCGACCAAGCCATGGCCTGCGCGAGCCCGCGCGCCCGCAGCCGCTGGCAACGTCCTCGCGATGCGCTCAACCCATTGAATCAACACAGGCCATCGGCTATAGTACGTCTGGAACAGACGGTGTTGACCCGGAGGCCTAAGACGATGTCCCTGCTTGAGCGAATTTCCATTGACCCCGCGATCCTCCACGGGAAGCCGCATGTCAGAAATACCCGTATTCCAGTTTCTATGGTGCTTGAGCTTCTCGTGGCGGGGCAGACTCCCCAGACCATCTGCAGTGACTTGTACTATCCCGACCTCACCGTTGACGATGTGAGGGCCTGCATCGAGTTTGCGAACCAATTCCTCACCGGCGAGGACATCCACTTCTTCGAAGAGCTCAGGCGATCCTCCTCGGCCTGAGCTATGCGCCTGCTGCTGGACCACTGCGTCTGGAGACAGACCCTCCGCACGTTGACTCACGCGGGATACTCGTGTGTCACGCTGCAGGACCTGGGCCGCGCCGAGGCTCGAAATAGTGAAGTCCTGAGCTTGGCGAGCGCCCAGGGGCTGCTGCTGGTGACCCGGGATCGCGACTTCACCGATCTGGCTCACTATCCTCTGGGCACGCACGCCGGGATCATCTGGCTCGACATCACCCCAGCCACGATGACCGACGTGCACACGGTGTTGGCTCAATCGCTGCGCACCCTGACCGCCGACCAGCTCCACGGCGGGTTGCTGATCGTCAGCCAAGCCACCTCCCGCCTCCGCCGCCCCGTGCACTCCTGATTGTGTGCCAACGAGCTCGCGCCAAAGCCATGCCAACTTCATCGGCACGATGGCCACGGCTATTGCCAGCAATTCTGGAAGGAGACCCACGATGAGTGAACACGAGCTGGCCAAGAAGAATCTCGAGCTGTCGTTTGAATTCTCCCGATACGTGCTGAGCCGTCCGGAGCTGGAAGCGCGCCTGCCGGAGGATGCCTTGGTGGCCTTCGAGGTCGCTGACGACCCCGAGCTCACGGCCTTCAATCGCGGGCTGATCCAGCGGACTCGCGAACCCGGCCAACCGCTGGTCGTCATCCGCATCAAAGGCCTGGCCCCCACGCGCCTGGTCGACCCGACGGTCACCGTGTCCGCCTGAGCGCCGTCGGCGCGCTGGCCTCCTCTTCGCTCGCCAGGCTTCGATTGACCGTCGCCGGGAAGCGCCGTGCTCAGCAGCCACGCGCCGCCGACGCCTGCGGCCAGCCCCATCGCCAGCGGCAGCGACCATAGCGCGATCTTCCATAGGATCACGATCGCCGCCACACCGACGACCGCCTCGGCCACGTTGACACGGCTTCGGCGCGATGGTATGTGTGGATGGTTCGGCGCGCGACTGCCCGTCTCGTCGGATTGATGGGCCCCTTCCTCTTGCCGAATCGCAGAAGGTGCTCCCATGAATCGAGTCCCCCACGATCCCCACCACGAGGAAACCTGCCGCATCCTCGACGCGATCCAGCGCGACGTCGGATTGCTGGCCCAGGCGATGATCGGGCTGAGGAAAGATTCGCGCGAGGCGACCAGCAGCGTCGTCCAGCTCAAGACCGAACTCGCCGAGATGAAGGCGATGCTCGCGGCGATCAAAGACCGTCGCTGAGGGACTTGGCCGTTGACAGCCTCGGCCGCCTGCTCCGCTGATCCGCTCGGCCCCTCAGCCACCGACTGCCTATCCGGCTCGACCGGGCCGGCGAGCTCCTCAAGGTGGACGCGGACCTTGTCGAGGAACTGTCCGAAGGCGGCACGAATTTCAGCCTCATCCGTCGAACGCGTGAACAACGCACTGAGCGGTCCGTGTTGGAACCACTTCCGTGAATCGACCAGATCAAGATGGATCACTTGATCGACGGGGTGCGCAGACTTCGAGGAATCTGCGCCAAACAGAATCGTCGACGCGCTGCTTCTGACGCTCCCTGGCAGTTCAGCGATCAGCAACGGCGAAATGACCTGGCGAAGGATCAGCTCGACTCGTAGTTCGGCCTGCTCCTCTGTCGCTGGGATCGTCACCTCGTAGCGCGGCGAGGCCCTGCCCCACCTACGCCGCCGAGGCGGCGGGCGGCGCACCCGGATCGCCCGCGCCTCGGCCGGCTTGGAGAGCGCCTCGAGGAACCGGCCCATCGCTTCCAAGGCGACCAACCGATCGCGCCAGGCTGGTTGCTTCTCGTACGACTGGATCAAGTGGCCGGCTTCCTGCACGGTCTGCCCTAGTTGGCGGCGGGTCGTGCCGTCGTCGATCCAGCGACGATCCTTCCACACGTCAGCCACCTCGTCGAGCTGACGGATCAAGGCATGGAGACGCTCCGTGACCCCATTCACGGGCGCGGAGCGCGTGGGCGGCACGATGAAGACCTGGATCTCGCCCGGCACGCCGCTGGCTGCCAGCTCCCGCCTGAGAAACGCCTGCGCGAGCCCAACCCACTGCCTCTGATGGACCGGATCGGCGAAGAACGCCAGGACCTCGTCGCTGTTGGTGGACACTCGCAACTCGAAATCCCAGCCCTCAGCGGTCAAGAACGCCTCCGCCTGTACGACGACCTGGCGCGGCGTAGGATCCGCGTCGTCGAGACGCTCGACGACGTGCATCGGCGCCAAGGCCTGATGCAGCCAGTCGCGAAAGGCCCGGCTCGCGCTGCCGGGCACGATGATCGGCGTGCGGGCGGTCAACAGTTCCAGCATCCGATGGCGGGCGAGCGCCCGGATCGCGTCGGCAGAAAGCTCAGGCGGTGGAGGTGTGTCGCGCTTCCTGGACCGCTGACGGCGAGGACTGAACAGTCGATCGCCGACGGGTGGCGCAACCCAGCGAAGCTGGCGGGATGAAGGCAGGATGCGATTGACGAGTTGCTGCAGGACGTAGCCGACGCGATGCAGATCCGCATCCGGCGCCCGTGCCTGCACGATGTCCAGCAGGACCATCAGCGTGCTGACCCAGTTGACGAGCAGCGCGCTCCGGCCGCGCGTCGGATCCAGCAGATGCGCCGGGCCGCCGAGCCACCAGGCGAGCCAGACCCAGCCTGCGACGGCCGCGCCCGCGACGGCCGCGGTCTTCCAGGACTCGGGTCGCTGTTCGATCCATTGACTGCGCACGTACGACTCCTTCGGCGTGACGCGCACTCCATCGACCGGTACGCCGAGCACCACCGCGGCGAGCAGATGGATGGCCTCCTCAACAAGCGACGCCGGCCACAGCAGCCACCCAAGGAGACCGCGCGCGGGGCTGCGGACCGTGTCGTGGTCCTCAGGATTCGTGAAGGAATCTGAGGAATCTGGGGTCAGACCTAGGTCTGACACAGGTCTGACCTCAGCTTCCACGGACTGATTGGACGGCGCTGACTCGATTCTCGTCGTCTCTGAGGCTAGTCGCTTTCGAGTGACTGACACATCGACCTGGGGGATCGGTACCTGCTCCATGGCCGCACTGTGGTACTTCGGATCGAGATGAAGATCCCCCGAGGAGATGTGCAGGCCTCCCGGCTTCAGCATCCATTCGATCCGTTGCGCCATCGCCCGGAGTTGCTCATCGGTCATGTACTTGCCATCGAACACCTTCGAGTCAAAGACAATCGAGACACGCCCAGCAAGACCGACTGGATCCTGCTCCGCCACGTTGAGGTGATAGGCCAACAACTCGCCGTGAGGCAGCTTCGGTTCACCAGACAAGCGGTGGTTGAGCAGATAATCCGTCATGCGCAAGTTGCTCAGGCGCGCATCAAGCAGATGCACTGCACGGAGCCCCGGAAACAGTTCGAGGAAGCCGAGCAGCTCCCGCTCGCTCATCCCCTGACCAATGATGACGACCTCCTCGTTCTTGAGACCTTGCTCCACGGCGAGGTCGACCGGCGATGGCGCGTGATGCGTTGCAATGCGCCATTCCCGGTACGCGTGCAGAAGCTGGGGCAGCTCCTGCTGGATAAACTCGCCTCCGAACCCTGCGCCGTTAGGAGACACTCCCCCGTCCGGGCTAATAGGATCGGATCCGGTTGGCGTGGTTTGAACCAGTCGCAGACGCGTCATCTCCTCCGTGGTGTCCAGGAACGCCGGCAAGGCACGCCAGTCAATACCGCCTTCGACGGGATGACTCGTGTCAGCTGTCATAGAGCGAGCTCCCGGCTCCTGAGCAGGGTCAGGACTTAAGTGTAAGTTTGCTGATTCGTCGTGAACCGGGGACGGTGAGCTGTCGACTGATTCGGACGTACCTGACGCTTCGTGTTCGGCTGCGTCTGCCATCGCGGTGGGCTCAGCCTCTGGCGATGTCGCGGCCGCGCCGCGCCGCGCTTCGACCCACAGCGCCTCATCCAGTTCGACCCACTGCAGTGGCGAGCGCTCCGGCGCCTGCCCGACCGACGGATACTGCGCGAGGACCGCCTGGGCCATGGCGTGTCCCTGACCGGCCAACCACTCGAGCTGTTGTTTAAGCAGCGCCAGGTAATAGGCGCGCGTGGCGGCGTCCTCATACCTCATCGTAAATCGAAGCCGCTCAAGAATCCGGTCCACCGGAAGGGCGCCGTCGACGTCCCGCCAAAAAACTCCAAAGGCTTCAAGCAGAGACTCCACGGTCAACAGTTCCTTCAACACGCGATCCAGTGAGGCGTCCAACGGCTGCGCATCAACTCTCCACGTCAACAGGCGCAGTCTGATGCTGAGGACATTGCTCGGATCCACCTTCGGCCAGCGGGTCATCCAGCGATACACGAGCAGTCCTGCCGCGCACTTGGCCTGCACCAAGTAGGCGATCAATCGCGCCAGCTCCTGCTGCGCATCCGGCGCGTCGGCCAGATACTCAGTGAACAGTCGATCTGGCGTCCGGCCCGGTGTGGTTGGGTCGACGAGGATCTGACGCAGCCGCGCAAAATCAAGAGACTTGAAGCGACCGCTGCGCTGGGCCGCGTTGAGCAGTGCCCCCAAAAAGATCTGTTCCAAGCGATTATCGCGAGCGCTGGGCTTCATGGCGAGAAGCGCCGGCCGCGCCTGCGTGGAGTAATCGAATAACGCGATCAGCCCGTCGAGATCCAACGTGTCACCCCACACCGGCTCGACCTGGCCGTTCCAGATCGCCGCGGAACGCGCCTGTCCGTCGTCGCCTGGCGCGGTCGATGGATCATTCCCGCTAAAGACCGCCCCCAGCGCCAGGGCCGCCAGCCCGAGCGCCAATCCCGGCGCGTGCGCGGCCAGCGCGACGCCGCCGACCAGGCCGAGCACGCCCGCGACGCCGCGCAGCAGACTCAGCGAGATTTCAACAACTAGCCGATTGACATGACGAGGCGACCGTGGTAACTCTGGTCTCCTCGGCCCGCGACGCTCCGTCGATCCGGAACGACGGACCCCCACCCCTTCTTGCCGAGGCGATGCACGAGGAATCATGATGCGCCAGCCAGAGAGTCCGGTCATTCCACCCCATAGCCACGAGGAGATCTCCCGCATGGCGGGAACCCTCGAAGCGATCCGCGCGGACATCGCCGAGGTCCGCTCGGACGTCCACGTCTTTCGCGCCGAAATGCGCGCCGACATGAATGGTCTGCGATCGGAAGTGCTCGGGACGATCGACGGCCTGAGGCGCGAGCTGCGCTCGGACATCGCCGAGGTCCGCTCGGACATCAAGGACCTCAAGACCGACGTCAGCGGCCTCAAGATGGATGTCAGCGGCCTCAAGATGGATGTCACTGACCTCAAGACGGATGTCAGCGACCTCAAGACGGATGTCAGCGACCTCAAGACGCGCGCCACGCGCTTGGAGGAGACCACCGCAGACCTGAAGGCCTCCAACGCGCGCTTGGAGGAGACCACCACGGGTCTTGAAGGGACGGTGGCGGTCGGCGTTCCGCTGATCCGGGTCTTGGCCAAGGATATGGCCGACGTGAAGACCGAGGTCATCGCCATTCGCCACGACATGGATCGACGGCTGCCCTCCCTTGAGAGCCGCGGCGGGTAACCCTTCCCTCGCCGCGCGAGCGCCGTCCAGGTCATCACGACACCCGCCAGCCACGGCCAGGGCTGCGTCAGGCACGACGCGAGCCACATCCCCCCTGCCATGAGCCACTGCGGATGCGCCCTCACCAAGTGAGTCACCATCCCGACGCTCACGATCACGCCTGCCGCGACCAACACCTCAATCAGCGACCGCCCGTCACGCCAGTCCGGCCGAGGCGACTCCTCTTCCGCAAGCTGCGCGAGGACGAGATCGGCCTCCTGGATGGCGTTGGGCACGAGCGCACGCAAGGCGTCGACCGCCGCCGACAGTGGCGCATCCGATGCGGCGACCATGACCTCGGTTTCCGGCCTGGCAAGGTGAGCTTGCAGCGCGTCGCGATCTTCGCGGGTGAGCCGTATCATCTGCGCGCGAGCCGACGCCCAATCCGGGTTCATGTGAGGACTCAGCGCGACGTAGTCGTTGAACACGGCCTGGATCGGCGCCGAAGCCGCACGCCACGATGTCAATGCCGGCTCGGACAGGCCCTCAATCACCAGCGCGTTGATCTGGACGATCATGACAAAGGACCGGCTGATCCAGCCATGCCACATTGCCCTCCAGTCCGCGCCGGCGTCCATCAACTGACGCATCATCGAGGAGACCGGCGACGGCTCCTCCTGAGCGCTGACACCGGACGCGTCTGCTGCGTCTTCACGCGCGATGGGCGACGAGACCCCGGCGGCAGACTCGTCCCGCGGCGGAGTGACATCGGGTGACTCCGTCAGCGGAAACACCAGCCGCACCTCAGCGCCGGTGGGCCGGCGATTGGCCGCCTCCAGCCGTCCGCTCCACCGCTCCACGCTCTGCTTGACGCTGGCCAAGCCCACGCCGTGCTCCATGCCAGGCTCGGGATTACTGCTGGGCAAACGGTCGATCGGCCCCGGCGCATTCAGCCGCTCAAGCAGCGCGGCAGGAAAGCCCGGCCCGTTGTCGCGCACGGCAATGATCACCTTCCGACCTCGGCGGCGCGCGCTGACACGGATGAGCCCTGACGAGGTGCCGGACTGCCGGATCGCGGCTCTGGCGTTGCGAATGAGATTTTCCAGCGCCAGTGCCAGATCGACCCGCCTCATGCGGACCAACAGCCCCGACGGCACACGCAGATCAAGTCGGCTCGTCGGCGAGTCGTCCCACGACGCGCGATAGCGATCGATGAGCTCGCGAAGATCCACGAGCTCGGGGGTTTGAGACTGCGACCCCAGCTGCTGGATACCAGCGTCGAGGACTTCCAGGCATAGCGCAATGTAGAGGCGGAAGGGTTCTACCGCACGGTGTGCCTCTGCGTTGAGTCCACGCTCGTCCTTCAGGGCAAGGATCTGGTCGACCTCGGCCACGGGCTGCCGCACGGCTTCGATCACGCGGCGCCCAGCGTCTACAGCGCCCGCCACATCATTGGCTTGACGGGCCGACAGGTAGCTGTGATAGACCGTGCGGTGGACCTGTTCCCATCGCTGGATCGGGCTGGCGAGGGCGGGGTCCCAAAGTCCCCGCAGCGCAAGAACTCTGTGCAGCTCCGGCGTCAAGCGCCACAGCCTTCGACTCGCCGCGCCGTGCAGAATCCCGATGACCACAGCGAGTTGCCGCGCCGTCTTTTCCTCAGCCTCGTCGCCGGCGGTCGTTGCGCCGTCCGTGGACCGGGGACGGCCAGCCGCCTCGGAGGACTCCTCGCCGTCGTGGCCGCCCTGGATCGTGGGGATCGCCGGCAAGCGGATCGTGAAGGTCGTGCCGTAGGGCTCGGAGTACTGCGCCAGTAGGCTGCGAAGTTGGTCGTTCGTTTCGTGCAGCGCACGTGCTAGAGCTTCGGAACGCGGACGGAGCTGATCGTCGAGTCGCGGCGCGATCTCCTGGAGATGCCGCACCCCCTCCTCGACCAGCGGAACGGATGCTTCCGCCTGCTGCCGCTGATTCCGATAAATCCGCGACAGGTCGTCGACAGAGAGATCCCCTTTTGGAACCAGATCCTTGCCGGTCATCGAGGCCTGCTGCCGGAGTCGCTCAAGCGCCACCCTGAGCTCATCGTGACCCTGCACGTGAGGAACCGACAACGTGAATATGACGCCCGCGAGGCAAAGACTCACCTGATGATTGGATTCCTCCCACAGGGGACCGACGCTGACGATCCCCCGCAGCTCCTCAATGGTCCGCGACGCGACGGTGATCGTGCCGCCGGCGGCATGGACGATGTCCCAGACGTTGGCCAGGCCGGTGCCTCGGCCCTCGCCCTTCGTCGACTCGCCTGGGTGGAACAGTTGGGGCCGGCCGTCCACGAGCTCGAGCATACGCGGCTGGATACCGGGGCCAGCATCGCGCACGCGGATCTCAACCCACTGGCCGTCGCGACGGGTTGTGATCAGCAGCGGCACATTGTGAAGCTGATGGCTCCGCGCGGCATCGCGCGCGTTCTGCAGCAGATTGTTGAGGGTGCGCAAGAGCAGGCTCTGGTCGATCCACACCGGCGGCAACGCCTCCTCGACATCCACGCGCGTCGCCAAGTACCGCTGCCATGCGCTCCTCATGTGGTGGATCTTCAGGCCGATGAGCGCATTGACGTCGACCATCGACGGCTGGCCGCGCCAGTCCAGGCGGCCCTGCCGCGCCTCGCGGAAGGCTTGCACGAACTGGAGCGCCTCTTGGCTGTAGTACTCGATGGCCTCCGCC
>OBEQ011610330.1_pt1 | contig 38666 bp, 34 predicted proteins | sample 1670901 | NCBI WGS metagenome assembly OBEQ01 (sample SAMEA104232315, study PRJEB22302) | groundwater metagenome | biome: forest; feature: aquifer; material: groundwater | place: USA | collected 2011-08-07 | depth 5.4 m | reverse complement strand
TTTTAACGCCAGGATGATCGGTGGGAATTAAACACAGGGTAATGCCTAAATTTTCTTTATTGCCTAGCAAATGTTCTGGATCGTAGAGTTTCACCGCCAACCCTAACACGGTTGCAATGGGTGCTAAGGTAATGTAGCGCTTATCCCAGGTGAGCTTTAGCCCCAATACTTCTTTGCCGTGATGCATCCCTTTGGTGACAATGCCATCGTCTTGAATGGCCGCAGCGTCACTGCCTGCGCCAGGCTCAGTGAGCGCAAAACAGGGGATTTCTTCCCCGCGCGCTAAACGTGGCAAGTAATAATCTTTTTGTGCTTGCGTGCCATAGTGATGAATTAATTCCCCTGGGCCTAATGAATTAGGCACCATGACATTAATCGCGGCACTTAAACTACGTGTTGCAATTTTAGTGACAATGGTGGAGTGCGCTAGCGCAGAAAAGCCTAGACCATCATATTCTTTTGGGATCACCAACCCTAAAAAACGTTCTTTTTTAATATAGGCCCAGGCTTCAGGAGAGAGATCATGTAAGCGATGGGTGATTTCCCAGTCATTGAGCAGGTGACATAAAGTGTCAGTTTGATTATCAATAAAAGCTTGTTCTTCAGGGGTGAGTGTCGGTTTGCCCATGTTTAGCAGAGTTTGCCAATGCGGGTTACCACAAAATAATTCTTTTTCCCACCAAACATCGCCTGCATTGAGCGCTTCTTTTTCTGTTTTGCTCATGGGAGGCAAATTATTGCGAATTAAAAGGAAAAGGGGGTGTGTGATGAGCTGCAAGCGCAGAGACTTCACGCTAAAGGCGATGGCCACAGTGAGGTAGAGGAGGTCTAGCAAGACTAATACAGGCCAACTTAAAGCGTGGTGAAAATGATAAAACAGCAAGAGCAAGCCCGTCACCGGTATCCAAACTTGAGGTGGCCTGCGGTAATAAGCGAGGGCGATAATCACTGCAAAAAAGGCTATGCCGTATAGGAGGTGCATCCTTGTTTCCTCAAAAAAAAGGGCTAAATAGCTTATTTAGCCCTTAGTATCATTGTTTTATTGCGCAGCGGTTTCAGTGCTGGTTGCAGGTGTTGCTGCAGCATCGGTTGTGCTGGTAGTTGCATCTGCTTTAGGTGCATCGGCAGGCGTGCTGGCAGCAGGCGCTGCTTTTTTAGCTTTATGATGGCGTTTATGTTTTTTAGCAGATTTAGGGGTGGCTTTTGCAGCTTCTTCTTGTTGCATGCTAGCTTGTGTTTGTTGTTCTGTAGATTGTGCATTGTTTTCAGGCATCTGTGTTGTGTCTGCTGCAGCCAATTGCTCAGCTTGTGCAGGCGCAGGAGCAGCTTCATCAGCGGCCAAAACAGGTGCGGCCAAAACAGTAGAAATTGCAACAACGATTAATTTATTCCAGATTTTTGACATCTTAACGCTCTCCAGTGAATTATTTTGGATAAAAAATGCATGATAATTTTCATGCAGGCGTTATAATACCCAGTCCCCCATTTGATGTGAAGTAGGGCGGTTGATATTTCTGCTTGTTGCAAGCAGAAATATCAACATCGCCCACTTTTTTAATGATTAAGTTGCTTATGGTTTCAGATCGTCTTATTTCAACTGCGCCGATGTTGGATTATTCAGATAGGCATTGCCGCTATTTCTGGCGTCTTTTTTCACCCCATGCTTGGCTCTACACAGAGATGGTGCATTCAAATGCAATTTTATTGGGAAAGCGAAATCAGGTATTGGCGTTTGATGAAGAAGAACATCCCATTGCATTGCAATTAGGGGGGCATGATCCACAGTCGCTTGCGCAATGCGTACAGTATGCACAAGCGCAAGGGTACGATGAAGTCAATTTGAATGTGGGTTGCCCCAGTGATCGTGTGCAATCTGGGCAGTTTGGTGCCTGCTTGATGCGTGATCCGTTACGGGTGGCGGAGTGTGTTGCTGCAATGAAAGCGGTGTCCACGATCCCCATTACGGTAAAAACACGCATTGGCGTAGATCATGACGATAGCTATGCGTTTTTAGCGCATTTTATTGCAACGGTTGCTGAAGCAGGATGTAACGTGTTTATTATTCACGCGCGTAAGGCCTGGCTAAAAGGGGTGTCACCGAAGCAAAATAGGATGTTGCCACCGTTATTACCTGAGCGTGTGCATCAATTAAAGCGTGATTTTCCCTCGCTTTTGTTTATATTAAATGGGGGCTTAAACAATAGCGCCATGGTCAAAACACAGGGGGTCGGGTTAGCAGGCGTGATGGTGGGGCGCGAAATTTATAACAATCCTTTTTTTCTAGCAGAATTAGAACAACATTTTTATGGCACGCCCATACCCACTCGTGAAATTATTTTAGAAAAATATCTTGCTTATGTGCAGCAGCAATTAACACAAGGCGTGCGCGCTAATAGGTTATCCAAACCTTTAATGGGTTTATATTATGGTCGGCCCTGTGCACGGCGGTGGCGTACCTTATTATCTCGCCCTGATGCCTCGCTTTCTATTGCTACTCTCAATGCGTTTTTATCTTCATAAAAAAGGAAAAATAACCTTATGCGAACCAGTCAGTTTTTTTTAGGCACACTGAAAGAATCCCCTGCTGAGGCGGAAGTAACGAGTCATCAGCTCATGTTGCGTGCAGGTTTAATTCGTCGCGTAGCGTCGGGGCTTTATACGTGGTTGCCACTGGGGCTACGCGTATTAAAACGGGTAGAAGCCATTGTGCGCGAAGAGATGAATAAGATAAACGCGCTGGAAATATTAATGCCTGCGATACAACCGGCAGAATTGTGGCAAGCCTCAGGGCGTTGGGCGTTTTACGGCCCTGAATTATTGCGTATGCGTGATAGACATGATCGAGAATTTTGTTTTGGCCCGACACATGAAGAGGTTATTACCGATTTGGCGCGACGTGAATTACGCAGCTATCGTCAATTGCCCGTGACGTTTTATCAAATCCAAATGAAGTTTCGTGATGAAATTCGTCCTCGCTTTGGGGTGATGCGTGCAAGAGAATTTATAATGAAAGATGCATATTCTTTTCATTTAACGCAAGACAGTCTTGCTGAAACTTATCAAGCGATGTATGAGGCGTATTCTGCTATTTTTACGCGATTGGGTTTAAAATTTCGTGCGGTGATGGCCGACACAGGCAGCATTGGCGGACGCTTTTCTCATGAGTTTCATGTGTTGGCAAATGCAGGGGAAGATCAAATTTTTTATAGCGATCAAAGTGACTACGCTGCAAACGTAGAGTTAGCTTGCGCTGCAAAACCGAAAAAAAATACGGTGCATGCTCAAAAAACCTTAGAAGAAATTGCAACGCCGGGTTTATATACCATCCCGTCTTTATCCAATGAATTTAAATTAAAGGCAAAACAAACGCTGAAAACCTTAATTGTCAAAGGGAAATCAGGGTTGATTGCGTTGATTCTGAGAGGAGATCACCAATTAAATACGATAAAAGCCGCTAAATTGCCTGAGATTGCGACGCCTTTTTCATTTGCAACAGAAGCAGAAATTTTGACGCAGGTGGGCTGTCGTCCTGGTTCCATCGGGCCGGTGGGATTGAAAATACCGATGATAGTTGATTATGCTGCGGCCGTGCTTGAAAACTTTGTGTGTGGTGCTAACCGAGATGATTTTCATTATTTTAATGCAAATTGGGGGCGTGATGTGGCATTAGCCGCAGAAGCGGATTTGCGCAACGTAGAAGAGGGGGATGAAAGCCCCGATGGAAAAGGGGTGTTGCATGCAGCAAGAGGCATTGAAGTCGGACATATTTTTCAATTGGGTGATAAATACAGTGCCGCGTTAAACTTACAAGTGTTAGATGAAAAAGGTCAAAACGTAACGCCCACCATGGGGTGTTATGGGATTGGCGTATCGCGCATTGTGGGGGCGGCGATCGAACAACATCATGATGCGCGTGGAGTGATCTGGCCTGAAGCCATGGCGCCTTTTTCGGTGGTGATTGTGCCTGTTAACCGAGCCAAGTTACCGTCAGTTAAAGAAGCCAGCGATAAGTTATACCGTGCGTTTTTAGAAAAAAACATCGACGTTTTATTAGAAGATCGTGATGAGCGTTTAGGGGTGATGCTCTCAGACATGGATTTAATTGGCATTCCGCATCGCATTTTAATCAGTGAAAAAACGTTGCAAACAAATCAAGTGGAATATAAATCGCGCCGTGAACCCGCTGTGCAGTTGATGGGGTTAGATGAGGTGGTGTCTTTTATAAAAAACGCATAAGGAGCCTATGCAATGACTCGTAAGGAAACGATCGAACAACCAGGTGATGATTTTGAATTATTGTTAAGAGTTATTCCGCGCCCCAATGAAACCAACCACACAGGCGATATTTTTGGTGGATGGCTGATGTCGCAGATTGATATTGCAGGCGCGGTATTGGCGGTGGAATATACCCGTGGCCCTGTTGTCACTGTGTCTGTCAAAGAGCTCACCTTCTTAAAACCTATTTTTGTTTATGACTTGGTGAGTTTTTATGGCAAGGTCGAAAAAATAGGAACTACGTCTATTACCATTAAAATTGAAGTCTTTGCGCAACGCAGAGAAGCGTATCACCGCAATCTCACTAAAATTTCTGATGCCACCTTGGTGTATGTGGCGGTGGTGAAGCCAGGCGAAAAGAGAATGATTGGCGCGCTAGGAGAAAAAAATGAAAAAAAATAAAAATGATTTTAATTGGGAAGATCCTTTTTTGCTGGAAGAGCAATTGTCATCAGAAGAAAAACAAGTGCGTGATGCTGCCAGACAATTTGCGCAAGCGGTGTTGCGTCCACAAGTCGATGATTTTTTTCTAAATGAAAAGTTTGATCCTGCGGTGATGAAAGCCATGGGGCAGGCGGGTTTGTTAGGTGCGACGATAAAAGGATATGGTTGTGCGGGTGTGAATGAGGTGGCTTATGGGTTGATTGCACGAGAAATAGAGGCGGTGGACTCTGGTTTTCGTTCAGCGTTGAGTGTGCAATCTAGTTTGGTGATGTACCCTATTTTTTTATATGGTAGTGATGCGCAAAAACAAAAATATTTGCCTAAGCTTGCCACTGGTGAATGGATTGGTTGCTTTGGTTTAACAGAGCCTAATCATGGCTCTGATCCAGGTGCGATGGAAGCGCGTGCTAAAAAAACCAAAGGAGGCTGGAGATTATCAGGTAATAAAATGTGGATTACCCATTCGCCCATTGCAGATGTGTTGATTGTGTGGGCGAAAAACGATGAAAACCGTGTTCGAGGTTATATTGTAGAACGGGGCATGGAAGGCTTATCAACGCCTGCGATTAAAAACAAATTGAGTTTGCGTGCTTCTAGCACGGGTGAAATTGTTTTAAATGAGGTGTTCGTGCCTGATAACCATGAATTGCCATTGGCGGATGGTTTGAGTGGGCCGCTTGCTTGTTTGGATAGTGCGCGCTTTGGTATTGCGTGGGGGGCATTAGGCGCAGCAGAATTTTGTTGGAAACAAGCGCGAGAATATGTGTTAACGCGCAAACAATTTAATTTGCCCTTGGCGGCGAATCAGTTGGTACAAGCGTCCTTAGTTGAAATGCAAACGCAAATTGCCTTAGCGTTGCAAGCCGTGTTGCGCGCAGGCAGATTGAAAGAGCAAAATAAGTCATCCACCCCATTGATCTCACTGATTAAACGTAATTCCAGTCAAGTTGCTTTGAGTGTTGCGCGTGAAGCCAGAGATTTATTGGGCGCTAATGGCATTACCGAAGCGTATCAAGTGATGCGCCATGTGATGAATTTGGAAACGGTTAAAACCTATGAGGGCACGTTAAACATTCACACGCTGATTTTAGGAATGGCACAAACACAGATCCAAGCGTTCAAACCACGTGGAAATTAGCGCATGCAAAGAGAATCTTTATCTTATGACGTTGTCATTGTCGGTGCAGGGCCTGCTGGTTTAAGTTGCGCGATACGCATCAAACAAATCAACCCAGATTATACGGTATGTGTATTAGAAAAAGGAGCGTCAGTAGGCGCGCATCTTTTATCAGGCGCCGTTTTTGATCCGCGGGCATTACAAACCTTATTACCTGATTGGCTACAACGGGGGGCACCCTTGCGTGTGTCTGCTGTCAACGATGAATTTTCATTTTTAACAAAAAATAAAAAATTTAAATTACCCACGCCGCCGCAAATGAAAAATGCAGGCCATTATATTATTAGCCTGGATGAATTGGGGCAATGGTTAGCGCAACAAGCTGAGCAATTAGGCGTAGATATTTTTCCTGGGTTCGCTGCGGTTTCGTTTTTGTTAAAAGAAAATCAAGTCTATGGCGTCATAACCGGTGACAAGGGAGTGAATAAAAACGGTGATCCTGGCCCGCAATATCAACCTGGCATTGAATTACACGCTAAACAAGTCGTGTTAGCAGAAGGTGCGCGAGGGTCTTTAACAAAACAAGCCTTATCATTATTTCATTTAACAAAGTCATCTCAGCCTCAAACCTATGCGTTGGGCATGAAAGAATTATGGGAAGTGGATTCAGCGCATTATCGTGCAGGCACCGTGTTTCACAGTGTGGGGTGGCCACTTGATCACAGCACGTATGGGGGATCATTCATTTATCATTTAGATAAACAACGCATCGCAGTGGGGTTTGTGGTGGGGTTGGATTATCGCAATCCTTATTTAAATCCCTTTGAAGAATTCCAACGTTTTAAATTACATCCTGCGATTCGGCCTTTGTTTCAAGGCGGAAAAAGAATAGCGTATGGTGCACGCGCATTAAGTGAAGGGGGCTTGCAATCTTTGCCAGCGTTAACGTTTCCAGGTGGGGTGATAACAGGCGACAGTGCGGGGTTTTTAAATGTGCCGAAAATAAAAGGGAATCATGCAGCAATGCAGTCGGGCATGTTAGCAGCAGAAGCCATTTGTGACGCTTTGTCACAGCAAATGGTTGAGGCGGTGAGTTATCTTAAACGTTTTCATGATTCTTGGTTATATGCAGAATTATATCGTGCGCGTAACATACGCCCTGGGTTTCGCTGGGGTTTATTGCCTGGATTGGTGTATGCAGCGGCAGATACGTATCTGTTGCGTGGTTGTGCACCTTGGACTTTTTCTTACGCACCCGATCATAAAACACTTATGTTGGCAAAAAACGCAAAAAAAATAAATTACCCTAAACCCGATAATCATATTACGTTTGATAAAATGTCTTCTGTTTATTTGTCAAATACACATTATGCTGAAAATCAACCTTGTCATTTGCAATTAAAAGATCCGATGCTGGCTATCACGGTAAATTATGATTTATATGCTTCGCCTGAAACACGTTATTGTCCCGCGGGGGTTTATGAAATAGTTTCACGGGATAAACAGCCTGTCCTACACATTAATTTCACTAATTGTGTTCAATGCAAAACCTGCGACATCAAAGATCCTGAACAAAACATTAATTGGGTGCCGCCAGAAGGGGGGGATGGGCCAAGCTATGGGGGTATGTAGCTGAATAAACCCTGAATTTCCTGTTTCTTTTTTGACAAATCCACCTGAGTGTCTACGATTAACATATGGGATAAACATTGAGAGGTGGTTTATATGGGTAACAAAAAACCAGCATTAAGCGAAGAGACTTTTAAGGATCTGAGCCGTCAAGAAGCTAAAGCTAGGCAGGAGGCCAACGCAGAGGCAATAGGGTCACTAAAAAAGAAGTTAGATTCGGAAGATTTTGCATTTCCAGCAGAAACGACAGCAGCCACACAAAGCCCTTTAAGGCCTAGTTTGACAGAGGTGAAAGAGATGGCATCTGCCTGTTTTGAATTTTCAAAACGTATCTTGAAAAAAGATAGCGAGAATGTTGTATTGCAAAGTCCTGCAAAAGTGATTGAAGATAATTTTAAAAAATTAGATTCGAATAGGTCTCTCAGTGCTAGTGATGTTGAAGACGCCAAAGAGAAAATTTTAACTGCAGTAGAACAAATTTTTAAAGACAAGAAAGGGAAACATGATTATGAGAATGCATTTGAGGTTATTCGTGACATGAAGGCAGCCCATGTATCAAAATTACCTGGCTTAACGAGCGAGTTGAAAGGAGAGATGGATAGTTTGGTAAGCCATACTTCCTTCAAAGAGGTACATGCTGCACCAGGCTGGGGGACGGCGCCAGCATCTAAAGCGACGGGTGCTTCCCAAGGCAAAAAACCACCTGCTCACCATTCTTAAAAGAGAAATTGTTTAGTGTGACGGCGTTCATTTGAGTCCAAGTGAACGCCTAAGCTTTTTTTATTAATAAACACCCATTAATGGCGATAAATCACGAGGGACGGGAGACGCTGCTTTTCTTTCGAGCCTTTGTAAAGCGGCTGCGACGTCACTTTGCTTGCGTGCAATGGCGTACTCGTATGCTGTGATATCACCCCCAGAACCGGTGCTCTTCGCGCGATAGCGAAGGTTTGCGCCATACTCAACAAGCTTTTCCGCACACTGAACGGCACCCGAGGCTGCCGCCGCAAATAATGGTGTGAGATCTGAAAAAGGGATGGTTTTGTTAGGGTCCACCTTTCCTAGCTTTAATAACACCTCTAATGCGTTTATTCGCCCACGGTAGGCAGCAAAAAAAAGGGGGGTTACGGGTCCCAGGAGAAGCACCTCTCTGGGGTCTGGCACGTCACGAGGCGATGTGATACTTGCACCCGCTTTTATGGCGGCGATAGTGCCGATGGCATCATCAGCGAGGATGGCCTCAAATAGAAACTGAGTCGGTGTTTTACCTGTTGTAATAAAGTTTACTCTTATTGCTTGAATCGCTTTTTTTATTTTTTCAGCAAAAATAAAGGGGCTGGTGTCTGCTGGGCAGAAATAATGAGCTGCTTGAAGATAAGGGGATATTTCTTTAAAGAGTACGCGGAATCGACGGCAAGTTCGACTTAATGTAGCCATGCTTCTTCCATCTAATAAATTAGCGTTAAAGATGAAAAGTTCGTTGGGTAAACCTGGCAAGCATGCCTGCGTGGGTGCCGTCATCGGCATAGGGCCTTCCTCCTTGATAAAATGCATGAATGGTATTTTATTAGAAATTAAATCAAAAAAAATTATCTGAGTATTATTTTTGCTAATAATTTTAAAAAAGTTAAAAATAGGTGTTTTCAGAAAATGTTAATTTTTCCATTATAGACTAGCTGAAATTAAAGTTGGGCGCCTTCAGGGTGAATTAATTTTTCTACTCTAAACTTCCTATTAATCTTGAAATAGGTCTTCGTAAGAGGGTAAAGCGATGTTCCACCCACAACAAGGGCAACCACCTATAAATCCCGCTTGGCTAGAGTGGGCAGCCCAATACCAGGCTATCTGTCAAAATCATCTTGACCAACTCCCAACGAACGGCGTTCGCCTATCAGAGATAGGCACTTTCCCGCAGAATTTAATAAAAATTAGAATGCCAAACAGAGCCTATGCGGACTACCTAATACAGCTTTTAGATGGAAACCATTTAGAGTGGAGGCAAACGTGGTCTGAGCCAGATGGGTCTTGCTGGGTAACGGGAGTAGATCCTACTGCGTTCGTTAACACGCTACAAAGATTAGTGGCAGCCGAGCAAGCGCAGCAGGAAAGCAGAGCGGCGGTACTACAACAGCACCAACAACAAATGCAGCGACCGCTTACGAGGGCACTTTCTCGCACACCGCCGCAAGCTGCTGCCGCGTCTTTTCGTCCTTTTGTTAGAGGAGGGTTATCTGATGGCGCTCAAGCTGCAGCGAGTGTCGCCCCTCCTCCTGCTCCTCCGATAAATTTTGATCCTGTGTGGGTAGCGGCAAGGCAGTCTGCAAGTCGTTCCCCAAGGAGTGATAGCTATGACCGTACCATGGCAGGGCAAGATTATGCTGCTTATCTTCATCAACGTTACTCACGTATTGGTGTAGCAATGATAGCGGCTGGCAACAATAATACGGTGCAGATGCGGATAGCAGAAGAAAGTATTGCAACGATTTGGCAGGATTTAAATTGGTTTGTCGTGGAATGCGGTTTGTCGAAAGAACAGCATCTTCAGAATGTAACACCTCCCGGTCAGGTGGCAAACGGTGGTTGTCATGTGTTGTCATTGAGTGGGGAATTTTTTAATAGATTTAAACAGCGGATAGCGCAGTGGGCGTTAGCGCAACCGAAGCCAGACAACAATGCAAGGTATTCACCGAGAATGAGGAGATAGAGGTTTTCATTTTATTTTTTAAGACGCTGGGCCCCGTGCTAAAAGCCGCACGGGGTGACAGATATTGCCCCCCTTGCGGCCCGTCGTTGCTTCCCCCCTCTGGGCCGTCATTGCTCCGTCAGCGAAGCAATCCATCAACACTCACCTACGACTTTTTAGGCGTAACACGCAATAACTGTAAGCGACGCCCGTCCGCTTGTAAAATCTTAAACTTAATATGCTCGATAGTGATGGTTTCTCCTTTTTTAGGCATGCGACCCAATGCGCGCATGACAAAGCCGCCCAACGTATCCACCTCGTTGTCAGAGAAATCTGTTTTAAAATAAGCGTTAAATTCTGCTATGGGTGTTAATGCCTTCACATAAAAGTGATGGTTGCCCTTGGGGGAGATTAAACTATCTTCTTCATCATCATATTCATCTTCAATATTGCCAACGATTTCTTCTAAAATATCTTCAATCGTGATTAACCCTGATACCCCGCCATATTCATCTACCACAATAGCCATATGACTGTGTTGCGCGCGAAATTCATGGAGTAACACGTCTAAGCGTTTGCTTTCAGGCACAAACAAAGCAGGGCGTAAAATAGTTTGAATATTAAAAGCCAGCTGTTGATCATGCTGGAACTTTAATAAATCTTTGGCAAGCAATAAGCCTTCAACTTCATCTCGGTTGTCGCCAATCACAGGAAAACGAGAATGTGCAGATTGAATCACAATCGGTAATATTTGTTCGAGTGTTTGATCGTGTTCAATCACCACCATTTCAGCGCGGGGAATCATGATATCACGCACTTGCTGTTCAGAGATTTGTAATACGCCTTCAATCATTTTTAATGCTTGCGCATCTAATAAATTTCGTTCTTCAGCGTCGTGCAGCAAAGTAATCAGTTGCTCTCTGTCTTTGGGTTCTCGCAAGAGTGCATGGCTTAAACGTTCTAGCCAAGAAGGGTGAGCATGATGCATGGTTAAATCTCGTAAGGGTTGGGAATATGGAACTGGCTTAAAATATAGATTTCTTGCGTCATCATTTTTTCTGCATCGTTATCAAGGTCGTGTTCATACCCTAACAAATGTAAGGTGCCGTGCACAATCAAGTGTGCCCAATGATCATTTTCTTTTTTATGCTGTTTTTCTGCATCCCTATTGATGCGGCGCGGGCATAATACAATGTCACCTATAAAATCACCTTGTAATAAAGTGGGTATTTCAAAAGGAAAAGAAAGAATATCTGTCACCGCTTCTTTTTTACGAAATTGTTTATTCAACTGCTGTATTTCCTCTTCGCTTACTAAACGGATGTTCAGTGAGTGTGTCTGGGTTGAAGGAATGGCCGCTTCAACCCATCTTTTCATATCGTCTTCATTGGGAAAATATTCGTTTTCGCACACAATTTGAAAAAAAACCTCAACAGGCATTTAACTTCTATCTCCTTCTTCGCGATCGTAGGCCTGAATAATGGCTTGCACTAGCGGGTGTCTGACGACATCTTTATTTTCAAAAAAAGTAAAGCTGATGCCGGGTAGATCTTTTAACACTTCTTTAGCATGGCGTAAGCCGGAGTGTTGACCTTTGGGCAAATCAATTTGGGTCATGTCACCTGTTACAACCACGGTTGAACCAAAGCCAATGCGCGTTAAAAACATTTTCATTTGTTCGCGTGTGGCATTTTGCGCTTCATCTAAAATAATGAAAGAGTCGCTTAAGGTTCTACCGCGCATAAAAGCGAGCGGTACAATTTCAATGGTATGGCGCTCGATGAGTTTGCTGACTTTTTCAAACCCCAACATTTCATAAAGCGCATCATAAAGTGGGCGAAAATAAGGATCGACTTTTTGTGTGAGATCGCCCGGTAAAAAACCTAAACGCTCACCGGCTTCTACAGCGGGGCGCGCTAATAAAATACGTTTTATTTTTTCTTGCTCTAGCGCTATCACGGCGCAAGCAACAGCAAGATAGGTTTTGCCTGTGCCTGCAGGACCAATGCCGAAACTCAAGTCATGCGAAAAAATATTTTTTAAGTAGCGTTGTTGATTGCTGCTATAGGGTTTAACAAAACCATTTTTCGTTTGTAACATAATGTCATTGGCGCGGGTGGGATCAACCGCACCTCGATTTTCTGGCTTAGCATTTTGAATAAAAAGATGCACTTTATTAGGGGAAATATGCGGATCTTGTTCTGTTTCAATATAAAGTTTAAATAAAACTTCTTTGGCAATCAGCGCGGCTTCTTCAGGGCCTGAAATTTGAAATTGATGCCCTTGATTATTTACCTTAACCACCAACTGCTTTTCAATTTGTTTAATATTTTCATCAAAATGACCACAAAGATTGGCTAAACGTTGGTTGTCTTCAGGGGTGAGGTTCAAATGATGTTTTTTCGTTGTATTCATTGTGGGGCTATCCGTTTCCATGAGGTTCCTTTTCTATCCATTCACCGCGCAAGGTATTCACCCGGCTTTGTGTAAAGCGCACTTTCACTACCTGACCAATTAAATGCGCAGGTCCAGGAAAATTCACAACGCGATTATTTTCTGTTCTGCCTGCCAGTTCATGTTCATTCCGTTTAGAAATGGCATGAACCAATACAGGTTCGAGGGTGTTTAACATCGCATCGCTAATACGTGCTGTATTTTGCATGATGCGTGTTTGTAACGTGTTTAAACGTGCTTTTTTTACCTCAGTAGGCACCGTGTCTGCTAACTTTGCAGCGGGTGTACCAGGGCGCTTGCTATAAATAAAGCTAAATGAATTATCAAAGCCAACGTCTTCAATGAGTTTCATTGTCAGCGCAAAATCTTTATCCGTTTCACTGGGAAAACCAATAATGAAATCTGATGAAAAACTTAAATGGGGCCGGATAGATTTTAATTTTTCTACTTTTTTTAAATAATCGCTGGCCGTATAGCCGCGCTTCATTAAACTCAAAATGCGATCTGAGCCACTTTGCACCGGTAAATGAAGGTGGTTAACCAACTGAGGGATGTCTGCATACGCTTGGATAAGCGAATCAGAAAAAGCCGTAGGGTGAGACGTGGTAAAACGAATACGTTCAATGCCTTCAATGGCGGCAACGTAATAAAGCAGCAGCGCAAAATCAACTGCTTGCCCTTGGGCTCTGGTACTGCGGTAATCATTAACATTTTGCCCTAACAAATTGACTTCTTTGACGCCTTGCTGTGCAAGGCTCGCGATTTCTGCCAACACATCTGCAAAAGGGCGGCTGATTTCTTCGCCACGGGTGTAAGGCACAATACAATAACTACAATATTTGCTGCAGCCTTCCATGATGGAAACAAACGCGGTGGGCCCGATTGCTTTGGGTGTAGGCAAATGATCAAACTTTTCGATTTCAGGAAAAGAAACATCAATAACAGGTTTAAGCTTGTTTTTCGCTTCCGCTAACATCTTGGGTAAACGATGTAGGGTTTGTGGGCCAAACACCACATCTACAAAGGGCGCGCGCTTTAAAATGGCTTCGCCTTCTTGGCTTGCAACACAGCCCCCCACGCCTATCATGATATGCGGAGATTTTTCTTTGAGTTCGCGATAAACACCTAAAGAAGAAAATACTTTTTCTTGCGCTTTTTCACGAATGGAACAGGTGTTTAATAAGATAACGTCTGCTTCTTCTGGTTTTTGAGTGAGTTGCAAGTCGCGGGTGTTTTTCAACAGATTCGCCATGCTGGCTGAGTCATACTCATTCATTTGGCAGCCATGGGTTTCAATGAATAATTTCTTCGTCATGCGCTAGTATCATCCTCCGATTCTTTGCAAATCTTTAAATTGTTGGTGTGAGCAAAATCGAGAATGGAATGATAGAGCGTTGGATTAGTTTTTTTTAGCGCGGGATCTAACATCACACATTTATAGCCATCTTTAACAATAGGTTGCAATAAAGGCGAATAGTGGATTCGCTGCCGTTTGAAGGTAGAGAGTGAGCCACTCATTCTTTCGGCCCAATCTGCAGGGCGGAAGGGGGTGCCCGCTTCGGTAACACCTTCGATGATAATTTTTTTAGATTTAGGTTTATTCATGTGTTATTAAATAAGGGATACGTTCAAGGCTCCACCGATTATTGCGTTGACTATTCTAGCATTATTTTTCTATGATGCGCATTTAATTAACCCACCCAAGGCGCTTATGGCTGACGATAATGGTGTACCTCCTTCGCGTCCTCGCGGAATCTACCTATTGCCTAATTTATTCACCACGGTGAGCTTATTTGCGGGTTTTTATGCGATTGTTGCTTCAATGAAAGGCTTATTTGATGTGGCTTGCATTGCTGTTTTTATCGCGATGATCAGCGATACCCTAGACGGACGGGTTGCTAGGTTAACCCACACTCAAACGGCTTTTGGAGCGCAATATGATAGCTTATCCGACTTGGTTTCTTTTGGTGTAGCCCCTTCTTTAATCAGTTATAGCTGGTCGTTATTGCATTTAGGCAAAGTGGGTTGGCTGGTTGCTTTTATGTTTACCGCCGCGGTGGCGCTGCGTTTGGCTCGCTTTAATACGCAGCTGGGCACCGCCGACAAGCGCTATTTTCAAGGGTTGCCTTGCCCCTCAGGGGCTGGGGTGGTGGTGGCGGCCATTTGGTCTTGTACCGATTACCATTTTTCTGGCTCCCTGATTACCGTTGTGGTGGCGGTGATTACTGTTTTAATGGCGGTTGTCATGGTCAGCAATGTGCGTTATCGCAGTTTTAAAGATTTAGATTTAAAAAACAAAGTGCCCTTTGTCGCTATTCTTGTGGTGGTATTAATTTTAATTGGATTAGCCATTGCGCCACCGCAAATGTTATTTTTGGCCCTGTTTTCTTACGCCATTTCTGGCCCCATCATGACACTATGGGCTTTGAAGCAAAAGCGGCGTCAGCGTCGCCATTTAAGACACGAGTAGTTGCCTTTTTATGATTTCAAAATTAGAAAAAAAATTATTGCATTACGTGGGTAAAGCCATTGCGGATTACAACATGATCCAAGCCCGCGATAAAGTGATGGTGTGTTTATCTGGCGGCAAAGATTCTTTTACACTACTGCAAATTTTGAATTTACTAAAAAAACGCAGCAATCATAAATTTGATATTTTTGCGTTTACACTCGATCAAGCGCAGCCCGGTTGGCAAGATGATGCCTTGCGTGCATGGCTCAGTCACAAACAAATTGCCCATGAAATTCTACGCGAAGACACCTACACCATCGTAAAAGACAAGGTAGAAGAGGGAAAAACTTATTGCTCACTTTGTTCGCGTTTACGCAGGGGAATTATTTATAACTATGCCGAACGTCATGGCCACACTAAAATTGCGTTAGGCCATCATCGAGATGATTTGATTCGCACGATGTTAATGTCTGCTTTTTATAATGGCGAAATACGTGCGATGCCACCCAAATTATTAACAGACAATAAAAAACATATTGTGATTCGCCCTTTAGTTTATTGCCAAGAAAAAGACATTGCCGCATATGCCAAAGAGCAGCAATTCCCCATTATTCCTTGTAATTTATGTGGTTCTCAAGAAAATCTCATGCGAAAAAAAGTGGCGACACTCATTGACACGTTAAGTCGTGATAATCCAAAGGTGCCCAGTAATATGTTGCACGCCTTGGGGAGTGTGAAGCCAAGTCAGCTGATGGATAAAACATTGTGGGATTTTAAAAACCTAGAGTTGCAACGTGTCTGTGCGCCAACCCACAGCCTGCCTATTGAGTTTACATTGCCTGCTGTCCCCATTGAATTAGTCGAAGTAATTTCTTCTTAATCTTGAGTGCTGTCGATGAGGTGTTATGAATACCCAATTACAATTATTAGGAACACGTCGTTTTTTGCCTTTGCTATTAACACAATTTTTAGGGGCGCTGAATGATAATTTATTTAAAGGCGCGTTAGTCACGGCGATTGCCTATGATGTGATTACACATGCTGCAGCGCGCATTCAAGTGATGGCGATTTCAGCCACGGCGATTTCTATTATTCCTGCTTTATTATTTTCTGCATGGGCTGGAAAAATAGCGGATAAATATGAACGTGCAGGTTTGATCAAAAAAATAAAATTTGCAGAAGCCATGGTGACCGCATTAGCGGTCGCTGCAATTTACTATCATAGTTTGGTTTTATCGGTGATGGTGCTGTTTTTTTTAAGCACCTGCATCGCTTTTTTTGCACCACTTAAATATACCGTGTTGCCTGATTATTTAGAGGAAAAAGAATTAATCCAGGGTAACAGCTTATTAGAAGCCTCTAACTTTATCGCCATATTGATCGGTGCGGTGATGGGGAGTTTGTTGGTTTCATTGCCCTTAGAAAAAATCACGCTTTCTGTTGCCATGATCATGATTGCATTGGGGGGGGTTATCAGTAGTCAGTTTGTTGCAAGTTCAGGCCCGGTTGATCCTCACATTAAAATTAATTTCAATTTATGGAAAGAAAACGCCAGCATCACGCGTTTTGCCAAAGAAAAATGGGATATTTATTTAACGATTTTAGGGATTGCCTGGTTTTGGCTGATTGGCGGGGCATTTTTAGCAGGGTTTTCTACTTATGCAAAAGATGTGTTAAATGCAAATACACAAACGATTGCTTTTTTCTTAGTGGTTTTTTTTGCAGGCATTGCAGCAGGGTCTTTGTTTTGTAACGCCTTAAGATTATTAAAAGGTCGCATTCATGCAACCTATGTGCCTGTTGCTGTGTTAATGATGGGATTTTTCATTTTTGATCTTTATTTTTTAAGTCGTCATATTGCGCCACTGTCTGCAAATTTTGCCGCATCAGGGTTTTTTAAAAACCCACATTATTTTCGTGTTGTATTTGATTTGTTTTGTATTGCAGGGTGTGCAGGTTTATATACCGTACCGCTTTATGCTTTATTACAAAAAAGAAGCCAACCAGCGCATCGTGCGCGTGTCATTGCAGCAAGTCATATTATTGGTTCGATGGCGATGTTTTTGGGTTTGAGTGTCACCATGATGGCCACCCTTGTGGGCATTGCGGTCTCTTATATTTTTTTATTATTAGCTGTGATGAATGTGTTTGTGGCGATATATGTTTGTAAATTATTGCCAGATGCGGTTTTAAAGTCGTTTGTGCGTTGGTTGTTAACGTTGTTATACCGCGTTGAAGTAAAGGGTTTAGAAAATTATTATGCGGCAGGTGAGCGCGTCATGATCATTGCTAACCACACTTCTTTTTTAGATGGGGCTTTGCTTGCCGCATTTCTACCCGAAAAAATTACCTTTGTGGTTAATACCAATGCCGCCAAAGCGTGGTGGATACGTTTGTTTCTTACCATGGTGGATGCGTATGTGTTAGATCCTTTAAATCCCATGCAAGCGAAATCGTTGATTGAGTTTATGCGAAAAGGGAAGAAGTGTGCCATTTTCCCTGAGGGGCGCATCACCGTCACAGGCGCTTTGATGAAAGTGTATGAAGGGCCCGCCTTGATTGCAGATAAAGCGCGAGCCACCATTTTGCCGTTGTCCATTGAGGGGGCACAATACTCCCGTTTTTCTAGATTAAAAGGGAAGTTACACACACGATGGTTTCCTAAAATTACGCTGACGATTTGCCCCCCTCAACAATTTTCTGCGCTGACCAATGAAAAGGGTCGTCAACGTCGGCAAAAAATGGGCGTGATATTGTATGACTTGATGACAGACATGGTGTTTCGCAGTCGTCAACAGCAAAATACTTTATTTCATGCGTTGTTATCCGCTAAAAGCACTTATGGGCGTCGCCACATTATTGCAGAAGACATTGAGCGCAAGCCGCTGACTTATCAAAAATTATTGGTGCGTTGTTTTATTTTAGGAAAATACTTGGCAGAACAAACCGTGCGGGGCGAGCATGTGGGTGTATTGCTGCCCAATGCGTTAACCACGGTGGCCCTATTTTTTGGCTTGCAAGCATTTTCACGTATTCCCGCCATGTTGAATTATTCAACGGGTGTAAAAAATATTTTGGTTGCGTGTGCGTTGACGCAAATTAAACAAGTTTATACTTCTCGAAAATTTGTTGATCGTGGCAATCTACATTCACTGGTTGAGGCGATAAGTCAGTCCGGTGTAAAAGTTATTTTTTTAGAAGACTTGCGAGAAAAAATAACGATCTTTAGAAAACTCCATGGCATGTTAGTGTCACAATTTCCCTTATTTTACTATCAAAAAATAGTGCATCGTAAAAAAATATTAGAAGCGAATTCTCCTGCGGTGGTGTTATTTACTTCTGGTTCTGAAGGGGTGCCTAAGGGCGTGGTGTTATCGCACGCTAATATCCAAGTGAATTGCTTACAAATCAGTGTAAAAGTGGATTTCACGCCCGCAGATATTACCTTTAACGCCATGCCCGTGTTTCACTCTTTTGGTTTAACCGCGGGGCTCATATTGCCGATATTATCTGGTATCCGTGTTTTCTTTTATCCGTCCCCACTGCATTACCGTATCGTGCCAGAATTGGTGTATGACACCAATGCGACTTTGTTGTTTGGCACCGATACCTTTTTAGCAAACTATGCGAAATATGCGCATCCTTATGATTTTTACAGTGTACGTTATGTGTTTTCAGGGGCTGAACGTTTGAAAGAAGAAACGCGCAAGCTGTGGGCGGATAAATTTGGTAAGCGCATTTTTGAAGGGTATGGCATCACTGAAACCTCGCCTGTCTTGGCCAGCAATACGCCTATGCACAATAAAACAAATTCTGTGGGGCGTTTGATGCCAGGCGTTCAATATCAATTAAAAGAAATTCCAGGGATTAAAGAAGGAAAAGAATTGGTGGTGTCAGGCCCGAATATTATGTTGGGTTATTTGAAGTTGGAATGTCCTGGCGTGATTATTCCGCCCAAAGACGGTTGGTATGAAACGGGCGACATTGTCAGTCTAGATGAAGAAGGTTATATCACCATTCAAGGTCGCGCAAAACGTTTTGCTAAAATTGCAGGAGAAATGGTGTCTTTGGCGGCTGTTGAAAATTATTTAAGTCAGCTGTGGCCACAAGCACATCATGCAGCAGTGAATTTGCCTGATCCTCGTAAGGGCGAGCAGATTATATTGGTAACAGATCATTTTCAAGCAACGCGAGATGTCATTGTCGCGTACGCGCGCCAACAAGGCATTGCAGAAATTGCAATTCCAAAGAAAATCATTCACACAGATCAATTTCCCATTTTAGCATCAGGCAAAACAGATTATGTTTCGGCAAAAGAGCAGGCTTTAGCAATGATGCAAGAAGAAGACTTGGCAGAAGAGGAAGAAGTGTTAGAGGAGTTAATATAATGTCTTTCCCAGCGAACAGGCCTCGTCGTTTACGTCGAACAGCAGCATTGAGAAATTTGGTGCGTGAAACAACGTTGCAAAGAGAAGATTTCGTTTTACCGTTATTTGTGCGTGCAGGAGAAGAAACACGCGCCATTAAAAGTATGCCAGGGCATCATCAATGGTGTTTGAAAGATTTGGCAGAAGAAATAGAGCACGTAGTCCATTTAGGGATTGGCGCAGTGTTATTGTTTGGCATTCCCCCACATAAAGATGAAGTGGGTTCAAATTCTTTTGATAATCAAGGCATTATTCAGCAAGCAATACGCGAAATAAAAAAAACACATCCAGATTTGTTGGTGATAGCCGATGTATGTTTTTGTGAATACACAAGTCATGGTCATTGTGGTGTGGTGAATGATAAACAGGGTTTATTAGATGTAGACAATGATGCAACCTTGGCGTTGCTGGCTAAACAAGCCGTGAGCTTTGTGCAAGCAGGGGCAGATGTGATTGCACCCAGTGGGATGATGGATGGCATGATTCAAGCGATACGTGGCGCGCTAGATACCCAGGGGTTTGAACACATACCCCTCTTAAGTTATGCCATTAAGTATGCTTCTGCATTGTATGGGCCTTTTCGTGAGGCAGCAGAGGGTGCGCCGCAATTTGGCGATCGAAAAACGTATCAAATGGACATTGCCAATGGCAATGAAGCCATGAAAGAAGCCTTGTTGGATGTAGAAGAAGGCGCAGACATGTTGATGGTGAAGCCCGCTTTGGCTTACCTCGATGTTATTTATCGCGTGAAACAAGCGTTTCCTGCTGTGCCCTTAGGGGCTTACCAGGTCAGTGGCGAATTTGCCATGATCAAAGCTGCTGCTGCGCAAGGCTGGATAGACGAAAAAAAAGTGATGCTTGAAAGCTTGATTGCCATTAAACGGGCCGGTGCAGACTTTATCATTACCTACTTTGCGAAAGAGGCCGCCCCTCTTTGTATAAGCGCTGCTGGCGACGATCGGGCTTAAAAAAGCATTAATTTTCTTAAAAAGATAAAAAAACGTGAAACAAGGCATGTTTTTTTATTTTAAAAATAGAATAGTTACGTTATCATCTTTGCTTGTTTTTAAATCAAATTATCGAGGGTGTTTATGGCAGCCATTACTTTATTTTCTAGCAACGCAGGCACATTAACCTATGAGCGCAACCCGGTTGATTGGGCGAACAGAATCGCGCTTTCTACGCCTGATGGGCGCAGTGAGGAAATGTTTGTTACAACAAAGAATGCGTCTGATGAGGCCAGAAAGATTACGCGCGTATTAGAAGACTTGGCGCTAAAAATTGAAGCCGCCAAATTGCAGGGAACCGCCTTGCCCTCAGAAGAGGCAGCCTCAGGGATACATGCCATCATCCAAGCACTCATCAAAATAAAGGGTATACCGCCTTAGATATTGCCAGCAGAATGAGCAGTGTTATTTGTCAAAGTGAAGCGGTTGCTGAAGCGGCCTTAACAAGCTTACAGCAAGCGGAAGCGTTTTGGAGCAGCAAGCAGCAAACACCTCAATCTGCAGTATTGCAATCTGAAGTACTGCAACTTATTCGAAAATTAATAGAAGCAATTAAACAATTTCTTTCAGGTAATACCGCCTCACTTAATATCGCCTCACTTCTTGTGGCACCTTCAGCAACGGAAGCGGCCGCTTTTGAGAAGAGATCTCCAGCGATGGCGACATTTTATGTAACGGAAGAGCGGCTAAGCTGTCTCCCAGCAGCACCCGCAACATCTTCAGGCGGTGCGGGGGGCGGCTTCGACGATATGCCTCCTCCTTCTCTTGCTTTATCTACCGCGTCTACTGCTTCCGCAGCGACTGCTAAAACGCTAGATTTAGAGAAATCTACTGCTTCCGCAGCGACTACTAAAACGCTAGATTTAGAGAAATCTACTGCTTCTGCTAAATTTTGATAAAGCAGATAGCGCTTGAGCAACCCAGGCAGTGCTTGGGTTGCTTTTTTTATAGATGATCGTAAATATCCCACTCTTTTTCAGAATATATTTCCGCTGAAACATCCAATAATAAATGTGCGATAAATTCGCCTACTTTATCTGCGCAAACCAATTCTTTTTTCGCTTTATACGCTTGAAATCTTTTTACATCTGGAAATTGTGTTGGTGAGAAAGCGCGAATGGTGTCTTGCATCGGCGTATCTGCGATTCCAGGCATAATGCTAGCAAAATGAATATGGGATTGTTTAAATTCTAATTTTAAACATTCGTAAATCATGAAAAGGGCCGCTTTGGAGGTGCAATAAGGCGTCCAATGAATAATGGGAAAGTGGGCAGCGCCAGAAGAAATATGTAATATGCGTCCGGATTTCATATGAGGCATCAGCGCTTGCGTAAGAAACAAAGGTGCTTCTGCGTTGATAGCCATATGTTTGCGCCAAGCGGCCTCTGTGAGCGAAGACAAAGGGCCTACCGGCGTGATAACCCCCGCGTTATGCACAACGTAGGTTAAGTCATACCCTGCTGGCAGAGCGTCGATGAGGGTTTGTCTGCCATTGCTTGTGCTAACGTCGCTGGCGACAACAAAAATGCGATCAGGATTTTCTTTTTGTAAAGTAGTTAATACATCAGCGCGTCGGCCCGCCGCTAAAATAGCGCAATCTCTTTTTAAGAGTGCAAGACAAATGGCTTTACCGATGCCGGTGCCGGCGCCGGTGACAAGTGCAAGTGGTTTCATAGGAGTAGGTCACAAAGACAAAACCAACATCATAAATTAAAGTGATTAAGCGTAGCAAAAAAATTAAAAATGGACTGTTCCTACTCCGTCTTAATCAGTTAATATGAGCTTTTTTGTTTTAAATGTTATCAGTAGGAGAGCGTGAGATATGGCTTTATTGCCCCTGACTTATTATTCAGAGCCCGTTTTGCATAAAAAGGCAGAATCGGTGACCCAGTTTGATGAAAAATTGGCGGTTTTGATACAAGAAATGTATGAAACAATGTATCACGAAAAAGGGGTAGGGTTGGCCGCGCCTCAAATTGGTGTCAGCAAACGCATTGCAGTGATTGATATTTCTGAAGAGCGCAATCAACCCTTTTGCATTATCAACCCTGTTTTTCTAGAGAAGCAGGGCGAGGTGTTAATGGGGGCAGGTTGCTTATCTGTGCCAGGCACTTATGGTGAAGTGCCGCGTGCAACTTATGTTAAAGTGCAAGCGCAAGACGTTAAAGGTGAGTTTTTTACGGTAGAAGGAGAGGGGTTGTTAGCGCATTGTTTGCAACATGAGATTGATCACCTCGACGGGGTGGTTTACATTGACTACTTGTCGCCGCTTAAAAAACAACGCGCCCTTAAAAAAATGGAAACTGTGTTACGGCGAGGTAAGTAGCCGTTTTTTCACATACACAAGGATGTGTCTATGAAGCGATATCTTTTATTTATTTTATTTTTTATTTTTCCTTCCCTTGCATTTCCAACAGAAAATAAAAGCGATGAAATCACCGTTTTTATTGCGAAGAAAATCATTACCATGGATCCTGCTTGGCCTGAAGGCACAGCGGTGGCTGTGCAAAAAGGCAAGATTTTGTCTGTTGGATCACCGCAAGATTTACAGCCATGGTTAAGCAAATACCCCTATCACGTAGATAAAACGTTTGCGAATAAAATTTTAATGCCGGGTTTTGTAGAGGCACATGCACATCCTTTGATAGGCGGTATCGCCATGACGCGCCCGCTATTAACTTATTTTCCTGTGCCTAGCCCTTATGGTGCAGGGTTTCCTGGTGTAAAAACCAAAGCCGAAGCGCTGGCGAAATTACGTGAATACGTCAAGCAATCTCCAGCAGGGGCACCGTTATTAACGTGGGGTTACGACACAATTAAATTTGGCGGCATGTTAGATAAAAAACAATTAGATCAAATTTCAACGACGTTACCAATTTTTGTGTGGGATGCCTCTGAGCATGTTGTTTATGTGAATACCGCTGTTTTAGAGAAATATCATGTTACACAAGCGGATACAAAAATAAATGGCGTGAAAGCAGGTGCGGACGCTGAACCTAATGGTCAGTTTATTGGTGTTGCGGCAGCAGACTTTATTTTAAAAAAACCGATGGGGGAAACAATAACGCCAGATAATGCGTATAAGAGTGTAAAATTTTTGATGGATTTGAGTCGAAAAAATGGGATTACTACTACATCTGAGTTGGCCTTTGGGATGATTAATCTTCCATTTGAAACGGCAGTGTATGATCGTTATTTTCGTGACCCTAACACCCCTATGCGCTTAATTGTCGTGTCTGATGCGGTCAGCATGAAAAAAGCAAAAGGGGATCAAGCCATTGCCTTTGTGCAGCAATTACAAAAAGAAAGCACGGATAAATTAATTTTTAATGGGATTAAGTTTTTTTCTGATGATGCGTTTGTAACATTGACGATGGTCGTTGAAAATCCGGGTTATCTTGATCAACACCAAGGGACATTCGTAACGCCGCCTGATCAAATGTTTATGCAGTGGTTGCCGTGGTGGAATGCAGGGTTTCATATTCATGTGCATTCCAATGGCAATGGGGGTAATCAAGCAACGATCAATGCGCTGTATCAGCTGATGCAAAGCAATCCGCGCGCTGATCATCGCTTCACCATAGAACATTTTGGTATTTCAACGCCAGAAATGGCGCGCACCATTAAAGCATTAGGTGGCATCGTGAGCGTTAATCCTTATTATTTATATGGCCGCGTAGAAATTAACAGACCTTTTTTAGGGACAGATCGTGCTGACACCGCAGCGCGTTTAAAAACACTGCTAGATGCGGGTGTGACAACGTCTTTACACTCTGACACACCCGTTGCGCCGCCCAACCCACTCAAAGAGGTTTGGATCGCTGTGAATCGTTTTGGCATGTTAGGTAAAGTGCATGGTCCTGCAGAGCGTGTCACGGTTGAGCAGGCGTTGCGTATGGTCACCATTGACGCAGCTTATACCTTAGGTGAAGAAGATAAAGTAGGCTCTATTTCGCCGGGTAAGTTTGCTGATTTTGCTGTGTTGGCACAAGATCCCCGCGCGGTACCGAAAGACAAAATTAAAGACATTGCAATTTGGGGCACAGTCTACGCTGGAAAAAAATACCCTGCATCAGAGATTAAGCCATAGGCACGCTTTAAGGGTATAGAATATTTCAAACCTCGCCGTCAAATTTCCATGAAAATGGTTGACGCACCATAAATGTGCTACTTGAGGTGAAGTGGACAGAAGTGCCGACCAGCCAAGACATTAAACATTTACAAGTTTTTCTGGACGAGTATCCAGAAGCAAAAAAAGGTTTTCTTGTTTGTCGAACGCCGCACCCCATGAAATTAAGCAATAAAATTTTTGCGTTGCCGTGGAATCAGGTTTCCACTATTTTGTCATCATCATGCCGGGATGTGCTTTAAGGGCATCGTTTACCCAAGAAGAAGCTTATAAATTTTTTGATGAATATTTTTTACTTGTTTGACCTTCTCAGGCGCAACAAAAATAGTATCGTCACCCGCAACGGTGCCGAGAATGCCGACATCTTTTGTTTGGTCTAAAAATCTAGCGACAAGTTGGGCGCATCCCGGGGCGGTTTGGATAATAATCATCGATTCGTTGTGGGTGATATTTAATATTAATTGCTTTAATGAATCGTTGGGCGTAATGGATACAAGCTCGGTAGGCAAGCGATAAACCACCTTTTCACCTTCATTCACTTTGATGGCACCAATCTTGTGTAGCACACGCGAAACTTTGACTTGATTAACAACAAAACCTTGCTTTTGCAAGGCAGACTTAATTTCTTCTTGTGTTCCAACTGTCTTTTTTTGTAATAGCGCTTGTACGGCAATAATAAAATCTGCTTTGCTGTGGGTTTTTCTGGCCATGTTTAATTCCTTCGTTACGTTAAGGAATTATTTTAAGTGACTCAGTAATAACATCAATAGCAAAATCGATATCGGACGTATTAATAATATAAGGAGGCAACATACGGAGTACATTTTCGGCAGTGATGTTGACTAATAGCCCCCGTTGTCGACAATGCGCAAGGACTGCGGCCGGATTGACTGTGAATTCAACGCCTAGCATTAAGCCTGCCCCGCGTATTTCTTTAATTTTGGAGGGATATTGTTTTTGTAGTGCTTTTAAGCGGCCAAAAAAATAAATGCTGAGTTGTTTTACTTTATGCAGGTAATCTTGGCTGAGAAGGGTGGTGAGCATTGCAAGGGCAGCAGCACAAGAAATAGGGTTTCCACCAAAGGTGCTTCCATGATCTCTTGGTGCAAAGGCGCTTGCAACCCGCTCATTCGCACAGATTGCACCAAGCGGTAACCCATTCGCAATTCCTTTGGCTACAGTAATTATATCGGGTTTTACGCCGCTATATTGATAAGCAAATAGAGATCCAGTTCTACCTATTCCACACTGAACCTCATCAAAAATAAGGAGTGCCCCCACTTTATCGCACGTTGTTCGTACTGACTCCAAAAAGCCTGGTGGTGCAACGTGTATGCCGCCTTCACCCTGAATCGGTTCTAGAATAACCGCAGCAACTTCCGCATCAATTGCCTTACAAAATAATACTGTGTTATCCCAAGATTGGTATTTAAACCCAGCAGGAATGGGGCCAAAGCCAACATGCAATTGCTGCTTAGCTGTTGCGGCAAGGGCACCCAGTGTTCTCCCATGAAAAGAATCGGTTGCGCTTAAAATGATATGTTTGTTTTTTTTATCCTGTTTCCACTGATATTTTCTAGAAAGTTTAATCGCCGCTTCATTTGCCTCAGTTCCAGAATTGCAAAAAAATATTTTCTCTAATCCCCCATGCGCTACTAACCATTTTGCAAGTTCGATGTTGGGGGGTGAAAAATATAAATTAGAAGTGTGTAATATTTTTTTTACTTGCGACATGATTGCGCTTTCTACAACAGGATGACAGTGACCTAGCGGTGTGCAACCAATACCGCTTAAAAAATCTAAATATTTTTTACCCTGAATATCCCATACGAAAGCGCCTTCTCCTTTTACAAGCGTAATGGGATAAGGTGCATAGGTGTCTATGAGGTATTTTTTTGCGTGTAATGGGTAAGGATCATAAATCATGATGGGTATCCTCCTTTGTTATTAATGTACCAGACGATGGTTTAAGAAAAATATTTTTTAAGTTTTCTGGGTTTAAACCATTAATAACATGAACAGACTTTATGCCGGATTGCAACGCTACAATAATGGATTCCATTTTTGGGATCATGCCGTTGCTTATAATGCCTTCCTCTATGAGTGTGCGTGCTTTGGTGCAAGTAAGGTGGGGAATCGTACTGCCTTTTTGATCATACACGCCTTCTATGTTGGTGAGGATGATCCATTGAGTTGCATTGACAGAAAGTGCGATAGCTGACGCAACCGTGTCGGCATTAACATTATAAATATGGCCTTGATTGTCTGCCGCTAAAGGCGCTATGACAGGTAAGAAGTTATTTTCTATCAGCGTTAATATTAGCGCAGGATTGACAGAGAGAATATCACCCACAAAACCATAATCAATTACTTCATGTGTTTTTGTTTTTTTATGAATAATTTTTTGAGGTGGACGGCGACGAACATTTAAAATTCGATCATCGACACCTGTTAATCCAACAGAAGATATCCCATTGCATTGTAGCGAATTGATAATTTCAATATTAATTTTTCCAGCAATAACCATTTTTATAACGTCTATTGCATTCTCATCCGTGACACGTCTTCCGTCGACAATGTGGGATGTTTTTCCAAGTTTTATTTCCATTTCACTGGTTTGTTGGCCGCCGCCGTGTACGATCACTATATTTTTATCTGATTGTTTTAATCTTGCTATTTCTTTGCATAAAGCATTTAAAATACCAGGGTTGTTAATGAGCTCTCCACCCATTTTTATAACATAAGTTTTTTTTGATATTTTCATGATCTGTTTGGTGCTCATGGATTTGAGGAAAATAGTTGTAGTCCGGTAGATTCTTCAAGTCCGTGAAGTAGGTTGAAACACTGAACCGCTTGTGCAGCGCCACCTTTAAGTAAATTATCTATAGCCGACATCACAATGGCGGTATCTCCGTTTATTTCAAAACCCAAATCACAAAAGTTGGTATGTTGAACCCATTTAATATTGGGCGTGCCTTCCGTAAAGCGGATAAAATATTCTGAAGAATAATATTTTTTGTAAATTTCAAATAATTGTTCTTTGGTGATTGTTCGGTTTAATTTGATAATAGAGGTAGTATAAATCCCACGGATAAATGGACCAGAATGCGGTTGAAAAATGAGGTTGATTTTATATCCTGTTTTTTCAAAAATAGCTTGTTTTATTTCTGGAGTATGACGATGTGAAAATGATTCATAGGCAAAAAAACTATCTGCACGAAATGCGTGGTGTGTTTTATCTTTAATTTTTATGCCGGAACCTGATGATCCAGTGACTGCGTTGATGATGATGTCTGTGCTTAATCCTTCAGAAATTAATGGAAAAATAGATAAGATAGCGGCGGTTGCAAAACAACCAGGAGCTGCAATATTTTTTGCGGTTTTTATGTGAGACTTAAATAATTCAGGTAAGCCATAACAAAATAAATTTGTTTTTTCAAAACAGGAATGCGGCATAAGATAGTATTTTTTAAATTCTGTTTCATTGTGAAGACGGAAATCTGCTGAAGTATCAATAATTATTTTATCAGGAAACTGCTTAACGAAATCCATTGCTTTTCCATGTGGCAAGGCTAAAAATACAACCTCTGCTTGATGAATGTCATGCAGCGCATTAAATTTTAGATTGATGTGACTAAAATGGGGGTGTGCTTTTGAAATTGGAAAGCCCGCCATTTCATTTGCAGTAATAGAAACTAATTGAATATGGGGGTGTGATAATAAAAGACGGATTAACTCACCGCCTATATAGCCAGATCCGCCAACGATGGCACATTTAATCATGGCGATGGCTCCATACTGATTGGAATAATTCAAATAAATGATCGGGAAACTTAACGCCATTAATGGCGGGAATACCCCATTTTTCTTCAATATACTGAGAACCTGAAATATTATCTGTGGCGGGCCCACTGAAAATATCAATTTTAATGCCAAATTCTCCTAAGTATTGTTTAGCGCCATACGCTGCAGCAAGATCCGCTGCGCAGACCACAATGGCGGTGACATTGGAAATAATTTCTTTATCGGTGAGTACGGTCTCCACTTTGTAGTGCCCCATGATGCCATCACCTAATTCAATGATAAGGAGATCACCTTTCAATGCATTAATAATATTTTTTACAACGGGAGCTAAGTTTTCTGCATCAACTGTGGATGGCAGACCACAATCAAGAAAACTTTTAACATCAATAGCGCCCGCTTTCTTGAAAGATTCTAAATCTTTAATCGCAGCAACCCCTGCGATCTTTGCGGCACCCACTTTAAAACCTGATTTGGTGGCAGCGCGAATCATTTGTGTGGCGTTGGATGTTTTTCCAACATTCATGCAAGTCCCAAGGATCAATATAATCTGACGAGATCCTAGAATGGTGGAGGTGTGAGGTAAGGTAGAACGATTGATATTAACAATACCTTGGTCATCAACGACGGTGCCAAGATATTTAACTTGCGGGGGAATTCCTAATCCAACGGCTGAATCAATACAGCAACCAATGACGCCGCCCATGTTTAATAGCGATAATTGACTATTAATATTGATTTTTTTGGGTGAGTAGCCAACGAAACCACGCAATGCTTGTCTTGCACCAAAAGCCCCAATGATCTTATCACCTATCTCTAATAGAGAGAGTTCGCCGTCTGTTTGCTCAAGATAAGGATAAGCCGTATTTTTGCTTAACACCTCAGCCAAAATAACATCCCCCGTGTTTACATTTGAAAATTTTTTCACTTGAATGGTATCCAGCAGCGTTAGTTTGGATGTGACAGAACTAAATTTCATATCTCCTCCCTTCGTTAAATCACTTTACATTTACCTCAATACGTATAATGATACGATATATTGAATAATTATTCAATCGAGAATTATCATGAAAAGTCAAGAACCGGGTATTTTAGTTTTGTCAGATGGGGCTGTTTTTGAAGGTACGAGCATAGGCCAAAAAGGCCAAGTTTGCGGCGAAATTGTATTTAATACGGCTCAAACAGGGTACCAAGAAATACTGACGGACCCTTCTTACGCAGATCAATTAATTGTTTTTACTCAACCGCATATTGGAAATGTCGGCATTAATTCATCGGATATGGAATCGGATCGTGTTTTTGCAAACGGTGTCATTATGCGAAACGCTTCAGAGGTGGCAAGTCATTGGCGCTCCGAAGAGACCTTAGGAAATTTTTTAAAAAAACAGAAGATTATTGCTATCAGTGAAATTGATACGAGAGCACTCACGCATCACTTGCGTCAATTTGGGAGTCAATCTGCTTGTATGATGGCAGGTGATATTGATGAGTCCAAAGCATTAAATGATGCAAAAAAATTTTCAGGATTGTTAGGGAAAGATTTAGTGCAGAAAGTAACAACGAAAGAGACTTATTTTTTTGGAACACATAAAACAGATTTTTATCATATTGTTGTCTACGATTTTGGTGTTAAGAGAAGCATTTTGAATTGTCTTTCTGATTTAGAATGTGCTGTCACTGTTGTGCCAGCCACCACTAAAGCAGAAGTGGTTTTAGGACTCAAACCAAACGGTATTGTGTTATCAAATGGGCCTGGAGATCCTTCTGCCTGTGTCTATGCAATAGAAGCAGTTAAATCCTTGCTAAATAATAAAATCCCTATCATGGCTATTTGTCTTGGGCATCAATTATTAGCGCTTGCAAGTGGTGCAAAAATTAAAAAAATGGATTTTGGACATCATGGTGCGAATCACCCTATTCAACACATAAAAAATAATACAGTTTCGATCAGCAGCCAAAATCATGGATTTGTTGTTTCAGAAGAAAGTTTGCCTACCTGTTTGAACATAACACATCGATCGTTGTTTGATGGCAGCATTGCAGGCATTGAAAGAGGGGATGTGCCTGCATTTGGCTTTCAAGGACATCCTGAAGCAGGACCAGGGCCAGTAGAACTAAAAAAATTATTCAAGCAGTTTAAATCCATGATCGAGGTGAGTCATGCCAAAAAGAACTGATATTAAAAGTATCTTGATAATTGGCGCAGGTCCCATTGTCATTGGTCAAGCTTGTGAGTTTGATTATGCGGGCGTTCAAGCTTGTAAGTCTCTCAAAGAAGAAGGATATCGAATTATTTTAGTTAATTCTAATCCGGCAACCATCATGACTGATCCTGAAATAGCGGATGCAACTTATATTGAGCCCGTTACAGTAGATTTTCTAGAACGTATTATTGAAAAAGAAAAACCGGATGCATTGTTGCCTACACTAGGTGGTCAAACCGCGCTTAATTGCGCTCTTTCATTATCAAAGAAAGGAATATTAAAAAAATACCATGTCGAATTGATAGGCGCTTCTGTAGAAGCAATTGAACTTTCTGAAGATAGATCACAATTTCAAAGGTTAATGAAAAGTATTGGGTTAGAAGTGCCACAGGCTGTTAAAGCAAACAATCTGATTGAAGCCACTGATGCTTTGAAAAAAATAAATTTACCTGTGGTTGTTCGAGCATCATTCAGTTTAGGTGGCAGTGGTGCAGGTATTGCAACGACAACAGAAGAATTTTTGAAAATTTGTGAAAAATCATTTAACAGCGAGCTCCCTCAAGAAATCATGATTGATGAAGCGTTGTTGGGTTGGAAAGAGTTCGAGCTAGAAGTTGTACGTGATAAACAAGATAATTGCATCATCGTGTGCGGTGTTGAAAATTTAGATCCCTTAGGTATTCATACCGGTGATTCTATTACTGTTGCGCCTATTCAAACATTGACTGATAAAGAATATCAAATCATGAGACAAGCCGCATTTAATGTGTTGCGCGCTGTAGGCGTTGACACCGGTGGTAGCAATGTACAATTTGCTGTGCATCCTAAGACAGGAAAAATGCTGGTTATTGAAATGAATCCTCGCGTGTCTAGATCATCTGCGTTAGTGTCAAAAGCCAGCGGATTTCCAATCGCCAAAATTGCTGCAAAGCTTGCTGTTGGATTTATGCTCGATGAATTAAAAAATGAGATAACGGGTGATCAATTGCCTACTTCATTTGAACCTAGCCTTGATTATGTTGTAGTAAAAATCCCGCGTTTTAATTTTGATAAGTTTCCTGGGAACAATGAATGCAGGGGTCCGCAGATGCGATCGGTGGGGGAGGTCATGGCAATGGGTCGCACTTTCCCAGAAAGTTTGCAAAAAGCAATGCGTAGTCTTGAGATAGGTCATGATGGTTTTAGCGATCTATACAAGTGTCTTCATATCGATGAATTGAAAGCACACTTGAGCGCACAAGGCCCGATGCAACTCTGGGCAATCGGTGAAGCATTTCACAGAAAAATAAGTATCGATGAAGTTGCAACAATAACGAATATCGATTTATGGTTTTTAAATGGAATTTATTCTCTTATTCAATCAGAGATAGAAATGAGTTCTTTAAAAATAGAGCACATCACGCCATCATTATTAAAAAAATATAAAAGATTAGGTTTTTCAGATACAAGAATGGCGTCTCTTTTAAATTGCGAAGAAAAAGAAATTTACTCACTGAGGAAAAAAAATAATATCAATCCAGTTTTTAAACGAATTGATAGTTGCGCTGGAGAATTTTCTACATCAACTGCTTATATGTATGGCACATATGAACAAGTTTGTGAGTCACTTCCTACAAATATTCCAAAAATGTTGGTTATTGGAAGCGGTCCAAACAGAATAGGCCAAGGAATTGAATTTGATTATTGTTGTGTGCAAGCTGTAAAAACATTAAAAGATGTAGGCTATGAAACTATCATGGTGAATTGTAATCCAGAAACTGTTTCGACGGATTACGATGTGGTTGATAGACTTTACTGCATTCCGCTTACATTAGAAGAGATATTGGCTGTCGTTGAAAAAGAAAATCCCGTTGGTGTTTTTATACAATACGGGGGGCAAACACCGTTACAACTTGCTAAAGGTCTTTCTCTTGCGGGCGTTCCTCTCTTAGGGCTGAATAGCCAGATCATTCACATGACAGAAGATCGTTATCTTTTTCAGCAGTTAATTGTCGACTTACAAATAAATCAACCAAACAATCAATGCGTGTACACACTAGAAGAAGGGGTTTCTGCTGCAAAAAAAATAGGATTCCCATTAATTATAAGGCCTTCTTTTGTGTTAGGGGGCGCTTCTATGTTAGTGGCCTCAGATGAGAATCAACTAAAAAATTCTTTGAATAAAATATTTTCCTCTAAAAACACAGGTTCTGTGTTAATTGAAAAATTCTTGAATGATGCGCTGGAAGTGGATGTGGATGCCATCTCAGATGGGGAAAGTGTTTTTATCCCTGCTTTATTAGAACAGATAGAATCTGCTGGCATGCATTCAGGTGATTCAGCATGTTTAACACCTCCCATTCATTTATCACCCGAAATTCAATCAGAAATCATCAAGCAAACAAAAAAAATTGCTTTGTATTTAAAACTAAAAGGTATCTTTAATGTTCAGTTTGCAGTGAAAGATAATCAAGTTTATATCATTGAAGTCAATCCGCGTGCTTCAAGAACAGTACCTTTTTTATGTAAAGCCACAGGGCTATCTTTAATAAAGATTGCAACACAGTGTGTGTTGGGTGAAAAACTCAACACATTAGGCGCAGTCACTATGCCAAAGTTGTCACTTTATTATGTGAAAGAAGTGGTGTTGCCTTTCAAGAAATTTGCTTCTACCCCTCCGATATTAGGTCCAGAAATGAAATCAACCGGTGAGGTCATGGGAATCGGTCATACACCGGAAGAGGCTTATGCTAAAGCACAAATTGCCTCTGGAAATTTGTTACCGAAATCTGGCAATGCCTATTTAATATCGTCACCTGCTTACCTGCCTATCTTAGATCAGATTGCAGAAAAATTAAGTCATATGGGGTTTAATTTGTTTATGCCGCACGAGTGTGTTGCTCATTTAAAGAGGAATAAATATGCATTGAGTGTAGTCAACAATCTTGCCGAATTAACAGCACCGTGCCATCTTGTCATCGCGTTAAATGATATAGCGCAGATCAATCCGTCTATAGCAACGAGTGTGCGATATGCATTAGATAATGGGATATGCTACGCAACATCACCAGGGGCTTCAGTTGCTATCGTGAGTGCAATTGAATATCAAATGAAAAATGATTTTCACATCAATTCACTTCAGGAAAACTATCCTTCGATTAAACCTGATAAAAAATTAATGCATATTTTAACGGGTGAGGAACTCACAAAACAGGATATTGATATACTTCTAAATAAAGCATTCATTTTAAAAAAAGAACGTTCAGAAAAACAAGTTACACATGCTCTTTCAGGGTCTCATCTAGCATTAATATTTAATAAGCCTTCATTGCGTACACGCTTTAGTTTTTCGATTGCGATAAGAGAATTAGGTGGAGATGTCATTGAGAGTGTTGAATCGACGCGTAAAGTAGAAACGCCTGAAGATCAAGCGGGTGTCTTGAGTGGCTATTGCCATGCCATCGTGGTTAGAACACATGAAGATATGATTCTTGAAAGAATGTGTAAAACATCAAAAATCCCCATTATTAATGGTTTGTCTGCCCTTCATCATCCTTGTCAAATTTTGTCGGATATTTTGACGCTGCTTGAAACATTTTGTTTTTTAAAAGGATTAACACTGAGTTATATAGGTGATGGTAATAATATCCTTCATAGTTTGTTGTTACTCGCGCCGCAGATGGGTATTAACATTCATTATTGTTGCCCTGGTACAAGAGAGCCCAATAAAAATATTTTAGAAAGAAGCATCCGAAAACTTTGTTCTGGCTCAGGAAAAATAAAATCTTTTTCTTCTCCAAAAGAAGCAGTTTTGAATGCGCATGCTGTTTACACAGATGTTTGGGCAAGCATGGGCTTTGAAAATGAAAGACAAGATTCGATTTTTAATGGCTTTCAAGTCAATGAAGCATTGATGCAGCACGCATTGCCAAATGCCATTTTTATGCATTGCTTACCCATGGAACGAGGTAACGAAGTAAGTGAAACCTTACCTGATAAGCCTTGCTCTGTCATTTATCAGCAAAGTGAAAATCGATTACACATCCAAAAAGCACTGCTTTTATATTTATTAAAAAATGAGGAGGTAAACAATGTCTAAAAAAATTATTCTTGCCTATTCAGGTGGTCTGGATACGTCTTGTTCTATCAAATGGCTGCAAGATCAGTATGGTTATGAAGTGATTGCGGTAGCAATGGATGTGGGAGAAGGAAAAGCGCTTGAACCCATCAAAGAAAAAGCACTAAAAATTGGCGCCAGTAAATGCTATGTGTTGCCATTACAGACGCGTTTTGCAGATGAATTTTTAATACCCGCCATTCAATCAAACGCACTTTACGAAGGGGTTTATCCATTAATATCCGCTCTATCAAGACCGTTGATAGCACAATCGTTAGTTGATATCGCCCAAAAAGAAAATGCGATTGCGGTTGCACATGGGTGCACGGGCAAAGGCAATGATCAAGTACGTTTTGACGTTGCTATTAAAACTTTTGCGCCGCATTTAAAAATTGTAGCACCTGCAAGAGAAAATCCTATGTCTCGTGAGGATGCAATTAATTATGCAATGCAACAGGGCATTCCTCTCCCTGTTGACTTAAATAATCCATTTAGTATTGATCAGAATTTGTGGGGAAGAAGCTGTGAGTGTGGGGTGCTTGAAGATCCATGGATTGCGCCGCCAGAAGCTGCCTATGCACTGACAAAAAACAGTGAGGAAGCACCCGATAAGCCTGATGAAATTACAATTACATTTGAAAATGGGATACCTGTTGCATTAAATGATCATCCTAAATCGTTGGTGGCGTTGATTGTTGAATTAAATAAAATAGCAGGGTTACATGGTGTTGGTCGAATTGATCATATTGAAAATAGATTGATCGGAATAAAATCACGTGAAGTTTATGAGGCGCCTGCTGCCATAACGTTAATTACAGCACATAAAGCGCTGGAAGCAATCACTTTGGTACGTGAAGTTGCACATTTCAAACCAATTATAGAGCAGTATTTCACAAATTTAATTTATGAAGGTTTGTGGTTTTCACCCCTTCGGGAGGCTTTGTATGCTTTCATCCAACAAACACAACAACGTGTCACAGGCGTTGTTAGAATAAAATTTCATAAAGGCCATGCGACCGTGGTGGGAAGGCGATCGCTTTATTCATTGTATGTAAAAAAATTAGCGACCTATGCGGCCGATGATCAATTTGACCATCATGCTGCTGTTGGATTTATTAAGTTATGGGGGTTGCCAACTCAAACACATTATAACCTTGAGAAAGAAACTTTTCTAAACGGAGATAAGTCATGAGTAAGAAATTATGGGGAGGACGTTATGCTTCGAAAACAAACTCCGAAGTAGAGCAATATACTGCTTCAATTAACTTTGATGTCACACTCGCCCATGAAGATATCTTAGGCAGCATGGCGCATGCAAAGATGTTAAGCCATTGCGGCATTATCACGACAGAGGAGGGCGACCAACTGCAACAAGCACTGTTAGATATTGCTAATAAAATATCTCAAAATCAACTGCAATTTAACATTGAAGACGAAGATATTCATATGAATATAGAGCGTATGCTTACTGAAAACCTCGGTGAGGTTGCTGGAAAATTACATACGGCGCGCAGTCGAAATGATCAAATATCTTTAGATTTACATTTATATTTACGTAAAAAAATCGTGGAGATTGTAAGGTTGTTAACCCGTCTTCAGGAGACGCTGCTAACGTTGTCAAAACAGCACATCCATACCATTTTGCCAGGCTATACTCATTTGCAACGTGCGCAACCCATTTATTTTTCACAACATGGGTTGGCATATGTTGCCATGTTTCAAAGAGACATCGATCGATTAAAGGATAGCTGGATACGTGTGAATAAATCGCCGCTGGGTGCGGCGGCACTGACTGGAACCAGCTTTCCAATCGACAGACATTATGTTGCAAATGAGCTTGGTTTTGAGGGTATTTATGTTAACACCTTAGATGCAGTCAGTGATCGTGATTTTGTTGTAGAGTTTATATCTTCAGGCGCATTGATCATGATGCATCTTTCTAGAATGAGTGAAGAATTAATTTTATGGTCAAGCCAAGAGTTTAATTTTATTAGTTTTGATGAAAGATATTGTACAGGTAGTAGTATCATGCCACAGAAAAAAAATCCTGATGTAGTGGAATTAGGCAGAGGTAAAGTAGGGCGTGTCTACGGTGCCTTACTTTCTGTTTTAACTATGCTAAAAGGGCTGCCGTTGGCCTATAACAAAGACTTGCAAGAGGATAAAGAACCCTTGTTTGATGTTATAAAAACTTTATGCCAAACATTATCGATATATTCACCTTTGATAAATACTTTAAAGGTGAATGAGGCTGTTATGCGACAAGCGGCTCAGGGTGGCTATCTCAATGCAACTATTTTAGCGGAATACTTAGTAAAAAAAGGGATGTGTTTTCGTTCAGCGCATGAGGTAGTAGGTAAAATGGTTGCATTTTGCATCAATAATAAATGCTCGATAGAGAATTTATCCTTAAAAGAAATGCAGCAGTTTTCTGTAATGATTTCAGAAGAGGTATACGAAATTATTTCGATTGATAATGCCTGCGCTGCTTGTGTTCCTTCTTCTCTTCTAAGGGAGGAGATAGCTTCCTCTGAACATCAACTGCAGGTGAATTATAGATGGGTTGCTGAAAAGACAGATTTGCTTCAGTCAGTTTATGTGAAATATGCTTTAGTATATTGAATGAAATGGCATTGTTACTGTTGCCACTGTTCAGCCCCCCTCCAAAATAGGGGAGGGGCCTTCAGTGCTTTTACCTAAACCTTATTTCTTGAGGAAGACACATTCCAAGGGATCACGTCACCTACGGTATAAATGGGGCCGTGTAAACCGGGTTCTGCTTCGCCACCATCATAAACCAACATTTGTACACTGATGCCTGAAAGTGGATAAGCCATCATTAAAGCATCCCCAATATTTTTAGCAATGATTTCCCAGTAAGTATTCATGGGGAGTGACGATGTGGGTTCTAAATATCGCAAAGCAATTTCCCTTAATTCACGATAATCTGGGTATTGGCTAGATTTAACTTCGTCTTTCAAAGCATACCGTATATTGAGATCTAAGGTTTGCCCAGACTGACGTTGGGTATGATAAGATTTAACTTGAAACTGAAAATTATTTTGACTTGCAAAAGCCAAATTACTCGCAAATAAAATGATGCTGGCAATAACGACGTAAATTTTCTTTTTCATCCTATTCCACCTGGGGTTGAAATTTATAAAATGAAATTCTATAAAATTTTATCCAACAAAAAGGTGACGCTAGAATGACAATTTTGTCATTGTTCTCCTGTGATGCAATCACTTTCTTCTAGTTGAAGGATTTCATTAATGAAATTAGACATTGTGAAATTACTCTTAGGCGGAGATAAACGTTCAATAGGAAACGTTGAACGTGTTATTTGTGAAATTAACAAAAACCCTGCGTATTTAGAGGCGCTTTTTCAGTCGCTTTTGTTGGACGATGAGATCGTAAGAATGCGTGCAATCGATGCCATCGAAAAAATCTCGCGACAAAATAAAAAATGTTTGGCGCCCTATAAAAAACTTATCCTCAATAAAATAATTTTTTATGATCAAAAAGAAATGAAATGGCATGTAGCTCAAGTAGCGCCAAGGTTATCTCTGACAGTTAAAGAAAAGAGAAAGTTATATGATTTATTTGTTGATCAATATTTAGTAGACAAAAGCAGTATAGTGAAAACCAATACGATGCAGGCCTTGGTGGATTTGTCATTCAATGATGAAACGCTAAAGAGAGATACGATAAATATCTTAAAAAAATTAATAAAAACAGGCACGCCAGCAATGAAAGCAAGAGGTAAAAAACTTCTCCTTCAGTGTGAAGAAAACCCTCTTTAGAAACTTCCGATAAGAAAGATTATCGGAAGTTGTGTGAGTAGCGTCCGGGTATGCCACTACGAGATGTGGCTGCCACTTCGGGTGTTGTTTGTCTTTCCTGGAGTGCCTTTTTAAATAAGGTGTTTAGTATATTTTCACTGGCGCT
>OBEQ012123863.1_pt1 | contig 38683 bp, 30 predicted proteins | sample 1670901 | NCBI WGS metagenome assembly OBEQ01 (sample SAMEA104232315, study PRJEB22302) | groundwater metagenome | biome: forest; feature: aquifer; material: groundwater | place: USA | collected 2011-08-07 | depth 5.4 m | reverse complement strand
GCTTAGAGCGGTTTCCGACCAGGTCGGATACCGCTCCAGCTTTTTATCAGCCCTCGCCGGGCGCGCTCCGCGCTCAGGTGCCGCCTCAACGGCGGCTGGAGCGTTTTCCAACCTGATCGGAAAACGCTCCAGAGCGCCGCGCGTCAAATGTGACATCGCCAAAACTCCGCTCGCCATATGGAAAACACGGTTTCCGGGTTGCGTCCGCCTGAGGCGGCATCCTAAACTTCCGCGCCCCTTTGGCCGATAATCACGGGATCAGTGCATGCCCAATTTCGAGTCGTCGCTTCATCTTGATGGAGCGTCCCTTCTGATCACCGGCGGCACCGGGTCGTTCGGCCGCCAATTCATCGGCACGGTGCTGGAACGCTACAAGCCGCGGCGTCTGGCGGTGTTTTCCCGCGACGAACTGAAGCAGTTCGAAATGGCGCAGGTGTTCAGCGAACAGAAATACCCCTGCCTGCGCTATTTCATCGGCGACGTCCGCGACCGTGATCGCCTGCAAATGGCCATGCGCGATATCGACATCGTCATCCACGCCGCGGCGCTGAAACATGTTCCGGTCGCCGAATATAATCCGTTCGAATGCATCCGCACCAATGTGATCGGAGCCGAGAACGTCGTTCAGGCGGCCATGGCGAGCGGCGTCAAGAAGGTCATCGCCCTGTCCACCGACAAGGCGGCCAACCCGATCAATCTCTACGGCGCCAGCAAGCTGGCCTCGGACAAGATTTTCATCGCCGCCAACAATCTGACCGGCAAGCGCGGCCCCCACTTCGCGGTGGTGCGCTATGGCAACGTGGTCGGCTCGCGCGGCAGCGTCATTCCGTTCTTCCAGAAGCTGATCAACGACGGCGCCGACCATCTGCCGATCACCGATCCGCGCATGACCCGGTTCTGGATCACCCTGCCCCAAGGTGTCGATTTCGTCCTGTCGTCGCTGGAGCGGATGCGCGGCGGCGAGATCTTCGTGCCGAAGATTCCCAGCATGCGCGTCACCGAGCTGGCCAGGTCGCTGGCGCCTCATCTGCCGCAGCGGGTCATCGGCATCCGCCCCGGTGAGAAGCTGCACGAGGTGATGATCACCGAGGACGACGCCCGCAATACCGTCGAACTGAAGGACTGCTACATTATTCAGCCGGTGTTCGCCTTCTGGGAGGCCGCGCCGCTGGCCGAGCAGGGCGCCCGCGTGGTGCCCGAGACCTTCCGCTATTCCAGCGACCTCAACACCGAGTGGCTGGACGAGGCGCAACTGAAGGCGATGATGGCCGGGCCGGTATGATATATAATATTACCAACGCCCTCGCCGGGCGCGCTCCGCGCTTGGCCGCGGCCGCAATGGCCGCTGGTCCCGACGGATACAGATCATAAGGTTCGCCGGTATGCCCTCCGTCCCCTCGTTCCTGCCCTACGGCCGCCAATCCATCGACGAGGACGATATCGCCACGGTGGTGGCGGTACTGCGCGGCGACTGGCTGACCACCGGGCCGATGGTCGACGCCTTCGAGGCTGCCCTGGCCGAACGGGTCGGCGCCGCTCATGCCGTGGCGGTCAACAGCGGTACCGCCGCTCTGCACCTGTGCGCCCTGGCGCTCGATCTGACGCCCGAGGACCGGGTGGTGGTGCCCAGCGTCACCTTCCTGGCCACCGCCAACTGCGTGCGCTATGCCGGGGCCGAGGTGGTATTCTGCGATGTCGAGGCGGACACCGGACTGATCGACCTGGAGCATCTGGAGACGCTGCTGCGGACCGACACGCAGGGCCGCATCAAGGCGATTCTGCCGGTGCACATGGCCGGCCAATGCGCCGACCTGGCGGCCATCAGCGCCCTGGCGGCGCCGCGCGGCATCACCGTGATCGAAGACGCCTGCCACGCCCTGGGCGCCACGGACGCCTCAGGCCGTCCGGTCGGCAGCGGGGCTTACAGCCGGGCCACGGTGTTTTCCTTCCATCCGGTCAAGACGGTGACCACCGGCGAGGGCGGTGCCATCACCACCAATGACGCCGAGCTGGCCCGCCGGCTGCGCCGCTTGCGCAGTCACGGCATGGTGCGCGAGCCGGCACTGTTCAGCCAGCCGGTGCAGGCCTTTGATGCCGACGGCAGCGTCAATCCCTGGTATTATGAAATGTCCGAACTGGGGCTGAACTATCGCCTCAGCGACATCAACTGTGCCCTCGGCCTCAGCCAGTTGAGCAAGCTGGATCGGTTCGTCGGCCACCGCGCTGCGCTGGTGACCACCTATCGCCGCGCCCTGACGGAGGTGAGCCCGCACATCGTCGCCGTTCCCGAGCGCGGCCACGGTCGGCCGGCCTGGCATCTGTTCGTTGCCCTGATCGAGTTCGAGCGTCTTGGCCTGACCCGCGGCCAGGCCATGCGCCGGCTGCAAGCCGCCGGCATCGGCAGCCAGGTGCATTATTTACCGCTGCACCGTCAGCCTTATTATGCGCGCCGCACCGGCCCGCTCGATCTGCCCGGCGCCGAGGCCTATTACCGGCGCTGTCTCAGCCTGCCGCTGAGCGCGTGCATGCTCGAAGACGATATCGCCCGCGTCGTCGCCGCCCTGTCGTTATTGGCGAACCCGGTTTAACCAATCTTCAATCGCATCACATCAGGATAGCCCGATGGGAATAGGCCCGTCGACGATTGGGACATGACGCGATGACCAGCACGGAGACCACGGAATTGTCGATCTGGGAGCAGGACGCCCTGGCCTTGTCGCAGGCGGCGCTCCAACTCGACCAGGCCAGAGCCGATCCCACCGAGATGGCCGCCGCCATGAACAACAACTTAGAGCTGTGGGTCGGCATCAAGTCGCTGGCTGCCGCTGATGGGGCGTGCCTGCCGCAGGGTATCAAGGACAATCTGGGCCAGTTGTTCCACTATGTGGCGGAAACCACCTTGCGCAACGGCACCGCCATCCGGGGCGATATTCTCGACGGACTGATCAATATCAATCTTCAGTTGTCCGAGGGTCTGCTGGAAGGCCGCCCCACGCAATCAGAGGGGAGATAGCGGAACGATGCCTGAGCCTGTGTCGACGGTCGACTGATGGGGGCGTTGGAGAGCGTCGTCCGGCTGGGCTGGAGCCATCGCCGGAATTTGCGCAAGCTGCTGTTCTATGTGCAGGTCAACGGCCTGCGGGCGGCTCTGCGCCGGATCGGCTCGGACCTGCGGGCGCTGGGCAAGCGGGCGGGCTACACCGACTGGATCGCCGCCTATGATACTTTGTCGGCCGCCGATATCGCCGCCATCCGCGCTCAGGTCGCGGGTTTGCCGGTCAAGCCGCTGATCTCGGTGGTGATGGCGACCTATGAGACGCCGGCCGAGCCATTGCGCCGCGCCATCGCCTCGGTTCAGGCGCAGATCTATCCGCATTGGGAATTGTGCATCGCCGACGATGCCTCGACGGCGCCCCATGTCGCCGAAATCCTGCGCGCCGCCGCCGCGGCCGACAGCCGCATCCGGCTGACCTTCCGCCCGGTGAACGGGCATATCGCCGCGGCCGGCAACAGCGCGCTGGCGCTGGCGGCCGGCGACTATGTCGCTCTGCTCGACCATGACGACGAATTGGCCCCCCATGCCCTTGCCGTGGTGGCGGCCGAGCTTGCCGATCATCCGGACGCCGACATTCTCTACAGCGACGAAGACAAGCTGGACGATCAGGGGCGGCGGCATGACCCCTATTTCAAGCCGGACTGGAACCCCGATCTGTTTCTCGGCCAGAACGTCCTCAATCATCTGACCGTCTACCGGACGGCCCTGCTGCGCGAACTGGGGGGCTATCGCTCCGGCTTCGAGGGCAGTCAGGATTACGATCTGGCCTTGCGCGTCCTCGAGCGGACGACGGCCGAGCGCATCCGCCATCTTCCCTTCGTGCTGTACCATTGGCGCATCGGCGGCGCGGCCCGGACCTTTTCGACCACTCAGGGCGAGCGGGCCGCCGAAGCGGCACGGCGGGCCGTGGCCGAGCATCTGCACCGGACCGGATCGCCGGCCAAGGTCGTCGCCCTGGCCGGGGGATATCATCGCGTCGTTCATCCGCTGCCCGAGCCGGCGCCGCTGGTGTCGCTGCTGGTGCCGACGCGCGATCGTCTCGACCTGCTGCGCCCGTGCCTCGATGGCCTGTTGCGGCGAACCGACTATCCGGCGCTCGAAGTGCTGATTCTCGACAATGACAGCACCGAGCCGGCGACTCTGGCCTATTTCCGCGACATCCAGGAGGATGCGCGGGTGCGCGTGATCCCCTGTCCCGGCCCCTTCAACTTTGCCGCCATCAACAACCAGGGCGTCCAGGCGGCCCGCGGCGACATCCTGGGTTTCGTCAACAACGACATCGACGTCATCGCCGCCGATTGGCTGAGGGAAATGGTGGCTCAGGCCTGCCGCCCGGAGATCGGCGGAGTCGGGGCCAAGCTGCTCTATGGCGATGGCCGCATTCAGCATGGCGGCGTGGTGCTGGGCATCGGCGGTGTCGCCGCCCATGCCTTCCGCTGTTTCCCCGGCGACCATCCGGGCTGTTTCAGCTGGCTCAGGCTGGTCCGCAACGTCTCGGCCAACACGGCGGCCTGTCTGGTGATGCGGCGGGCGGTCTTCGAGCAGGTCGGCGGGTTCGATGCCGAGCATTTTGCGGTTGCCTTCAACGACGTGGATCTGTGCCTGAAGATCGGCGCGGCCGGATACCGTCAGGTCTGGACGCCCTTCGCCGAACTCTATCATCTGGAATCCGTCTCGCGCGGTGGCGACCTCGATCCCCAGGTCATCGACCGATTCCGCCGCGAAAGCCTGCGGATGCGCCAGTGCTGGGCCAAGGTGCTTGACGCTGATCCCTGCTATAACCCCAACCTCACCCTCAATGGCTACGATTTCGCGGTGGCCTTCCCGCCTCGTATCAACCGGCCCTGGCGCCGGAACGCCTGACGGATAAGGAAAGCATCCCCATGGCGACGCCCTCGCAGACTTCGACCGCGGTGACCGTCTATCTGGTGCCGAGCGAGACGACCTCGCTGGCCGCGCTGCTTGATGGCGTGAAATGGGGGGCGGGCGGTGTCGGCAGCGGCGCTGCGCTGACCTACAGCTTCGCCACCACATCCAGCACCTATGCCTATCAGAGCGAATGGTCGGAAGGGTCCGCTCTGACCGCGACGGAACAGCAGGCGGTGCGGGATGCGCTGGCGCAATGGTCTGATGTTGCCGATATCACCTTCAGCGAAGTCGCCGATACCAGCAGCGTGGTGGGTGAGCTGCGCTTCGCCGAGAGCGGCAAGATCGACGACGCCCAGGCCTCGGGCTGGAGCTACGAGCCGCAAAGCGGGACTCAGGCGGGTGATGTCTGGCTCAGCCCGACGGTGTTCTCCGCGTCAAAGTCGCTGGCCCCCGGTGGCTGGAATTTCCTGACGCTGACCCACGAAATCGGCCACACCCTGGGTCTCAAGCATCCGTTCGAGGCCGGCACGGCCTCCACGGCGGTGCTGCCGACGGCCGAGGACAGCCATGACTACACGGTGATGTCCTATTCCGCCTATCCCGGCAGCGTCTCCGTTTCCGCCAGCATCTACGCGACCACGCCGATGCTCTACGACATCGCCGCCGTCCAGTATCTCTATGGCGCGAACGAGAGCTACAACGCCGGCGACACCACCTACAGCTATGACGGCACCGGCTCCTATCTGGAAACCATCTGGGACGGCGGCGGCACCGACACGATCGTCTATTCCAGCAGCAGCGGCGGCACCATCGACCTGCGCGACGGCGAATTCTCCGCTCTTGGTCAGGCGATCCGTTACGGCAACGGCCAGACTTCGTCCGAAACCGTGGCCATTGCCTATGGCGCCGCCATCGAGAACGCCACCGGGGGCACCGGCAACGACATGCTGATCGGCAACGATCTGGCCAATGTGCTGACCGGCAATGCCGGTAACGACACGCTGGACGGTGGCGGTGGTGTCGATGCCGCGGTGTTCTCCGGCATGCGTGCCAGCTTCACCATCGGCACGGACGCCATCAGTGGCGAAGGCGCGGACAGTCTGAGCGGGATCGAGATTCTGGTGTTCGATGACGGCGTGATCCTGAACGGAACCTCCGCCGCCTTCGACGAGGCGTTCTATCTGGCGCAGAACCCGGATATCGCGGCGGCGGTGGCGGCGGGCAGCTTCAGCAGCGGCCTCGCTCATTTCCTGAGCTATGGCGCGGCGGAAGGCCGTGATCCCAACGCCCTGTTCGACAGCGACTGGTATCTGGCGCAGAACCCCGACGTCGCCGCCGTGGTCGAGGCCGGGCTGATCACCGCCTGGGACCATTACGAGGATTACGGCTGGCAGGAAGACCGTGACCCCAGCAGCTACTTCGACGTTACCGCCTATCTGGCCGACTATACCGATGTCGCCGCGCTGTCGACCAATCCGCTGCACCACTTCCTGCTCTATGGTCAGGCGGAAGGACGGATGGCGACGGCCGTTATCGATATGGCGTAAGTTTCCGCATTATTTCAATACGTCGTTCAGGCTGGGTTCGTCCTCGCCTTTCCCCAGTCCATGAGCTAGAGTGAACGCCCTGTACAGGGGGAGGCAGTGTGCGCGGTCCCGGATTTTTACGGTCCGCCTGGAATCGCCCGCTACTCGACGCTTGTTGGACGCTGTATGGATTGAGGACCGAATGGGCTCCATTCTATCTTTTGGCAGGTTTCTCGATCGCGACGCCAAGACGCCGCCCCGGAACTGGACGAACCAGGAACTGGCCGAGCTGTATCGCGTCCACGACGTGCTCAATCAGGCGGGAATGGCCGTCCAGATGGATTCCGGACTGTCTGATGAAGGTGATCCCTGGTTCATCTTTTTCCATGAGGAAAGCCAGGAAGTCATTGCCCATTTCGCCCGGATCGACGGACAGATCATTGCCGCCGCCGTTGGCGTGGAAAAGGTGCTGAAGGGCCGGGATTTCAGCGTCATTATCAAAGAGATTCTTGCTCAGCATCCGGTGGCACTGCCCCAGCAGCAGAGCCGGGGAAAAATCGTCAAGCTGCACCTGCATCCGGCGATCATTCTGTCGGCTTTCGTCTGCGCGGCTTTTCTTCATAGCAAGAAAAGCCTGGCGGCAACCACCAGCCATGACAAGGAGTCACCGGCCGGTGAGTCGCGGGCCGGCCATGGCGTCTTGATGGATGCCAGCAGTGGAGCCTCGGCGGGGGTGTTCAGCAGCTTCGCCTTTTCGTCCTCCTTTGCCCTGGTTGCGGCCGTTGCCCAGTTGGACGACGACATTTTCGCCGCGGGCGACTCGGCTCTGGTGTCCGCGGCTGTCGCCGCTCCTGCGCCCGAGGTCGACGGGGCCAGCGGGGGGACGGCACCACCGCCGCCGCCGTCCCTCGCCATTGCCGAGGTCTCCGAGGCGCTCACTCAGGACTCGACGGCCATGGCCTCCGCTCCGGCGGCGGCTGTCGCCGGCAAGGAACACCACACGGTGCGACAGGCCGTCGTGCCGGACCTGATCGTGCCATCGAGTTCCGAGCCTGCCGCGGTTACGACCATCACCAGCCTGCCGGATCATGTGATTGCCCAGCATGAGCAGCACCAGCCGCAACCGATTCAGGTCGATGTCGTCCCGGATGCCCATCAGAGCATCGCCGTTTCCGACGAGGCGCCGGTGGCGACAGGCACCGCCATTCTGTCGGCCGACACCGTCAGCATTGATGTGACGGCACTGCTGCCGATGATGTTTGAAGACATCGGTGAAAACGATGACTTCGTCCGGATTGATTTCGACGTTCTGGCCGCGGCCGAGCTGTCCATGGCCGATCAGGCTGTTGCCTCTGGCAGCAGCGAGAACGAGGCGGTGACCACGGTTGCCAGTGCGCCGGTGGAACGGCCTCCCGTTGAGCCGGTGGATCGGCCGTCTCCCGCCAGCAACGCGTTGGAACCCGTCGTGCCGGTGACCGTGGATGTGGTCCTGTCGACGGCGGCCACGGTCGTGACGCTGACGGATGATACGGAAAATGTTTATTTTTCAGGCGGAAACGTGCAGATCGTCAATTTCACGGCGGGAGTCGATTCTCTGCTGATTGCGACGGACATTGCGGACAAAGCCTATAGTCTGGAAATCCAGGGGGACGATATCAGCCTGCTGTTCAAGGACGGATCGTCATTGACCCTGGTGGATTTCTGGTTCTAGAGCGTTTTCCGACCAGGTCGAAAAACGCTCTTCTTGTTCAGCCCTCGCCGGGCGCGCTCCGCGCTTGGCCGCCGCCTCAATGGCGGCTGGAGCGTGATCCAACTTGATCGGATCACGCTCTAATAAGAAACTGCCCTCGCCGGGCGCGCTCCGCGCTTGGCCGCCGCCTCAATGGCGGCTGTTTCATCCTCTGCGGGTCGGACATGGTCCGGTGACGAACTAGAAACGCTCTCGCTGACGCATTGAAATCGGGATTCATGACACTTATCGACACTCTTCATCGTCACGGCGTTTTTCCCCGGCGCCTGAAGGTTCTGGCGCGCTGGCTGTCCGAGCTTCTGCCGCCCGATGCCCAGGTGCTCGACATCGGCTGCGGCGACGGCTCGCTTGACGCGCTGATTCAGCAATGCCGCCCGGATGTCACCATCACCGGCATCGACGTGATGGTCCGGCCCCACACCGCCATTCCGGTCACGGCGTTCGACGGTCGCACCATCCCCTTTGCCGACAAGACCTTTGATGCGGCGATGATGGTCGATGTTCTCCATCACACGGAAAATCCCGCGATCCTGCTGGCCGAAGCCAGCCGTATTTCCCGTCAGGGCGTGGTGATCAAGGATCATCTGCGGGATGGTCTGCTCGCGAACCAGACGCTGCGCTTCATGGATTGGGTTGGCAACGCCCATCACGGCGTTGTTTTGCCTTATAATTACTGGTCGGAACGGCAGTGGCGCAGCGCCTTCACCGACCTCGGCCTGACCACCGAAGGGTGGCGCACCGAACTGGGCCTCTATCCCTGGCCGGCATCGCTGCTGTTCGACCGGTCATTGCACTTCGTCACGCGGCTGACCAGCCGATTGTGAGCAACCTCTCCGAGACCCCGCCCACTGCGACACCGCTCGCTTGGTGTTGACCTTCCGACTGGATTGCCAAGGAAAGACAGGCTCCGGCTCCCTTGAACCGATAAAAAAACAAGCGGCGTCCCTTGTATAGAGGGACAGCATCACCGTCGTCGCTATGGTGGTTGGGCCGTCAGGCGTTGACCGTTACGCTGCCGCTTCTGGTCGGCGGGACCGCCGGTTGGGCTGCGGGTGCTGGAACGGCCGGGGTCGACGTGACCACGGGGCTCGGTGCCGCCGAGGGCTCGGTGGTGGCTTTCGTCGGAACGGGAGCCGGAGCCGGCTGGTCGGGAGTTCTGGCGGTCGTGACGGTGTCGGTCGTCCCCGAAGTCTGGGGCGGCGCCTGTTGTGGTTGGTCGGTCTCGGGACTCCGCTGACGATAGGCGCGGACAACCGATTCCGACGGCACCTGCAAGCGCACCTCGCCGGTATCATTGCGGTACTGCACCACCACCAGCCCTGACGCATCCACCGAAATGATGGGGTTGACCAGAGGGCCGGCATATTTGGGTTCGCTGACCGACTCGGCATGCTGGGCCGCCGGAACCCGTTGCGCCTCATGCGGCGCCCGCGCTTCGACAGAAACCCTTGAGGTGTCGATCCCGCTGATCATCGCCTGTTCCATTCCGACCTCCCGTCCTTCTGACGGCAGCGACCGCACAACCTGCGCCCTGGTTCTTTGTTTCTCAAACACTTAGACTTTACTATAGCTGAATTGCCACGGATGAGCAACCGGAGGCGATCATATCATCCGATTGGACGGGGGGAGGGCGCGGCGGCCGCCGGATGCCGTGCTGATCCCCATTGCCGGCCGTCCAACGAAACCTGCGGGACGTCAAGGGCTGTTTGACATGGCTTGGCGCTTTGCGCTAACAATCCACCACCTTGGCGTAAGGGGGTAACTGGCTTTGCCGGAAACGTCGCAGCGGTTGGAACATTGGCATCCCGGGCTGCACTGTTGCAACGAGGCGTGGGAAAACGCCTATCTCCGTTTTGAAACACCGGCGCAGGAGATCGCCAAATTCACCCGGCGCCTCAAGACCCTGGGAATCCGCGGCTGGCGCCGTGATGCCCGGGTTCTGGATATCTTCTGTGGTCGCGGCAACGGCCTCAAAGCCCTGGAACGGCTCGGCTTCACCGATCTGAGCGGCGTCGACCTGTCGCCCCGTCTGCTGGAGCAGTACCGGGGACCGGCCAGGCTGTATGTCGGCGATGCGCGCGAGATGCGTTTCCCCGACGACACCTTTGACATCGTCATGGTTCAGGGCGGGCTGCATCATCTGGAGGAACTGCCCGGCGATCTGGACCGCGTCTGTCGCGAGGTGGCCCGAATTCTCAAGCCGGATGGCCGCTTCATCATCGTCGAGCCGTGGCGGACGACATTCCTCAGAGCGGTGGATGCGCTCAGCGAAGTGGCCTTGTGCCGGGCGGCCTGGGGCAAGCTCGAGGCGCATTACACCATGGTCAAGGAAGAGGGTGCCATCTATCAGACTTGGCTGGGTCGTCCCGATGCCGTCCTCGACGTGCTGCGCACGCATTTCCTCCCGGAAATCGAACGCGCCTCCTGGGCCAAGCTGCACTTCGTCGGCCCTCCACGCCGTTAGAGGGGACGTGTACGGGGCTATCTGCCGGTACGCCCCGAACTTCACACCATAATTGCGGATGCATGGCGATGGCGGATGGACCGATGACGGATGCGGTGGAACGGCGGGATCTGGTGAACGACGGCCCGCCCGGACAGACGGTCGAGCTGACCGTGGTCATACCCTGCCTCAACGAGGCGGACACCATTGCCATCTGCGTCACCAAGGCGTTGCGCGGTATCGCCGACGCCGGCGTGACCGGTGAGGTGGTGGTGGCCGACAACGGCTCGACCGACGGCTCTCAGGCCATCGTCGAAAGCCTGGGCGGGCGCGTGGTGCCGGTGCCGGAACGGGGGTACGGCGCGGCGCTGATGGGCGGCATCGCCGCCGCGCGTGGTCGCTGGATTCTGATGGGCGACGGCGATGACAGCTACGATTTCCTGGAAATCCCCCGCTTCGTCAAACACCTCCAGCAGGGCTACGAGCTGGTGCAGGGTTGCCGCCTGCCGGCCGGCGGCGGCAACGTCAAGCCGGGAGCCATGCCGTTCCTGCACCGCTGGGTGGGCAATCCGGGCTTTTCGTTCCTCGCCCGGCTGATGTTCAACTGCAAGGTCAATGACGTTCATTGCGGCATGCGGGCGTTCTCCCGCGAGGCCCATGAGCGGCTCGGCCAGCGCTGCACCGGCATGGAATTCGCCACCGAGATGCTGATCAAGAGCAGTCTGAACGGCCTGAAGACCGCCGAGGTGCCGATCACCCTGCATCCCGACGGCCGGACCTCGCACGGGCCGCATCTGCGCACCTTCCGCGACGGCTGGCGCCATCTCCGCCTCTATCTGCTGTTCAGCCCGCGCTGGCTTTACCTGCTCCCCGGCCTGCTGCTGTCGCTGCTCGGTCTGGTCGGCTATGTCCTGTCGATGCCGCGCATGACCGTGTTCGGCGCGACGCTCGATCTCCAGACGCTGCTGGTATCCAGCATGCTGATTCTGGTGGGCGCTCAGCTGATCCTGTTCGCGCTGGCCACCCGGGTGTTTGCCGTCTATTCGCATATGCTGCCGGACGATCCCAAGCTGGATCGCTTCTTTACCCTCTTCACCCTGGAAAAGGGCGTCCTGGCCAGTGCTGCGGTCGGGTTGCTCGGCATGGCGCTGCTGGGCTCGGTCATCTGGGAGTGGTCGAGCATCGACTTCGGTCCGCTTGATGCCAGCCGGACGATGCGCGCCGTGATTCCCGCCGTCACCCTGATCACTCTGAGCGTGCAAGGCGTCTTTTCCAGCTTCTTCATCAGCATGCTGGGCATGCGGCACAAATAGGGGGTCAGGAATGCTGAACATCGAACGGACCGCCTTGTCCGGGGTCGTCGTGCTGTCGCCGAAGCGCTTCGACGATCCGCGCGGCTTCTTCTCCGAGGTCTACAACAAGCGGCGTTACGCCGAAGCCGGCGTTACCTCCGACTTCATCCAGGACAATCATTCGCGCTCGGGCCCGGTCGGCACGGTGCGCGGCCTGCATTTCCAGCGCCCGCCCTTTGCTCAGGCCAAGCTGGTCCGCGTGCTGAAGGGCGCCATTCTCGACGTGGCGGTCGACCTGCGGCGCGGTTCGCCGACCTTCGGCCAGCATGTCGCGGTCGAGCTGTCGGCCTCGGCGTGGAACCAGCTCTTTGTTCCGGCCGGCTTTGCCCATGGGTTCTGCACCCTGGAGCCGGATACGGAAGTGTTTTACAAGGTCGATGCCTATTATTCGGCGGAACACGATGGCGGCATCCTGTGGAACGACCCGGCGCTGAATATCGCTTGGCCGGTCTCGGCCGGGCAGGCGGTGCTGTCCGACAAGGACAGGCGGCTGCCGCTGCTGGCGGATATCGGGGAAGGGTTCTGAGGGTGAGACCCCCCTGCGGCCATTGAGGCCGCACCTGAGCGCGGAGCGCGCCCGGCGAGGGCGCATAGATGAGCCTTCAGGCTCATCGGTATTCTAGGAGGCTTTATGCGTATTCTGGTAACGGGCGGCGCGGGTTTCATCGGTTCGGCGGTCATCCGCCAACTGCTGGCCGAGACCGGTCATTTCGTCATCAATCTCGACAAGCTGACCTATGCCGCCAATCTGGCTTCGCTGCCGGGAGCGCAAGGCCACGCCCGTTACGCCTTCGAACAGGTCGATATCTGCGATGGCCAGGAGCTGCGCCGGGTGCTGGCCCAGCACCGGCCCGACGCCATCATGCATCTGGCCGCTGAATCCCATGTCGACCGCTCGATCGACGGCCCCGGCGCCTTCATCCAGACCAATCTGGTGGGCACCTACACCCTGCTTCATGCGACGCTGGAATACTGGCGCGGCCTGGATGAGGCGGGCAAGGCGGCGTTCCGCTTCCATCACATCTCGACCGATGAGGTGTTCGGTTCGCTGGGGGCGGAGGGGCTGTTCCGCGAGGATACGCCCTACGCGCCGAACTCGCCCTATTCGGCCAGCAAGGCCGGCTCCGACCATCTGGTCCGCGCCTGGCACGAGACCTATGGCCTGCCCACCCTGCTGACCAACTGCTCGAACAATTACGGCCCCTACCAGTTCCCCGAGAAGCTGATCCCGCTGATGATCATCAAGGGTCTGGCCGGCCAGACCCTGCCGGTCTACGGCAAGGGCGACAATGTGCGCGACTGGCTCTATGTCGAGGATCATGCCCGCGCCCTGCGTCTGGTGCTGGAGCGCGGCGCCGTCGGCGAGAGCTACAATATCGGCGGCTATTGCGAGAAGCAGAACCTCGAAGTGGTCCATGTCCTGTGCGATCTGCTCGACGAGTTGGCGCCGGCCGAGCGGCCGTACCGCTCGCTGATCTCCTTCGTCGCCGACCGGCCCGGCCATGACCAGCGCTATGCCATCGACGCCGGCCGGATCGCCCGCGACCTGGGCTGGCGGCCGGATGAAAGCTTTGACAGCGGCCTGCGCAAGACGGTCTCCTGGTATCTGGAGAACCGGCCGTGGTGGCACGCGATCCAGGACGGCAGCTATCAGGGCCAGCGTCTCGGCCTGACGGGGTGACCATGAAAATCCTGATTTTCGGCCGCATCGGCCAGCTTGGCACCGAATTGGCGCGGTGTCCCTGGAGCCCCGGCACCGAGCTGGTATTCTATGACCGCGACGAGGTCGACGTCGGCAATCCGGCGGCGGTCAAGGGCGCCATCGCTGCGACGCCCTGCAACCTGATCATCAACGCCTCGGCCTATACGGCGGTGGATAAGGCCGAGAGCGAGGCCGAAGCCGCCTTCGCCGTCAATCGCGATGGCCCCGCGGCGATGGCCGAGATGTGCGCGGCCAATGGTATTCCGCTGCTGCACGTCTCCACCGACTACGTGTTCGACGGCACCAAGGCCACGCCCTACACCGAGACCGATCCCATCGCCCCGCTGGGCGTCTACGGCCACAGCAAGGCCGAGGGTGAGCAGGCGGTGCGGGATGCCTGCCCGCACCACGTCATCTTGCGCACCGCCTGGGTTTACGCGGCGCACGGCCACAATTTCGTGCGGACCATGCTGCGTCTGGCGGCCGAGCGGCCCGAGCTGCGCGTCGTCGCCGATCAGTACGGCTGTCCGACCGCGGCCGCCGACATCGCCGCCGCACTGCATAAGTTGGCCGAACGTTACGGCCATGAGAAGACTCTGGCCTGGGGTACCTACCACTTCACCGGCCAGGGCGAAACCTCCTGGCACGGCTTCGCCGAACGCGTCATCGACCTTGCCGCGCCGGTGCTCGGTAAACGGCCGCTGGTGCATCCCATCACCACCGCCGATTATCCGACGCCGGCCCGCCGCCCGGCCAATTCGCGGCTCGACTGCACCAGAATGACGGAGACCTTCGGCATCACGGCCCGGCCCTGGCCGGAGGCCCTGGCCGAGGTCATCACGGAACTGCTGGCCAACCAGGAACAGGTATCATGAAGGGCATCATCCTCGCCGGCGGGTCGGGCACCCGTCTCTACCCGGTGACCCGGGCGGTCAGCAAGCAGTTGCTGGCAGTCTACGACAAGCCGATGATCTATTATCCCCTGAGCGTGCTGATGCTGGCCGGCATCCGCGAAATCATGATCATCACCACGCCGCATGACCAGCCCATGTTCCGCGAGCTGCTGGGCGACGGGGAACAGTGGGGAATTTCACTGTCCTACGCCGTGCAGCCGAGCCCCGACGGCCTCGCCCAATCCTTTCTGATCGGCCGCGACTTCATCGGCAAGGACTCCTGTTCGCTGATCCTGGGCGACAATATTTTCTACGGCCACGGCCTGCCGGCACTGCTGAACCGCGCCGTCGCCAAGGAAGACGGCGCCACGGTCTTCGCCTATCGGGTGGCTGACCCGGAACGTTATGGCGTGGTCGAATTCGACACCGCCGGACGCGCCATCAGCATTGAGGAAAAGCCGGCCGAGCCGCGCTCGCACTGGGCGGTGACCGGCCTGTACTGCTACGACAACCAGGTTGCCGACATCGCCGCCAGCGTCAAGCCGTCGGCCCGCGGCGAGCTGGAAATCACCTCGGTCAACCAGGCTTATCTCGAGCTGGGTACCCTGTCGGTGGAACAGATGAGCCGCGGCTACTGCTGGTTCGACACCGGCACCCATGAGTCCATGCTGCAAGCCAGCGAATTCGTCATGACGGTGCAGAAGCGCCAGGGATTGCAGATCGCCTGCCCCGAGGAGATCGCCTTCTCGCTGGGTTGGATCAATGCTGAACAGGTGATGCGTCTGGCGACGCCGTTGCAGAAGAACGACTACGGCCGCTATCTCATTGATCTGGTGCAATCGCCGGCGACGGCATTCGTCTAGACGAGGTGATGCGGTAAAGCCCTCCCCCTTGATGGGGGAGGGCTTTCGGAAAGCCGCTCAGGTGTCGCTTGAGCATTCCTCCACCATGGGGGTATAAGCATTCGCCATCGGCATAGGGCCATAAGGAACAGAGGGCGATGCAGGCGCTACAAGCGAATTTGGCACCGCAAGAGAAAGACCGCCCGCCGCTCGTTCTCTCCGTCTCCAGGGTGTGGACCTCGGCCGGCAGTCTGACGAACTCGGCGCTTTTCGACCTGGCCGAAGGGCTGCGGCGCTGGCCGCTGTGGGGATTGCTCGGCTGGCAGGATATTGCCTTGCGTTACCGCCGTTCCCTGCTCGGGCCGCTGTGGCTGACGCTGAGCATGGGCGTGATGGTGGGAAGCCTGGGCGTGCTCTACGGCGTGCTCTTCAAGCTGGAGATCACCACCTATCTGCCGTTTCTCTGCCTCGGTTTTCTGGTGTGGGGAATGCTGTCCTCGCTGGTGGTCGAGGGCTGTCAATGCTTCATCGAAGCCGAGGCGCTGTTGCGACAGGTCGCCCTGCCGACATCGCTGTTCGCCTATCGGGTCATGTGGCGCAACCTGCTGGTGTTCGCCCATAATGCCGTCATCTATGTGCTGGTGGCGCTGATCTTCGATGTACGGCCCGGCTGGGCGGCGTTGTGGGCGATCCCGGGGCTGTTCATGCTGCTGGTCAACGGCATCTGGGTGGCCCTGCTGCTGGGGATGCTGTCGGCGCGGTTCCGCGATATCCCGCAGGTCATCTCGAGCCTGATGCAGGTGATCTTTTTCATCACCCCCATCGTCTGGACGCCCGAGCTGCTGCCGGGCCGGCAGTTCATCGTCAACGCCAATCCCATTTACCATTTCGTCGAACTGGTGCGGGCCCCGCTGCTGGGACACACGCCGACCATGCTGAACTGGGGCGTGACCCTGGGGATAACGGCCGCCGGCTGGCTGGTCGCCTTCCTGTTCCACCGCCGTTTCCACGTACGCATTGCCTACTGGGTGTAAGAAGAAGACTATGGAAGCGACTTCGATCTCGGTAGACCGCGTCTGGGTGGAATATGCCATCTACGGAATGGGCAGCCGTTCACTGAAGAAGACATTGATGCGTTGGGGAAGCGGCGGCCGTCTGGCCGGCGACGCCAACGAGCTGTGGCGGGTCGAGGCGTTGCGCGACGTCTCCCTGACCATCGGCGACGGCGAGCGGATCGGCCTGATCGGCGGCAATGGCGCCGGCAAGACGACATTGCTGCGCGCCCTGGCCGGATCGCTGCGGCCCGTCAGCGGCACCGTGCGCCGTGTCGGTACCCTGTCGTCGCTGTTCGATGTCACCCTGGGCATGAACGTGGAGGCGACCGGCTGGGACAATATCCGGCTGCGCGGCCTGTTTCTGGGATTGTCGAGCGAGGATATCCGCGCCCGTGCCCAGGAGATCGCCGAGTTCAGCGAACTCAGCCCGGAAAATCTGGCCCGTCCGGTGCGCACCTATTCCAGCGGCATGCTGCTGCGGCTGGCCTTCGCGGTGTCGACCTCGGTCCATCCCGAAATCCTGCTGATGGACGAGTGGATCGGCGTCGGTGACGCCAAGTTCCTGGCCAAGGCGGAACAGCGTCTGACCGACATGGTGAACAAGGCGAGCATTCTGGTTCTCGCCTCCCATTCCGACGACCTGATGCGCCGGCTGTGTACCCGGCTGATCTGGCTCGACGCCGGCCGTGTCCTGGCCGACGGACCGGTAGAGGAGACGCTGGCCAACTATCACGCCGGCAAGACGGGCTGACGCGGCGAGGGCGGGTGAAGGAATAGTGACCTGTATTTCACTCGTCATCCCCGCGAAAGCGGGGATCCATGGCTGGGCAAGACAAGATAAATCTCGTAAAGAGGGTGCTGGCGGTGCCATGGATCCCCGCTTTCGCGGGGATGACGAGAGTGGGGGTGGGCATCACCGCCAAATTAGATTGCCTGTCGGTATCAGGCGCTGCGGTTTACAACAAAGCCAGAAAACACCATGATCGGTCGCCGCTCGGGATACAGGGGTTTGTTCTGAATGTTCATTCCGACCACAGTCCGTACCGCCGCCCTTGTCGGATCACCGGCCGCCACCGAAGGGCTCATCCGTCTCTTCTCCGACTTCTTTCCGCAACCCGGCTGGAATTTTCTGCCGGTCCGCGATGCCGCCGACCTTGAGCCCGCCGCGGCCTGCTGTCAGTTGATCATCGCCTGCGGCGGCCTGTCCGCCTGGCAGGAGCGCGCGGTTACCGACATGACGCGGGACGGTCAGGTTCCGCTGTGGCGGTTCGCCGATGTCGCCGAGCTGCCGACCCCGGCGCTGTGGCAGGCGCTGGCGGAAGCTCCGGCGCGGCGCTGCGAACGGGTCGTCGTGGTGCTGGCCGGCAGCAAAGCCCCGGCTGCCCTGCCCGATTTCGGTGTTGCCCTGTGCCGTCAGCTCTCCGGTCGCGGCCCGTCCTCCCTGCTGGTCGAAACGGCCGCCGCCTTCGCCGCCCTGCCCGTGGCGGCCCGGTTGCAGGCGCGCTGCCTGCCATTCGGTCCGGCCTGGGAAGAAGTGATCGCCGGTCAGGACGTGGTCATCTGCGCCGATGCCGAAGTGGCGGCCCGTGCGGCGGCCATGCTCAAGCTGACCATCGTGCTCGGCAACTCGGTCGATCTGGCGACCTTCGCCGGGGCGCCGCATGTGGTCACCGCCGCCATCGACGACGTCCCCGCCCTGTTGCAGCGCATCGACATGCTGGATCTGCTGCCGCGGGCGATCAACTGGAAGCGGGCGACGGCGCTCGCCTATCGTGACACGATGGCCTCCTGGATCGAACGGCTCGCATGACCCTGCTTCGCATTCTGGCCAGCTCCGGCGAGGCTGGTCCGGCCGTCGTCTCGGCCGCCCATAGCGGCAATATGGGCGACATCGTCTATGCCATTCCCACGCTGCGCCGGCTGGGGGTGGATACGGTCTATCTCAATCTGTGCGAAGATCCCGGCATCGGCCGGCGGGTGCTGACCCGCGCCGGAGCCGACTTTCTTGCTCCGCTGCTGCTGGCCCAGCCGGAAATTTGCCGGGTCCATGTGGCGCATATGCCGGTCCGCTTCGCCCAGGGCGTCGGCGCCGATATCCGCAGCCGGCCGATGGCCGAGGGCATGCCGCTGGAGCTGTTCGACCCCGAGGCGCTCGGCATCACCTATCTGCTCGACCGGTTCCGTCTGCAACCGGCCGACCGCCTGCATCTGACGGTCAGCCACGCCCGCGCCGCCGGCCTGAGTTCCGCCAGCCCGACGCAATTCCCCGCCATCGTCCCGGGCCGTGATCCGGCGCGGCGCGACGGTCCGGTGGTGGTGTCGCTGACCCCGCGCGCCCGCCATCTGCCGGGCAGCTTTTACGCCGCCCTGCTGAACCGGCTGCCGGTGGCCGACGAAGATATCGTGCTGGTCGGAACAGAGGCCGACCGCCCGTGCTTCGCCGGTCTGCGCGGCCGCTTCCACACCGCGGCCTCGGCGCTCGATCTGGCCGAACTGATCGCCGGCAGTCGCCTGTTCATCGGCTCGCAGTCGATGCCCTGCGCCCTCGCCGAGGTGCTCGAGACACCGCGGCTGCTCGATGTGCCGGTCTATCCCGTCGTCGGCTTTCCCGTCGGCCGGCGCGGCTGGCTGTTGCCGATGCATGTCGAGGAAGCCGGCTGGCTGGCTGAACAGCTTCTTGCCGATCCCGATGGAGCGCCCCGACCCGCCGCCTTCGCCTCGGCGACGCTGGTGGGGAGCGGAAGCGACAAGCCGGTTCGTCCGGCGCGGCCGACCGCGACCCTGTATTGGCGGGCTGCGGCGGGCTACGACGATCAGCGGCGGGCGACCGCCGAACTCCGTCCCTCCCTTCAGCCGCAGCGCCTGGAGTTCCTGGTCGGCGTCGGCAATGCCTCGGTCCAGGCGGTGCGCCTGACCCTGGGAGATGCCGCCGCCGCCTTTGCCGTGGCCACTCTGGCCATCACCGATGCCCAGGGCGGCATTCACTGGCATGCCCCCGCCCCCCATGCCCTGCTGTCCCGCGGCCCGCGGCGCGGCATCGTGCTGGAGCAGAACGGCACCGAGGCGATCCTGATTCAGAGCGACCCGCAGCCATGGATCGAAATCCCCTTGCCCCCCGAGGCCCGGCGCCGATTGCAGGGCAACCGCCGCATCATCATTGATCTGCGTCGGCTGACGGTGACCGAGACGGTTCTCCTGGCCGGGCGCCTCGCCGAACAGGGCAGCCGTGAGACCGAGCGGCTGCAAGGCGAGGCCGACCAGCTTCACCGCGACAAGGTCGGCTTGCAGGCGCAGGCGGCACGGCTGAAGATTCTGCTGGATGAGGCGGAGGGCCAGCGTCATGCCCTGCTGACCTCGACCTCGTGGCGGGTGACCGGGCCGTTGCGCCGCAGCGTGCGACTGATCCGGGGCGTCCGCGGCCGGTTGCGCCGGCTCCGGCGGGCCGGTCTGGCGGAGTGGCTGCGCAGTCTGGTCGGGCGATCCGCGCTGCCCGGTCTGGATGCCGGAGACCTTGGCGATGTGTCCCAGGTTCTGGCGCGGGCGGCCCAGAATCCGCAGAACTATCCGTTTCCCCTGGCCATCCAGCTTGCGGCCAGCCGGTTGCGGCGGGCCGGCCGAACCGTTCCCCAGGCCCTGGCGGTCCGTCTGGACGCCGCGTTCAAGGCCCGTCAGGACAAGCTGGCGCCGCCCGAGGTGGCCGCAATGGCGGTGGCCCGCGAAGGAGTGCAGCCGCCGCAGGCGGATGACTGCCACTCGGTGGCGGTCATCGTCTGTATTCACAATGCCCTCGAGGATGTGCGGCGCTGCCTGACCACCGTGGTCGCCACCACGACGCGCGATCAGGTGCAATTGATCCTGGTCGACGACGGCAGCCGCCCGGACACCGCCGACTATGTCCGCCGCTTCGCCGCCGTGCATCAGGCCGATTACCAGCGCAACGACGTCGCCGGCGGCTATACCGCCGCCGCCAATGCCGGTCTGGCGCGATCGACGGCGGATCTCAGCATCCTGCTTAACAGCGACACCATTCCGACGGCGGGATGGATTGACGGTATGCTGGCCTGCGCCAATGCCGACCGGCGCGTCGGCATCATCGGCCCGCTGTCGAACACCGCCTCGTGGCAGTCGGTGCCGACCATCTTCAATGCCGATGGCGACTGGGCCGACAATCCGCTACCGCCCGGGCTGACGGTCGACAGCTTCGCCGCCCTGGTGGCCGGGAGTGCCGGCGAGGCGCGGCCGATCCTGCCGTTCATCAACGGCTTCTGCCTGGGCATCAAGCGGCGGCTGATCGCCGACCTTGGCGCGTTCAATCCGGCCTTCGCCAATTTCGGTGAAGAGAATGATTTCTGCCTGCGCGCCGCCGCCAAGGGCTGGCTGGCGGCAGTGGCGCACGACACCTACGTCTATCACGCCCAATCGAAGAGCTACAGCCACGAGAAGCGGGCGGCCTTCGTTGCCAGAAGCGACGCCCTGCTGCGGGAACACCATGACGGCGAACTGATCGGCCGGCTCGCCCAGTGCTGCGCCACCTCGACGCAGATGGCCAGCCATCGGGCCCGCATCGCCGCCGCGGTCCGGCGCCGCGACGCGGTTCTCGACGGCCTGCATCGGTTCGGCGGCAACAGCATCGCCTTCCTGCTGCCGGCCACCGACGGCGGCGGCTGCGCCGTCATCGCACAGGAAGCGGTGGCGCTGGCACGCATGGGCGTCGGGGTGACCATCGTCAACCTGGAACCGTTGCGGCCCTATTTCCTGGCGGCCAATCATTTCGGCGACGCACCGGTTCAATTCGCCTTCGTTCCCGACATGCAGGGAATCATCGACCATCTGTCCGCCAATGGCGATGCCTACGACGCCGTTGTCGCCACCCACAACACCACGGTCGCCCTGCTGGCCGCGCTGCCCCCCGAGCAGCGCCCGTTCCGCTGCGGTTACTATGTGCAGGACTACGAACCGCTGTTCTACCCGGTCGGCAGTGCCGACCGGCAGCGGGCCGAGGACTCCTATACGGCCATCGACGGGCTGTGCTGCTTCACCAAAAGCACCTGGAACCACCGGATGCTGCGGGATCATCATGACGTCGACGCCCATATCGTCGGTCCCTCGGTGGATCTCGACCTGTTCCGGCCGCGGCGGGAAAAGAATCCGCCGGCCAGCGCCGAGCGGATCGCCATCGCCGCCATGGTCCGGCCGGCGACACCGCGCCGTGCGCCTGAGCAGACCTTCGACGCCCTGCACCGTGCCGCCCGGCATTTCGGCGAGCGCGTCCAGGTCTACAGCTTCGGCTGCACCGACGACGAGCTTCAGGCGCTGCCCGGAGCGGGGTCCGGTCTGGTGCATCATCTCGGCATTCTCGACCGGCAAGGCATGGCCGATCTGCTGGGACGGATCGACATCTTCCTTGACCTGTCGCATTTCCAGGCCATGGGCCTGACGGCGCTGGAGGCGATGATCAGCGGCTGCGCCACCGTGCTGCCGGCCAAGACCGGGGTGAGCGACTTCGCGGTGGATGGCGAGAGTGCTCTGCTGGTGGATGTGGGCGATGCGGCGGCCGTCGATGGCGCGCTGGTCCGTCTGGTCGAGGATGCGCGGCTGCGCGAGACCATCCAGCGGACAGCGGTCGAAACCGCCTGCGGCTTCACCTGTGAAGAGGCCGCGGTGAGGATTCTGGAGGCGGTCCTGTCGAGCGCCGAGGAGGCCTGATGCATATTCTTGCCCTGCCCCTGCGCATTGCCCCGGGACAGTTTTCCGGCGGCTCATCGCTGCGCGTGCTCGATCCCCTGGCCGCCTGTGCCCGGCTGGAGCCCGGTCTGTCCATCACGGTGGCCGAGAGCGATGACGGCGCCGCCTATGATCTGGCGCTGATCGAACGGTCCTGGCGCGAGGACGTGACCATTGCCGATGCCCGGGCCCTGGTGCGCGGGCTGCGCCGGCGCGGCATCGGCATCGTCCATACCCTTGACGACAATCTGTACGATCTGTTCGCCACCGGCGGCGGTGGCCCGGACCGGCTGAGTCAGTTGGCGGTGATCGCCTTTTTCAGCCGGGCCGCCGACGCGGTGATCGTCTCCACCGAGGCCCTGGCCGAGGTCGCCCGCCGCTTCAACAGCCAGGTCTTCGTGTTTCCCAACCACCTTGCTCCCGAGCTGCTGGGCTCTGCCCCGGCGGCCGGCGAACCGGCGGCGGATGGCGTGGTGCGCGTCGGCTATATGGGAACCCTGACGCATCTCGGTGATCTGCGCATGGTGCTGGCGGGCGTCAAGGCCGCCCTGCATGACGAGCCACGCCTGCGCTTCGAAGTGGTCGGCGTCGGCGACAGCGGCCTGATCGAAACCCTGCTGTCACCCTATCCGGTGACCGTGCTGCGACCGCCGCACCATGACTACCACACTTTCATGCGCTGGTTCGTCGACGAAGTCCGCTGGGACATCGGCATTGCGCCGCTGGCCGAAGGCGTCATCAATCATACCAAGTCCGACCTGAAGTTCCTCGACTACGTCGCCTCCGGCGCCGCCGCCATCCTGGCCGATGCGCAGCCCTATCAGTGGCTGCGCGAGCGCCCCGATCTGGCCGTCGTCGTGCCGGCCTCGCCCGAGGCCTGGGGCGAGGCGATCGTCGGCCTCGCCCGGGATGGCGAGCGGCGGCGGCAGCAGAACGCGGCGGCTTGGCGCTACCTGCAAGAAGAACGGCTGCTGCCGGCGCATGTCGGGCAGTTTCTCGGCTTTCTCGTCGACACCCTGGCCGGCCTTGGGGCGCCGGGCACGGCTCGACGGACATTGGTGCATAGCTGACTTGGCGGAAAGGCATTGCCAACCACAGAGAGACCGATCGGCGCTGGTAATTCAACTCAGGGCAATCTGGCGAAGGAATGACGGCCTATATTTCACTCGTCATCCCCGCGAAAGCGGGGATCCATGGTTGGGCAAGATCAGATCAATCTCGTAAAGAGGGTGCTGGCGGTGCCATGGATCCCCGCTTTCGCGGGGATGACGAGAGTGGGGCGGGCATCACCGCCAAATTAGAACTGTTCGCCAGATTGCCCTGGCCGTCGATCCGAATGGGGGGAATAGGACCAAAATGCTCAAGCAACTGATCAAAGCTTTCCCGCCGCTGAAGCGCCACCTGTCCGGCGTTCAGGCCGTGGTCGCCGAACGCGACGCCCTGCGCCAGGACCGCGACGCGCTGCGCCGGGACCGCGATAGCCTGAGCCAGGATCGTGACGTGCTGCGCCAGGCTCTGGCCAACCTGCAAGTGACGCCCGGCAGTTTCGTGACGCCGAGCGAAATTCCGACCCTGCTGCCCGAGCAACAGGAGGTGGTCGATCGTTTCCACGATCTGTATTACCAGACCTGGGACAACGACCATGTCCGCCTCAATATCGGCTGGCTCGGCTACCGGACCTATAAATGCCCGCTCGACCTGTGGGCGTATCAGGAAATGCTGGTCGAACAGCGGCCGGATGTGATCATCGAAACCGGTACCTGCTTTGGCGGCAGCGCGTTGTTCCTGGCCAATATCTGCGATCTGCTCGGACACGGCCATGTCATCTCCGTCGACCTGGCCCAGCGGGACGGCCTGCCCGAGCATCCCCGGATTACCTATCTGGTCGGCTCGAGCACCGATCCGGCGATCATCGAGCGCATCCGCCAGGATGTGCCGGCGGGCACGAAAACCATGGTGGTGCTGGATTCCGACCATTCCCGCGCTCACGTCCACCAGGAATGCCGGCTCTATCAGCAGTTCGTCCAGGTCGGCGGCTATATGGTGGTCGAGGACACCAACGTGAACGGCCATCCGACCTTCGCCGCGCACGGCCCGGGACCGATGGAAGGCATGGAGGATTTCCTGGCGGAAACCACCGAGTTCGTCAGTGATCCGGCGCGGGAACGGTTCCTGCTGACCATGAACCCCAAGGGCTATCTGCGTCGGATCCATGCCGGGGACCAACGATGACCCGGCTGATCGCCTTCTACCTGCCGCAGTTCCATCCCATTCCGGAGAACGATGCGTGGTGGGGGCGCGGCTTTACGGAATGGAGCAACGTCACCCGCGCCCAGCCGCTGTTTCCCGGCCATCAACAGCCGCTCCTGCCGACCGCCACCGGTTTCTACGATCTGCGCCTGCCGCAGGCGCGGGCCTTGCAGGCCGAACTGGCGGCAGCCCATGGCATCGACGGCTTCTGCTATTACCACTATTGGTTCAATGGCCGGCGCCTGCTTGAGACGCCGCTGAATGAGGTGCTGCACAGCGGCCAGCCGGACTTTCCGTTCTGCATCTGCTGGGCCAATGAATCGTGGACGCGCCGTTGGGATGGTCGCGAAGACGAGGTGCTGCTGGCCCAGAACTATGAACCGGGCTACGAAGAACGCTTCATCGACGACGCCCTCCCCCTGCTGCAAGACCCGCGCTACATCCGGGTCGACGGCAAGCCCATGCTGCTGGTCTACCGCACGCAGCTTCTGCCCGATGCCCGCCGCGCCGCTGAGATCTGGCGGGAACGGGCGGTGCGCGCCGGACTGCCGGGCCTGTATCTGGTGCGGGGCGAGAGCGGCGACATTCACGATCCGGCGTTGGATGGGTTCGACGCCTCCTACGAGTTTCCGCCCCACGACGCCGGCATTCCCGGAATGACTATCCCGGAGATCAGCGCATTCCATCCGCTCGTGCCGGGCGATCCTTTGCCGCAGTCCGTCTACGATTACCGTCAATGGGTCGCCAAGGGCCTGAGCGATCCGCCAATGCCCTACAAGCGCCACCGGGGCATCATGCCTCGCTGGGACAACACGGCGCGCCGCGGCATGATGGCGGAAGTGTTCGTTCTGTCGTCGCCCCGGACCTATCTGAAATGGCTGGACCACCTGCTTGAGTTCACCGAAGACCACTTTTCCGGCGACGAGAGGCTGGTCTTCGTCAATGCCTGGAACGAGTGGGCCGAGGGTGCCGTTCTTGAGCCGGACAACTGGCATGGCGAGGATTACCTGCGCGCCACCCGCGCCGCCGTCACCCGTCACCGCCTTCGCCAAGGCGCCGACCCGGTCCTCGAGCAATGTTTGGCCGAAGACTGCGCGGCTCTGGCCGAGCGGTCCGGCCCGCCGGACGCCCCACCGGCTGCGGTGGATGAGCCGGCCCCGGACGTTGCCGCCGCGGCTGTGGCCGACGTTGCCGAGCCCGGCCCCCGGCCGGACTTCGCCGACAGCATCATTCTGCAATACGCCGATCTGACCGGGGTCGGCCTTGAGGTCGGGCCGCTGTGCTTCCCCAAGGTGCCGCCCGAACACCCCGGCATCCATTACGCCGACTGGGCATCGCGTGAGGAATTGCAGAAAAAATACGCCGATGATCCTGTCGTCAAACCCGAAAACATCGTCCCCATTCATTTCGTCATCGGCAGCAAGACCTTTCCCGAGGCGGTGGGCGGCAAGAAGTTCGACTATGTGATTCTATCGCACGTCATCGAACACTTTCCCGACATGATCGGCCGTCTGGCCGAGATCGCCAGCATCCTGACTCCCAGGGGCGTGATTTCCCTGGTGGTGCCGGACAAGCGCTACACCTTCGACCGGCTGCGCCCGCTCACCCGGCTGGCCGAGGTCATCGAAGCCCATGTGCTGGGCCGAAAGGAACCCGGCGCCGCCCAGATTTTCGAACATACCTGGCTCTGGCACGAGGTTGACGCCGTCACCGCCTGGCACCGCCCGGAGACGCTGCCCCAGACCGCCACGAACGATCCGGCATGGGCGTTGGAAGTCGCCAGAAAGACGGCGATAAGCCGGGACTATGTCGATGTCCATTGCGGGGTCTTCACCGACCTGTCGTTCCTGGTTCTGCTGCAACAGATCGTCCAGCTTGGCCTGCTGCCGCTCGAACTGGCCTTTTTCTCGCCCGTTGCCCCGGAGACCAATCAATTTTTCCTGACTCTTCGCCTCCAGCCGGATCGCGATCGCGCCGTCGCCAGCTTCGACGACGCCATCGCCCTGGCCCGTCAGGAGGAAGACCCTGTGGCGGTGAAGATCAGAGGTCTTGAACAGCAGATCGACGCCCTGATGACATCCTCCTCATGGCGGATGACCGCACCGCTGCGCCGCCTCAAGGAGAAACTGGGACGGTAGGCGGAGGCTTGACGGGCGGCGCCACGGTTCGATGATGTGTCAAACAGTCTGCTCGCCGGTATGATACCTCGTCATCAGGCGGGCGATTTTCGCAGGATCTGCTGGTAAGGTGCGGCGGTCTTCGCCAACAGAGATCGTCCCTATGACCAACGCCGCCATCCTGTTCGAGCCCGATGGCTATGTGCTGTCGGGCCCCAAGCTGATGGGCCGCCAGGCGGCCGGCAATGCCTTCCTGCGGGCGGCGGTGGCGGGCTTGCGTGGCCAGCCGCTGTTCGCCTATACGCCGCAGAGCACTTCCGCCGAGGTCTTCGCCCAACTGGTGCGGCAGATCGACCCGCGGGCTCAGCCGCACTGGCTGGCGGCCGACCGGCTTGATCTGCTGGCCCAGGTCGGGACGCTGTATCTTCCCGGCCCCGATCTGGCCGCCGCCGCCCGGCTGCGCCTGCGCGCCGGTCCCGGGGCCTATTCGCTGGTCGGCGTCACCCACACCACCGCCTCGCATAGCGCCATGGATTCCCTGGTGGCGCTGCCATCGGCGCCGGTGATGCCGTGGGATGCGCTGATCTGCACCTCGAGTGCCGTGGCCGGCACTGTCAAAGTGGTGCTCGAGGCCGAACAGGAGCATCTGCGCTGGCGCCTCGGCGGCACTTCGCGGCTGACCCTGCCGCAATTCCCCATCATTCCGCTTGGCGTGCATGCCGGCGACTTTGCCATTTCGCCCGACCAGCGCCAGCCCGCCCGCCGGGCGCTGGGCATCGCCGATGACGAGGTGGTGGCGCTGTTCGTCGGCCGCCTGTCATTCCATGCCAAGGCGCATCCCCACGCCATGTATGCCGGCCTGCAAGCCGCCGCCGAGCGCACCGGCCGGAAGCTGGTCCTGGTGCAATGCGGCTGGTTCGCCCATGAGGAGATCAAACGCTCATTCGTCGAGGGGGCGGCGCAGCTTTGCCCCAGTGTGCGGGCGCTGTTCACCGACGGCCGGGAGGCCGCGCAGCGCGATCTGTCCTGGGCCGCCGCCGACCTGTTCCTGTCGCTGTCGGACAACATCCAGGAGACGTTCGGCCTGACCCCGCTTGAGGCGATGGCGGCCGGGCTGCCGGTGATCGTGTCGGATTGGGACGGCTACAAGGACACCGTGCGCGACGGCGTCGACGGTTTCCGTATTCCCACCTGGATGCCGCCGCCGCATCTCGGCGAGCCCCTGGCGCGGGCGCATGAGGCGGGGGTGGACAATTACGACTTCTATTGCGGCCTGACCTGCCAGACGGTGTCGCTCGATCTGGCGGTGCTGACCGACCGGCTGAGCGAGGTGGTCGACAATGCCGAGCTGCGCCGCAGCCTGGGCGCCGCTGGTCGGGCACGGGTGGCGGAGCTGTACGACTGGTCGGTGGTGTTCCGCCGCTACCAGTCGCTATGGGCGCAACTGGCCGAACTGCGCCAGATGGCCCGGGGAGGAAACGCCGAATGGCAGGCCCTGGTGCAGGCGGCGCCCCGGGTGGCGCCCGGCCGGCTCGATCCCTTCCGCAGCTTCGGCCATTACCCCACCCGGCTGATCGGACCGCAGACCCGGATTGCCGCCCGCGCCGGCGCGAGCCGCACGGCCTACGAGGATCTGGCGCAGCACGGGCTGTTCAGCTATGCCGGCAAGGTGCTGCCCGCCGCCGACCATGTCGAGCGGCTGCTGGCGGCGCTGGCCGATGGGCCGCTGTCCGTCCGGCTGCTGGCTGAGCGCGGCGGCTTTGATCTTGGGGGAGCGGTGTTGATGGTGGCGGTGCTGGCCAAGATGGGACTGCTCGATCTGACCGCCGAAGGCGAGGGGTGACGGTATGCGCATTCTGTTTATTCACCAGAACTTCCCGGGGCAGTTCAAATTCCTCGCCCCGGCGCTGGCGGCCAATCCGGCTCATACCGTGGTGGCCATGACGATGCAGGCGGTGACCGTCGACGACTGGCAGGGGGTGAAACTGGTGCGCTACGCCACCAGCCGGGGCTCCACGCCGAACATTCACCCTTGGGTCTCCGATTTCGAAACCAAGGCCATCCGCGGCGAGGCCTGCTTTCGCGCGGCGCTGCGACTCAAGGCGCAGGGCTTCGTTCCCGATGTCATCATCGCCCATCCCGGCTGGGGTGAAAGCCTGTTCCTCAAGGAGGTCTGGCCCGAGGCCCGGCTGGGGATCTACTGCGAATTCTTCTATCACCCCGAAGGCGCCGATGTCGGCTTCGATCCCGAGTTTCCGCCCAGTGATGCCGGCGATGTCTGCCGGCTGCGCCTGAAGAACCTGAACAACCTGCTGCATTTCGAGGTCGCCGATGCCGGGCTGTCGCCCACCCGATGGCAGGCCAGCACCTTTCCCGAGCCGTTCCGCAGCCGGATCACGGTGGTGCATGACGGCATCGACACCGATGCCGTCGCCCCCGACCGGCGGGCCTCGCTGACTCTCAACGGGACGCTGCACCTGTCGGGCGATGACGAAATCATCACTTTCGTCAACCGCAACCTGGAACCCTATCGCGGTTATCACATCTTCATGCGGGCGCTGCCGGCAATCCTCAAGGCCCGTCCGCGGGCGCGGGTGCTGATCGTCGGCGGCGACGGTGTCAGCTACGGTGCCTCGGCGCCGCAGGGGCAGAGCTGGAAGGAGATGTTCCTCAACGAGGTGAAGGGCGATCTCGACCTGTCACGGGTCCATTTTTTCGGCAATATCGCCTACGAGCATTTCCTGACGCTGCTGCGGATCTCGACTGTGCATGTCTATCTGACCTATCCCTTCGTGCTGTCGTGGAGCCTTCTGGAGGCGATGAGCGTCGGCTGCGCCATCGTCGCCAGCGACACGGCGCCGTTGCGCGAGGCCATCCATCACGACGAGACGGGCCGGCTGGTCGATTTCTTCGATGCGCCCGGTCTGGCCGACGCGGTCTGCGCCCTGCTGAATGATCCGCAGGCCAGAACCCGATTGGGGGCCAATGCCCGAGCCTTCGCGGTGGCCCATTACGACCTGAAGCGGGTCTGCCTGCCGCAGCAACTGGCATGGGTCGATCAGCTTGTTAAGGCATGAAACGCCCTCGCCGGGGGCGCGGGCGTCCCGCCCGCGGCAATATCTCCACTGCCGCCAGCGTCGAAGCCTGTCCAGACGCAAACGCCGAAGGCTCATGATGGGGTCAGCATCAACCATCCAATTAAATTCATTGGATAACGCATCACCCCAGAACCCACCATGAGCCAGAAAGAAGTGCCCTCAAATGCGCCCGTATATCATTGATTCGGATGGTCGGCTCTGGGACCGACAGGGAAACATTGTGATCCTGGAACACGTGGCAGACACGGATGTTGATGTTGAGCACCTCGCCCCCTTTGTGATTGTTGGCGCGCTGCCCAAGGGTGAAGAGATCAAAATCCTGATAGAGTTTGCCTCCCACTGCTGGACCGAAGATTATGATACCGCCCGCCATGAAAGGCGGTTGAAGATAATGGACCATAAGAGGCCACGGGCTTTCGATCCTGATAGATACGAGCTCTCCAGGAGTCTGGCAGGGATAATCCGCGAACTGCCGGGTCAAAAGTGCTACATCACTCCTGCCGAGCGGAACTATATGTCATTCGACAGCCGGGTTCGCCTGCCAAACGGTGAGGATTATCGGGTCTTTTTCTCGATCAAGAATAAGAAGGGGAAATGGAACCGCGTGCGTTATCGACTCGAACTTTTTGTCGAGAGCGCCTATCCGACAAAGGATCCAAAGCTGGGATCTGAAACGTCTTTCCCGAACATCGTTTCCCATGCTCTGCGTGGTGAGATGGTGAAGTATCACCATACTAAGACCAGAAACACCTAAGGGCGCTGTTACCAGCGCCCTTGGCTATCTCGGTGCCCTCTTCCCAGCTTATACTGGTATCCCAAATCCCATGTGGATCGCATTTGCGACGGGGGAACGCTGTTGCAACCGATCTGTCGTTCCGGCTCCTAATTTGGCTCTCTGGCATGTCCATGTCAATAGCAAAGCGGCTCCAGCTCCCCTTCTGGCGGGCTAATGGGCTCGACAGGTGGCGTGTATAGTCGGTGGCTCATGGTGGGTTTTTGGGTGATGTGTTATCAAATGAATTCAATTGGATACTCGATACCAGGCCGGAAGAGTCATTCCGGCTTCGGCATTGCCGCTATGGCGGCGCGCAGTCTGGCGTTGGGCGCGGGCGGGTTTTCGAGCAGGTCAAGCACAACGAGACTGTCCCGTTCCGACAGCGTGACATGCTCGGCGGCTTCATGGCGCAACGCGGCGGCGCGGACGAGGCGCGCCTTCACCTCCGGCTTGACCCGAAGGTTCATTCGTTCACTGTCATCGACAACAGCTCTCGGCATGACGGTCTCCTTGGAGGAGTGTACTCATTCAATGATACCGGCGCCGCGCGTCTCCGGCCTCAGCCGGAGCGGCCATACTGGTCGTCGATGCGGACGATGTCGTCCTCACCGAGATAGCTGCCCGACTGCACTTCGATCAGGCACAGGGGAACCTTGCCGGGATTTTCCAGGCGGTGAAGCTGGCCGAGCGGGATGTAGGTGGACTGGTTTTCGTGCAGCAGGGACACCTGATCGCCGCTGGTGATGCGCGCCGTGCCCTCGACCACCACCCAGTGCTCGGCGCGGTGATAGTGGTATTGCATCGACAGCTTGGCGCCGGGATTGACGGTGATCTGCTTGACCTGGAAGCGCCGGCCGACATCCAGGGTCTGATAGTTGCCCCATGGCCGGTACACGCGCCTGTTCAGGGATTCCTCGCTGCGGCCGGCGGTCTTCAACTGCTCGACGATGGTCTTGACGTGTTCGGCGTGGTCCTTGGACGCCACCAGCACCGCCCCCTCGGTGGCCACCACCACCACGTTCTCGACACCGACAGCGGCGATCAGCGGCTGAGTCGAGTGGAACAGGCTGTTGCGGGAATTTTCCAGGATCACATCGCCGGTGCAGACATTGCCGGCCACGTCCTTGTCGCCGATCGACCACAGCGCCGCCCATGATCCGACATCGCTCCAGCCCAGATCGACCGGAACCACCGCGGCCCGGGTGGTGTGTTCCATCACCGCATAGTCGACCGAAATGTTGCGCGCCTCGGCGAACACCGGCGCCAGTCTCAGGAAATCCAGGTCGAGGGTTGCCTCGGCGACGGCGCGGCGGCAGATCGCCAGCATATCGGGCTCGAGCCGGGCCAGTTCGTCGATGAACAGGCCGGCCGGGAACAGGAAGATGCCGCTGTTCCACAGGCAGTCGCCTTCGGCCAGCAGGCCCTCGGCCCGGTCCAGGCTCGGCTTTTCGATGAAGGCGGTGGCGGTGCGGCAGCCGGCCACGCCCGGCAGCGGCTGGCCGGCGCGGATATAGCCGTAGCCGGTGGCGGGATGGTCGGGCTGAATGCCGAAGGTCACCAGCGCTCCGGCGGCGGCGGCCTCGGTGGCGAGTGCTACGGCCTGGTGAAACGCGGCGACGTCGTGGAGGACGTGGTCGGATGGCAGCACCAGGATCAGCGCCGCCGGATCGCTCTCCACCGCTCGCAGCGCCGCCACCGCCACCGACGGGGCCGTGTTGCGGCCCTCCGGCTCGAGCATGATATCGCGCGTGGCGAGGCCGATAGCCTGCATCTGGTGGGCGATCAGAAAGCGGTGTTCCTGATTGCAGACGATGATCGGCGCGCCGAACGGGGCGCAGCGCAGGGCCGTCTCCTGGATCATCGAGCGCTCGGTGACCAGCGGCAGGAACTGCTTCGGACAGGTGGCGCGGGACAGGGGCCACAGGCGGGTACCGGCGCCACCGGACAGAATGACAGGGATGACGGTCGGCGGGGTGAGCATGCCAGGGCCTTTACATCAATCATGCGGATCATGCATGAAAAAGCTGGTGCGAAAACAACCTTTCGCATCCTGGCCTGACGCACTGTCCAGGGCAATCGGGTGAAGGCGGGCAGCGCAACGCGTTAAGACTATGCTGTGCCATCAGCAGTGAAAAGCAACACGGATGAACCCGGATATCCACGGATAAACACGGATAACGAGCAATCCGTGTTCATCCCGAATCCGGCGAAGCCGGAATCCGTGTTCATCCGTGTTGCCTGCGATCTATCGACCGGACAGGTCTTCGTCATGAGGTTGTTCACCCGATTGCCCTGACGCACTGTCCCTCCGGGCGGACGATGCGGGCGAAACGTTTGTCGGCGGCGGCCAAGCGCGGAGCGCGCCCGGCGAGGGCGTTGCTTAAAGCGTGCTGGATCACGCTCCAGCCGCCATTGCGGCGGCGGCCAAGCGCGGAGCGCGCCCGGCGAGGGCATTGCTTAAAGCTTCATCCGCTTGAAGACGGTCTCGGGAATGGCGCGGATGATGGCCATGATCAGCCGCCAGACCGGCCGCACATAGATCACGTCGCGGCGCTGCTTGCAGGCGTGATAGACCGCCTCCGCCACCTCGGCGGACTGGGCGGTGAGGGCTCGCGGCAGGGCCATGCCGGCGGTCATCTTCGTGTCGACGAACCCCGGCTTGACGGTCAGGACATGGACGCCCTGCCGTGCCAAGCGATTGCGCAGGCCCGAGAGAAAGGCGGCGAAGCCGGCCTTGGCCGAGCCATAGACATAGTTGGTGGCGCGGCCACGGTCGCCGGCCACCGAGGCGATGCCGACCAGCACCCCCGAACCACGCGCCTCGAAGCGATTGGCCAGTGCCGCCAGCAGCGTTGCCGGGGCATTGTAGTTGGTGCGCATCACGATATCCGCCGCGGCAAGGTCGCCCTGGCTTTCCGCCTGATCGCCGAGCCGGCCGACAACGCACACCGCCAGCTCGGGCAAGGGTTCGAGGTTTGCGACGAAAGGTGCGAGGCTGTCGCTCTCCAGCACGTCAAGGCGATGCTCGGTCACCGTCACCCGGTAGCGCAGCCGCAGATCTTCGGCGTCCGTGGCGAGCGCGTCGCATTGGCGGGCCGTCAGCATCAGGTCGTGACCCTGCCGGGCGAAGACATGGGCGATGGCGCGGCCGATGTCCGAGGTGGCGCCGATGATGAGCACGGGATGGGGCATGGCTTAGAGTCCCAGTCGCTGCGACAGAACGGAATGGAAGCGCGCATCGCGCCGGGTGAGGAAGCGCTCGAGGCCGTCGCCATAGCCTTGGCGCAGCAGCGCCGTTCCCATGCGGGCGTCCTTGGCCAGATAGAGACGGCCGCCATGGTCGGCGACAATGGCATCCAGCTCGGTGAGCAGGGCGAAATTGCCCGCCGTGGCCGGGAAGTCGAGCGCCAGGGTATAGCCGGCCATGGGGAAGGACAGCCAGCCGCCGTCGACATCCCCCGCGCCGAACAGCTTGAGCACCGCCAGGAACGACCCGGTGCCCTCGGCGGCGATGCGCTCCAGCAGCAACGCGAGGCCGCTTCGGCTGGCCGGCAGGGGCAGGACACACTGGTATTGCAGGAAGCCCGAGCGGCCATAACCGCGGTTCCAGTCGAGGATGCCGTCAAGCGGATAGAAATAGGTTTCGAGGTCGATGAGGCCGCGCCCGGCGGCCTGGCCCTTGCGCCAGTACAGTTCGTTGAAGGCGGCGACGCTGAAGCGGTTCAGCAGGAATTCCGGGACATCGACCGGCAGCCGCCAGCGCCGCCGGGACGGCAGCCGCAGCGGTGCCGCCCGCAACGCGGCCGGCAATTCGTCCCGCCGGGCATGTTCGCCGCGATACAGCAGGGCCCGGCCGGCGCGGGCGCCCCGCGCCAGGCAGTCGATCCAGGCGACGCTGTAGGTCCAGCCCGCCGAGTCCTCGAAGGCCGCCATGGCGGCCTCAAGATTGCCGGCCACCACCGTTTCCTGACGGATATGGACGGTTTCCACCGGCATCAGGCGAAAGGTGGCGTCGCTGATCACGCCGGTCAGTCCCATGCCGCCGATGGTGGCGCGGAACAGCTCGGGATGGGTGTCGCGGCTGCATGACAGCACCCGGCCGTCGCCGCTGATCAGCCGCAAGGACTCCACATGGCGGCCGAAGCTGCCATGGCCGTGGTGGTTCTTGCCGTGCACGTCGGCGGCGATCATCCCGCCGACGGTGACCAGCCGTGTCCCCGGCGTCACCGGCACGAACCAGCCATGCGGCAGGAAGATATGGATCAGGTCGGACAGCAGCACGCCGGCTTCGCAGGTCAGCCGGCCGCTCACCGGATCGAAGGCCAGCAGCCGGTCATGGTTCAGCATCGACAGGGTGAGCTTGGGGTTGAGCGCGGCATCCCCATAGGCGCGGCCATTGCCACGGGCGATCAGGCTGGCCGTGCCGGTCACCATCTCCGTCAGGGCCGCCTCGCCGCGGGCCCGGCGAAGGGCGACGTCCAGGCGCGGATAATTGCCCCAGCCGGCAAGTTTCATCGGGTCGGTCCTCATGCGCTGGCCATCACCACCGCCAGCACGGCGGCGCCCGTGAGCAGGCTGATCCGATCCTTGACGGCGAAAATCACCGGATCATCATGCATCTCGCCGCGATGCGCCAGCATCAGGACGCGGCTGATCCAGTAGAGCAGCAGCAGGCAGACCAGCCACAGATACTGCGGTGTCCGGTACAGGGCGTGGACATCGGGATTGTTGATGTAAAGCGCCAGCACCACCACGGCGCCATAGCCGCTGGCCGCCGCCAGACTGCCCAGCATGGGGGCGTCGGCGACCTTGTAGGCGCGGCCAAGCGGCATCTCGCGGCCTTGACGGGCGCAGCTTTCCAATTCGGTGTAGCGCTTGACGATGGCCAGACACAGGAACAGGAAGATGCTGAGCCCCATCAGCCAGGGCGAGATCGGCACCGCGACGGCGATCCCTCCGGCAAAAATGCGCAGCGTATACAGCATCGACAGGGTAATGACGTCGAGCAGCAGCCATCGTTTGATGACCAGAGAATAGGCCAGCGTACACAGATAGTACAGGCCGAGAACCCCAAGGAAGCCGATGGAAACACCCCCGGCGAGCCCGAGCGCGCTTCCCAGCAGCAGCGGAATCAGCGCCACGCCATGCAGGATCGGTACGGTGCCGCTGGCCATCGGCCGATGGCGCTTGGTGGCGTGATTGCGGTCGTTGGTCAGGTCCAGCAGATCGTTGAGGAGATAGGCGCTCGAGGCGCACAGCGAGAAGGCGCCGAAGGCCAGCACCGCCAGGGCCAGGGCCTCGAGTGTCAGCACATGACCGGCGAGCATGGGAACGAACACCAGCAGGTTCTTCAGCCACTGATGCGCCCGCAAGGCCCGCAGATAGCTCCTGACCCGCGGCCGCTCGCCGTCAATCACGCGCAGGCCCGGATAACGGCGGCCCAGCCGGCGCAACAGCGCAGGAGAGGCATTGGCGGCAATCGGCGTGGCGCAGCGGTTCCACACGGCGATGTCGGCGTCGGCGTTGCCGATATAGTCGAAGCCGTGCTCCCCGAACTCGCGGCAGAGCAGATCAGCCTTGCGGGGGCCGGACAGGTTGACCGTGCCATCGGAGCCGAAAGCACCATCGAACCCCCCGACATGCTCGGCGACACCCCGGACAATCCGCCGATCGGTGGCCGAAGCCAGATAGAGCCGCCGCCCCTTTGCCTTCTCGGCCCGCAGATAGGCCAGCACGGCGGCGTCGAAGGGCAGGTTGTGCAATTCGAGGATGGCTTCGTCGGCAATGCGGGCCTTCATCGCCGCTTTGCCATGAACCAGGGCGCCGACCGCCCGGGCGGCAGCCACCGGGTTCAGGGTCAGAAGGACAAAGAAGCTTTCAACGAGCAGGTCGCTTTTGATCAGTGTCCCATCCAGGTCGACGACCAGCGGACATGTCGGTGAGGCCGTCGCTGTGCGGGGATCAACAGGGAACCGTTCGGTCACGTTCGATGCCCGTGCAATATCCGGCGGGAGAACAGACGCCTGGCGACGGCTGTGCGGCACTCTACCATGCCGCTCGATTCCGGCACATCACCGATGTTGGTTGAGGTTTGACACTTGCTCGAACCGTACAGGTGGCCATTGAGAGTTGCGAGATGCTGTCGGCCAAATCAGTCGTTTACACGCAAGAATTCGTCGCTCACGCGCAAATGCGATCACGATAACTCGTGATAGACTTTCATCATATCCGCAATAAGAGCTTAATGGTGAAACAATGGCGACATACACAGGCACCAGCGGTAACGACACGATCGTCGGCACCAGCGGCAACGACAGCATCAGCGCTCTTGACGGCGACGACAGCATCGTTGGTGGAGGCGGCGCCGACTCACTTAATGGCGGTGGTGGCAACGACACATTCAGTGCCAGCCTGTCTGACATCTCCGGCCTCTCTGAGTTCGTCGATGGCGAGAGCGGATATGATACGCTCCTCCTGACGGACGGCGGCATCTTCGATCTGCTCAGCCCCGTGCTGACCAGCGTCGAGGAGATCGTCCTCGGCAGTGACGCGACCAGCAAGATCAAGCTTGACCAGACGGACCTGACGGGCGTCTCGGTGATGACCATCGACGGCAGCGCCGTTACCTCCAGTACGCATTCCGTCACCCTGACCGCCTATTCGGTCAATTCGGGAGCGTTCAACATCATCGGCGGCGCCGGCAACGACTGGCTGCAAGGCAGTAACAGCTCCGTGGACACGGACACCATCATCGGCGGCGATGGCGACGACACGATTGTCAGCCGCAACGGCAATGATGTCCTTATCGGCGGCGCCGGAGCCGACAACCTCGGCGGCGGCAACGGCGATGATACGATGGTCGCCTCGGCGTCGGACATCAGCCTGCTGCCGGAGGTCATCAGTGGCAGCGATGGTACCGACACGCTGTCTCTGATCGGCGGCGGCACCTTCGACCTCGGGAGTGCCGTCTTCAACGGGGTCGAGATCATCCAGTTGGCTGACAACGCCACCACGGCCGTGACCCTGTCCGATTCCGCGGTGTCCAGCGGCGCCACCATGCTTGTCGATGCCGGCGCGATCACCACGGCCACCAATACCTTCACCTTCACCGCCTCCAGCGAGACGGACGGTCTGTTCAGCATCATCGGCGGCGCCGGTGCAGACACCATCACCGGCGGAAACGGGAGTGACACCATCGTCGGCGGCGCCGGCACGGACGCCCTGTATGGCGGCGCCGGCAACGATGTCTTCAGCGCGTCGGCCTCGGACATCCATCAGTTGCAGGAAACCATCAACGGCGGCGACGGCACCGATACGCTCAGCCTGAGCGGCGGCGGTACCTTCAATCTGAACAGCACCAGCATCAGCAACCTGGAAGCCATCACGCTGACCAGCGATGCCGCCAGCAAAGTCTATATCCTGTATTCCGCAGTGGCCCCTGGCGCCACCATGACGATTGACGCCAGCGCGATCACGACCGCAACCAACGGCTTCACGTTCACCAGCGCCAACGGATCGGACGGCTTTTTCAACATCACCGGCGGCGCCGGCAATGATTCGCTGATGGGCGGATATAAAGCCGATACCATCGTGGGGAGCGGCGGCAACGACACCCTGTCCGGCGTCTCCAGCAACGACATCCTGTATGGTGGCGACGGCGATGACTCCATCAGCGGCAACAGCGAGAACGATGCCCTCTATGGCGATGCTGGAAACGACACCCTGCTGGGCGGTGGCAGCAACGACACGCTGAGCGGCGGCGACGGCACCGACATGCTGAGCGGCGGCGCGGGGACGGACAGGTTCTACTTCGAAAACGTGAACCAGGGCGCCGACACCATCACCGACTTCACTGCCGGCACCGACACCATTGCGGCCTGTTCGGCCAATTTCGGCAATCTGGCCACCGGCACTCTGGGCAGCCAGTATTTTGCCCTGGCCGGCGCGGAAACCAGCGATACCCGCTTCGTCTACAGCGCTACCGCCGGCGTGCTGTCCTATGACGCCGACGGCAGCGGCGCCATGGTCGGCACTGCCATCGCCACCCTGACCAACGGCTCGATGCTGTCGGCCAGCGACATCCTGATCGTCGCTTAGAGCGGTTTCCGACCAGGTCGGATACCGCTCCAGCTTTTTATCAGCCCTCGCCGGGCGCGCTCCGCGCTCAGGTGCCGCCTCAACGGCGGCTGGAGCGTTTTCCAACCTGATCGGAAAACGCTCCAGAGCGCCGCG
>OBEQ010581055.1_pt1 | contig 38698 bp, 38 predicted proteins | sample 1670901 | NCBI WGS metagenome assembly OBEQ01 (sample SAMEA104232315, study PRJEB22302) | groundwater metagenome | biome: forest; feature: aquifer; material: groundwater | place: USA | collected 2011-08-07 | depth 5.4 m | reverse complement strand
TTGAGGCTATGGGGCACGAAAATGATAAAATAGGCCCCGAAGGGGCCTCTTCGGGGCTGTTTGGCGGGGTAGCTCAGTTGGTTAGAGCACAGGATTCATAAACCTGAGGTCGTGGGTTCGATTCCCACCCCCGCTACTTTCCCATTTTTGATTTAGAATAGGGATATGAAGAAAAGAATACTGACGGGTGATCGGCCGACGGGGAAATTGCATATTGGACATTTCGTGGGATCTTTGGCAAACCGAGTGAAGCTTCAGGATGAATATGATCAATATATTCTGATCGCCGATGTCCAGGCCTTGACTGACAACTTCGATGACCCGGAAAAGGTGTCTGGTAATGTCAGAAACTTGGTTTTGGATTATATTGCGGCAGGAATAGATCCAAATAAGAGCACCATCGTGGTCCAGTCAATGATTCCGCAAATCGCGGAGTTGACGGTTTTTTATCTTGATCTGGTATCATTGAATCGGGTCTTACGAAATCCGACGGTGAAAGACGAAATCAAACAAAAAGGTTTTGGGGATCATGTCCCGGCTGGTTTTGCGATGTACCCTGTCAGTCAGGCGGCGGATATTACGGCATTCGAGGCGGATTTGGTACCGGTTGGGGCAGATCAGTTGCCGATGATCGAACAAACCAACGAAATTGTGAGAAAGTTTAATCAACTTTTCGGTGAAACGTTAAAAGAAACAAAAGCTTTAGTGGGAGAGTTTCCCCGTCTGGTGGGTTTGGATGGCAATGCCAAGATGAGTAAGAGTTTGGGAAATACGATCTTTTTATCCGAAACTAAGGAAGATGTGGTCAAGAAGGTGATGGGAATGTATACGGACCCGAATAGAAAACACGCTACCGATCCGGGAACAGTAGAGGGGAACCCCGTCTTTATTTATCACGATGCTTTTAATGCCAATAAAGAGGAGATCGAGGACTTAAAGGCCAGATATCGAGAAGGGAAGGTGGGTGATATTGAGGTCAAACAAAAATTGGCAGCAGCGTTAAATTTGTTTTTGGAACCAATGAGAGAGAGACGAAAGAAGCTCGAAGAGAATCCAGAGGAGGTCAGTCGAATTTTGCGTGATGGGGTGGAGAAGGGTAGAAAAGTGGCCGGAGAAACCTTAGAGAAAGTGAAGGCGGCGATGAAAATAAATTATAAATTTTAAGTGAAACCGAGTATTGTTTATGATGATTTTGCGAAATTGGATATTCGCGCTGGTTTAATAATAGCGGCGAGTGCGCCGGAATGGAGCGAGAAACTGATTCGTTATGAAGTTGACTTGGGTGAGGAGATCGGAAAGAGGATTCTGTTTTCGGGGATAAGGAAGTGGTACAAGCCGGAGGATATGGTTGGGAAAAAAGTGCCGGTGGTAGTGAATTTGGAACCAAAGAAAATGGGAAAAGAGTTTAGTCAGGGAATGACGATCATGTTAGATGGACCGGAAGGTGCGAGGTTGATTTATCTACCTGAAGACACAGTCCTCGGAGCGGTGATCAGATAATTATTGGGCGGCTTTGTGACACATATCCGGAGTTTCGACGATTTTGCAGGCCGGATACGAATCCAAACAAGCGGGTCGAGGACGACAAGTTTGAGTCGGTGAGCCTGTCAGTATTGAGGTAGGGGTTGGAACAGCGACCTTTTGGGCCTCGATCAGTTGCTGAAGTTTTTGATTCAGACGCCAGTTTTGGTAAATAAAAATTCCTGATAAAAGGAGAGAGACGCTGGTGATGATGAGAAAAGCGAGGTTAAGAGAAATGGGGGGCTTGGTTTCCATACTTATATATAGAATAACAGAAGTAATTGGATGGGTTCGTGGTAAGATTAAGGAGTAATTTTTATGGCTACAAAGGAAGAAGAAAAACAAGCAGCGCCAAAACAGCCCGAGGTAAAGAAATACGAATTTAAATTGAACCTGAATTTTAGGCGGATTGTAATTTGGGCGTTGATTCTGTTTTTGTTTCTGCCAGAGGTGATTTTTCTTTTGACCAAAAACTCGGGAATCGTGGAGGAAATTCCATTGACAAATGCGATCACTGAGATCAAGTCGGGGAAGGTGGAACACGTCGAGATTCGGGGTAACGAGATCGCTCTTTTTTATCCAAGCGATAACAATATTCCAAAAATAAAACTGACGCGAAAAGAAGAGACGGGCAGTTTTATGGAAATCTTGCAGAAGGCGGAGGTCGATCCAAGCAAAGTAAGGGTTGAGGTTTCGTCAATGGTCTTTTCGCAGGTCATCGGGGGGTTAGTATCGTTAGTTTTGCCGATATTAGCCTTTGGTCTCTTGATGTTTTTCCTGATGCGCCGACGGGGTGGCGGGGGGGATATGATGTTTGGTATCGGCAAGAGTAAAGCAAAATTATTTGCCAAGGGGAAGCAGGCGGTGAAGTTCTCTGATGTTGCAGGTGTGGATGAGGCAAAGAAGGAATTAGAGGAGGTAGTGGACTTTTTGAAACATCCGAAGAAGTATCGTGACTTGGGGGCCCGAACACCAAAGGGAGTCCTTTTGGTTGGGCCGGCCGGGGTAGGCAAAACTTTACTAGCCAAGGCGGTGGCGGGCGAAGCGGGAGTACCCTTTTTCTCGATGGCTGGGTCGGAGTTTATGGAGATGTTGGTCGGAGTTGGGGCGAGCCGAGTCCGGGATTTGTTTGAGACAGCCAAGAAGGCGGCACCAGCGATAATTTTTGTTGACGAATTGGACGCGATCGGGCGAATGAGGGGTATGGGCGTGATGGGGGGCCATGATGAAAGAGACCAAACTTTGAACCAGATCCTGGTGGAAATGGATGGCTTTACGGCGAATGATAATGTGATTGTTTTGGCGGCGACTAATAGACCGGATGTATTAGATCCGGCCCTGATCCGACCGGGAAGATTTGACCGAAGGGTGGTACTTGATCTACCGGACATTGAGGGAAGACAGGCGATCATGAAGATCCATGCGGTGGGGAAGCCTTTTGCTAAGGACGTGAATTGGGAGAAGATCGCCAAGAGAACGGTGGGTTTCTCGGGGGCGGACATCGAGAACATGTTGAATGAAGCGGCGATCGGAGCAGCCCGCACAGAGCAGAAGTCGATCAGCGAAGCGGATCTAGAGGAAGCGGCGACCAAGGTGAAACTCGGTCCGGAGAAGAAGCGATTACAGAGCGCGAGAGAACGAGAGATGACGGCCTATCACGAGGCCGGACACGCGGTGGTTGGTCATATGTTGCCCGGGGCTGACCCGGTGCATCGGGTGTCGATTGTTTCTCGAGGGATGGCGCTCGGTTATACCATGAGCCGACCGGATACTGATAAATACCAACAGACGGAGTCGGAACTAAAGGATCAGATCGCGGTGATGCAAGGAGGGAGAGCGGCCGAGGAAGTGGTTTACCATGAGAAAACCGGGGGTGCCAGTAATGATATTGAGCGGGCAACGAGAATCGCGCGGGCGATGGTGACCGATTTTGGTATGAGTAGATTGGGGCCGATTTCGATGTCACCAATGTATGAGAGCAGTGACTGGGGCAGGGCCTATGGAGAGCCATACAAGGTGTCGGACCAAATGCAGGGAAAGATCGACGAGGAGGTTAAAAGACTGGTGGATGAGGGCTATAAGTTGTCAGAAAAAATCGTTAGGGAAAACAGGGACAAGCTGGATAAATTGGTCGAGAAACTACTTGAGGTAGAGACGGTCGAACAAGAAGAGTTCGATAAAATCATGGGAGTAAAAAAAGCAACATCGGAATTGGAAACGGTGCTAAAGCATTCGAAAACTAGTAAGTGATAAGATTCACTTCATGGAGAAGAAAAGACTAGTACTAATTGACGGAAACTCCTTGTTACATCGCGCATATCATGGGTATCCGAGATTCACAGCTCCATCTGGAGAAGTGGTGGGAGCGGTCTACGGATTCACGTCGATGCTGTTGACCGCTTTGGAAAAATTGTCACCGACCTTTGTGGTGATCGCTTGGGATGTGGGTAAGAGAACTTTTCGGACCGAGCAGTACGCGGATTATAAGGCGGGAAGAGCAGAGACGGACCAAGAATTGATTGATCAAATTGATAGAACCAAACAGATCGTTGAGGCGTTGAATATTCCCCAGTTTGGGGTAACGAATTATGAAGCAGATGACGTGATCGGGACGCTGGCAACTCAGGCAGTGAAGAGCGACAAAAAGGTGCAGGTGATCATTGTCACCGGCGATCGGGATGCACTGCAGTTGGTGGAAGATGAGCGGGTGGTGGTGTATATGCCGGCAGGAGGAGGGGCGTTCTCGAAAGATAGAGGGGTGTCCCTTTTTGATGAGACGGCGGTGAAAGTGAAATACGGCTTAACACCGAAACAAATCATTGACTTGAAGGCGCTAATGGGAGACGCCTCTGACAATATCAAGGGGGTTCCCGGAGTGGGGCAGGTAACGGCAACAAAGTTGCTTGAGCAAGCAGGTTCCATCGAGGAAATTTATGAGAAGTTAGAAAAATTGAAGATCACTCCCAGAGTAAAGGAACTGATGGAGGATGGTAGGGACTCCGCGTTCTTGTCAAAAGACTTGGCGACGATCAACAAGGAAACACCGATAAAACTGTCCTGGAAAGATTGTGAACTCGCAGATTATAATCGGGAGAAAGTGTTAGCAATTTTTGACGAGTTGAAGTTTAAGAGTTTGGTGAACAAATTACCAAAAGATAAGTGGGAGGCAGACTTGGAGGAGGTTTTCAGTTAGACTTAAGTCAGATGAAGATCGCATTGGTACACGATTACATTAAGGAGTTCGGTGGAGCAGAGCGGGTGTTGCGGGTGCTGTCGGATATATATCCCGAGGCACCGATCTACACTGCTTTTCAAACCCCTGATTCGACGGCGGCTAAAGAATTTTCCGACCGAAAAATCGTTGAGAGTCCATTTGCATTTTTGCTGCGTTATGGCAACATGCATAGCCCGATGCGCTTCCTACTACCCTGGATTTGGAAGAGCATCGACTTGTCAAAATACGACTTGGTGATCACTTCATGTTCGGGATATCTCGCGCGAGGATTTAAGGTTTCTGACAAAACTAAAGTGATCGCTTACTGCCATACACCACCGAGGTTTTTGTATGGATATCAAACAAATGTTGATTTGCAGAAATATTGGCCAGTGAGGGTATATGCGGCAATTGTGGGACACTATCTGCGGATGTTTGATTTTGAGTCAGCTCAAAGGGTCGATAAATGGATTGTGAACTCGAAAAATGTGGCAGCAAGAGTGGCTAAATTTTACCGAAAAGAGGCGACGGTGATCTACCCGCCGATCGAAATTAAACTTTTTGAAGAGGCGGCTGCCGAGGCGAGAAAAGATGACTACTTTTTGATTGTTTCCCGCTTAGTTGGAGCAAAGGGATTACTCGAGGCGGTGAAAGCGGCAAAACATTTGAACATCAGAATAAAAATCGCCGGCGGGTCAGTGGGGCACTCAGTGGTGAAGGAGGAAATGGAAAAAATTAAAGGCGATGGAGTTGAGGTCTTGGGACGTGTAGGTGATGAGGAGTTGCGGTATTTATACGCGAGGGCAAAAGGGTTTGTTGCACTGGCTCGCGAGGAGGACTTTGGAATGGCGGTAGTTGAGTCGATGGCAGCAGGAACACCGGTGATCGCATTTAATGGAGGAGGATTTAGAGAAACTGTGGTTGACGGAGAAACTGGAATTTTAATCGACGACATAGATGTGCCAACATTGGAGAAGGCGTTCAAACGTTTCGAGGAAATAAAATGGGACAAGGAAAAAATTCAAAAACAGGCAAGAAAGTTCAGTCGGGAAAATTTTGAAGATAAATTTAGTAGCGTAATAAACAAACTTTCCTAAAATGCCGGAACTTCCGGAGGTCGAAACAATTTCGAGGCAGTTAAACGAGGTTCTTTTTGGGAAGAAAATTTTGAAGGTGGAGGTGCTTCGGGAAAAGAGTTTCAAGGGCAATGAAAAAGAACTGGTGGGGAAGGTGATCGATGGAGTGACGAGAAGAGCCAAGATGATGGCATTTCATTTTAAGAATTGGGATAAGTATTTAGTGGTTCACCTAAAGATGACCGGACAGATCATTTACCTTTCAAGAAGTCGTCGCGTGGTGGGGGGTCACCCAACTGCCGACTGGGTGAACGACCTACCCAGCAAACATACGAGAGTTGTGATTGACCTTACCGATGAGGCAAAAGTCTTTTTCAATGATTTAAGGGTATTTGGATGGATGAAAATTATGACGAGAGACGATTGGGAGAAATTGGGTCAACGGTTGCCTCCCGATGTGACCAACAAAGAATTCACTCAAGAATATTTTTCAAAAGTTCTGGCAAAGAGCGGAAGAAGTGTGAAACTGGTTTTATTGGATCAGGATAAAATTGGTGGAGTCGGGAATATCTACGCGAACGACGCCTTGTACAAAGCAAGAATTGATCCGAGGAGAAAAGCTAAAGAGTTATCGAAAAAAGAAGCGAGTGATTTATTTGAGGCAGTGAAGGAAGTGATTTATTTAGGAATCAAGTATGGCGGGGCAAGCGTTGATAAGTATGTTGATGCAGCAGGGGTAGGAGGAAAATATCAGGAACACTTTTTAGTTTACCGAAAGGACGGCGAGAAATGTAAACGGGATGGGCAAGTAATCAAGAAAATCAAAATCGGGGCAAGGGGAACTTATTATTGTCCAGGGTGCCAAAAGTAGTAGGATAAGGGCCAGATGATTTTAAATCGAGTTGAACTTTCTGACTTCAGGAATTATATAAATAAGCCATTTGATTTCTCCAATGGTATCAATGTTGTTTGGGGAAAAAATGCGACAGGGAAAACTAACCTGCTTGAGTCGGTTTACCTTTTGGGGACAGGGAATAGTTTCAGGGCAAAGATCATTGATGAAATGGTACGTTTTGGTCAGGAGCTGGGGAGAGTTAGCGGAAAGGTTTGTGATGAAAAAGAATCGCGCGATCTCGAAGTGGTGGTGACCAAGGGGTTGGTTTCCGGGCAAAAAACCTTGAAAAGGAAATACCTGGTCGATGGTGCGTCGAAAAGAAGACGAGATTACATCGGATTGCTGCCGGTGGTGGTTTTTAGGCCGGAAGACATGGATATGTTGACCGGTGGTCCGGACATCCGGCGGACATTCATGGATGAGGTGCTGTCACAGGTGAATGAGGCATATGCCCGGAGTCTGTCAACCTACACTCAGGCATTACGGAGGAGGAATAAACTTTTGGACGCGGTGAGGGAAGGATTGGTAACGAGATATAGCTTGGCTTTTTGGGATAGTCTCTTAATAAAGCATGGTTTGGTCTTGACCGAGGGAAGGGAAGGTCTGGTCGCTTATATCAATAGTCTTTGGGAAAGGAGCGAGCTCTTTAATCAATTGAAGATGGTTTACGACAAAAGCTTGATCAGTGAGTTGCGTTTGGCTCAGTATAAAGATGAGGAGTTGGCGGCTGGTTACACCTTAGTAGGACCACATAAAGACGATTTTAGAGTGACCAACAGTGGGGAACGAGACTTGGCAATATACGGCTCGAGGGGGGAACAGCGGATGGTGGTCTTGGCTCTAAAACTGGGGGAGATATATTTTAGCGAGGATCGAGGAGGAGAGAAGCCATTACTGCTGCTTGATGATATTTTTTCGGAACTTGATCAGGTGCATAGGAAAGAAGTACTGCGGGTTATGTCTGGGCGACAGGTGGTGGTCACTACGGCGATGAAAGAGGACCTCCTGTTATTTCAGGATGCAAAAATAATCGAACTAACGGTATAAACTAATGTTAGTGGAAACATTTGATAAAGGTTGGCTTAACAAGTTGTGGCGGCCAAATGACAGGGATAATAAGTTTGGAGCAGGTCAAGTCACCATAGTTGGAGGAAGCAATTTGTTTCATGGGGCGCCGATATTGGCCTTAAAAGCGGCCTCGCGATTAGTGAGTATGGTCTATTTTGCGACACCGGAGGAGGATAAAGAGGTAGCAAAAACATTGAAGGCAACCCTCGCTTCTTTTATTTGGGTACCGTTTGGTCAGGTCGGTGAATATGTGGCGAAATCTGACGCGGTCTTGATCGGACCAGGAATGATGAGAAACCGGAACGAAGCTGACGGAATGGCATGTGATGAAGAGGGAAAACAAACTCAGGAAGTGACCATGTCGATTCTCTTACGATATCCTGACAAAAAGTATGTAATCGATGGAGGCAGTTTACAGGTGATTCATGCGAGGGACATTCCCAAAGGCAGTATTATCACGCCAAATAGAAAAGAATTTTATATGCTTTTTCATGAAGAGATCTCTGACGACGACGAAAAGGCGACCGGGCAGATCGTGACAAAAGCAAAGGAATTTGGGTTGGTAATCGTTCATAAAGCACCAAAAAGTATTGTCACTGACGGAGGGAGGGTGGTAGTGATCGAAGGCGGCAATCCGGGCTTGGTGAAAGGTGGCGTTGGGGACGTGGTGGCTGGTTTGACGGTGGGGTTACTGGCAAAGAATGACCCGGTTTTGGCGGCGGCTAGCGCGGTGTATCTTTCTAAAAAGGCGGCCGACCGACTTGATCAAAGACAAAGCTTCATGTTTAATGCTGACGATCTCGCGGATGAAGTGACGAAGGTGTTTGGGGAGGAGATGGAATAGATTTTAACCGCAGAATATGCAAGAATTGGCCTACGGATGTATCGACCAATTTATACCATCAATAATAAAATCCTCGTCAATGTCGGGGCAATCGAGGCGGCCCGTGAGGTGATTGAGAACGCACCGCTGGTGCCAGACTGGGAGGCTAGGTTCCGCCAGGACGCGCTAATTAGAACGGTTCACTTTGGAACTCATGTCGAGGGTAATGATCTGACGCTGAACCAGGCAGAAAGGATCGTTAAGGAGGATCCGGGTCGAGACGAGTCGGCCGAGGAAGTGGCGAAAAGAAGCGGTGTCGTGGCGCGCGAGCGGGACGTTCAGGAAGTAATCAACTATCGAAATGTGATCAGATTTATTGATCAACTGAGTCGGTTGGGAAAGAAAACTGGAGGATATCCATTCGGAGAAAAAGAGTTATTGCAGATCCATTCGTTAACGACGGAAAAACTACTACCCTCACATCAGTTAGGGACGTATCGGATCTTGCCAGTAACGGTACGGGGCGTCGTTGATGGAGAGGTAGTAGGGAGACCACCATTGCCGGTGGAGGTGCCTTATCAGATGGAAGATTTTTGGCGGTGGTTGGTGGACACCCACCCAGCGGAAATGCACCCTGTAATTAAGGCGGCGGTGACTCACTATGAATTAGTGCGGATCCACCCATTCACTGAAGGAAATGGACGAGTAGCCAGAGCCTTTGCTTTACTGATTTTGGCGTCAGAAGATTATAACTTTAAGCATTTTTTCTCGATTGAGGAATTCTTTGATAAGAATTTGCAGGATTATTACACAGCGCTTGCCAGTGTTGAGAATCATAATGGTGACTTGACTAACTGGATTGAGTTTTTTACCGAGGCTCTTTCGATCGAGCTCTCAAAACTGAAGGAGAGAGTTCGGCGGTTATCGGTGGATATGGCGATGAAAACCAAGTTGGGTAAACAGATCGCTTTATCGGAGAGACAGGTGGCACTGATGGAGTCATTAGAGATCAGAGAAGAGTTGACGATGGCGGACGCGCGTTCGGTTTTGCCGATGGTCTCTGATGACACGATTTTGCGTGATTTAACATCTCTAGTTGAAAAAAAACTGATCAGGAAAAAAGGAAAAACGAAGGGGGCAAGGTATATACTTCGTAAGTAATATGCTGTTTACGGACTACACAAAACACCTAGAAAAGTTGGAGAAGATTTCTTCGAGACTGGCGATCACCGACGAAGTTGCTTCTTTACTGAAAAAGTTATCGTCTGATGAGATAGAGGGAGGCGTTTATTTAGTGTTGGGTCGTTTGGCGCCGGCATACACAGGATTAGAGTTTAACTTAGGGTGGAAAATGATCCTCCGGTCAATAAGCCAACTCGCTAAAATTGATGGCGATAAGGTGATGGCTGATTTTAAGCATAAAGGCGACATGGGAGAGGTGGTTATGGGGTTACCGCACCACTTGTTTGCCGGCAAAAAGTTAACGGTTGGAGAGGTGTATGAGAAGTTGATAACCGTGGCCCATTATGGTGGAAGTGGCAGTCAAGAAAAAAAAGTAACCGGTTTGGCGGAGTTGTTACTGGAGTTAGACCAATTGTCTTCAAAATTTGTGGCAAGAATTGTTTTAGGCCACTTGCGGTTAGGCTTTTCTGACAAAACTATTCTCGATGCATTGTCGGTGGCGAGTAAGGGTGACAAATCGGCTAGAAAAAGTTTAGATGAAGCATATCAGATCTTACCCGATGTGGGACTGTTGGCCAAAAAAGTTTTGGAGAGGGGTTTGGAAAAAGCACTGGCCAACGTTGAGGTAAAAGCAGGGGTTCCGGTAATCCCGGCTTTATGTCAAAGACTGAACCACGCTGTAGAAATTATTGAAAAGATGGGAGAAGTGGCGGCGGAGAGAAAGTACGATGGCACGCGAGTGCAAATTCATTTTAAAAGGTCTGGCTTCGACGACGGGACGTTGGTAAAAACCTTTACCCGCAACTTGGAGGAAACGAGTCTGATGTTTCCTGAGTTGGCGAACATTTCAGAGTGGATCAGGGGAAATGAGGTAGTGTTGGACTGTGAGGCAGTTGGATATGATCCGAAAACTGACAAAATTCTTCCTTTTCAGATGACGATTACCCGAAAGCGGAAGCATGGCATCAAGGAAGCGGCGAGTAGTGTCCCGTTGCGATTTTTTGTATTCGATATTTTGTTAAAAAATGGCAGAACGTTATTGCAGGAACCATATTTTGAAAGAAGAAAAGTGCTGGATGAAACCGTTAGCAAAAATAAGGTCGTGATGATAGATGAGAAATATAAAACCGACGACCCAAAAGTATTGCATGAGCATCACGAACAGTTCTTGAAGGAGGGCTTTGAAGGGGCGGTGATTAAGAAGTGGGACGGGACATACTTACCTGGGAGGCAAGGGTGGAACTGGGTAAAGGTCAAGGAAAAAGAAGGAAGTACAGGAAAACTTTCGGACACCTTGGATCTAGTGGTGATGGGTTACTACCGCGGACGAGGAAAAAGGAGTGACTTTGGTTTGGGGGCGTTTTTGGTAGGGGTGAGGAAGGACGAGAAGGTTCTGACAATTGCAAAGATAGGGACAGGGTTGTCGGACGAACAGTTTAGGGAACTAAAGAAGCGACTGGACCGGTTGATAGTAAAGGAGAGGCCGAAGGAATATGAAGTCAGTGAGGCTTTAGAAGCGGATGTTTGGGTCGAGCCAAAAGTGGTAGTAGAGATCGCCGCCGATGAGATTACTAAAAGTCCGGTACACACAGCGGGGGTAGCGCTGCGTTTTCCGCGTTTGGTCAAGTTCAGAGATGATAAGGATTTACCGGGAGTGACAAGCTTGAAAGAGATCGGCCAAATGCAGAAGTAAGAATCTAGGAATTTGGGTAGTTACGAAGTAGAATCATTTTATGGTCGATTTCTTAAAGTGGTTGTTGGACGTTTTTCTACATATCGATAAAAATCTGGCAGTAGTAGTCAATAGTTTCGGTGTCTGGTCTTACGGAGTTCTTTTCATGGTAATCTTTTGTGAAACCGGTTTGGTGGTAACTCCATTTTTACCCGGCGACTCGCTTATTTTTGCTGCCGGGGCGTTATCGGCCGGAGGTCTACTTTCAATTGTATGGCTATATATAGTTCTGGTAGCGGCGGCATTTTTGGGCGATACCGTGAATTACTGGATTGGGCATTTTGTCGGACCGGTGGCGTTCGAAGGGAATCATCGGTTGTTGAAGAAAGAATATTTGCATAAGGCCCAGGCTTTCTATGAAAAACACGGTGGTGCGGCGATTGTGCTGGCTCGATTTGTGCCGATCGTGCGGACTTTCGCACCCTTTGTCGCCGGAGTGTCAAAAATGAGCTACAAGCATTTCATCTTCTACAACTTCCTGGGTGGAGCATTCTGGGTAACACTCTTTTTGTTCACCGGTTTCTTTTTTGGAAATTTACCGTTTGTGAAACACAATTTCGAGTACGTGGTTTTTGTAATTATTTTGATTTCGGTGGTACCGATGCTCCTCGAGTGGTGGAAATCGAAGAAAAAGTAGTGGACAGTTGCAGGTAGCTAGTAGATAGTAGAGGTATGGAGTGGCAGAAAGGTTTGTCGGAGAAAGAGGCGGGGGAGGCGCGTTCTATCTACGGCTCGAATGAGGTAAAGGTACACGAAGGAAAGAAGTGGTACCGACTGGTATTGTCCCAATTTAAATCGCCTTTGGTCTATATACTGCTTATTGCGAGCGTCATCTCCTTTTTACTTTCTGACAAAATTGACGCTTTGGTGATCTTGGTGGCGGTAATACTGAATACGTTATTTGGATTTGTACAAGAGTTTAAGGCGGAGAAAAGCATGGAAGCCTTAGCGAGACTACTAACTCCAAGGGCGAGGGTAAAAAGAGGCGACGAATGGGTGGAGGTTGACGCGTCGAGTTTGGTTCCCGGAGATGTAGTTAAGTTAACGATTGGTTGGAAAGTGCCAGCTGACGGATTGCTCGTGGTCGAGGATGATATGTATTTGAATGAAGCCATCTTGACTGGTGAAAGTGCGCCGATAAAGAAAAAGACCTGGTTTAGCGAAGAACGTTTTAGTTTGGAAAATGGATATTTTTTGTCAATCGAGAACGATTACAAAGGTTTCATGGGAACGGTGGTTGAACGGGGTATCGGAGAGATGCTCGTGGTGAAAACCGGAATAAAGACACGAGTGGGCGTGATCGCGAAATCTGTAAAAGCGGCTGAAACTGAAAAAACGCCACTACAAAAAAGACTCGAGGGAATGACAAAACAGTTGGCAGTGATGGTTGGGGTGGTAACTGCAACGATACTTATTTTTGGTTTGATCACGGGGAGGCCAACCCTGATGTTATTGAATACAGCGGTGGCTTTGGCGGTGGCGGCGATTCCTGAAGGCTTGGTGGTCGGGTTGACGGTGATCTTAGCGGTAGGGATGGATAGGATTTTACAGAAGAAAGGAATCGTGAGGGGTTTGGTAGCGGCAGAAACACTAGGGAGTGTAGATGTCATCTGTCTAGATAAAACAGGAACTATTACTGAAGGGAAAATGTCGGCGGTGGGGGCAGTATCGGATCTTTCTGAGTCGTTGGACGAGCAGATAAGGGACGAAGGGATGCATGATAAAGAGAGGATGGGCTGGTTGATTCAGGGGGCATTGCTTTGTAACGACCTCCGCGACCCTTTGGAGATATCAATGCGGAATTGGGCGGTACTGCGGCTTGAGAAAAGGGTGGGCAAACATGTTATTGAGGAGTTCAAACGAGTGGATGAGATACCTTTCGACCACAAACATAAATATATTGTGACGCGACATTTGATTGGAAACTTGGGAAAGAGTCATAAGGATGAGGAAGGTGAAACAGGAGAAGTGATTGAGTTTTTGAGTGGAGCACCGGAGGTGGTGCTTTCTTTATCGACGCTGAAGTCAGCGGTCGAAAGAAAAAAATGGTCTTCTTGGTTCGAAACAATTGGAATAAAGGGTTATCGGATGGTGGCAATGGCCATGAAAAAATTGCCGGGCAAGGAGGCGACGCTCAAGATCAAGAGGGAGGCAGTAACTGAATATGAATGGTTGGGACTAATCTTGTTTGAAGATCCGGTGCGGGGAGGAGTGGCAGAGTCGCTTCATGAAGCTAGTGAGGCCGGAATTAATATCAAGGTGATCACAGGAGACTACAAGGAGACTGCTTGGGCGGCGGTGAGACAAGTAGGGTTGGTTGAGGGGGACAAGGTTAACCAGGAGTTAGTGATTACGGGTGAAGAGTTGTCCAAACTGACCGGCAATGATAAGAAAGAACGAATTAAAAAAACTTTATTGTTTGCGCGAACCTCTCCAGAACAGAAACTGGAAATAGTTTTGTCGCTTCAAGATTCTGGCTCAACGGTGGCCATGATGGGAGATGGGGTTAACGACGTGCCGGCCTTGAAGCGGGCTGACATTGGTATTACGGTGGATAACGCCAGCGACTTAGCCAGGGAGGTGGCAGATCTGGTGTTACTAGACAATAACTTTCACACGATATTGGCTGCGGTGGAGGAAGGCAGGGGAATTTTTGATAACTTGAGAAAAGTATTACTCTACTTACTTTCTGATTCCTTTGCCGGCATGGTGGTGATAGTTGTATCAATTTTCTTAGGCTGGTCACTACCGCTTCTTGCGGCACAGATCCTCTGGATAAACTTGATCAGTGACGGTCTCCCTTATATGGCGCTGACGGTTGAGCCAAAGGAGAGGGATTTGCTCCTACGAAAACCGATTGGGAAACAGGAACAGATTTTGGACAGAAGTAGGCTGTTTCTAATCTGTTTGATTTCGCTTTCTGCCGGTTTATTAACTTTGGGTGGTTACGCGTATCAATATTATGTTCTGGGGAACGGGTTAGTTCTTTCCAGAACATTTGCTTTTGCGATATTGGGGACTTGTTCGTTGTTCTACGTCTTCTCCTGCCGGAGCCTGGAAACACCAATGTGGAAGGACGACTTTTTTAAAAACCCTGCCTTGGTTTTGGCGGTCGGCGGCGGGTTGTTGATGCAGCTCGTGGCAATCTATTTTCCACCGATGCAGAAAATTTTTGAAACGGTACCGCTTTCTTTGTCTGACTGGCTCTGGGTGATGGTGGTGGGCGTATTTTTAATATTTTTGATTGAAACGGTGAAGGTATTTTATTTTCGGCGGAGAGCAGTCTGACCGCCTTTATGATTAAATAGACTTATGTTGTCCGGTCTCTTAGTGCTTTTTTGTGTAATGATGGTTCTCGGGACGTGGCTGGTGGTTAAGGCAGTTGGAAATTTTACTTTTAGGCTGACGGCGAAAGGAAAATTCACAGTAGCGGCAATATTATTAGTGACGGCTTCGTCACTTCCCGAGTTGTTTGTGGTTCTGGCGGCGCTAATCTCTGGCCGAGTCGAGGTGTCTCTCGCCAACCTATTGGGTGCAAACGTAGCCGATTTGAGTTTAGTGGTAGGTGGGGCCGCCTTGATGGTGGGTTCGATTCCAATTATCGGCGATTACTGGAGATGGGAGTTGGCGGCAACATTTTTGGCGGGTGTCGCACCGATCCTTCTGATGATGGATGGAAGCCTGTCTCGAGTTGACGGACTGATACTGCTGACAATTTACTTGGTTTATATAGAGGGCTTAGTGGTAGACGGAAAAAGGAAGAGTTTGGCGAAGATGGGAGTAGAAAGACCCGGGATTATGTCTTGGGTGATGCATAGACTTCCACAGAAGCAAGATTGGTCAGTCCTAAAGTTGGTTATCGGTTTGCTGATACTCGCCTTCGCCGCCTATGGACTGGTTGGGATTTCTGATAAGTTTGGGACGACAACGTTATCACCGGTCGTATTTGGTCTTTTAATTGTTTCTTTAGTAACAACCTTGCCGGAATTCCTAGAGGTTTTTTCAGGAGCAGTTAAAAAAAGTACTGCTTTAGTGCTAACAAATTTACTAGGGAGCGTTGTCACCAATGCCACGCTATTGATCGGGTTATTGGCATTGCTTCACCCGACTAAAGTAGAAAATATCTCGAATTACTCCTTGGTAAACCTTGCCTTTGTGATAATTTTCGGTTTGTTTTGGATGTTCACTTCGACAAAGAAGAAGATAGAGAGGTGGGAAGGCCTGATTTTGGTTGGATTGTACGCAACCTTTGTGGGTTTAGTATTACTATTGCCTTCAATTTGAGATTTTTTCCTCGAAGAGTAGTGAGCGGGCGAACTTTACGAGTTTATTTCTTTGCTCTGGGAGCTTAAGTTTTTGAATCAAGGTATCAAAAAAGTTCTGACTTTCTTTTTCTTGATCAAAGAAGGACCCACCATTCATGGGATAAAGTTTCGAAGCTTTTTTGGTGGGCATTTTTTGGCCAAGTAGGCGAGCAATCTCAAGTTGGGCGACGTTGCCGATTAGTTTGATGGTACCTTGTTTTCTCAACCGTCTTAAGGAAAAAATATAAGTCGGGTCTTTAAAGAGTTCGAAGTGGTAGCCTCTTTTGATTGCCTTTTTGACAATATCGTTTCCTTCGTTGATGACTAGTTTTGGGTTGAAACCCTTGAGTTTATTAAAAATTTCCTTTTTAAAGCCAAGCATAGCCTCGATGGTGGGTGGATTGTCTGAGCCACTTTGAAGATCAAAATAGAGATTGATTACTGTCGCAATGGCAACACTATTAGTATTATTCCCTTCGGAAGCGATCCAGGTGGTGAAGATGTCAGGGTCGGTGAGGTCAATTCGATATTTCAGACCTTGGAGAAAGTAGGTAGGAAGACGGTTGTCCGCGTCCATAAAGAGAACTAGCGGTGCGGAGGCGATGGCAGCACCCTGGTTTCTTTGGGTGCAGACATTTCTAACCTCGCTTTTTAAAATGGTGAGTTTTGGAAACCGATGGTTGAAATGGTTAGCCTTGGCAACGGTTTGATCGTCAGATCTACCGTCAACAATGATGACTTCAAAGTCGGTGTAGGTTTGGTGGGAAAGGTCGGTGAGGAGGGTGGGGAGATATTTTTCCTCATTTAGGACGGGGATAACAATTGACAGTTTCGGAGTAATTGTGCTCATTTCAGATTCAGATTATACCTTACGATGGATCAGCCTGTGCGTTGCGTGAGCTATTGGTAAAGTTTATAGTGAACATATGAAAGTTCTGGTTGGGTTGGGTAACCCCGGAGAAAAATACGGCTCAAATCGACACAATGTTGGTTTTCAAGTATTGAGTTCTTTAGCTATTAAGATGGGGGTTGAAAATTGGGAGAGCAAATTCGAGTCATTAGTTGGAAAGGCCCCTGGCATACTACTGGTAAAACCGCAGACATTCATGAATCGTTCCGGGACAGCCGTGGGGGAGATCGTTAATTTTTATAAGGTATCTCTGGACGATCTTATTGTGATACATGACGACCTAGACCTTAAATTAGGCGAGTACAAGATAGTGAATGGAGTTGGACCAAAAATACATAATGGTTTGAATTCTATCGAGGCGGGTTTGGGTAGGGTAGACTTTTGGAGAGTGAGAGTGGGAATTGATAACCGCGTTGTTGGAGAGGCGAGAACGCCCGGGGAGGAATACGTTCTGTCTGATTTTACAGAAGGAGAAAAAGCTAATTTGGATAAGGTCAAAAAAGAGATCATTGAAGAATTAATGCTCAAGATGAGATGAGAATAGAAAATTTTTGGCATAAAGGAGCTATAAAAAGAGCGGTTAAGGTTTCTGGAGTCAGAGCGCTATATCTTAATAACCTACTTCGCGGAATTGCGGGATCGATGGTGGGGATATTTTTTCCGGCATATGTTTACTTGTGGGGATATCAAAACGGAGGAATGGCTCTGGGGTTGAAAGTGTTGATCCTGTCGATGGCTCTGGAGCGTGGACTAGTATTTTTATTTGAAATGCCATTGGGTAAGTTGGTTTATAAGATCGGATTCAAATATTCAATATTATTGTCATGTTTTACTTTATCGGGCTGGTTTATCTTGGGGGCGGTTTTTCCACGAAGCCTGGCTTTAATTATCGCTCTTTCGGTAGTCTCGGCGATCACCATCCCAATTTATTGGTTGGCAAGGTCGTCGATATTATCAATAGACGGGGATAAGAATTCATACGGTGAGGAGATGAGTTTTCTGTCTTTGCTGGATCAAGTTTCATCAATCCTTGGGCCTTTTGTCGGAGGTGTTTTGGTAGCAGTATCTGGTTTTGGTCTACTATTTGGTGTGGCGACGTTCGTATGTCTCTTGTCCGCTGTGCCGATCTTTTTTGTGGGCGACTATAAAATTAAAGATGGAATTAGTATGCGCGGTTTTGAGAAGTGGCTGTCTAATAAGAGGGAAGGGCATTTACATTGGTCATTTTTTGGTGAGGGGATTGCCAACTTTATCGATGCTTATTTCTGGCCATTATTTGTATTTATCACTGTTGGTAGCTTTACTATTTTGGGTACGATCACCTCGGTGACTTTTGCTATCTCGAGTGTGGCGATCTATATCGCCGGAAGGATTTTTGACAAAAAGAGGGCTATGGGTGGAAATGAAGACGAAAAGGAATATACCAAAGCAACCTTCCTATTATCGCTACTGACTTTTTTTAGGCCAATATTAAAGACCACCCTTAGTTTATTCAGTATGGATGCTTTGTTTCGTTTGACACTGCCATTTTGGGGGGTTGATTACAGTGCGTATCTCTATACGGCAGGAAAGCGGGCGGAGAGTCAGTTGGCTTTTTTTGCATACCGAGAAATGGTTTATTCGATTGGAATATTTGCCATACCGTTGTTTTTGTTAATTTTCGTTGACTCACCTTACTTTTGGTGGATCACATTTGGGGTTGGAAGTTTGGGAACGTTGATGACCTTGGGAATGCAAAGAGAAAGTTAGAATAAATCAGAATGTCATTTAGTCCTTTAAATAAAATCCTAGCTAACTACAAGGTTGATGATGACAAACAACGTAGGATTAGTCGAGAATGGCAGGACTACGCTTATCGTTTGGCTCTGGAGTTGGACGATAAAGCACACACCAGTCTTTATATGAGGTTGTGCAAGAATACGCCACGGGCGATTCTTGAAGAAGCAAGGACGTTTGTAAAGGGAGCCATGAATGCGAAGAGCAAAGGGAGATTGTTTATGTGGAAGGTGAAAGAACTGAAAACGCCAAAGTAGTGAATGGGAAGGATTAAACGGGTGGTAAGATGGATGGGTGCTAGGTTGGTTGAAAGGTAGGGTTCAGTCATTAAATCAGAGTTCCATTGCGAGTGTGGCGTTGATCTTGTTCTTCATTTTTTGGGCCGATGCAATTCTTTCAAATTGGGTTCCGGTTCATCTCGAGAATAAAGTCGGTCCCTTGTGGATGGGTCTCCTGATGTCTTTCTCATCCTTGGTGGGGTTGATCGCAGACGTAGTACTACCACAACTTCTGAAGGGAATCACGGTGAAGCGCTTGCTATGGTTAGCCTTGTTGGCGGGGTTCATTTTTGTTGGGATTTTATTTATTTCCGATTGGCTACTTGTGACAGTGTTGCTGATTGTCGGAATGGTCTTTTGGGGGCTTTATTACGAACTATTAAGTTTTGCAGACCATCAGTTCGTGGCAAAGAATGCCGAAAAAAGTGAACGAACCTCTTATTGGGCAGTAATTGGTGTGATTATCAGCTTGGCATATTTGCTGGGACCTTTGGTCGGGAACTTTCTAATCCGGGGGGGTGACAACTTAGTCCTGGGGGTATCACTGTTTCTGTCTGCGATTGGCGGCTGTTTACTTTTGATGACAAAGTTATCGAACAGGAGTGCAGAAATCGGCGAGTTGGATGTTATTGACGAAATCAGAAAGTGGAAATCTTTATTTCCAAGAATGTGGCCGGTTTTGATTTCCTCACTCATGATCTCGATCATTGATTCTATTTTTTGGACTACTGGGGCTGTGATTTCTGATAAGTTGGGTCAGGTAAGTAAGTTGGGAGGATTATTTTTGGCAGCATTTGTTTTTCCCTCAATATTTGTTGGAGTAATAGTTTACAGATGGGGTATTTACGAAAGGAAGAAGTTCTGGTCACAGTTTTTTTTATTGTTAGGGGGATTATTTTTGGCGGGTTTACTAGTATCGGTAAAAATATGGTGGGTTATTTTGTGTGTCTTTTTGGCTGGTGCAATGACTGCGGCTGTCTGGCCACTAATTGGTGCGGTTTACTCGGATATTGTAGTAAGAATCGGCAAGCATGGGCGTCACGTGGTGGGATTATCAGTGGCAATGATGAATATTGGTTATATTATCGGTCCGGCTGTTGCTGGTATGAGTAGTCGCTATCTTGGCATGATGGGCACAGTGGGGGCTTTGGGGATCGTGACGGTTGCGGTAACGTTGATTTTGATTGTAGCTACACCAAAGAAAATTAAATTACCGCAAACGGAAATACAACATTGGGGTAGAATAGACGAATGAAAATAGACTTGTTTGATTACCATTTGGATCAGGATCGAATAGCACAAGAACCGGCAAACCCAAGAGATTCTGCAAGACTGATGATTCTTAATCGAACAAGTGGAAAAATAGAGGACCGGCTGGTTTCCGACTTGTTAAAAATTCTGACCTCGAAAGACGTCCTAGTATTTAACCAGACAAAAGTGATTCCGGTTCGGTTATTCGGTCAAAAGACAACTGGGGGCAAAATAGAGCTACTCCTAACAAAACAGCTGAATGAAGACACTTGGGAGGCAATTTCAACACCAGGCCTGAAAGTTGGGCAAAAACTTGAAATCGAGGTGCTGAAAGCGGAGGTCGTAGGTCGAAGTGAAGAAGTAGTCACGATAAAGTTTTTTGATAGAGGAGAGTATTTGCGCGAGAGAATTTTTGAATTTGGAAAGACGCCAATTCCTCCATATATTCATAGTCAGAAAACGGAGAGGGAGCTACGAAGAATATATCAAACGGTTTACGCTAAAAAGGAAGGTTCTGTGGCGGCGCCGACCGCGGGACTTCATTTTACAAAAGAACTAATGGTTGCCCTTCGTGATAAAGGAGTACAGATGGAATTTTTGTCGCTTCATGTTGGTTTGGGAACGTTTAGAGGGGTGAAAACCGAAAGGATCGAAGACCACCTGATGCATGCCGAGAGGTTCTCTCTGGATGAAGAAACGGTGAGAAGATTGAACCAAGCAAAAGCAGACGGGAAAAGAATTATTTCGGTAGGGACAACTACGACAAGAGTTTTAGAGAGTTGTGTAGACGAAAATGGAGTCCTATTTCCCAAGGAGGGGGAAACCAGTATCTTTATTTATCCGCCATATCAGTTCAAATTTGTTGATCACTTGATGACGAATTTTCATTTACCAAAAAGCACCCTGCTGATGTTGGTATCTGCTTTTGTTACTTTCCCCAACACAAAGGAGAAATTTGTTAGTTTCAAAAAAAGCTTAATGGGGAAGGCTTATGAGTATGCGATTGGAAATAAGTATCGTTTTTTTAGTTTTGGTGATGTGATGTTGATTTGGTAAAGATCATTTTCTCTTGAAGAGAGATTTTATTTTTTCCCTTTTGGTTCGTCCCGAAAGGAGATTGAGAACGGATTGCTGGGTATTCCCATTATGTAAGGGGACTTGGCGATGTCTTGTCAGAAGCGATGCGTGATCAAGACAGAGATCAAAAAGGTTGAGCCAGATTTTTCCGTCATCTGTTGGTAAAAGTTTAAAAAATTCCTGGTAACCAATAAAGCGAAGTTTTTGGTCGTATGGATCGGCAATATAGAACCAACCCAAGTCGTCACTTGGCTCAGGATGGTAGTATCCGTAAATCAGAACAGAATGTAACTCATCGTCCTTAATATGATCGGTGTTAGTATCGCCAACCACTTCTTTTGCCCAGCGTAAACCAAGGACGGCAGTTTCCACGATGGCGCCGCCTGATATGGCTGATTCGGCTGCACTAAAAAAACCACGTCGTCTTTTGCTTATTTCGATGACGTCGTGGGTAAAGTTCATCAGGTTCTCCTCAATGAGCAGTTCGAGGGCATTGAAAAGGTAGTAGTCGTTTGTTCTTTTCAGGACCGCCTCGAGTTTTTTTGGACTGATTTTTTGGTCAGGTGACAACATTGAGAAGACAGCGCCAATTGTGCCAATCAGACAGTTGCGGGAGTTTGGAAATTTGATTCGATCGGAAGGGAAAATTAATTCCTTGCCCATTATTTTTGTAGGGTTAATGAGACTGCGTCTTCAGCTGTCTTAAGCATCATGCGAAGATTGTGGATGCTGGCGAGTGAGTAATAAAGAAGTTCTTTACTCTTGAAAAGATGGTGGAGATAGGCGCGAGTGAAATTTTTGCAGGTACTGCAATCACAATCTGGATCGAGAGGATCCGTGTCAACTTTAAATTCTTTGTTGCCAATGTTAATTCTTTCGTTTGGATAACTACTTTCGAAACAATATTCATCATTTTTTAGAGTCACCTTGCCAGTGTATAAAGCACCGTTTCGAGCCAATCTGGTCGGGGCAACGCAATCAAACATATCAATACCAAGGGTAATCGCCGCCAGAACATCTGATGGTTTAAGACCAAGCCCCATGGTGTAGCGGGGTTTATTTTCCGGTAAGAGGTCTGCAATCCAGTCGATTACTTCTTTGGTGCCGGTCATGTTGTAGCCGATGGTTTCTCCACCGAGAGCAATTCCCGGCGTGTTTTGTGCGATGACAAACTGGGCGGCCTCGCGACGGAGATCCTCATGAAGAGCACCTTGAATAATGCCAAAGAGGGCCTGTTTTTTGGGATCATGTTTTTGCCATTCTTTAATTGAGCGAAGTAGCCAATTGTTGGTCAATTCCAGTGCCGCCGCCGCCTCGTCTTTCTTGGCGTCATCTTTGGTGCATTGGTCGAAGGCCATAATAATATCGGCGCCCAGTTTTACTTCTGAGTTAACCGCGATTTCCGGTGAAAGAAAATGGGTCGAGCCGTCGAGATGAGAACGGAATTCTACACCATCGGGGGTGATGCGGGCCAGACCAGCCTTTTCTTGGCCGAGAGACCAAACTTGGAAACCGCCGCTATCGGTGAGGATAGGGTGATCCCAGTTCATGAAGGAATGGAGTCCACCGAGTTTGGCAATAAGGTCACTGCCGGGACGCAGGAAAAGATGATAGTTGTTTGCCAAAATTACCTGAGCTTTGATATCCTCGAGGTCTTTTGGATTGACTGACTTGATTGAGGCATGGGTGCCAACTGGCATAAAGACCGGGGTGTGAATCTCACCGTGTGGGGTAGTAAAAACTCCGGTGCGACCACGCCCCAATAGTTTTCCAGTGACTTTAAACTCGAACATGATTGTTATTATACTTCGGCAGGCTCAGTGCGATGTATGATGTACGTATGGAATTTACGAAGCCAAAGGCACTGAAAAAGGGTGATGTAATCGGGGTTTTTGCTCCGTCAGACTGGTTTTACAAAAGTAATTTTGACAAAGGTTTGCGACTGATAAACAGCTGGGGACTAAGAGTAAAAATCGGCAAGCATGTATATGAAAGGATTGATGACTTTATGGCGGGGAAGGCAGCTCATCGGATCGAGGACCTTCGGGAAATGATCTTTGATGATGCGGTTGGCGCTATCTGGGCGGCGGAGGGGGGTTATGCGGCGACGGAGATCAGGTGGGCGCTTGGCGAAAAAGAGTTCAGTCACCTGAGGTCAAACCCAAAATGGTTAATTGGTTACTCTGATGTGACGGTGTTAACCAACGCTTGGTTTTCTCGTGGATTAATGTCGGTAATGGGAGCGAATATTTGGGGACTGACGTATTGGGATCAGGAAAGCCGGGGCTGGATCAAAAAACTCCTGTTCGGCGAAGAAGTAGTCTTTCCGGAGACCGGGAGGGTACTGATAGAAGGTAGAGCCAGGGGGAGGCTGTTGGCGTCCAACATGGACAGTCTCTCTGCTTCCCTGGGGACGCGTTTTGACCCGATCCTACACGGGGATGATGACCTTATTTTGTTGGTAGAGGATTGGAAACAGAACTTGAGTACGCTGATGCGTCAATTTGAGGCGATTTTCGATCATGAGAGGTTTGGGCGGATCAAAGGGGTAATCCTGGGGAAGTTCAGTCTGATGATGGAGGAATCCTACCCCAAGTGGGCTGGAAAGACAGATTTGGGCGGCCTTATCAAGGAAAAGTTACTTCTGAGAAAGAAGATTCCATTGGTGATAATAGACTATGTTGGGCACCCTAGTTATTGGCATTTTTCCAAGGGGATGAGTCGGGAGGTCAGTTTGGCAGTGCCAAATGGAGTAAGGGTCCTACTGGTAGCTTCAGAAAAGGTGAATATTTCGTGCCTGGAGAGGGCGTGTTCTTGAAGCTGGAACCTAAGCGATTTTAGGTTTGGGATTAATTGCTCATTTAGCCTCAAAATACGCATAAAACATTGATATAAAGGACTAATGTGCCTACTTTTTGGGCTATAATAGCCTCATGAGCGAGTTTGTAAAGCCAGCAGCCCTACAGAGAGGAGACGTGGTTGGAGTGATCGCACCGTCGGACGCAATTGAGAAAAAGTACATCACTGCCGGGGTCAAGAAAATCCAAGAATGGGGTTTAAGAGCGAGGCTGGGGAAGCATTTGTTCTCACAGGTCGGAGATTTTGCGGCGGGAACACCCGAAGAAAGGCGTGAGGACATCTTAAAGATGATTGATGATCCGGAGGTTAAAGTGATTTGGGCGGCTGAGGGAGGTTATGCCGCAACGGAGGTCTTGCCGTTATTCACCAAGGAAGTGATTCAGAAGTTGCGTCAAAATCCGAAATGGTTTATTGGATATTCTGATGTGTGTGTTTTACTTAATGCCTTAGCTAGTTTTAGGATTGCTTCAATTCAGGGACCAAACTTTTCGGGGATTGCAGAAAAAGATGAAAAAAGCCAGGTCTGGTTACGGAGAATGCTTTTTGGCGAAGTCGGTTTGGAAATAGGGAGTGATGCTAATTGGACAAGTTATATCTCAGGACAAACTGAAGGAATCTTGTTAGTTTCTAACTTGGAAAGTTTGATTGTAACGTTGGGAACTCGTTATGATCCCTTGATGCATGGATCGGGAGACGTGATCCTTGGACTAGAAGATTGGTGGATCGAAAAATCAACATTGCAAAGACAAATAGATATGATCCTCAACCATAAACGGGCAAATCGGATCAAGGGGATCATTGTCGGTAGATTTGTTGGCATAGGTGAGTATTCTTATCCGGTTTGGGGTAAGAAGGTCACGCCGGAAGCATTAATCGAGGGAAGAATTCGTTTACGTGGCGGTACGGCAATCCCGATGGCAGTGCTTTCAGATTTTGGACATCATTTAGAGCCGAGTTGGTTAGAAGAAAGATTTCCTAAATTACAAAAGCCCCAGAGATTTTTGGCACTACCAAATGGAATTAAAGTGAAATTTACTGTTGATACCAGTAGTGGACGACTTCAATTTTTAGAACCGATCGCGGCTTAGGAATTTTATTCTATCGTTTCCCTATTGACGTGCATGTTTAATATGAAATAATTAAGTTGCTGTTTAAAATATTGGTGAAAACATTACTTGATTCATCAATATATTTTATGATACGCAAAACAAAATGGACGATGATGATGGGACAGATTTGAAGAAAAAAAAGGTTTTGATAATTTACACCGAGATGGATGATTGGACTGAGGAGGACAGGGTAATTTCTAAACTGTCGACTGACGAACTAGTTTCGGGATTAAAAGATGCGGGGTTAACACAAGTATTTGCAAAACGTATTGTTGATCCGATTGAGGAGTGTTTTGCGGAGTTTGATCCAAAAGACACGATTATTTTTAACTGGACGGAGAGTTGGGGAAACGATGGGACGGATTACTGGACGATTCCGGAGCATTTAGAAAAAATGGGATTCACTTTCACTGGTTCAAGCGCAAAGTGTTTACGAGAAACGATTGACAAAGTTGCGGTGAAGAAAAAAATGTTGGAAGTCGGACTATCGACCCCAGTAACAAAAATATATGAAACTTTGGAGGCAAACGGCTGGATAACTTTTCCAGCATTGGTGAAACCAGCACGAGAACATTGCTCAACGGGGATAACGCGAGATGCAGTTGTGGATGACTCGAGTCAACTACATCGAAGGGTCGAGTACATTCTTAATATGTACGGCCCCCATGGTGTAATAGTCGAAGATTTTATTGAGGGAAATGAATATAACGTGGCGGTTTGGGGAAATGAAAATCCTGAAGCATTGCCAATCGGAATGATCGATTATGCCGATTTTGACGATTATCATGACCGGATCTGTAGTTTTGATGCAAAGTGGGTCGAGGGATCTAAAGAATGGACCGGAACTGAAGTGATCTGCCCGGCACCTTTGACGAGTGAAATGAAGAAGAAGCTTGAGGACTTGGCAATTGCGGCTTACAAATTGTTTGGAATTCGTGATTATGCGAGGATCGATATCCGGGTTCGAGACGAAGTACCTTATATTCTGGACGTAAACTCCAATCCCGACATTACTACTTCCGGTGGGCTGGTCCGCTCGATGCTGAGGGCTGGATACACTTATGGTACGGGTGCGGCCAAGATTCTTTTGATGGCTTTGGCGAGAATGAAATAGATGCTAGTATTTAAGTGTGAGGGGTAAGTTAATTTGGCACCAGGTAGTGTTGTTTTCGGTCTTGGTCGGACTAGCCTTGTTGCGCTTGGTTCTCGGTCAGACAAGAGTTGATTTGAATTTAATATGGTGGTGGTTAGGCGGGGTGGTCGGTTTTCTTTTCGTTTTTTCTGATCGGCTGATTTATGCCTTGGCAAGCAACCCAGAGGAAGTGCTATCGATAAAAATTAAGGAGTTGTTCGGGAAAGGTAAGTTAATCGACGGTTTGGCACTGGCTTTTTCTGAAAGGGAAAAACAAAAGCATTTAATCATGAGAAGCGCTTTGTTTGTGGTGATTTGGGTAGTGCTGGCTGTTTTTACCGCGACATCGGTGGGGAGTGTCTTTGCGAGAGGTCTGGTCTTAGGATTAGGGACCCATTTGATATTCGATTTAATTTGGGATTACCGAGGTGGAAGTCGAGACGTGGAACTTTGGTTTTGGCAGGTAAAGAATATCAACAAAATGGAAATCGACTGGTTTGTTCGGATCAGTATGGTGTTTTATTTCCTGCTAGTGTGGTTTTTGTAGGGTAAGTCTTCCGAGGGATATTTTTCGATAAAGAGAAAAAAGCAGATTGGTTGCGAGAAGGCCGACCAAGTAAGGAGAGGCAACCAACTTGGTTGAAAATAAATAGGCGAGGCTAACACCGAGAATGCCGCCGAAAAGCGTTTCCTGCCAGTCGATAATGGGTGTGGTCCTGGGTTCAGTAGCCATGATAAAAAGAAAAAAGGCAAAGGTGCCTTCAAGAAGAATCGTTAGGGGTGATCTGCCGGTAAGAAAAAAATAAGTAAGAGCAAAAGAAGCTGGAACAACGATGAGGGTGGGTAGTTTTTTGTAAGTCCAGATGAGGTAAAGACCTACTGGTAAAGTCAGCAGCATGGCGGCACTAATGTTGAATAGAGGTAAACGGGGTGAAAAGCTAACGCCCCACCAAGTGGTGGTAATTCCAAGAAAGGAAGTGATGAGAAGACCGATGGCGGCGGGATTAAAGACTGGTTGATGAAGACTCCTAACGGTGATTTTGACGATGGCAGTGATGAGACCGAGAACCAGCATTAACGCCCAGGTGGTTTTTTGGTCGGCCAACAAAACGAGGATCAGGGCGGTGATAAGAAGATTCGACAGATGGGGTGATTGTTTTTTGGCAAGTAAAAATGGGATACCAAGCCCCAGTATGACAGCGACGAGGCGGACAAGTTCGTGAGTTGCCAACCCACGGTTGTAACGAACCACGATGGAAAAAAGGTACAGCAGGGCAAGATAGATTTCGGTTTCCAGGATTGGACCCATGAGATTATTATGCACTTTACTGTTTGATTTTGAATATGGTACAAAGAGATTGTGATCAAACTAAAAAACAGTCTTCGGGTAGTGACTTTGGTTCTGATCGTGGCGGTCGTTTTTAGCGGTTGCCAGGCGAGTCAGCTTTCGGTCAAACCGGGAACAGAACAGGTAGTCAAAGCTAAGGACTTATGGTTTAAAGATCAGGCTGGTGCCTACACCGCAACGGTTAATTACGATACGCCGGGAGGCTTAGAGACAAATACTTTCAAGTTGACGATCAGAGACGGGGTGATAACTCAATTTGGAATGGGAATCACGACTAAAGTAGAGGCAAGTACGTATTTTCAGCAGGGTTTTCAGAAGGAGATGAAAAACTTGATTGTCGGAAGGAGGTTGGCTGATTTTTCTAGCGTTGATGTGGTCAGTGGCGCTTCGTTAACGACAGCGGCTTTTAATGATGCAGTGGCGAAGTTGAAGAGCCAGCTAAAGTCCTAATGTTTTCTTTTGAAGGTGATGGTTTGGGAACTCATTGGCAGGTGTTGGTGGATGGGTCAGAGATTCCAGCTGATTTAGGGAATACGATAGTAAACAAAATTAGTGTTTTTGAAAAAAAATTTTCCCGTTTTTTGCCAGGGAGCGAGGTGAATATCTTGGCAGCTAATCGGAAAAGTGAAATTAAGATATCCGACGACCTTGTCAAGATGCTTGAGTTTGGCTTGTCGTTAAGAAAGGTGACCCAAGGGGCATTTGACCCAAACTTGGGCGGAGTAATGAGTAGTTTTGGTTACGACGAAACGTATACTTTCCAGAAGAAACCGATACCGAAAAAGGGAGACTTCAAGTTGAAGGGAAATGTATTGACAAAAAGTGGAGTGGTCGACCTTGATTTGGGGTCATTTGGAAAAGGTTTTTTGGTTGATCAGATTTCGCAGTTAATTGCTGAAATGGGTTTGAAATATTTTCTCGTTAATGGCGGTGGGGATATTTATGCATCATCAAAGAGGAATGATCGACCTTGGATGGTCGGTATTGAGCATCCTTTAGACCCAGTCCGGCTGATAGGGGAGGTGAACTTGGTAAATCATTCACTGGCGACATCGTCGTCGCAGAAGAGAAAAGTTGGGGATTTCCATCATTTGATAAATGCGAAGAAGAATTTACCGGTAAACGAAGTGATATCAGTTTCCGTGCTGGCCAAAACAACAATGGTGGCCGATGGGTTGGCGACTGGAATTTTTGTCAGTCCGGAAAATCTTTGGCTGCATATGTCTAAAAAGTTTGGCGCGGAGTTTTTGGCGGTTTATCCCGATCTAACTTTCAAGAAGAGCGCCGGTTTTCCAAAACCCTATTGACAAGATATACCCCGGTGGGTATATTGGAATTAATGAGTATAGAAGAAAAAAGAAGTTTGGAGATAATGCTGAAGCGAATCGCCGGACAGGTGGGTGGAATTTCAAAAATGATCGACGAGGATAAGGATTGTGATAGCGTGATGACGCAGATAGTGGCAGCAATGAGTTCACTGAAGAGTGTTGGCCGAACCGTCTTGGCAGACGCAATGAGTTCGTGTTCGAAGGATGACTCGATGAAATTGTTAAAGAGGTTTCTGTAATTATTAAATACAAATTAAATATGCCAGCAGTACATTTCACTGACAAGGACTTCGAAGAGAAAGTTCTTAAGAGTTCATTACCAGTTATGGTTGATTTTTTTGCTGAGTGGTGTGGACCTTGTCGAATGGCCGCTCCGATCATCGATGAGCTTTCGGAAACATACAAGGACAAGGTGGTAATCGGAAAACTGGATGTTGACGCTAATGTCGAGACGGCGGCAAAACACGGTGTTCAGAGTATTCCAACAGTAATAATGTTCAAGGGTGGAAAAGAAGTGGAAAGAAAGATCGGCTTTGGTGGCAGAGGCGGTTATGAAGAAATGTTGAAGAAGGTAGCCTAGTATGAATAATGAAGCTGTCCGAAACGTAATTGTCATCGGTGGCGCTTCGGCGGGCTATACCGCAGCGATCTACTTGGCCCGGGCGACCCTGGCCCCTCTGGTCCTGGCAGGTGAAAGTGCCGGCGGGCAGCTCATGTATACGACTGAGGTTGAAAACTTTCCGGGTTTTTCAAAAGGAATAAAGGGGCCCGATTTGATGGTAGAGATGCGGACTCAGGCGGAAAAATTTGGGGCAGAGATAAAAAACGAGAACGTGACCAAGGTCGATTTTTCCGGGGAGGTAAAAAAAGTTTGGGTAGGTGAAACAGAATATCAGTCAAGAGCGGTGATCTTGGCATTGGGCGCCGCATCGCGAATGTTGGGAGTTGGGGAAATGAGATTACTGGGTAGGGGAGTTTCGACCTGTGCAGTTTGTGATGCTGCTTTCTTTAAGGACAAAACGACCTTTGTAGTTGGGGGCGGAGATGCGGCGATGGAGGACGCATTGGCCTTGGCCAGATTTACGAACAGTGTAACCTTGATTCACCGGAATGATAGCTTTAAGGCAAGCAAGATCATGCAGATGCGGGTTTTGGCGGAAAAGAAGATCCCGGTGATCTGGAACAGTAATATAGTGGGAGTCAGGGGAGCAAGCATACTCGAAGCGATAAAGGTAAGGAATGAGAAGACTGGGGAAGAAAAAGAGCTCCAGGCCGATGGTCTATTTTTAGCGATTGGCCACATGCCGACGACAGACGTTTTGAAAGATCAAGTTGCCCTTGATGATCATGGATATTTGCTGATCCAAATGACAGCCAGTGTGCCAATCAATAACCAGCAAGTTTGGCTTGCCGGCTTTCCGACCCAAACGAATGTGCCCGGGGTTTTTGGTGCCGGAGATATGGTCGATATTCGTTACCGTCAGGCGATCACGGCGGCTGGGATGGGCTGTATGGCCGCATTAGACGCAGAAAAGTTTTTGACCGGGAATATCCAAAGCTGGTAACGGTGGTTTTTGATGTTAGGATATAGAAGTTAATAAATAAGAACATAATGATATCTAAAAGTCTTGAGCTGTTAATGAGTAAGAGAAGAGACGAACTTACTTTTGATGAACGTCGAAGGGTGAGTGAATTTTTAGCCGAAGATGCAACTGATGAGGATTTTGCCAGATACTTGGAGATTCACCCGAAGGAGGCAGTTCCTTCTAGCAGAAGAGAAGGGCGTCTTACTGAAGATGAAATAATAGAAAGGGATCTTGAAGATGACGAACGCGAGAGAAATAGTTAAAGCGGCGCTTAGAAAAGTTGTAGGAGATAAGGTTGATTTTTCGGTGGAGCATCCGGCGGATGAATCGCATGGCGATTACGCGACGAATGTAGCCTTAACTCTTGCCAAGGCTCAAAAAGCAAATCCCAGAGAGATTGCTGAAAAAATAAAAAAAGATTTGGAAAGTGACGCCGGGTTGATGGAGATGGTTGGAAATATCGAAATCGCTGGTGTCGGGTTTATTAATTTTCGGTTAAGGGATGATTACTTGGTCAACTCGCTGGAGAAAAGTAGGGACTTAGGAGATAAGTGCGGTGATGCTGACTTCATGGTAGGAAAAAATGTATTAGTGGATTATTCTTCCCCAAATATTGCAAAGAGATTTTCGGTGGGACATCTGCGGTCAACAATCATCGGTCAGGCGATATTAAATCTATATAAACATTCCGGAGCTAAAGTAATCAGTGATAATCATTTGGGTGACTGGGGGACACAGTTTGGCATGATTATTGCGGCGGTAGAGGAAAAAAATCTAGATGTTTCGACAATGGCGGTGGCCGATTTGGAGAACCTTTATGTTGACTTCAATAAACGAATTGTAGAGACTCCGGAGTTGAGAGATAGGGCCAGAGAGGCGTTTGCCAGATTGGAGCAAGGAGAGGAAAAAGCCCGCGATATTTGGCAGAAAGCGAAGGATGTCTCAATGAAAGAGTTCTATAAAATTTACGAAAAGTTGGGAGTTCCTAAATTCGATCATGAATATGGTGAAAGTGCGTATGAGCAATTGATGCCCTCAATAATCGAGGAGGTTAAAAATAAAGGAATTGCTAGGCAAAGTGAAGGTGCGTGGATCGTGGAGTTTAAGGATGAAAATGGTAAGGAGTATATGCCGCCGGCAATGCTAACGAAAAGTAATGGCACAACCACCTACTTTACTCGAGATCTGGCGACCGTTAAAAAAAGAATTACAGACCCAGAACTAAAATCAGGTTTGTATGTTTATGAAGTCGGAGCTGAACAGACTTTATATTTCAAACAGGTATTTGCGGCAGTTGAGCTATTAGGATGGGCGAAGAAAGAACAGTTCGTTCACGTGGCTCACGGGTTAATGACTCTTCCGGAAGGGAAGATGAGTACTCGGAAGGGGAATACGATCAAGTTGGAAGATCTTTTGGAGAAAGCGAGTGAAGCGGCAAGCGATGAAAGAATCGCGGTCGGAGCGGTGAAGTATAACGAACTAAAAAGGGCCCCGGGGATGGACTACGTCTTTAAGTGGGACGAGGCGTTGTCGATGGAGGGGAATAGTGGTCCGTATTTACAGTATGTTTATGTCAGATGCAAAGGCGTTCTTGAAAAAGTGGGCGAAAAGTTTGGGATGACGGAAAGCTTGAATGAAGACGAGAGAAAGTTGGCCATTGGTTTACTCAAGTTTGGTGAAGGGGAAGTTGTCGAGGGGGCGGCAAGAAACTTTGCGCCACAGCAGATCTGTGCTTATTTATTTGACTTGGCCCAGAGATTTAATGGATTTTACGATCGAAACAGGGTTGGGGGAAGTGAAAATGAGGGGTTCAGGTTACTCCTGACCGTCGTGACAGGGCAAGTGATAAAAAACGGGTTATCACTTCTTGGAATTGAGGTGGTGGAGAAGATGTAATAGTACAATAACAATGATGACTTACAACAAAACAGACGAGGAAAAAATATTTGAAATCCTAAATCGGGGGGTGGTAAATGTTATTCCAGGTAAGGAGGAGCTGGAAAAGTTGTTGAAGTCGGGGAAAAAACTGAATGTTTACAATGGGATCGACCCAACCTCGACACGCATTCATTTGGGTCATACAGTTGCCTTACGGAGATTGCAGCTTTTGGTGGAATTGGGGCACAACGTCACCTTTTTGATCGGTGACTTTACGGCGCTCATCGGAGATACTTCGGATAAAGATACCGAGAGACCGGTATTAACTTACGAACAGATTGAAGAAAACTTCCAGACATACAAGGAGCAAGCTTCCAGGTTTCTAGATTTTTCTAAAATAACCTTGGTTCATAACAGTGACTGGCTTCAGAACTTGAACTTTGCCGGAGTGATCAAACTGATGAGACACTTTTCGCTAAACGACTTTATTAGTAGAGAGCTGATAAAGAAACGATTAGCTGAAGGGAAGAGTGTCAGTTTGCCAGAGGTGATCTACCCGGTAATGCAGGGATACGATTCGTGGCATTTGGACACTGATATTCAGCTTGGAGGAACTGATCAGGTTTTTAATATGCAGGCGGGAAGAACACTTCAGAAAAACCTGCGGCAGAAAGAATCATTCATAGTCGAGAACGGGATGTTGATGGGAACTGATGGCAGAAAGATGAGTAAGTCTTGGGGGAACGGGATTTGGTTAACGGACAGTCCCGAAGATATTTATGGCAAGGTGATGTCAACTGCCGATAGTGTGATCGAGGATTTCTTTGTTAAGGGAACGTCGCTGTCGATGAGACAAGTCGAAGAATTTATGAAAAGATTGGCTGATGGGGAAAACCCGGTGGTCATTAAGAGAGAGCTGGCCAAGGTGGTCGTGGCAGAACTATGTGGCGAAGAAATGGTTCAGAAAGCAGTCGACCATTTTCAAGCGACGGTGGTGGACAAAACACCGGCGGAAGATACCGCAGTTGTAAATCTGACAAACCCAAAATTATTGATGGATGAACTCATCGGATTCTCACTGGAAAACAATTTGGTAGAAAGTAAGTCAGAATTTCGACGTCTGCTCGAGCAAGGAGGTGTTTACTTGAACGAAACCAGGGTTGGAAAAGACACTTCAGAGTTGACTTTGAATCAGGGTGAGAATGTGGTTCGCCTCGGCAAAAGAAAGTACCTAAAATTGGTGATATAATGGCGTTAGTTGAATTGCTTCGAAGACGTGGCTTCACCAACCACTAGAGGCGGCCGGTAGCGGCAAGCTACCAACTAAGTTGACCACCAGGTAAGCAGGATGGAACCGCTCGTGAGAGTTCCTGCAAAGCTAAGGGTGGTTTTTTTTGTTATCAAAGTAAAAGCAAAAATGGCAGACATACAGTCAAACCAAAGTGAAGAGGTCCTGGATCCAAGGGACCACCGGGTTATTGGGCGTGAACTGGACTTATTTACCTTTTCTGACACTGTCGGAAAAGGTTTGCCGTTGTGGACTAGCCGTGGTACGACTTTTCGTCGGGAACTAGAAAGATTCGTCGTCGATACGGAACTTAAATGGGGATATCAGCACGTGATGACGCCAGATATTGCCAAGCTGGAACTATATAAGAAGTCCGGTCATTATCCATATTACAAGGATACGATGTACTCGCCAATCCAGGTTGAAGGTGAGGAGTTTATGCTTCGACCGATGACGTGCCCACATCATTTTGAACTATATCTTTCGAAACCAAGAAGTTACCGTGATTTGCCGATGAGAATTGCGGAATTGGCTAAACTTTACCGATTTGAACTGTCGGGAGTACTGACCGGTCTAATACGGGTAAGATCATTTTGCTTGGCTGATGCTCATATTATCTGTGCTGATGAAGAGCAGATGAAAAGCGAAATCAAACATGCCCTTGACCTGATTGAGTATGTGGCGGGTGTGTTTGGCTTGAAGATGGGGGTTAATTACCGCTACCAGCTTTCTTTGGGTGATCGAACGAACACCAAGAAATATTATGAAGACCCGACGGCGTGGGAGAGAGCGGAGAAGGTTTTAAGGCAAGTGTTGAAAGAGAGAAATTGTGATTTCTTTGAAGCTAAAGATGAGGCGGCTTTCTATGGACCAAAGATTGATATCCAGATGAAGAAGATGTCTGGGGTAGAGGAAACGGCCTTTACGGTTCAGTATGACTTTGTGATGCCGAAACGTTTCAACCTGGTGTATACCGATAAAGAGGGCAATGAAAAACTAGCATTCGTTGTCCATCGGTCCAGTATCGGGGCGATAGAAAGAATCGCGGCTTTTCTATTGGAGCATTTTGACGGGAACCTACCGTTGTGGTTGGCGCCGACTCAAGTTTCGATATTGCCAGTTTCCGAGAAAGTAATGGAGTATGCAACCAAGATCGAAGCAGAACTTAGGGAAAAAGGTGTTCGGGTTGAGCTTAGTAATGAAGCCGAAAGTTTGGGGAAGAAAATCAGAAATGCAGAGGCAATGAAGATTCCCTATATGTTGATTGTTGGAGAGAAGGAAGCGGCTGACAACAAAGTTAGTGCCAGGGCTCATGGACAGAAAGACCTTGGAGTGATGGAACTAACTGCTTTTGCCGAAAAGGTAAAAAAGGAAATCGAGACTAAAGCTTTGCCCGAGGGTTTTCAATAACCGAAGGCACCGAAGTCTTCTGGGCCAGGAAACAAGGCAAGAAGCTGATTCGGGGAAAGTGCCACAAGAAAATCGACAATGTCGAAGATTTCATCCCCTTCCTGGGGAGCAATGGCTCTGACCTCAGCATTCATTAACATTCCTGCGGGAGAGTAGAACTCCAGAAAATAAGACTGTCCTGTAGCTGCTCTTTGGCGAAACTCATCAACAAATTGAGTCAAAGCGCCCCTTTTAAGCCGCACCGGAGCCATATAGAGATCTCTGAACTGAAGTTTGCCCTTGTCATCAAGCCATTCTTCGGTCGTCCAAGGCTCAAATCTGGGTGAATCCATCACGGAGTGGACATTCTCTTTGGACATTTGGCTGATGATAGCACGCATACCCTATAGTGTCAAACCTTGGAACCGAGTAGTAGACAAGGTAAAATATGACTATGGCAACGAGAATAGACGAGATCATGACGGATCGTAAGAAGAAGATGGCGGAGTTGACTGCTCTGGGGATAGAGCTATTTCCGGCCAGAAGCAAGAAAGATGTTGCCAATGCGGACGTAGTAGATGATTTTCCTAAATACGAGGGGAAGAGTTTCAATCTAACCGGAAGAATCATCGCCTGGCGAGAACATGGCAAACTGATCTTCGGACAGATTCTGGATCAGTCTGGAAAGATCCAGGTTTTTATTCGCGAAGATTTATTGGCACCAACGAGTAAGGAAAAACAGACAATCGGCTTTTCTGACTTGTACCTGTTGGATGTTGGTGACTTCATTCAAGGATTTGGTGAAATCGTGAAGACACGGACCGGTGAGGTATCGGTTCAGGTGAAGGAAATAAAACTATTAACAAAATCTTTGCGCCCTTTGCCGGAGAAATGGGTGGGAATTAAAGATGCAGAAACTGCGTTTCGAAAAAGATATTTAGACTTTATTGTCAACCGCGACAAGGTGGAAAGATTTGTTAGGAAGGCAAAATTCTGGGAAGCGAACAGAAAGTTTATGAAGGATAACGGCTTCACCGAGGTGGAAACGCCAATTCTTGAATCGACGACAGGAGGGGCCGATGCCAGACCGTTTGTTACCCACATGAATGCCTTGGATCAGGATTTTTATTTGCGCATTTCGACGGAGCTTTATGAAAAAAGATTAATAGGGGCCGGATTCGAAAAAATATTTACCCTTGGGCCGAACTTTCGCAATGAAGGCATTGATGATGAACATTTGCCGGAATATTACCAACTTGAGTGGTATTGGGCTTACGCTGATTACCGTGACGGAATGAAGTTGATCAGGGAGATGTATCGGTATATTGCCAAGGAAGTTTATGGTCGAACTAAATTTACCAGTCGGGGGATGACTTATGACTTGGCCGATGAATGGGCGGAAATCGACTACGCTAAAGTAGTCAAGGAAAAACTAGGAGTTGATATTTTCACCTCGACAGACGGACAGATGATGAAAGTGATCAAAGCGAAAGGCTTGAGGCTTTCCGGAGATATCAACCGGGCACGGCTGATTGATAATTTGTGGAAACTAGTCAGAAAAGAAATTGCTGGGCCAGCGTTTCTAATCAATGAACCGAAGTTTATGTCGCCTTTGGCTAAGAGTAAGCCGGAAAATCCTGACTTAACCGAGAGGTTCCACGTTATCATTGCCGGATCCGAATTGGGCAATGGTTACTCGGAACTGAATAATCCAATCGACCAGAGAGAGCGATTTGAAGAACAACAGAAAGCCCGTGAAGAAGGCGATGAAGAAGCTCAAATGATGGATATGGATTTCGTCGAGATGCTCGAATACGGCATGCCGCCGACTTGCGGCTGGGGTCATTCGGAAAGACTATTTTGGTTTCTCGAAGATGTAAGCGGAAAAGAGGGGACACTCTTTCCAACGATGAGGACGAAGCGAGAGGAAAAGGATGAATAAGTGGGGGCTAGGTTTCAGGGGGCAAACAACAGAATGGATTATAGCATAGGGAAAAGATAGATATTGAAATGCCCGGGAAAATACGGGATGATTGAATCTCGTGAAGTATATTTTTGTTTCTGGTGGAGTCGTTTCCGGTTTGGGTAAAGGGATCGCCTCAGCCTCAATTGGGACTCTTCTACAAGGCAAGGGGTTGCGGGTCACGGCAGTGAAAATCGATATGTATTTGAATATCGATGCGGGAACGATCCGACCCCAAGAGCATGGTGAGGTATTTGTGACCGAGGACGGCTTGGAAACCGACCAGGACCTGGGCAACTATGAGCGGTTTATGAGTACCTCATTGCGGCGGGAAAACTACATGACCACTGGCCAGGTATATAAAACAGTGATCGACCGGGAAAGAGCTTTTGGCTATGAAGGGGAAGATGTAGAAGTAGTACCCCATGTAACCGACGAAATAATTAATCGGATCACCAGTGCTGGCGAGAAAGCCAATGCGGAAGTGGTTGTGATTGAACTAGGGGGAACGGTGGGTGAGTATCAGAATGGAGTCTTTTTCGAGGCGAGTCGCATTTTGCGATTACGGCAACCAAAGAATGTGATTCAGGTGCATGTGACCTATTTGCCTTTCTTGCGAAATATTGGTGAGTTGAAAAGCAAGCCGGCACAACAATCGGTCCAGCTTCTGAACGGGATGGGAATTCAACCCGATTTTGTGGTGGCCAGAAGCGAGCAGCCAATTGACCAAAGAAGGCGGGAAAGACTGTCCGTTTTTTGCAATTTACGCGATGAAGATATTATCGGAGCACCTGACCTGCCGAGCATCTACGAGGTGCCTTTGTATATGGACGAACAAAAATTCGGTGAAAAATTAATGAAGAAATTGGGAATGAAAAAGAGATTGGTCAGCCCGGGTTTGGCTAAGTGGCGAAAGTTTGAGGGGGCACACCAGGAAGCGAAGAAGGAAATAAAAATTGCCATGGTGGGAAAATACTTTGCGACCGGGGACTACCAACTGGCTGATTCTTACGTCTCGGTGATTGAGGCGATCAAACAAGCTTCTTGGCTACAAGGGGTTAAGCCCGAACTGGTTTGGATTGACAGTAGTGAATTTGAGAAAGGTGGGATCAGCTTACGCGGATACGATGCGATTGTGGTACCGCAGGGTTGGGGCAGCCGGGGGGTGGAAGGAAAACTGAAAGCGGTGAAGTATGCCCGGGAAAACAAGATCCCATACTTGGGTTTATGTTTCGGAATGCAGATGGCGAGTATCGAGTTTGCCAGAAACGTTCTCAAGCTAGGCCTGGCGAATTCGACCGAGGTGGATCCGGAAACAAAATATCCGGTGGTTCACGTGATGCCGGAACAGGCGGAGTACCTGGCCAAAAAACAATATGGGGGGACGATTCGTTTGGGGTCTTGGCCCTGCCAAGTAAAGTCAGGAACAAAGCTGGATAAAGCTTACAAAGAATATGGCAAGAATCTCAATGCACCATGGCATCATTCGAATGGAATGAATGTGGCACCGGCCGGGACGGCGAACGTTATTTACGAACGTCACCGCCATCGATATGAGTTTAATAACGACTTCGGGGAACAGTTCGAGGCGGCAGGTTTTGTTATTTCCGGGACTTCGCCGGATGGAACGCTGGTGGAAGCGATTGAACTAAAAGATCACCCGTTCTTCGTGGGAACACAGTTTCACCCCGAGTACATTGCCCGCCCGATG
>OBEQ010404490.1_pt1 | contig 38730 bp, 26 predicted proteins | sample 1670901 | NCBI WGS metagenome assembly OBEQ01 (sample SAMEA104232315, study PRJEB22302) | groundwater metagenome | biome: forest; feature: aquifer; material: groundwater | place: USA | collected 2011-08-07 | depth 5.4 m | reverse complement strand
TCCCCAAAAGCCGGCCACAGCCTGGCGGTTTCCCTGCTGCTCCATGCGCTCGGAGTCGCAGTGTTGATCGCCGCCTCCCTGTCCGCTCCGCGCGTTTCCAAGCCCGCGCGCATGATTGAAATGGGAGTCGCGACGCGTCCAACCTTGCCCGCGCCGATTCCGATCACGCCTCCGCCAATGCCCACGCCCGTTCCGGCCCGTCCGCCAACCCACAGGACGACGTCCGCATCGCGGCCGCAACCCGCGCCTCCCTTGCAACCCGCCCCCCAACCGCCCGCGTCGGTGCGTGACGAAAGCGCCCTAGCGCATGCGGATACCCTCGCGCCGCCAAGGACCGATACCACCGTAACCGATGCGCTACCCCCGGTCTCGCTCCGGGCGGCCACGCGGGGAATCCCGGGCGCTACCGCATCACTTGCCCCATCGGGCCCTTCCGGTCAGTCCGGCGGATCGGGACTCAAAGGCAAGCTCGTGTCGGTCACGCGCCTCACCCGCATGCCCATCCTTACGGTCGCCGCCAAGCCGGAATACACCGCGGAAATGCAACGGCGGAATCTGGCCGGCAAGCTCAAGGCCAAGGTGCTCGTCGACAGCGACGGCAAGGTCAAGGACGCCGTGGTCCTGGCCGACCTGGGCTATGGCACCCGCGAGGCCGGCCTGGCCGCCTTGCGCAAACTGGAATTCGATCCCGGCTACGCCGACGGCGCCGCCGTCGCGGTCTGGATCCCCTTCACCTTCACGTTCGAATGGCAAGAATAGGAGCCTTATGCAAACCGCCTTGATCCTCATGCTCGCCGCATCGGCCGCACTCCCGCTCGCATCCCAGGTCGAATCCCGGGCCGGAACCGGGACCGACACGACCGCCCGGACCGATAGTTTGCCACGATACGACAGCGCCTCGGCGACTGCCGCCGTGCCCGTAGCGGCCTACGTGAACTTCAAAGGCCGCCTGCGCGAGAAGGGTACCCGCGCGCCCATTCCCGACGCCATGGTGGTCCTGGAAATCCTGGACACCGCGGTGGATACCACCTTGGGCATGTCCTTTTCGGCATACCTGGAAGCCATCGGCGCCCTGCCGGGGCAAAGCCTGGAAGACGGCAAGCTCACGGCCACGACCGATTCCCTCGGCTACTTCGCCTTCCAGTCCCTTCCCGCCGCGCCGATATCAGTGACCTTTCCCGTCAGCGGGTACCGTCGCACCGCGTTCAAGGAAACCTTGAAGCGCGCCGAGCGTCTGGAGATGGATTACCGAATCCCGCGCGAGAATTACGATGAATACGAACTGATCGTGTACGGCAAAGGCGAAAAGACCGAGGTGGCCAAGACCGCGCTCTCCGCCGCCGAAATCAAACGCGTGCCCGGGTTCGGAGGAGACGCGGTCAAGGTGGTGGAAGCCCTGCCCGGCGTGGCCCGGCCCTCCTTCGTCAGCGGCGAGATCCTTATCCGCGGATCGGGTCCGGAGGATTCCCGCTTTTTGCTGGACGGGGTCACCATCTTCCGTCTGTTCCATTTCGGGGCCTGGAAATCCGTCTTCAATTCCGATCTCCTCTCTTCCATCGACATGTACCCGGGAGGCTTCGGGGCGCGGTACGGCGCGGCGGTGGGCGGCGTGGTGGAGGTGAAGGGCCGGCCCGCCCGGACCGATCGCTGGCACGCCAAGACGGACATCAACGCCGTGGACGCCGGAGCCGTGGTCGAAGGACCCTTGGCCGAGGGCCTGTCCCTGCAGGCCTCGGGCACCTACAGCTATCTCGGCGACGTCATCAAAGCCGCGACCAGGAATGAGGCGACCGCGGTCGCCCCGCTGTACCGCGATGCCTACGCGCGCCTGGATTGGACCTTAAACCCGCGCAACCGCATGTTCCTCACTTATAGCGGCGCCCGGGACGAATTGGAAATCATCACCCCCGACGCAAACGGCGGCAGCGATGAACTCAGCGGCGACAGGCGGCAGGCCGTCACCTCGGATGGCTACCACATGGGCTTACTGGGATGGAACAACCGGTTCAGCGAGAGCTTCAGCAACGAGCTCCGCCTCAGCTACATCCAATCCGAGTCCCAAGGATCCCTCTTCGGGGCGTCGAATTTCGGAGCGCAATCCCATGGCCTCGGCCTGCGCGAAGAACTCCGCTTCACCCCGCGGCCCTGGATCGCCCTGATGCCCGGACTGGACTGCAACTATGAGAGCTTCCATTTCCACTATGGCTTCGCCACCGCCAATGGCATCGCGGCCGGCGCGTCGACCCTGCCCATCGCCAACCTGGGCGCCTATGCGAACGCGGAGATCCGTCCAAGCCCCCGCTGGCTCATCGCACCCGGGATCCGTTACGATTATTACAAGGAAGACGACCAAGGCCTGCCGGCCTATCGCCTCGCCTCCCGCTTCGAATACCGCCCCGGCCTCACCGTGAAAGGATCGGCGGGCACCTATTCCCAAGCCCCCAAGTTCGCCGGCATCACGGTCGAGGGGCTCGGCAATCCCAATCTGCCTCCCGTCGAAGCCCGGCATTTCACCCTCGGCCATGAATGGCGCATCACCGACCTCGTAACGTTGGATGCCCAAGCCTATTGGAACACGCAATCCCATATGCCCGGCGCCACCGACAGCCTCGACCCCGCCACCGGCAAAGCCTATAACTTCCTGCCGAATATGGAAGGCCGCATGTACGGACTGGAACTGATGCTGCGGCACGATCGCGGCCGGCGCTTCTTCGGATGGGTGGCCTATACGCTTTCGCGCGCGGAACGCCGCGCGCCGCATCCCTTCGCCGCCGAGCTCTACGCGGGCGACAATGGTTGGGACCCGGATGCCTGGGTGCTCGCCGAACGCGATCAAACCCACAACCTGCAAGTGGTCGGGAGCTGGCGCCTGCCCCGCAGTTGGGAGACCGGCTTCCGCTTCCGCTACGTGACCGGGAATCCCGCCACCCCCTTGCTCCCGCTCTCCGAAAACAAGTTCACGTACGATTCCGACGCCCGCGCCTACGCGCCCGAACCCGGCAAGCCCTTCTCGGATCGGGTGGGACCCTTCGTACAATTGGATCTCCGCGTCGACAAGAAGTTCGCCTACAAGAACTGGATCCTCTCGACCTATATGGACGTATCCAACGCCAATTACTTCTTCTACAACAGCCCCGAAATCTACGCCTACAACTACGACAACAGCCGGCGGAAAACCATCGGCGCCCTCTTCCTGCCGTCCCTCGGCGTCACCACCGAATTCTAACCGGGAGAATAAAACCATGCCATGCAACAAAGCCTTCCCCATCGCCGCATCCCTATGCCTGCTCGCGGGCTGCGCCGAATTCCCCGAGAAATATGAAAACGTGATCGCGGACGCGAAGATCCGGCCTTTTGCCATCGTCCTCGATCCGCCCGAAGCGGCTCCGGGCGACACCGTCCATGCCGCTCTGAAGCTGTATGACGCCGGAAAAACCTATGCGGTACGCTGGAGCCTGGCCTTGAAATTCCAGGTAAAGCAGGGCGTGACCGGCTCGGCCTTCCCCACGGCCTCGGAATGGATCGATCTCGATTCCGGGAGCTTCGACACCGGAAACCTGGTCACGGAATCTTCTTCCGATGGATTGGACTTGGGTTTCCGGATCCCGGACGATGCGCGCAATCCGCTGCGCCTTTCCGGATACGTGCCCGGGGTCATTCCGGAAAGCGATCTGTCCACCGAAGAGAAATCCCTGCTCCCGGGAATCGGCATCGAATCCTCCGCGGGGGGCATCCCGCGGGAAACCCTTTTGGCCGCGCTCGCCTCCCACAGCAGCCTTCCCAATGGGCTCGCGCCCCTGGTAGATGGATTCCTCGCGGTCGTACAAATCAAGGCCCACATCACCTCACCAGGGTTCGCTCTCGATGTCACCAAGGACCTGACCGTACGCTACAGCAACCGGCTCAAGGCCGGCGCCTACGCCTCCAACGTGAACGCCAATCCCCGCCTGGACTCCATCGGATTCATCCACGTGCATGCCGGCGGCGTGACCGACTTCGATAAAATCCGGGAACATGCATCCGACACCGTATTCGTCGGCGCCTCCGCAGGCGCGGCGGGAGACGAGGCGAAGCGCACCTTCGATACCCTAAAGGTGGTGCCGGGAGATTCCTATTTCCTGATCGCCTCAGGCGGCGGAGGGCAACGCTACCGTTCGCCCCAGGGCAATCTTCACGACGAACAGCTTATCTACCAGTGGTTTTATACGAATCTGGATGCGCCCGGCAAAATCGGGGCCGACAAAGTCGGGGCCGAGTTGATCGCGGCTAAACACGGTGACCGGCCCATAGACGTCCCCGTGGTTCCGATCCTTTTCCCGGCGCCGGCTGTCGGCCTCAGGCGCTTCGCGATCCGGGCGACCGTGGGCGACTCCCGGCCGGAATGGGGGCTTCTCTCCAGCCCTGGGCTCGCTTATGCATCCCTGTTCTGCGTGATCGAATACCCGTGAGGACGAGGGTGCGTCGCGGGACGTTGGAGAAAGGGAAGTTCCAATAGAAACCTTATTGGATTGGGAGTGCGGACCGAAGGGGACCGGCAGTCCAGCCGGTCTCTTTTAAATTTTATCCCAGTCAGGAACCTTTTTCTTTCCAACCTTCTTGATGACCTCATCAAATCCGGAAAAAATCTCTTTTTTGGTTTTGTCTTTCCAGATATTCCGGAAGTAGCCTTGGGTTTCCGTTTGGACCACTTCCTTGGTGAAGGCATACAAGGCAAACTGATTCAAGGAAACACCCTGCTCCTCGGCCATAAGCTCGACTCTATGCTTTAAATCATTCGGGAGACGAATGATCAAAGTGCTTTGTTTATTCTTCATTTTCCTTCCTCCACATCTTCACGAATTCAGCCGGAGTCACCACGTTAAAATCCGAAAATTTGAGTTGAACGCTCTTCGTAAAGTCCCTGGTATTGCTGGTGATAACGTATTTGGCGTTACTGGCCAAAGCCAATTCGACGAACAGGTTATCATCTTCATCCCTGAGATTGGGCCGGAAAAGGAAATAGGTTTCAAAAGGCCGTCCAATGTAGGCCAGGAAAGAAAGGACTTTTTCAACATCCTCGACTTCCAAGGCCATCGCCTTCAGGCTTTTTTTCCTTTTTAAAACTGCTTCATATTCGGCGAATACCTTCATAGAGAGCGCGAGCTTTACTTTTTGATTTCGGACAAGACCCAGGATGAAATGGGATGCCCCAATTTGGCTATACATGGCTTGGAAAACCACATTCGTTTCCAGCACAACCAACATATTTTTAAGATATCATATACGCTATCAAAAGCCAACAAAAGTTGCTTTTATTGGCTAATTCGGATAAAAATACACAACTTATGACAACGTGAAACCGGGATTTGACTTCAACTTGAATCCCCGGGAAAAAATAAGCGCGGGTCTTATTTGCAATGGAAGGGCTACTTGGCCAAGGCCATGCTCTTGCCCGTGATTGGGGCGAGATAACGTCCTGCGAAATCGAAAACCGAATTGCCGGCCAAGCCACCCACCCAGGGAAGCCACATGCTCAAGCCCCCGCTTTCACGGAATGCGTAGAACCTACCGGGCCCGCCCGGTTTGATCGAGAACACCTCGGTCGGGGCGCTTTTGAACTTGGCGCCTCCCGGCAAAGCCTTCAATTCGCTCCAGGTATGCGAGCAAATGCCATGGCTGTGGTCATTGTTCCATCCGGAGTGCGAAATAAAAGTGATGTACTTCCGCTTTTCCAAGTCGACTGCGGACAGGCATTGATACGCCACTTCCATGGGCCCGCCCTGTATGAACAATAATGGATCGGTCGGGGAAGACTTGTTCCCTTCCGCCTTTAAATTGGCGACGGTCGCCTGCAAATTCCTGACATCGCAAAATACTTTTTCCGGATTGATTCCGAAATTCTTCGCTCCTCCCAGCGCGCTCGAGTCCATCTGGATTTCGCCTTCGGATGTGCTGACGCCTATATGGTTTGAGTAGTCGAATTGGACCACGGCGCCGGCCCTTCCAAAGGCCTGGAACAAGGCCATCGACCAGGGCGTCGCGTCCCAATCATCATTGTCATGGATATTTCCGTCACAGGTGTAGGCAATCCGTCCTGTCATTCCGATCTGAGCGAAGGCGCTCGTACCCAGGATGATCCCGATCGCAACCATCGGATATAAGAACCTTGCCATGCGTCCCCCCATTTCCCGGACCTTGTGGGGAAGATAAGCCGGAGGGAATTCCGGCCGCTGCCGTATCGTGGATCAAGGGATAAAGCGGTCTCCGTAGAGTCCAGGTTAAGATCAAGCATTGGCTAGGTATAGGAATTGGGGTTGCATGAGGGCGCTTTAGGCGATGGCCCGGATTTGGTCCACGACCCATCGAATTCGCCCCGGGAAAGCGGTTTCTGGAGAGAACGGCCAAGCAGGCGACCATCCGATTGCAGAGCGAACCTGCCTGATCCGGGCTTATATTCCCCACCATGGCGGGAATAGCCGTTCTCTGAATCCGTAGCCAAGAGTAGATTCGAACGATATGAAGTCCGTTTTCGAATACAGCAATTACCGGCAATATCTGCAGGACTACATCGCTTGGCAACGCTCCTTCAATTCGCATTTTTCCTTGCGGTTCCTCGCCCTCAAAGCCGGCTTTCGATCGCATAGTTTCCTGCACAACGTGATTGCCGGAAAAAGAAATCTGACCTTGGACTCCATCGCAAAGGTTTGCAAGGCCATTTCCCTTGGTCGCAAGGAATCGCAGTTCTTTTCGGCATTGGTCATGTTCAACCAATCCGAATCCTACCAGGAGCGCGCCGATGCGCTCAAGGAAATGACCCGGATTCGCATGACCATCGATTTCTACCGGGTGCAAAAGCACCAATACGCCTATTACAGCCAATGGTATCTCCCCATCCTTCGGGAGCTCGCGGTATACTCGGATTGGGGCGGCGACTTCCGGAAGCTAGGCCATTTGGTGCGCCCGGTCCTGACTCCAGAACAAGCGAAACAAGGGATGCAGACTCTCGTGGATATCGGCATGCTGAAACAGGAAAACGGACATCGCTACACGCAAACCGATCAAGTGGTGACTGCGGATGAGGTCCCCGGCTATATTTTCCGCGAAGCCCGGACCCATTATCTATTACGGGCCATAGAGGCGTCCGAGACCATGCCCATGTCCGAAAGGCATATCTCCTATGCAGTGCTGGCGATGAGCAGGAAAACGTTCGTGGAAATAACCCGCTTGATCGATGAGGAAAGGAAGAAGGCTTTGGTCATGGCCGCCGAGGACGAGAATGTGGAAGGAGTGTACGCGATCAATATCCAGGTATTCCCCTTGTCGACGCAACTCAAGCCGCCCAGGAATTGAGAAGACCATGACAGGATTCCGTGGATTTTTATTGGTGGTTCTCTCCCTGCAAATAAGCTCATGCCTGATGGGGGGTGGAAGTGATCAACCGAACCGGGTTGAACCGCGGATATCCGGTCGGATAATCGGCGGGGACGATATCCCGCTCTCCGCGGCCAGGGTCCGGATCTATTCGGGCAGCTATCATTCCGGCTTCGACATCGGCGTCGAACCTTCCGACGCGACACTGGATACGGAAGCGATCACGGATTCCAAAGGGGACTTCCGCTTGCGGGCTTCCCTAGGACGGCATTTCCTGGAAGCGGCGTCATCGGATTCGGCCTGGATCGGGGTTAAGGACTCGCTTCCGGTCGGCGGGGAAAATGCGCCATTGGGCTCCCTCCGCTTGTCCGAAGGAGCCTCGCTGACCGGCATCATCGCCTCAAAGGTTCCCGTCGCCGCCATGATTCTCGCCGGAACCCACTTCAAAGCGATACCGGACAGCTTGCATCATTTTCGTTTTCCGCTATTGCCTCCCGGTCAATTCCGATTGGTTGCATTGCTCGGTTCGGCAGTCTCAGGTCAGCGGATATCCGCGGGGACGGTAACCCTGGAATCCGGTCAGGCACTGCAACTTGATACCATTGCCGTGGAGCCGGGTCTGATATCCATGTTCGATTTCGACGGGGCCGATCCTTTCAGCGGATTGCGCGGGCTAACCTATCCTTACGACCAGCCGGCGGACAGCCGCGTGGGTGCATGGTCGCCTTTGCCGCTCACCCTGGATACCGCAGGGGCATACCGGAAAAAGAGCCTGCATACGACCCTGGCGAAAGGGGCATCGATGGGATTCGCGATGGGAAACGGATACTATGATCTTTCCAAGCTGAGCGCGTTGTCCTTCCGGGCGAAAGGCACCGGAAAAATCCAAATCCGGTTCCATTGCCAATTGATCGATCCTCCCAACTCATCTTTGCGGATGAATTTCACCCTCACCCCAGATTGGAGCGAGATAAGGGCCACCCCCGCGAACATCAAGGTCCCCGTCGGTTCGAATTCCGATTCGCTGGGGTATACGTGGGAAAAGGCGAAATCCGCGATAGCGAAGATCACCTTTTTCGCGCCGGACTCGACGGTGGAGGTTTGGATGGATGAAGTCCGGCTTGAGGGTCTGGACTACAAAGACCTTGGAACCGCCCTGCCGGCGGGAGCGGACGCCTTCCCCTAAATCAGCCCCCCCCTCCCACAGCCGTTCTCTTTGGAAACCGGTGTTATGGCGCCGGCCGATCGTCCGGGAAATATTCCGGAAATCCCGCTTATCTTCAATCCAGGTTTACCAGGTCCACGGGGATTTCCAAAATCCCCGTGAGACCCTTTGGGGGGGTATGTTCGGCGCGCTGCGGGTGTTCTTTGCCGTCATGATTGCAGGGATCAGCTCCGGCTTCCCCTCTGCGGCCGAAACCGTGGGGATATTTTACGACGCCGGATCCGCCCAAGCCGTGTTCGCGGCCAACGAAGTCAGGACCCGCCTCGCAGGGAAGTCTTTCACCATCGAAATGTCCGAGCTTGCCAAGCTCACCTCCGCGTACCCCAACAAAAAGATCATCATCACCCTGGCTGCGAATGCGCCCGTGATCGCGCAGATGGTATCCGAAGGCGGCACTGCCGCAACAAGCTTAGGCGAGCAGGCCTACGCTTTGCGCACCACGGCTTCTCCGCAGAAGTCCTACTGGGCCTTGGGAGGAGACGCGAACGGAGCCATGTATGGAGGGCTCCAGATCGCCGAGAATCTGAAATCCGGTTCTTTCCTGGATTCCTATGCGTCCCAGGAATCGCCTTACATCCTGAGGCGCGGGATCAGGCTCAACCTCCCCATGGACCAACGCAGTCCCACTTATAGCGGCAACAACAATGGGACGTCGCACCAGAATGCCATCCCGAATGTATGGGATCTTACTTTTTGGACCTCCTGGTTCGATGAAATGGCCAAGAACCGATACAACGCGGTCTCCTTGTGGACGGACCATCCTTTCACGGCGATGGTGAAAATGCCCGCCGCCGGAATCCGCTCCCTGGAAAGGAACCGGAACATTTTCAGCCTGCCTGGAAGGCGTTCCTATCGGATCCGGATCTACAACGATTCCGGAAAGAAATTGGCCGAACGGGCGGCATCAGTTCCGCCTCCGGTACCACAAAGGCGCCACTCCAAGCGTCCTTGGCCCCGGGAGTTTATTTCGTAAAACTTATCTCTCATAATTTCGATTTCACAGGAAGATTACTACTGTATTGAGCGGAGGCTCCATGCCACCGGGTTGCACCCGGTCCGAATCGGATGGAATAGCCTATTGCGCAAATCATATCTATCCAAAATAAAACCCGTTTCTTTCGAGGATGCGTTTTTTCCAAATTTGTGAAATCCAAAAAATCCATTTCAATGAATTTATTCGGGGGTATAATTCGTCTTACAAATTCACCTCGATGCGTAACCATGTTGTTTTTTTCCTGACTGATAAATTCAATAATCGATCTACGTGCGGATTTATACATAGTATATGCCGATTTATTGAAAGGTTTTGCGGCAGGTGGGCGCTAAGTTCCAGGAGTACTCGAACAAAGGTTTAAGCATGAAAAATATTTTTTCAGTAGCAGTTTTCTTGATGTTCGTTTCCCAGGCCCAATCCGCCGTGAAAATCCTCAACGTCCGCGGCGGAGCGAATACGGGGGGATTCCTGGAGGGCGGTTCGGATGAGCAACTCTCCTCTTTTCTCGATCACACCACAGCCAATGGGAATCACAGCTGGGGGGAATTCGCCGACCTTCTCAAGGCGAACGGATTCGAAATCACGGAAGTGCGCGAAGGCGCGAACAAGGCCGGCTGCGACGCCTCCAAGGGCCAACCCTGTTCCGATCCGGTCAACTTCGACAGCGTGGGTTTGGCCAAATACGACGTCATCATCTTCGGATCGAACAACTCCCGGTATTCGCCGGGTGCCGTGGGTGCCTTGCTCAAATACGTGGATCAGGGAGGCGGAGCGGTATTCATCAGCGATGGAAACTTCGGCCGTAATTGGGGCGACGCGCCCAACTCCGATCAGGCTTTCCTGGATTCGGTGGGCTGGAACATGAATCAAGACGGGGGCACCTATACCGTATCCAAGGCGGACGGAAAATTCACGGCCCCGGACCACGCGATACTCAAGGGCGTAAATTCGTTCGACGGAGAGGGCGTCAGCCCCATCACCGTGACCAAAGCGAATTTCAACGGTTTCACCTCGACGGTTCTGGCGCTTGCCCAAGGGGATGTGCATCGCAATACCTCCTTTGGCGGCGGGTCCAACACTGCCGCTACGCCACTGGATGCCACCCTATGCGTGGCCACCCGCAACAAGGGCCGCATTGTCGGGCACTACGATCGCAACACGTTCTTCGATGCCAATGGCGCCGGCACCAACCTGGGCCGGTTCGACAACAAAACCCTGGGCCTGAATATCCTGCGCTGGGCGAGCGCGGGGCATTCCGCCGTTTCGGTTTTATCGGCCGGTAGGAATGTCCGCCCCAATTCAGCCGGGGCAAAGGAGAGATCGATCGGGGGCCGCGTCTATTTCTATTCGGACTTCGATGGCATAACCGCCTTCGACGCCACCAAAGGCATCAACGCAACGGCGTCCGATCGCGCATACAATCTATCGGGTCGGGTAGCCGGGGATTCCTTCCAACACAATATTTTCGCTCGATAAAATTCGCGCCCTAGGGGAAATCCAATGCATACCGTTCTGAAAACCGCCGCCGCCGCGGCATGCCTCGCTGCCGCCACCGCTGTCTTTGGCGCCGTCGATTTGGGGACCTACAAGGGTTGTGCCGCGACCGATGCCGATTTCGAGCACTTGGAGATTGTTCCGCAAGGAACCGCCGACGGACCCTTGAAGTTGGCCTTCGACGCCCGCGACAACAATCTCGTGGACGTTTATTTCATCGAAAAGAATTGCAGGCTCAAAAAGTACGATGCGGCCACCAAGACCGTAACCTTGTTGGGGACCCTTCCTTGCGCCACCGGCAGCGAAGACGGCCTGGTCGGTCTCGCCTTGGATCCGAATTTCAAAACCGACAAAACGCTGTTCCTGAACTATTCCTTTTTGAGTTCCGACAAAAGCGAATCCACCTACCGCATTTCACGTTTCAAATTAGGTGGAGACGGCAAATTGGACTTGGCCACGGAAAAAGTCCTGCTCAAGATTCCCAGCAACCGCAACCATCCGCATACGGCGGGCGCCATGATGTTCGACGCCTACGGAGACTTATGGATGGCGATCGGCGATAACGAACAGATCGAAGATGGGCCCGCCAATACCGCGGATCTCCGTGGCGGCATCCTGCGCATCCATCCCGACGAATCGGCCCGGGGGTATGCCATTCCCAAAGGGAATTTCGGGGAGGCCTTGTCGGCGCGTCTCAAGGCCGCGGGCAATGCCGATCTCGCGGCCCAGTATGGAGACACCAATAAGGTCCGTCGCGAGATATACGTCAAAGGCACCCGTAACGCCTACAGCCTCACCGTGGATCCCGTCCGCCGCTGGCTGACCTGGGGCGACGTGGGCCCCGACCAACAGAAAGTCGCCGACGAAAACAACCTGGTCAAGGATCCCTACTATATGGGCTGGCCTTATTTCGCCGGCGAAGAGGACATGGGCGGGATCAGTCCTTATGGGTCTCAGGTGCCCACCGGAAACCAGCGTTCCGGTCCGGTCGTCAAATCCGATATCCAGGGCGTGAAGCAGCTTCCCGCCATCCGGGAGCCCATCTTCAAACGGCAAGAGGGTTGCGCCATGACCGGGCCCATCTTCAGGTATGACGGATCGAATCCTTCTCCCTTCCAATTCCCGCCCCAATTTGATCGCAAATGGATGATCTCGGGTTGCGACAGTTACGGGTTCCATCTCCTGACCCTGGACGCCGCCGGTGAATCCACCACCGGGGATGTGAAGGTCTTCGGGAATATGAGCTCGAATACCCTGGTGGACCTGAAGCAAGGCCCGGACGGCGCCTTATACTACGTGAACTACGGACGCGGCATCGACGAAATCCGTTACAAAGGCGCCTGCAAAGATCCGGGATTGTTGCCTGAAAAGCCTGTGACGACCATGGCGTACCGCCCAATGGATGCGGACTGGGGCTGGCTGGATTCCCGGAGGATTTCCATCACCGTTCCGGGAGCACACGAGGTCCGGATCATGGATATCCGGGGCCGCACCGTTATGGCATTCCGCGGAGAAGGAAAGAAGCAATACGCCTTGACGGGCATCACGGAACCCGGTCTCTACCAAGTGCGCGTGAAAACGGAGCAAGGCGTGGTGACCCGCAAACTACTGCGATGATTCGAGAACGCAAAGGCGCAAGAAAGCCATGGAAATCAACGCAATTCCTATACCTTGCACAGAAAGTTTACACGCTTAATTCATAGGGATGTGCGATTTGAAAATCAAGGAGATGCGCGGTTTGAAAAGTCTATTCCTGTTCCTGGGATTTTTTTTTCCCTTGGTTCTTCAGGCTCAAACAATCCTCTTTGTCAGGGGCGGGGATGGCACCGTCGCATGGATGGAGGGATGGGCAAACGATGAGGTCGCCGATATCAATGATAACAGCACGAACGGCGGGAACCATGGCTGGGGTACGCTTGCCGCCGATCTGCGCAGCATAGGATACAAGACTGAGCAGGTCAAGGAAGGGGATGCGAACCACGCGCAAGGTTCACCTGTGCCGTTCGAAACGATGGATCTCTCCAAGTATGCGTGCATCGTATTCGGTTCCAATAACGCGACCTATGGGACTGCAGCGGTTGATGCCGTCGAGAAATACGTCCGCAACGGAGGCTCGGCGCTTTTCATCAGTGATGCGAATTTCGGAATCAACTGGGCCAGCGCCCCGACATCCGACCAATACTTCCTCAGCCGCTTCGGCTGGACCATGGATCAGGATAACGGGAAGTATTCGGCCCAGCGCAGCGCCGGGGACTTTCTTGCCCCGAACCATCCGATTCTTTCCGGTATAAACGAGTTTGACGGCGAAGGCGTTTCGCCCATCACATTGTCGAATGCTTCGGTTTCCGGCGTCACGTCCACGGTTGTGGCCAGGGCGAATTACACGATTAACCAAAATGACAATAGCTCCGGCGGACAGGGGACATCGCGCCCGCAAACGTCCTCCGATGCCGCGCTGATGGTTGCGACCGTCGGCAAAGGGCGCATTGCGGGGCATTATGATCGCAATACTTTTTTCAATCAGAACGGTGCCGGTACCAGCATCAAGAACAAGGACAATGAAGCCTATGCGCGCAATCTATTCGCCTGGCTCGTTGCAGGGCAAGGACCGGGTCGACAATATACGATTACCGTGAGCGCAGGGGCGAATGGAACGATCAACCCGAGCGGCAGCGTCGCGGTGAACAGCGGTTCCAACCAGAGCTTTACCATCAGCGCCGGGAGCGGCTATACGATAAGCCAGGTAACGGTCGATGGCGCGGACCAGGGCGCACTCTCCTCATACACTTTTACAAATGTCATGGCCGACCATACGCTCTCCGCGACATTCACGAGTGCCGGTAGCGGAGATCCCGACCTCACGAATACTTATAGCGGCACCATTACCGCGCGCGGCGGGAATCCGGGCGGTGGCGAGGGAAAAGAAATGGCGTTCGACAACAACTTTACCTCGACCAAGTGGTTTGATGATGGATCCGCCGCGACGTGGATTCAGTACCAGTTCGATAACGGCATCATGGGAAAGCTCACCTCCTACACCCTGACTTCGGGGAATGACATGCGGACGCGCGACCCGAAGGACTGGACGCTCAAAGCCTCGAACGACGGTACGAACTGGACAACGGTCGATACACGTTCGAACGAAATGTTCGCCAACCGGCTGCAGAAGAATGCCTATAGCGTGAGCATGAGTTCCGGATATAACATCTACCGGCTGGACATCACCGCGAATAACGGCGAAACTTCGACACAACTCGAAGAGATCGAGTTGTGCGGCACGAGCGAATCAGTCACCGGGCTTATTGGAGGTCCGGAACTCAGGCAAAGATCGAATGCTCCGGAATCAGGAATCAAAATTTATTCGCTTACCGGGAAACGCGTCCCCAATTCCAAAACTAAAACATCCCCTACAAATAACGGCAAGCCCGTGTATAACAACACGGTAAGGCGCGAAAATTGAGCGAAGCCCGACGGTGGTAACCGGCGGACTAAGTCGGTTCCGGCGCGACAATTGCCTAAGCAATCGGCGCGAGGGACGATTTTTAAACTGCATCAACCGCGATGTGGAACATGAATGTAGGAGCCATTGCAGACAATCAGTATTGATGAAAATGGCGATCTGGTTTGCGATCTTTCCCCCGGTTTTCGGGAGCCCGGAAAGGACTGGAGGGAAGAGCAAGCGATTCCCGTAGCATTCTTCATCCCAAAAACGATCATCCGCTCATCGCGTGGTTGGCGGCCTGGAAATCCGCGAAACGTACTCAAGGGCGTCATATGAATCAACGACGCTCTCTTTTCATAGTGGTTTTGGCGTTTGGGTTGGCACGCTCCCAAACTTTTCCCGATCTCTCCGGGAAGGTTGGGTTCGGTTATCAAGGATGGTTTTCCTGCTCCGGCGGCCCCGGATTCGGGGACAATTGGAACCATTGGGGGAACCCAGACGGCAATAACATGAACGTCGACTTCTATCCCGACGTCAACGAATTCCCCGTCGGCAAACTTTGCAAAACCCAGATGACCATCCAGGGGAAGCCCGCCTATCTGTATTCCCCGCAAACACCCGAGATTATCGACGGTCATTTCCAATGGATGCAGCGATATGGGCTCGATGGCGTGCTGTTGCAGCGCTTCCTGGGCGATATTTCCGGAAAGCGGGCCAATCGCGATACGGTGCTCCAAAACGTGATGCATGCCGCGAACAGCCACGGCCGTGGTTTCGCCATCGAATGGCCGAGGCCGACAACCGGCTGGCCGGCAACCTGATACCCGCGACGGAGCGTACCAGGTCATTAGGTCATGCCTATCAGCCAGTTATCTTCCCTGGGTTCTCGTGGCATAATCTCACCGGCGGCCCGCTCAACCAGATTCCCCGGCAGAGCGGCAGGTTCATTTGGGAGCAGGCCGTCAATGTCAAAAAATCGGGCGCTCCCATGATGAAAATCGCCATGTTCGATGAGGTGAACGAAGGTACGGCCATGTTCAAGGTCGCGCCGCGGCGCAAGAATGCTCCGGATCAGGGCACTTGGGTAACCTTGGAAGCTGATGGCGATACCACTCTTCCATCCGACTGGTATTTACGGATGGGGGGTGTCATTACCCAGATGTTCCATGGGACCATCCCGGTAACCGCGGCCATTCCCATCAGGCCGACGGAGCGTTGGAGTTCCGGAATCCGGCGTGCTGAAGCACAGGATAAATGGGCTCCGGATTTGCATATGACGAGGACCTCAAGTGGGATCCTGTTCATTGGAACGGATTTGAACGCGGTTGTCGTGATTGTTGATGACCAAGCCCGTATGGTCAGAACGCTGCGCTCAGGAGTCGAGGGCGCGCGCTGGGATGGCGTGGATGCAAGCGGCAATCCTCTGCCCAAAGGCATTTACTATGCGCAGCAAGTGAAGGAAAATCCATCCGCAAGGCATCTCGCATCATCCGCTTTGCCATTCGTTTGGATGGGACAATAATCGATGACGGCTTTGCCTTACCTGCCATAGAGAGGCGACGCGGCGGGGCGCCAGCCCCTGCCCGTATGGAACGGGAACAGTCGCCCGTCCGGCAACCAGGCCGGAAGATCCAAGGCGTTCCCATCCTTCGGCCTGGCCCCCGCAAACGGCTGTCGCAGGGATGCCGGCAAGGTCCCGGTGGTCTTGATGATGAAGTGGTTGGCGGACATGGGCGGCAGGACGTAGGTGAAGGCGTTGGCGGTGATAGAGGCCACGGCGGCCTTTTCCATGATGGCCGCGCCGGTCCCGTCGAACCCGAAGACCTTGCCCTGGGCCAGGGGTACCGGAGAGGTTACGTTGAACGTCCCTTTTACGGTCTCGGTGAGGTTCTTGTTGATGGCGATAATGTGGACTTCGTCGCCCAGGGGATTCCAGGAGGCGAAAACGGATGCGTTTGCCTTGTCCGACGCGGTCGCGGCGGCGGATTCGGCGCCATAGCCTCCCTGCTTGCCGTCATAGTTGCGGTAGAGCCGGAATCCCGCGGACACATACACGGGCTTTTCGTCCAATTGCCAAAAGGCCGCCGCATAGACCCCGCTCTTGGCCATCACCCCCAGGAAATCCGCCTCGGCCAGGCCGCCGCTGATCTGATCGGCCAGGCCGTAGTTGTACTCCGTGATCGCCAGGCGCGTGCCCGGATAGTATTTCCGGATCGACTCCATCACGCGGGGAATGAGGTTGATGGGGCCGGGAGTGGGATCGCCGGGATTGGTCACGGGCTGCTTGGGCGTGGCCCATTTGCTGATCCAGCTGTTCTCGGCATAGGACGAATCCCAAAGGGAACGGGGCGCCTGCAGGCGCTCGACGCGATCCTTTTCCGTGGTGGCCTTCACGGCGTTGATGCGATTATCGCCCGCCGCTTCGGAATACCAGTGGAGATCCAGCACGTCCACCAGGCGCTTACCGGCCTTGTCCGACGCCAGCTTCATCTGATCCAGGTAATAGTCGATGAACCAGGCGTATTTGCCGTTGGGGTTCACGGTTTTCCAATCCACCGCGCCCTGGAAATCCTGGTACTCGCCGTATCCATAGAAGACGCCGCCGAAGATTTGCGCCTGGGGATCGACCTTCTTGACCGCGATGGACAGGGCCGCGGTCTTGTCGACCAATTCCTGGCAGGTGGGTTTGACGGGATGGATGCGGGGATGGGTGGTGGGCCACAGGGCGGGCTCATTGTCCACTTCGTAATGCCTGACGCCCCCGGCCGCCGAAGCCCCGCCGTATTTCTTGACCAGGAAGTCCACGAACTCGTCCGTATAGACTTCGCCGTCGTTCACGTCCGGCGTGGCCGTGAAGGGTTTGCCTTTTTCGAACACCACCTTGGCCCAGCGCGCGGAAGGCGCGACCTCGGCCTCGGAGACGGTCCCCTGCTTGTCCTTGGACACGTAGCCCGCGGCGGGAAGGGTGATGACCGTGCTCGCGCCTTCGGCCACGGCTTTCTCGTGGAAATCCGTCATGGCCTTGCCCGGCACTTCGCCCCCGCCCAGATAGGAATCGCTGGAGTTAAGGTAGTCCGTACCCGCGTGGGAGGCGTTGTTCTCCCAATTGTAGCCGGTGAGCCGGTTGCCGCCCATGCGGCGGAAGGTCACGCCATCCGCGGCTTTCACGTCCTCGGAATTCGATCCGTAGATGAGAGGGCTGATGTCCCGGTTCTCCTTGCCCAGATCGATCTGGAAGGTGACGGCGACCTCGGCGCGCGCGCCGATGCAGGACGCGAGCACGGCGACCGCCGAAAGAACCGAATGACCCAAGTTGCGCGAATTGAACCCGACCGATCGCCGACCCATTGTGGTCTCCCCGGAAAATGCCCTGTCCGATTCCATCTGCCCCGTCCGTTTCCGGACGCCTGAGGGCAACCCGTTTATTGTAACCGGAAAAGGAACCGGATGCTTATGGTTTCGTTTTTTGGGGATCGCGATTCCGGAACGAATCGGCATCAGGGAAGAAGTGCGCTTGCTTCGTGTCGCGAAGCAGCAGCCACGCCTGACACCGCGCCGGGGCCGCGGGTGGAGACATGGCTATTGTCTGCGCAGGATGCCCCAGATTTGATCGAGGCCGCCGCTTTCCACCTGCTTGCCGGCCACCTTCACCTGGTAGTGGAGACGGGCCACGTAGGCGCCGGTCGCGACCTTGTCCCCGTTCCTGGCGGTGTAGTTCCATCCCACGAAAATGAAACCGCGGTTGGCCAGGCAATCGTTGTGGAACAATTCGTCCGTGCAGGCGATGGTGCGTTTGTCCGAAGCCACGGGCACGCCGAAGTTGGTGAAATAGGCAGCCTGGTATTCCAGCACCACGTCCGACGGTTCCACCTTGGTGAAGTCATCCTTCACGGCGTAGCCCCCCAGATCGGTCTTGATGAGATGGCCCATGCGGCCGGTGCGTTCCACCACTTCCGCCACCAGGGCGTTGGTCGGTTCCAGCATGGGTATCACGCGGGTTTCCCCCGCCGGAATCCCTCCCAGGGCGATTTCCTTATAGGTTACGGCCTGGATTTCCGAGCGCTTGCCTCCGGTGATGACGCGGAAGCGCGAGGCGGGACCCGCGCGGTTGCCGTGCTCGTCGGTGATGTGGCCGGGACCATCCTCGATGCGGACCAGGTTGCCGGACCGGGGGGCATCCGCGGAAACGCTGGAGAAGAACAAGGACACCTCTCCGTTACCCGGGCTCCAGACCACGGCGATGGGTTCGACGTGCTCGGCGGTCCCATCCTGCATGCGTTTGTAGGCGAAAAGGTCCCCAGGCGCGCTGGTGATGGCGCCCACGGCGATGGGCTCGCTGAATCGGATGCGCAGGGTGTCCTGGGTCTTGCCCAGGAAGATTTCCGCCGTCTTGATGATGGGGCCGATGCGATCGAATAGGGAAATGCTCCGGGTGGAATCCTTCCCCCGGGCCGGATAGGTGGTAGTGAAAACGCCTTCGCCCTCGGTGAGCGCCGCGACCGAGAACAGGCCTTTCCAGACCAGGTCCTTGCCCGTGATGAGTTTCGCGAGATCGGCCGGGGTTGGAATCGATGTGCCGGGCGCAGGCGCGGCCACGGAGGCGGATGCGGCGGGCCAGCGATAGGCGATCTGTTTGGGAACGCCGGCGGAGATGTCCCGATCATAGGCCACGGCGATGCGATCCCCGATGCCGTCCCCGTCGTCATCGTAAATGCCGGCGGACAGGGCCTTGGGCAGATCCAGGGGCGGCATGCGGAAAGTCAAAGTCATCTTCTTGGCGGAGCCGGCGATTTCCAGGATATAGGTCTTGTCCACGGGATCGGTCGAATCGGCCGTGGCGTAGAGGACGGCCAGGCCGGTCGCATCGGTGCTAAGAGGCGCACCGCCCGCTATGGGCAGGGTCTTGGCCGCATCCGCATAGACCTTTAAGCCCGGGGGGATGATCAGGGAATAGGTCCCGGCTTTGGGTACGATGGCACCTGCCTCGCGGTTCGCCGCGTTCAGCGTCACCACGCTGCCGACCAAGGTGTCCCGCGTATACGGCGGTTCGAACTCCACGCGATTCTTGGGCACGGTGAAGGTGAGGGAAACCGTTTTGGAGGACAGGGGGATGGACATGGCATAGATCTGATCCGCGGTAGCGGAGGAGGTACCGGTAACCCACAAGGTATCCAGACCGTCGGCGCCGGTGGACAGGAGGGATCCGGAGGCGATCTTCACGGTCCGGGCCGGGTCCCCGTAGACTTCCAGGCCGGCGGGAAAGGCCGGCGCATAGGTTCCGATCGCCGCGACCAGGCTTCCCTTCTCCCGGTTGGCCGCGACCACGGGAACCAAGGTCCCCACCGGCGCCGTCACCGCATAGGGCGCTTCGAACTCCACCAGGTTGCGCGCGGGCACCAGGAACGGGATTTCCACGCGCACCTTTTCATTGGCCGGTTCGAACGCGACGATGCGGTAGGGGCCCGGCGCCAGGCCCGTGACCTTGGACGTATCCACGCGCACGTCCGGAGTCGCGATGACGATGCCCGTATGGAAGGTGCCGTCCTTCAGGGTCTCCAGGAGTTTGCCCGTCGCGTCGAGCAATTGGTAGGTGAGATTGGTTGCGTCGACCACCTGGGTGGCCGTATCCAGGGAGGAGCAGGATCCTTTGCCGCCCTCGCGTTTGCGGATCTTGAATCCCACCTGTCCGGTAGCGCCCGGGATCTCCTCTTTGAACAGGGAGCGCTGCTGCCGGAAGAAGATCGAGGTCTTGACGCGCAAGGAAGATCCGCACGGCTGCCGATCGCAATAGAAGAAATCCCACTTGTACTCCTTGCCCGGAGTCAGACTCAGCTTGTCCAGGTCCACGGAGTCGGACTTGGGCGTATGCACGCCGCCCAGATCCACCGCCAGCTTATCGTCGATGAACACCCAGACGTCGTCGTCCCCGCGGAAGGCGAAGCGCTGGCCTTTCTGGTAGATGAAGGTGGCATGGGATTCCATGCAGAAGTTGCCGTTGCGCAACGGACCGTTGGTGACCCAACTGGTCGTGTCCGGCGGCGGCTTCACGTAGCAGGAGGCCATGGTCTCGGCGAAGCGGTTGGCGGTTCCTTCCACCGGGAAGAAGCTGTGATCGGTGGGGCTGTCTCGATAGCTGTCGTATTCCCATAGGCCGTCGCTGCTTTTGCTCATGGGGATGTCCACGCAGCTTTCATAACTGCGCAACTTGGGGTTGGCATTGACGGTATCGGTCTGCCACCAGGTGTCGAAAGTGTCGAAGGTGACGGGCGGCGTGGTGGCCTTGGCGGAACGCACGGGCTTGCGGCCGGGCCCGATGGCGGGCTGCACCATGCCCTTGAGCAGGAAGTCTCCGGTCAGTCCCGGGAATTCGAAATCGGGATGATCCTTGCTGAAATCCCGCACCGTGGCCGCCATCATGTATTGGCATTCGCCGTCCAGGTTGGGCCAGGCCGGGGTCCAGGTATTGGACTCGGTGTTGAGCCACAGGTTGGGACCTTTGGCGGCGAACTCCGGCGCCAGATCATAATCGCCCGTGCTCCCGAAACCGCCCTTACCGTAATTGTCCGCGTCATTGACCTCGGCGAAATGGATCCGGGTCATGGCGGTATCGAGAATCAAGGAAGTGAACCATCCGCAGCGGCCCGGCGTAGTGGTCATGGCGCGCGTCTTGGTCCCGGCGAGAATCTTGGGAGCCGTGGTAGGCCACGGGTTCAGGATGTTCACGGTCTTGGGCGCTTCGAACATCAGGATGGGCGGCGCCGTAACGGGTCCGGACGGATCGACGACGATCCAGATTTCCTTCTTCCCGGCGAAATCGGAAACCTTATAGCGCCCCTCGTCCGACGCGTTCAGCCCGTTCTTCCCGAACTTCCATTTGAAATGTTCGGCGTCCGGCGCGGTGCCGTTGCTGGTGAAGAAGAAATCCTGGATATACAGGCCGATGCCGCTCAGGGTAATGCTGTAATTGTATTTGGAATCCTGCTTGAAAGGGAGCTCGCCGTTCTGGAAATAGAAGGCGTTGAAATTGTCCGACTCCACGTAGAGATGGATGGTCTTGCCGTTGAGGCTGTCCGTGGGCGGCTGCGCATGCGCGGGCAACGCCAGCAAAACCAGGCAAAGGACGGACAGATGAAGGCAAGCCGACAGGAACGGGATGTTTTTACGCATGGTCCGTTCTTAGTGGTAAAAAGGAAGCAAGGAGGTTTAGGGAAAGTTCGTTCCGGATGGGAGGGCGAAATCAGGATGGATTCGCATGATTGACAGGGACATGGATTCTGGAAGTCCGCGGCGGGACCCGGCAGGTCCCGGATTAGGATTTTGAGTTCGTGTGTAAGGCGCAGCGGCGGATTTGGGCATCCGGAAGGAGTCTAGTTACCTTTGAATCCGCGAATCAAACCCGTACCGACGAATCGAAACAGAACCAAAGCCCGCCTTTGTCCGGGCAACAGGAATACCATCATGCCGAAAATTCTCGCCGCATCTGTCCTCATCGCCTCCATGCTCTGCTGCAGTTGCGCCGTTTCCTATCATCCCATTTCAGCGGAGCGGACGTCCTCGATCCAAAGCGCCCAAGCGGGGGAAGTCGCATTCTCGGCGGGACCGAAAAGCCTAGAGTCCAATCCGCGGATCGCGTCCAAAGCGGAAATGAGCAAAATCAAATTCATAGGAATCGATGTCGAGAATAACTCCCGGGACACCATCAGAATCAGCCGCACCGGCGTAAGCTTGGAAGGGGGAAACGAATCATATCAGGGAATCGCACCCGAATCCGCCTTTGACCCCTTGCGTTTCTGGGTTTACGGCTATTGGCTTTACAGTCTGATTTGGTTCGGCTCAACCAGTTGCAGTTCCGAATCGGGATGCTCGTCTTTCTGGCTTCCCGTCGGCCTTCCGATCTCAATCATCAATGTCGTTACCGCGAGCAACAGCAATACGGAATTCCTGAGGGACATCAAAAGCAATCAGATATACGACATGGTCATCGGTCCAGGGCAGACGAAGAGCGGCATGGCCTATTTCCAGAGGACCGGAAACGCGAGATATGACGTGCGTATCGTCTATCTCCGGAACCAGGTCCAGGAAACGGTGACCATCAAATCGGGGCTGTGACCCGGGCACCCGCCTTTACTGGATCACCACGGTATCCCGCCCCGACTTCACCTCGAAATGGCATCGGCATTTTTGGGAGGCGACCACGAAGATCTGCTCGCCGCTCTTACCACCCTTGGATGCCGTCACGCGGATCGCCACCTCCAACTTGCCCGAAGGGATTTCGTTCAGGATGCCGTCGTCGAAGGCCATGGCGTGTCCCGGCTTTTTATCGATGAAACCGTTATCCGGGACCTTGTAGGGATTTCCATCGGAAGCCCGCACCACGGTGATGACGGCCGAATCCACGGGAACCCCGTTCCCATCGACGACGACGACTTCCTTCCACACGTACATCGCATCGCAAGCGCATCGTTCATCGCTCAGCAAGGTGCACCCCCCGAACCAGGCCGCGCCCAGCGTAAGTATTCCCATCCCCAAAACCGCCCCCAGCCATTTTTTCATCCCATTCTTGCCGCGCATGAACGCCTTTCTTCGGAGCCACCGGCCCGTCCTTCCAGCCAGACGAATGGTCGGACCCGAATTGCTACACTTGGGAAACCGGGAATCCTCCGGCGCATGAATCAGGGAAAGCCAAGGAAACCGATGAGCCAATTCGATCCCAAACAACGGAAGCTGCTCGAATTGATGTGGAAGGTTGCCGAAGAAGGCTGGTCCACGGGATGGATGCAGGACCTGGAATTCCATCTGTGGCGCATCATGCAAACCGGGCCGGAAAAATACGGGGCCCTGTTCATCGACAACGGACTGATCCGGGAGCTCCGCGACCTTTCGGAAGAAACCCAGGGCTGGATTCTTTACGACCGCGTGGAGCAGGAAGTCGCGATCGGAAAATCAGCGTGGCTGGAAGCTTACGGGAAATGGGCTGCGTCGCGGGCGACCGCCCCCATCTCCCCTACGCCCCCTAGCGCCCTCTGAGTACACCCCAGATCTGATCCAGATGGCCCGAGGCCGCCGACTTCCCGGCCACGTGGATGCGGTACCACAGCCGCGCCACGTACGCACCCGTCGCCACCTTCTGTCCGCTGTCCGAAGTCTGATTCCAGCCGATGAAGATATAGCCGCGCGCTTCCCGGCAGTCACCGTTGAAGATGCGGTCGTCGCAGCGGATGGTCCCATGGGCCGAGGCCACCGGCACCGCGTGGTTGGTGAAATAGTTGACCTGGTAGTCCAGGGACACCTGGGACGGATCCACCTTGTGGAAGTCGTCGCCCAGAGCGAAGTCGCCGAGGTCGGATTTTATGAGATGGCCCATGATGCCCAGATCCGTCGTGACCGTTTTCGCGTCCTTGTAGACTGATTGCAGGCTGATCTGGATCGCGGGAGAACCCGGCCCCTGACGCTCCGGATCCGTCTTGGCGAAGGTGACGGTCCCTATGTCCCCGCGCTTGAGGCCCGTGATTAGGCGGAAGCGGGAGTTGCCGCTAACGGCGTTACCCTCTCTGTCGGCGATCCGGCCCGGCCCTTCCATGATGCGGATGAGGTTGCCCGAGCGCGGCGCGCCCGCGGGGGGAAACGCCAAGGATACCCCGTCGCCCGCCGCGTTCCAGACCAGGGCCGAAGGGGCGATACGGACGTCAGGTCCCGCGGGCGACAAGCGGTAGAGGAAAAGGTCGATGGCAGGGGCCGTGGCCTTGGAGACTTCCACGGGTTCGCTGAAGCGCAGGCGCAAGGTGTCTTCCACGCCGCCCAGGACCATTTCCGCCGTGATCAGCACGGGCGCGATGCGGTCGTTGATGGGGATGTTCTGCGTGGAGTCCTTGGCGCCGTCCGCGTAGAGGGAGGAAAAGCTTCCGGTCCCCGAGGTGAGCGCTTGCGCGGACAAAGGCGCGCCCTGGAACACCAGGGTCTTTCCCGCCTGGATTTTCGCGGGCAGATCCGCTCCGGGAACCGTCACCGGGGCGGCGGAGGCCGGCCAGCGGTAGGCGATCTGCTTGGGAAGGGCGGCGCTTACGTCGCGATCGTATTCCGCCGTGATCCGATCGGCGATGCCGTCCGCGTCATCGTCATAGGCCGCGGCGGAAACCGCCAAGGGAAGCACAAGGGGTGGAATGGGCGGGATGACCGGTACCTTGCCCGCTACGGTGAAGCCCACTTCGTCCTGGATCTTGGCGTTGGCCGGTTCGTAGAAGACCACGCGGTAGGCTCCGGGGGGCAAGCCCGTGATCTTAGAGGTATCCACGGTGATACGGGGGGTCTTGATGGTGATTCCGCCCAGGGAAACGCCTTCGGGCAGATCCTGCACTTTGTTCCCCGCGGCGTTGAACAGGCCGTACACCAGGGCCGCCGGGTCCATCTCCTTTACCGAATCCAGGGCGCTGCCGCAGGATCCCGTGCCGCCCACCCGCTTGATCACGCGATAACGCACCCCGCCTTCCGCCGCGGACTCCTCCGTATGATCCAGGGCCCGCTGCTGCTTGAAGAAGATGGTGGTCTTGATGCGCATGGAAGAGGAGCATTCCTTGCGTTCGCAGAAAAAGAAATCCCAATTGTATTGCTTGCCTTCCGTAAGCCCTTGGCCCGCCAAATCCACCGCGCCCGCCGTGGCCTGATGCACGCCGCCCAGATCCAACGCCAGCTTGCCGTCGATGAACACCCACACGTCGTCGTCCCCGCGGAACTCGAAGATCTGACCCTTGCGGTAGACGAAGGAGGCGTGGGTCTCCATGCAGAACCCGAAGTTGTGGAAATCCTTGCTGCTCACGTATTTATCGGTTGCGGGATTCTTGTAGCAGGTGTTGTTCGTGTTCACGTCCAGGCGGTTGGCCTTGTCGATGGGGAAATACCCGTGGTCCGGGGTGTGGAAGGAATCGAATTCCCACTGCCCATCATCGCTCTTGCCCATCTCCAGATCCACGCAGGACTCGTAGCCCTTCAACGGCATGGCCTTGGTGCTGTCCGAATGGAACCAGGTATCAAAATGGGCGGGCGCAACGGAAGTCGGCAGCGGCTTGCGGCCCGGTCCCAGCACGGGCTGGACCATGCCCTTGACCACCCCGTCCCCGTCCGGACCGTAGTCGGGATGGGATTTGGCCATGTCGTGCACCAAAGTCGCCATCAGGTAGGTGCAGTCCCCGTCATGGGCGGCGGAGCTTGCGGGAAACTTGCCGGTTACGGTCCCCGCGTCGGACAGCCACAGCTCCGGGCCTTTGGACGCGAACTCGGCGGTGAGGTCGAAATCGCCCGCATCCCCCAAGCCGCCTTTGCCCCAAGCTTCTCCGTCCGCGATATTGGCGAAGTGGACCTGGATGGGGCCGGGCCGCAGGATCCATTCCGTGTACCAGCTGCAATGATCCCTATCGACCAGCATTCCCTGCTTGGAACCGTCCAGCACGATGAGGGGTCCGCTCAGGGGCCAGGGGTTGAAGACATGCACCACCCGCGGCGGAGCCGTCAGGACCAAAGGCGGCGCCTTCTGATCGCCATGCGGATCGAGGATGATCCACACTTCGTTCACGCCCGCCGGGTAGATATCCGGTCGGAACTCGGTGGCGTTCCCCAGCCCCACGCGGCCGAACTGCTGCTGGAAATCCTTGGTGCGGAAATGGAAGTCCTGCATGAACGGCTGCAAAGCGGTTCCCAGCGAGGAGAATTCGAAGTGCAGCCAATTGCCGGAATCGACCAGCACGGGAAAGTCCGTGCCCGTGATATTGATTACGGGGATGACGCCGTCGAAGGGATTGTAGACGTGCACGATCTTGCCGGTGAGGCCGCTCGGCGGCTGCTGTGCGCCAACCCTGGTTGGGAGGGCTACGGATAAGCAGAGAAAAGGAGCAAATATGGCAAAAAAGGCGGATGTCTTTGTGCGTTTCGTCATGGCAACGAAACTAGGTCATTGTTCGCGCAGGATATGAAAAAGAAGCGTTGGCGGCGGGGTCCTATTGACCCCAATCCGGTCCTTCAGCCGGATTTTAGGGAATTTTTCCGCTCTGGTGGAACAGGACCTTTCCCGGCGCGTTCTCGGAGCGGACCGTGATCCGGTAGAAGCATGGTCGGAAACCGGGAGCCCCATCCCATGAATAACGGTGCGAGCCTTTTGCCATTGGAATATCACGCCGGTTTCCGACCGCCCGTCCGCGAGCATCGGTCATCGAGAGCGTGAGCAGGGCGTTTTCACCCACCTGGATCCTGAACCCGGCGGAAGATCCGGAACCGGTCAAGGCGAATGCATTTACGGACACGGATCCGGATTCGGCGGGTGTAATGACCGTGGGAAAATCCGGGTTGCTGCCTACCCATACGTTGCCGCCCGCTTCGGCCACCCAGAGCTTTTGCCCGAAGGCTCCCACCACGATGGGTTTTGCCGGAGCCAAGGAAAGCATCGTCCAGCTCTTCCCCGTATCGCTTGAGACCGATAGTCCCGTATGCCCGGCTCCATAGAGCACAGGTCCAATGCAGGTTATGGAGGTGAATCCAAACGTGTCCGTCCCGTTCAGAAAAGCCCAATGCAGCCCATCATCCGGCGAAGTCCAGATGCCCATCGGATTGACGGCCAACAGTTGTCGGCCGATTTGCGCCAATCCTCTGACGCCGGGAGGAGCGCCCACGGCTTTGGTCGTATCCCAATCCGCGCCTTGATCTTTGCTGTGGAAATAAAGGTCGCCTTTGGTTACGGTCAATCGCCCGCCCGCCGAGGTGATGGCCCTGGCGAACGGCATCGGATTCCTTCCGCTGGCATGCTTCCAAGTCGAACCGCTGTCATAGGAAGCCAGCACGCCCCAATCCGCTGGCCCCGTCACCCCGAAGAGGACCGAGTCCTGCGCCGCGAACCCCAGGAAATTCGGCGACCAGGCCGCGGCCTTCCAGCCGCTCACGGCAGGCGATTTCTCCGCGCCCACCTCCCCGCGGAAAGCGCCTGATGCGGTCTGCACCAGGACATGCCCGCCCATGGCTGCCAACCCCGTCACTTCGGCGGACGGAAGACCCGTGGCGATGGTAGTCCACGTCGCGCCCTTATCCTCCGATTGGAATAGGCCTTTCGGAGTCGCGGCGAAAAGGGATTTCCCAAGGACGGTGAATGTCGAGGTACCCGTGGTCTGCATCCTCGGCAACCCGTTCCCAAGGCTTCGCCAGGTGATTCCGCCGTCCTCCGAGGCCGACAAGGAGCCGAAATCGTTCACGAACAGCGTCGATCCGATCGACATGCGGAGCGAGATGCGGTTGTCCCATGTCACGCCTTTGTCCGGGGAATGGGAAACCGTTGCACCCAACATGACGAAAAGATCATTTCCCTGCGCCGACATTCCGGACACCTCGGGCATGTCGCGTAGGCTCCAGTGCCCCCCAAAATCCGGCGAGTAATAGAATCCGGTAAAGTACCGGGCATAGACGTCGTTTCCCTGGACGAATAGGCCCGCGGTCCCGCCGTGGATGAATACGGGGGAGCATTTCCAAACCGTTCCGTAATCCACCGAGAGGCAGGATTGGGGGGTCTGGCTGTTTCCGAAATCGTCCAGCAGCATGATCCCCTTGTAGATATCCAGGTAAGGCGCTGGAGAAGCGTTCAATTCCGCCGGCATGTTGATGGAAACGGGAGTCCAATGACTGCCGAAATCCAGGGACTGGTACATCCCGAGCCGATAAGGCAAGGGGCCGCCGGAGTTGCCGCCCGCGATATCGACGATCAGTCGGGTGCCCAGCATGGTCAGTGAGTTCACGGTATTCAAGGTCACGTCCGCGCTGTCATGCATAAGCGGCAGTCCGTTCCTGAGCGGTTGCCACGTTTTGCCCGCATCGAAGGACCCGAAGACGCCGCCGAAACCGGTGCCGGATATTATGTTGACGAACAGCATCTCCGCTTGCGCCACCACTTCCACCACCTCCGGGATCACCCCCTTGGGAGGGTTGAGGGCAAGCTTTACGGCCTTCCAGGAGTTTCCCCCGTCGGCGGACACGAACAACCCGTTCCCCTCCGCCACGTCATACAACTTGCCGTCCCTAATCCGGAAAAGGAAGCTTTCGCCAGGGGGAAGGCCACCGCCCCTCAGTAACTCCCAGGTTAACCCACGATCACGCGAACGGAACACTCCGGAATCCGATTCCCCGATGAACAGCGTAGTGTCCAGGGCCACCACGCCGCGCGCGCCCGTGGCGCTTATCCGGTAGGCCGGCGTCCAGGTCAGGCCTTTGTCCGCGGAAAACCAGGATTGGAGCATCATATCGGTCGGGCCGCCGGCCAGGGCCAGCCAAACCTTTGCCAGCACCTTGATCTGCCGGACATGCTTGGTACCGAAAGCCGCGCCCACCTGGGCAAACGTCTTGCCCCTGTCCACCGAACGCAATAAACCGGATTCCGGGAAGATGAACAAGGTCGAATCCGCCACCCCCAGATCCGGAGCCGAAACCTCGGACTGCTTGATCCAGGTCTTTCCACTGTCGAGGGAGCGCATGATCCCGTTCCCCCAACCCACGTACAATTCGTTTCCCATGCGCACCGTGGAGGACATGGCCGCGGGCTGTGGAGTCGGAACCGGTTTCCAGGACCAAGGCGCGGCGCCGGCCATGGTGGCCCAGGCAAGGGGCAAGACCCGAATCACCGTGGTGCAGGTTTTGGCGAATCCAATCCGGAATCGGTGCATAAGTTTCCCCTATCAGAATCGTGTCGGTCCAGGCGCGAGCCTGATCCATAAGTTGCACGAATTCCGGCGGCCAGGAAAGCGGTGGAGGCGGAATACAGGGGCGGATTTGGCCTCAGGACCGGGCCGGAGTCACGCGGGCGGAAACGGAACGGACGCGGCGGCGTCCCGCATGGGGCTACTTGGGCGTGATCTTGATGGACGCGCGGATGGATACGAGATCGGTGTTGGTCGGGTAATCGTCCGCCCGGTCCGTAATCGTCGCCACCACGTCCTTGGCGCCGATCATGTCGACCTTGGCCTGGAATCTCCCCGGCCTTCCGTGGTTCCCTTATTTATTGAACAGGCTCGTCTGACGCGCATCCTGGGTCACGGTGAAGAAATCGGTCCCGTAAAACCGCAGGACCATGTCCGCGATGGGAGCCAATTGCTTCTCCGCGTAATGCTTGTAATCGGGTTTGGCCCCGGAAAGTTTCTGCACGGGCTCGGGCCCCTCCGTGGTCATCAGATAGCGGATCATCCGGTCGCTTCGACCGCCCTGGCTTTCGCGGCGATCGAGCATGCGGGCCGCGCGCACGTGGGGCGGAGGATTGCCGGCGTACTCTTCCGGATCCTTGCTCAGGCCCTTGCTGTAGACCAGGCGATCATCGAACCCGCCCATCAGCAAGCGCCGGTTCCAATCGCGCACCAGCGCTTCCAATGGCCCGCGCTCCTCCACCTTCTCCTGTCTGAACACCAAGCCGAGGATCTCGCCCTGGAAATCCTTGGCCAACCTCGTCCAATCGCTGCGCGCCGATTCCAGTCCGGTGAAATGCAACGCGCCCGAAGCCAGCAGGCCCGCATAGCGCTTCTTGGATCCGCGATCCTCCTTGCGCAGGGACGGCATGAAAAAGCGCAGGAAGATCTTTTCGAACTGGATGGTCATCCGGCTCGCCGTCGCGAACTTCTCCCGCAACAGGATTTCCATATGCGCGTTCAATGCGGACGCCAATCCCGCGCCCACGGCGTGCAGCGCCTCCACGCCCTCCGCCGCCGGCGCATGCACGAACAGGCTGTCGGTGTCGCCGTAGATCACGCGGTAGCCCTGCTCCTCCAGGAAACGTTTCGATTCCAGCAGGATCCATTGGCCCGTGCGCGTGATGGTGCCCGCCAGATCGGGATGGAAAAAACGGCAGCCGGGATTTCCCAGCACGCCGTAAAAGGAATTCATGATGATCTTGACCGCCTGGGACAGGGCCTTGTCCCCCGTGAGCTTTGCCGTCTCGCGCGCCTCCATCAAGGTCTCCACGATGCCGGGCAGGATGGCCAGCTCCCGCGCGAACGCCGGTCCCGAAGGCCCCTTCACCCAGGTCAACGGCCGCGGCGCCCCATCCGCGCCGGGAGGTCCCGGCAGATGGTATTGCCCCGCCGCCACCGCCAGCGGATCCACCAGAAAGGTGCGGATGATGCTCGGATACAGGCTCTTGAAATCCAGCACCAGCACGTTGCGGTGGATGCCCGGATCCCCTTCCAGCACCAGCCCGCCCGGCACGCCTTCTTCCGCGTTGTCGCGATTGCCGGAATCCGCCACGTAACCCGCGCGATGCAGCTTGGGCAGATAGAGGAAGTCCAGGGCCGCCACGCTGCCGCCCATGCGATCCAGGGCCAGACCCGTCAATTGCGTCTTGCGCACGGCAAGCTGCGATAGCGATAGCTTGGCGAAGATGTCATGCACCAGCACCGAGTCTTGCAGGTTGTAACGCGCCAGCTCCGGCTTGTCCTCGCGGAACTGCCGCTCGATCTCGGCCAGCTTCGCCGCGCCTTCCAGTTCGATAAGCTTCTTTTGGCCCAGGATCTCCCCGGCCACCGTACCCAGGGAATAACCCTCCACGGTTACGAAGGCGGCCTTGAGCATGCTGATGCCGTCCAGCACCGCGCGGCCGGGAATGCGCGCCAGCCAATTGGATCCGAATCGGCCGTACGCCCCGCCGCCTTCCGGCTCGATCAGATCCGCCGGACCGTCGACGCCCAGATCCAGCTTCAGGCCCGCGCGCTCGCAGCGGCCCGCCAGATAGCGCAAATCGAAATTGATCACGTTCCACCCGATCAGCACGTCCGGATCGGCCGCGCGCACGGAATGGAGAAAGGCGGTAAGCAGGCTGCGCTCATCGGGATGGGCCTCGTAACCGCCATGGTACTCCCCGGCCTGTCGGGCGGGATCGATCATGAAGACCTTGGAGATGCGGATTGGCCGTTCCGGGACCAGGCCGCCGCCGGCCGCGCGGTCGGCGTCCGGGGGATCTTGCAGATTACCACCCGCAACCCCGGCGACCGGAGTCGCCCCGCCGTCGTCGGCGGGGTACTCGGCGAAGAGGGAAATCGAGAACAGCCCGCCTTGGGGCGTGCATTCCACGTCCAGGGACAACAGGCGCAAGGCGGGCGTGAACGCTGAAGAACCCACCCGTCCGTCCCGATAGTCCAACAGGCCGTCCTTCTCCCCCACCGGCGGATCCAGGAAACGGATCCCGCCTTTCACGTTGCGTTCCATCAGGTGGCGGGCCGGGGCGGAAACGTCCGACTCGTAGGTGCGCACCGCCAGGCCCTCGGCCTGGCGCCGGGCCCGCGCCAGATCCAGGGAGGAGCGGAAGTACATGGCGTCCACGGGCAGGCCGCGCAGGGTCTTCAATTCCAGCGGCCGCCGCTCCAGGCAACCCGCCAGATCCGGAGCCCCGCGCTCGGTGAAGAAGCACAGGCGCGGGCGCGTCACCGACCAGCGGAAGCGGCGGCCGTCCGCCATCCGTCCCTGGAAAACCAATTGCGTGGAATCGCGATTGAGATCACGGATGGAACTGGAGAGGATGAAGCCTTCCGACATGCGCCGGGTCCTTTTGTTCGGATTGGGGGCGGTTGGGTTTTGCGGGTGTGTCGGGGAAACGTCCGTTTTTTGCGGCGACGCCGCGGCGAAAAGGATTGCACCGCTCCCGGATTCCGTTAAAATCAAAGTAGCAAGCGGCCCCCGTATGTCCATGGGACAACGGGAACTTTGGTCCCGTTTTTTCGGCGTTAGCTGGAAAAAAACGCCGATTTGGACCTATAGTAACCAGGAGTTTGGGAAGGCCTAAAAGTACTTTTGCCTATCGTAATAACACTCTACGCAGTATATTCGGGGTCTGGCGCCGTAGGATGACATCCTGCCACCGGCGAAAAGGAAAAACCACTATGTCTTCTTTCCCTTCGAAACGGTTTTTCGACAAACCGGCGGGCGCTTTTGGCCCCGCCTTCATCGCTGCGTGCATTTTGGCCTTGCCTGCCGCGTCCGCCTACGCCAAGGGCCCCAAGCGCTGCGACTGGCATGGCCCCCTTTCCAACGGCGAAAACGCCTACGCCAAGTGCGCGGACTTCGCGGCCATGGAAGGCAAGACGGTCAACATTCCCAAGAACGTCACCCGCATCGCGGCGGACGGCATCTCCTTCTGCATCCCACCCGGCGTGACCACCGGCAACGGCAGCGCGGACATCGTCTTCATCTACGACAACAGCGGCAGCATGACCGCCGACGCTGCTTATATCGACCCGGCCGGGGACACGTCCTTCTACTACCTTCAATACAACAACAACCGCGGGGACGCCTGCTCCCAGAATCCCAGGGCCGGCACCTTGACCATCCCCACCAAGGACGGCCCCGTCGTCATACCCAAGCTCACGTCCAACAACGGCTGCATCAACCAGGTGGCCGGGGATCCCTACAATGCCCGCGGCAACGTGATCCGATCCGGCATCGATTTTCTCAAAACCATCTCCTCCGCCTCCACCGCCGGCGCCATCGCCTTCACCGATGTGGTCGAATACCCGCAGCCCATCCTGCCGGTGAACGTCCAGGCCAACGTGGATCAGGTCAAGGCCGGCATCAAGCTGGATACCAACGGCAGCACCCGCTACGGCCCGCCCCTGCAGTTGGCCAACCAATGGCTCACCGATCCGGCGCTTATCAAGACCAAGAAGCAGGCCATCGTCTTCATCTCGGACGGCGCCCCGCAGGACAACTACGCCCGCATCGTCGACGCCGGCCTGCCGCCCGTCTTCAGCATCTATCTGGCCCGGAACGCCTCCCCGGATACGGCCAAGCTCAAGGATCTTTCGGATCAGACCGGGGGCACTTTCACCCGCGTCAATCCCAACGATCCCGCCGCCCTCGATGCCTTGCTGAAATCCATCATCTCCACCATCACCAAGAACACCGCGCCCAAGAGCGTCACGGTCACCAACAAGACCCTGGCCCCGCCCCAGGTCAGCCGCAGCACCGGCTCCACCGCCAATCCGGACGGCAGCACCGGCATGCAATTGGACAGCATCATCGGACTCAAGGAAGGCCTCAACCAGATCGAAATCAACCTGGTGCGCGAAGACACCAGCATCACCTACCACTTCACCATGAACGTGGCCGGGGACGAGATCGGATCCACCGGCGGCAACTTCTCCTGCTGGGACATGCCGACCTTGGCCGCCATCGACAAGAAGACCAACCAACCGGTGGATATCTACGCCACCGACAACAACACCTACAAGCTGAGCCTCACCCGCTCCCCGTCGGATCTCAAGGACGTATCCGTATCCGGAACCTCGGCCAACAACGACAAAGAGGGTATCGCCCTCACGACCCTCAACAACAACCTCGGCTTCCCCACGCAGACGGGCGACTTCACCTATAACCCCGCCAAGGCCAACCCCGGCCTCAACAACGGCGTCCTGGAAGTCGACAACCACGGCGATCTCACCTTCAACTGGTCCCATCCCCGCGACCCCCGCGAGTTCGTCACCTTCGTCCTGCCCGGCCGCATCGTTCCGGTCCTCAGCGGCGATCCCACCCTTAAGATCCAGCACCCGGTCACCGAAGGCGTCACCTTCGATCCGGTGAAAATCACCAGCCCGGTGGTGGTCCTGGACGCCAAAGACAAGTGCCTGGTCAACTGCAAAGGCACGGAAATCTTCCACGTCGACGGCGGCGCGCCCACCTGGAACCTGACCATCAAATCGCCCATCAAATTCTCGGTCAAGATCTTCGACAACCTGGGCCAGTTCGTCACCAACTCCGACGGCGAAATGGACGCCAACACCTGGTCCGCCCTGGCCAAGTCCGGGGACTCCGCCACCATCCACTTCAAAATCCTTCCCGTTGCCAAGAACGGCCAACAGCTGGGCACCGGCGCCTACCTGATGATGACCACCATCACCGCCCTCGGCAGCGAAGTCACCAAGAACTCGGCGGGCGAATCCATCGTCGTCAAGAACGCCAAGCGCGACTACCTGCGGAAGTTCGGGTACGTGAGACGGGGATAGCGAACAGCCCACAAGTTGTAGATATCGCCTGGGTGGCTCAAAACCCCTGATGGGTTTTTCGCGGGGCTGTGAGCCGGGATCGAGCAGCCCAGTGGGCTGCGAGACGGGAGTGAGCGCTAGCGAACGGTTACAAACCCAGAGAACGAGCGCTCGCGAGCGGTGTCGACCACGCGAGGAAGCGGAGGGGCGGCGTTGGCCAACGGCGGGGCTATCGATGCCGCTTCGGTGCGGTCTCAAGAAGAGTCTTCGTAGCATTTGAGAGGATCTGGAAACAGGTCCTCTTTTTTGATCCTCATGTCTGGAGTCCAGACGTGAAGCCGCCCCAGGTGCTTAAGCTTCAATCCACTCCGCCGTCACCCGAACGCTCTTAAGCCCACCCCATCAGACTCCGCAGTCTTACAGCAGTTTGCCTCTCATCAACAACAACGCGATATTGAAATAGATCACAATCCCCGTCACGTCGATGAATGTCGCCACGAAGGGAGCCGAAGAAGCGGCCGGATCCGCGCCCACGCGCTTGAGCAGGATCGGGAACAGGGATCCGATCAAAGTGCCCCAGGCCACCACGCCGATCAGGGAGAAGTACACGGTGAGGCCCACCAGAAACCAGTGTTCCCCATAGGTGTTGAAGAAGGCGGAGAACACGGTGATGCGGAGCAGGCCGATCAGGCCGAGCAGGCATCCCAGGATCAGGCCCACGCAGATCTCCCGCTTCATCACGGTCCAGAAATCCGAGAACTGCACTTCGCCCAGGGCGATGGCGCGGAGGACGAGGCTGGCGGCCTGGGAACCGGCGTTGCCGCCGCTGGAGATGATCAGGGGGATGAACAGGGCCAGGACCACGGCGTGGGAGATCTCCTTTTCGAAGAAGCTCATGGCCGTGGCCGTCAGCATCTCGCCCACGAAGAGCACGGTCAGCCAGCCGCCGCGCTTCTTGACCATGCTTCCCAAGGTGGAATCCAGGTAGGGCTCCTCGAGCGCGCCCACGCCGCCCAACTTGTGGATGTCCTCCGTGGTCTCCTTTTCCTCCAGGTGCAGAATGTCGTCGATGGTGACGATGCCCAGCAGGTAGCCCTCTTCGTCGATGACGGGCAGCGCGGTGCGGCTGGAATATTTCTTGAAGGCCTGGATGGCCTCTTCTTCGGGATGGTCCGCGGGCAGGGCCACGAACTGGCGGTCCATGATGTCCTGGGTCACGCGATCCAGCGGCGACAAAAGGAATTCCCGGATCCCGATTTCGTCGATCAGCCGGCCCTTGTCGTCCACGACGTAGATGTCGTTGAGGGTTTCCTTGTCCTCGCCGTTGCGACGGATGAAATCCAGCACCCGCTCTACGGTCCACTCCTGCTTGATGGCCAGGAAGTCCGGCGTCATCAGACGGCCGATGCTGTCCTTGGGGAAATCCAGCAGGCGTTGCGCTTGCTTGCGTTCGCGCGGCTTGAGAAAGCTGAGCAGCTGGCGCGTGGCGTTCTGGGGCAGGTCCTCCAGCAGCGCGGTGCGGTTGTCCGGATCCATCTCGTTGATGATGGCCGCCACCCGCTGGTTGCTTACCGCGTTGAGGATGGTCTTCTGCAGGCTGACTTCCAGGAGCTGGAAAATCTCCACGGCTTTTTCTTCCGGCACCTGTTCGAAGAATTTCGACTGGAAGGGCGGCTCCAGGCGCGTCGCCATCTCGGCCAGATCTTCGGCGGCCAGGCTATCGCAGATCTCCTGCAAGGCTTCCATATCGGAAGTCTCCAGGGCCGATTCCAGGTCCGGGTACAGGAGTTGGGTTTGCAGGTTGCTGTTGGCCATATCATATGCCGCGCGGCCGGAAAACCCAAGTTCGCGGAGGCAGGCAAAACTTACTTAATCGGGTTGGAGGAAAACAGGTTCACGGACCTGGAAAGCCCCGTCTTCCGGGCCGCGGGGTCGGGTGCTGCCGGGAGCCGGGCCATGGGCCGGATCGCGGATCGGGCCGCCGGGCTTGGGGGCTCAGCCGCGTTCGAGCAGGCGGAAGCGGAAGGAGATGCCGTCCTCGGCGAGCAGCGGGGAGACCGCCGTCTCGCGGAACTCCGGACCGACGGGCGCGAGGAAGGTGTCGCAGGCGACCTCGACATCCACGTCCGTAAGGAAGATGCGGGCGCAGCCCGGATGGTGCAGGGCCTGGGCGTAGATTTCCCCGCCGCCCACCACGAAGATGTTCTTGACTGTGGGGTCGCGCTCCAATTCCTCAACGGCGGCCTGCAAGGAGGGCCATACATGATGGGACCCCTGGAATACCCCGGGGGTCAAATGGCGGCTAAGCACGCCGTTGAGGCGGCCGGGCAAGGGGCGGAAGCGCGGCGGCAGGGAGTCCCAGGTCTTGCGGCCCATGAGCACGGCGTTGCGCGCGCCCGGGCTCCAGTCCTTGAGGGCCGGGGCTCCGCCGATACGGGCCGTCAGGCTTTCCCAAGTGTGGGTCCGCTTGTCGCGGAAGCCGATATTCATCAGGTAGCGGGCCAGCACTTCGTCGGTATCCGGGCAGGTGGTCAGTTCCTTGAACCAGCGCATGTCCCCTTTTAGCTTCCAGGGCAGGGCGCCGTCCTTGCCGATGCCGCGCATGCGATCCGTGGCGACCACCACGCTGAACCGGCCCGAAACTCCTTGGGAGGGCTGGATGCCTTGCAGGTCGGCCATGGTCAGACGGCCACTGGGAATTTGATAAAGGGATGGTGGGTGTAACCGGAGATTAGGAAATCCTCAAAGGCAAGGTCGAAGAAGGGCTTGGAGGCGATGGTAAGCTTGGGCAGGGGATTGGGAGCCCGCTCCAGCTGGGTCTTGACCCCTTCCACATGGTTGAGGTAGATGTGCGCGTCCCCGAGGGTATGCGTCAGCACTCCCGGAGTCAGCCCGCACTCCTGGGCGAACATGGTGAGCAGCAGGGCGTAGCTGGCGATGTTGAAGGGCACGCCCAGGGCCATGTCCGCGGAGCGCTGGTACATCTGCATGTCCAGGCGGCCGTTGGCGACGTAGAACTGGAAGAAGGCGTGGCAGGGCGGCAGCGCCATGCGATCGATGTCGGACACGTTCCAAGCGCTCACGATGATGCGGCGCGAATCCGGATTCTTCTTGATGGTATCGAGCGCGGCCTGGATCTGATCCACAGCCTCCTTGCGGATGCGGCCGGTTTCCGGATCCTCGACGAACTTGGCCCACTTGCGCCACTGGTACCCATAGATGGGACCCAACTCACCGTCTGCTTTGGCCCAGGCGTTCCAGATGGGCGTGTACTGCTTGAGCCCGTCATTGATATTGGTCGACCCCTTGAGGAACCAAAGCAGTTCCCTTAATACGCCGTCGAACAGGACCTTCTTGGTGGTGAGGAGGGGAAAGCCCTCGCGTAAATCGTATTTGCCTTGCAGACCGAACAGGGAAATCGTCCCGGTGCCGGTGCGATCCTGCTTTTTTTCGCCGTTTTCGAGAACCAGGCGGAGGAGATCCAGGTATTGCTTCATGGGATGGACAAAAGGTAAAAAATCCCCACGGGCTCAGGGCGCCGCGTCCGGGCGGAACGTCCTGGAGGCCCTATCCGCGCGGGCCTGGAGAGGCTCGCCGGGGGGGGCGGCCCGAGAACTCGCAAAGGGGGGGTCGGGGCGGACCCTCCAGCCCAACCCCCCCCGCCGTTGGGCGCCGTCACGGTGATTCCCGCCTTGATCTTAAAATCAGCCGCGGAGACAGCATTGACGGAAGAATCCGTCACATCGGAGATTCGGACCCTCACGGTGGCCGATGGGTTGTTCGGAATCGTCCAGCTGTAGCTTAAAGCCGCCGCAGGAGTCGTGGCAATAATGAGGTTTCCTGCGGGATAAGTCACTCCACTGTTGGTTGAATATTCCAGCTTCACGTTGACGATCGAACCGGTGCGTGTCCAGGTAATACTCTGGACAGAGCCCACCGTCCATTTTTCACCTCCGACCGGTGAGGTCACGGCCAAGACGCCGACGATCTTAAAGTTCGCATCCGAATCGTCAAAGACCGACGTATCAGCGGTATTAGTCACCCGGACCTTCACGGTGGCGCCGATCGCATCCGGAATCGTCCAAGCATAAGTTCCCACAGAGGCGTCGGTGGAAGTCGTGATCGTGTTAGGAAAAGTGGAGCCGCCGTCCGTCGAATATTCCAACTTTACGTTTACGATAGATCCCACTCGTGTCCAGGTAACGTTGCGGCTGCTGAGGACTGTCCACACCTCGCCGCCATTGGG
>OBEQ010522857.1_pt1 | contig 38733 bp, 19 predicted proteins | sample 1670901 | NCBI WGS metagenome assembly OBEQ01 (sample SAMEA104232315, study PRJEB22302) | groundwater metagenome | biome: forest; feature: aquifer; material: groundwater | place: USA | collected 2011-08-07 | depth 5.4 m | reverse complement strand
TGTTCAAAAAGCCCGATGCTTTTCTTGGGCTCCTCGAAATATTTTTTGGATTTGGAGGAACGGTAATCGCGCCGCATGGTTTCAGTGACCTTGGCTTCAACAACCGCCATCTCCATCGGCTGGCTGGCACGCAACGACTTTAAAACATCTTCGATCACGTGGTGCACCGTTTCGCCTTTCCAGGCCCAACGGTTTTTGAGGTTTTTTAAAATATAGGCTAAACGCGCTTCTTTCGGAGCGCTTTTGTCCCACCCGCCCCACGAAGCATAGCGGTCATAAAAATATTTCCGTTGGCATTCTTCAAATTGTTCGGCCCGGGATTTGGACCAGGAAAAAACGTTTTCGATCATTTCACAATACCGGTTTCGAGCCACTGGTACTTGCCTTCAAGCATGTTGCGGCCGATCCGGTAAATCATGTGATCATCGTTTTCGCGCTGAGCGCGGAATTCACGCCGGATACGGATCGTCGCTTCGCGGCAGAACAAATCTGCCAATTCTTCCGGCCCTATGTCCGAAGGATTTTGATTCACGAGACTGGCGGCATGCGAACAGGAAGAAGCCATCGCAAAAAGGTCCATGCCGATATTCACGTAGCGGAACAAAATCTGCTGGCGTTTTTCGAGTCCCTGCTGGTGCACAGCCATTGCATGAAAAAGATCGCGGGCCAAACGATGGCTCGTTTTTTCAATGAAACGAAGGTGCTTTCGGATTTTTCCCGAAACCTTCGCATGATTTTTCCAGCGGCTCAAGTAAATCCACTGCCGAGGATACCAAAAACTGTAATGCAAAAAAGTGCCGAACGCCTTTTTTATTTTTTCCACGAATGAAATCCTGGAGCTCATGAGCGGCAGAATACGTCTTAAATGCGGATCCATCGCTTCGCGTGCAATGAAAAGATGCATGATTTCGCTGGTTCCTTCGATGATTAGATTGATGCGAGCATCGCGCATGAAACGCTCGACAGGGATCGGTTCCTCGCCGCGCCCTTTCAAAGAATCCGCTGTCTCATAACCGCGTCCACCGCGAAGCTGCACCGAATCATCCGCGATGCGCCACGAAGCTTCGGTGCAAAAAAGTTTCGCCATCGCCGCTTCCAACCGAATATCTGTTTCATGTCGATCCGCCATCGCCGAAGTGAGCCAAGTCACGCTGTCCATCGCAAATGTGGTCGCAGCCATCATCGATATTTTGGCCGTCACCGCTTCGTGTTTTCCAATCGCCTGGCCCCATTGAACCCGTTTATTGGACCAATCGCGGGCGATCAAAAGCGATTTTTTCGCCATCGCCGTACAGGCAGCTGGCACAGTCAAGCGTCCGGTATTCAGCGTTATAAGGGCCAGCTTCAATCCCTGTCCGAGACCCCAAATAATATTTTCTTTTGGAACTTTAACGTTTTTAAAACGAAGCAGGCCGTTCTGAATTCCTTTTAAACCCATAAAACTACATCGATGGACCACTTCAAAACCCGGCGTATTTTTTGTCTCGACGATGAAAGCAGTGATTTGGGTTTTTTCTTTGCCGTTCACGATTTTTGAAGGGGTTTTTGCCATGACAACGAGCACGTCGGCGATCGTACCGTTCGTACACCAAAGTTTTTCGCCATTAATCAGGTAAAAATTGCCGTCTTCGGTCGGGGTCGCCGTCGTGCTCATCTTGGCGGGATCGGAACCAACATCGGGTTCGGTCAGCGCAAACGCCGACACAGCTCCCTTCGAAAACAAAGGCAAATATTTTTTCTTCTGCTCTTCCGTACCAAACATCTTGAGCGGCTGAGGAACACCGATACTTTGGTGAGCGGATAAAAGAACGGCCGTAGATCCGCAATGGCTGGCGACCATCGCGACGGCACGGTTGTAATTGATCTGAGAAAATCCGAGCCCACCGTATGCCTTTGGGATTTTCATCCCAAAACAGCCAAGTTCGGCAAGACCTTTCATGACTTCATCCGGAATCAGGCTGTTGCGGTCAATCGCGTCGGCATCAACTTTCGTCTTTAAAAAAACTTCGAGTTTTTTTAAAAACTCATCGCCAATTTTTTTGTCTTCTTGTGGCTGGTCCGGGAACGGAAATAAAAGTTCCCAATGGACTTTTCCTGTAAAAAGATCTCCGACAAAACTTGGGTATTTCCAAACCTCTTCCCGCGCCTCTTCCGCGACATCAAGAGATTTTGCTTTTTCGGCGTTTTCTTTGCCTTTCAGCAGTTCCATTAATTTTCCTCGCTAGGATTGTATCATAGACTGAAAAGTTTATAACGTTCTTATGTCATCCCCGAATGTTTTTATCGGGGATCCAGGCACTAAATTGTATCCGTGTCTGGATTCCCGCTTAAAGATTGCGGGAATGACAGGGGTGTGGACATTATGAAACCGCTTCTAATAAAACAGCTGCTTCAATGTGTTTGGTCTTAGGAAACATATCGAATGGCACGACTTCCTTTAAAACAAACTTTCCGTTGGACAATATAATTTTTAAATCGCGCGCCAACGTCGGAATGTCGCACGAAATATAAACCAACGCTTTGACGCTTTCCACTCGCGCCAATTTTTCAGCGAGACTTTTATCCAGCCCTTGGCGAGGCGGATCCATGAGAACGACGGCTTCGCCCGCGCCTGCGTGGGCCACCGAAGAAGGAAAAACTTTTTCGACGCGACCGGGAACGATTTCAACCGAGCTCCTCTTCTTTTCTTCACGGTTCATTTGAAGTGCTGAAACGCTGAAGGGGTTTTCTTCGATGCAAAAAATTTTAGGCACGGTCTTCGCACACAGCCAGCTGAAAGTTCCGACACCCGCAAAAAGGTCAAAAAATATTTTTGGCTCGATCCGTTCCACCCATCGCTTCACCTTTTTGGCCAAAAGTCCGGTCACGGCTAAATTGGTTTGGAAAAAACCTTTCGAGTTGGCAATCACTTCTTCCTCATTGATTCGGACGCGGAAAAAACGTTCTTCCTGGTCGGAAATGATTTCGTCTTTTTCGGACAGTTTAAAACTGATCTTCTCTGTTTTTTTCTTGAATGAAAATGGGTTTTTTAAAATAGGCTCAAAACGTCCATCCAGAATTGGACACTCTTTCACAGCCATAAAGGTCACATTGTCATTGGCAATGTAAGAAAAAATCGCCCGCTTCGACTTCGAACTCTGCTCGACATGAAACGTCACGCTGTTTCGATAACCGTAATCCTTTTCCGAATACAGCATCGGATGGACCAACACCTTCACACCTGCCAAGCGTTCTAAAATTTCCCGCACTTGAGATTCTTTTAAGCGTCGCTCTTCTTCATAAGAAACATGCTGGTATTGGCAACCGCCGCAAAAACCGTAATGGAGACAACGTGGTTCGACGCGATGAGGCGAAGATTCAATAACGCGGCGGGTTTTGACTCTGAGGAAATTTTTCTTTTCTTGAATTATCTCTGCTTCAACGGTTTCACCAGGAAGCGCCCCTTGCACAAAGCAAGTTTTGCCTTCATAAACGGCGATCCCCTCTCCCCCAAAAGCAGATTTGGTTACATTCAGACGAATTCTCAAAATCAAAAAACCCCAACATATTTTTGCTTATACATTATTCTTAGAATAGCGGGGGGTGACGCGAAGGAGGGATCCCGCCACGCACAGGAACGAGCATGGCGGGAAACCGCAGCGGCAGGACCCGCCGCCCCATAGGAGTTAGTTTTGAGACGCAAGAAAACTTGGGCGTTTTTTGATCCGGTCAAACCAGGCTGTCATATTTTTAAGATCCGCAGGAATCCCGCTGCCCAAAATCGGCAAAGCAGCAATATGCGGAGTGATCGCAACATCGGCGAGTGAAAAATTTCCAAAAAGATATTCTTTGCCTTGAAGCATCTGGTCCAATTCTTTCATCGTTTCCACGATTTCCTTGCGTTTTTTCTCTTTGAAATCTTCGCGTTGCTGGTCTTTTGGCTTGAGTAAACATTCGATCACGAGAAGGCCGATGTTCAACACCATGCCTTTATCAATTTTTTTCACAAATTCTTCGATTTGCGAACGAAGTTCGTCGTCAGACGGAAAAAGCGACGGATTCGGGTACTTATGATCAAGATACTGATTAATCAAAAAAGCTTCGGAAAGATAGACCTCGCCGTCGATGATCGCGGGCACCGTGCCGCGAGGACTTGCTTTTTTAAATTCAGGGGATTCCTTCACGTCGTTGCCAGCGTGCACGTTCACGGGTTCGAAAGGAATATTTTTTTCGGCAAGCACGATCTTCACTTCACGCGAATTGCCGGATCGGGGAAAACAAAAAAGTTTAAGCATAAAAACTCCTTTTTTTATAGACCTGTCATCCCCGAAAGTTTTTATCGGGGATCCAGAGAATTAGACTTTTTGATGTCTGGATTCCCGCTAAAAGATTGCGGGAATGACATTATTTCTTTATAAATATTCTCTGCGCAAATTTCGGCTTCACGCACGCAATCAGGAATCCCGACACCGCCAAAACCGGCGCCCGTTAGATAAAGTCCTGACTTTTCTTGAGCAAGTGCTCGGACCTGCGCGAGCCAATCCAGGTGACCGACGCCACATTGTACCATAGAGGAAGGATGGCGTTGAACCTCGGAAAAAAGAGGTTTTGTTTGAATTTCAAGAAGCTGCTGCAACTCTTTTTGGATGGTTTCTAGGAGAGATTTATCGTCTTTTTGGAGGAATTCTCCGCTAAAAGCGCCGCCGACAAAAATACGAAAAAGCCTGTGGCCTAGAGGCGCCCTGTTTTCAAATTTCTGATCGACGAACGTGCATGCCAGCACCGCTTTTTTTTCCGTGCGCGGCACGACAAAACCAAACCCTTGGGAGATTGGACCCAGCTCGCTAGTTCGGTAGGCCAAATAAATAATCGCCATGGATTCGTAACGAAGTTCGGCAAGCTTTGAAAAAAGTTCCGGTGAATCTTCCTTTATTAACTCTTTGGTTTGACGCGCCGGCAGCGTCAAGCAAACAGCATCCGCTTCAATCATCTGCCCCGCGGTCGTTTCAATTTTCCAATGATTTTTGGCAGAATTTTTCGAAATTTTTTTTACACCTGTATTCAAACGAATAGAGGAATTAGGAATTTTTTTTGAAAGCGCTTCCGTGAAAGTTTCCATTCCGTTTCGAAACGAAACAAAAAGTCCATATCTGGGGCCGCTGGCTTTTTTAATTTCGTCCACTTCGCCGTTCTCGCGACGCAGGCCACGAATCACGCTTCCATATTTTTTTTCAAGCATTCGGAAACGAGGTAGTGTCGCTAAAAGACTGAGGCTCTCAGGATCTCCGGCATAAATGCCGGCCAAGAGTGGCTGGCCGGCTCTCTCAAGACATTCGTTTCCGAAACGCCGGCGCACGAAAGCAGCGATGCTTTCATCCTCATCATCCATTTTCCTGGGAACGAAAGCTTCCGATAAAATCCGCATCTTTCCCGAAAGCGAAAAAATCGGCGTGGACAGAAATGGAAGAAGCAGGGACGGCCCGATCAGATAAAAACCCTTCGGAAGCGCCTGAAGCTTCCCCTGCCTGACAATAAAACTTCTTCGCTCGATACCACGGGTTTCAATGATTTCATTTTCCAAACCTACGCGCTTGGCAAGATCCAAGGCCCAGGATTTCTCGCGCAAAAACGCATCAGGTCCTTTTTCAAGAAGAAACCCGTCGCGTTTTTCTGTTTCTATCATGCCGCCAAGCCGGGCGCCGGCCTCGAGCAAAAGAATGTCAAAATTTTTCCCGGTCTTATTTCGGAGCTCGATAAGACGGTGAGCGCATGAAAGACCCGAGATCCCGCCGCCGATTACTACAATTTTTGGCATTTGTTTCATACTTTCAGACTTATAACTGCACATGCTTGTCATCCCCGAAATCTCTAATCGGGGATCCAGGCACCGAATTATTCTCATGTCTGGATTCCCGCTTAAAGATTGCGGGAATGACATGCTACATTTTTTCCAAAATCTGCCGACCCATCATTTCGATAAACTTCGGATGATCGGAGACGGTGGAAGCACGAAAATATTGAAAATTCGATTCTTCGCAACATTGCTTAAGCTCTACGTCCAAATCGTAAATTACTTCAACGTTATCGCATAAAAAACCAAGGGGTATACTGAAAACATGTTTGAATTTTTTTGAGTCCAGTTTTTGAATCACTTCTTTGACGTCCGGCTCCAACCAGAGATCCGTTGGTTGACCGCTGCGGCTTTGATAAGCAATCGACCAGCGTTTGCCTAGACCCAGTTTTTTTGCAATCGATGCACTGGCTTTATAAAACTGAGAACCGTAGCAGCATTTTGAATTCGTCGCGCAGCTTTTCTCGCACATGGCCAAAGGAATCGAATGGGCGGAAAATAAAAAATAAGTCGCCTGCTTTTCTTCTTCAGAAAATGACTTCAGGACTTCAAGCACTCGCTCGCTTTGCGCTTCCAAATAAAGAGGGTGATCATAAAAAAAATCGGTGTAAATGATTTGAATGCTCTCAGCGCCAGCCTGATGTTGAGCTTCGGAAAGTTTCATTTGATATTTTTCAAAACTGGCATGAGAACGGAAGGACGCCAATACAAAACCGATCACTTTTCGGACCTGATATTTTTTGAACGTTTCGAACACGTCGCGGAAAGCAGGTTTCGAATGACGGAAACCGACGCCAACAGGCATCGAAGCGTTTTGGGAAGAAAGCCAGCGTTCCAGCGCTTTTTTCTGGAGTTCAGTCAACGCGTTGTAAGGAGAAACCCCGTTCAATCCTTCGTAACGGTGGACGATCGCGTCGAAACGTTGCGCGGGAATAGAGGCCCCTTCGAGAACGCTTTCAAGAAACGGCCGAATTTCGGAAACATTCTGCGGGCCGCCGAACCCGATCAACAAAACCGCTGTTTTTTCAGCTAAGCTCACCCCATCCCCTCACCCCACCACCTCTTTCGTTCTGCCATAGAACGAAAAAAACGAGTGGCAGAACAAATTGCCACGGGCAATTTAAATTTTTCAAATTTAGAAAGAGGGGGGGGGGTCATGCACCATTTCCACAAGCGCCTTGACATTTTCAACAGGAGTTTCAGGAAGCACGCCGTGGCCCAGATTAAAAATATAACCGGGTCTTCCGCCTGCTTCTTTTAAAAGACGCCGCACTTGTTTCTTGATTTCTTTTAAATCGCCGAGCAAAATTTTTGGATCCAAATTTCCTTGAATGGCTTTATCATAACCAATTTTTTTCCAAGCTTCCCCAAGCGAAATGCGATAGTCGACGCTGATCACATCTCCGCCCGCCTGGCTGATTTTTTCAAGAAAAGGGCCCGTTTTGGTGCTGAAATGAATCACGGGCGTTCCTTTTTTAATTCCCTGGATCAAGCTCTTCATATGCGGAGCGACAAATTGGCCATAGGTTTCGCCGTTCAGAATTCCCGCCCAACTATCAAAAATTTGTATCGCCTGAGCGCCTACGTCGATCTGCGCATTGAGATATAAAATGGTCGAGTGCACGATTTTTTTCATCAGCGTTTTCCAGCGCGCACGATCGCCGGTCATGAATTTTTTTGTTTTTTCAAAATTTTTGGTAGAACCCCCTTCAATCATGTAAGAAGCCAACGTAAACGGCGCACCGGCAAAACCGATCAGAGGAATGGATGGTTTCAATTTTTTTCGCGTTTCGCGGATCGCCTCGAGCACAAACCCCAACGCTTCAGCGGACTTAAGTTCTTTCAAAGCATCGACAGCTTTTGAATCGGAAATTCTTTTTGAGATAGACGGTCCGTCATTTTTGGGATAGTCGAGCGACAAGCCCATGGGTTCCACAATCAGTAAAATGTCAGAAAAAATAATTGCCACGTCGGTTTTGAGTTTTTCCTGCGCCATGACGGTCACTTCGGCGGCCAAGGACGGATTTTTGCAAAGCTCTAAAAAACTCATTTTTTCGCGGATCCGCCGGTAATCTTTCATATAACGCCCGGCTTGACGCATCAGCCACACCGGTGTGTACGGCGTTTTTTCACGGCGGCAGGCTTTTAAAAAAACACTTTGAAATAAAGCCGTGGATTGCGGATGGCGGATTGCGGATTGCGTCATTTCTTGAACGTTAACATTTCTTTTGCTTTTTCAGCGGTTGCCAAAACTAAAGGTCCCATTTTAGGACTCACGGGCTCGATGTCCACTGAAAGACCATGATTTCTCAAAGCCTCCGAACAATCGGGTCCGACCGAAGCGACCACGATTTTTTTAAATGCATTCTTAAGACGCTCTTCCAAATTCATTTGCCGGGCCACTTGGAATAAGTGCTCTGCTTGAACGGCAGTCGTGAACATCGCCACGTGTATTTCATCGGCAATCATTTTCGAGATTGCATTTTCCAAAGGTTTCAAATCACCCGGCAATGCCCAGCAGTAAACGGGGACGCGCATTACACGAGCGCCTCGATCGTTCAGACCAGTAAGCAGTTCAGAATTTGAAATTCCATATTCTTGTACGGCAATTGTTTTTCCTCTGAGCGAGATTTCCGGATGTTCGTCAAGAGCCTTCAACAATTCTTTCCAGGTATTGGGTTCGGGTACTTTGAGCGCAAAAGGAATCCCCCACTCGTTCAAAACCCGGATAGGCTTCGGACCGCGCGGCACGAGTATCGTTTTTTTGAGTTGTTCAAAAATTTTCTCGCGCGGATAACGCGTTTCAAGGACTGTCACAAGCACTTTCGTTCCAACGCCCGTGAGTAAAATAAGAATGTCGATTTGTCCCGCAAAAAAATTTTCTGCGAAATGAAACACTTCCGTGTTATTTTCAAGTGGCACCTCTTTCATCGCGGGCGCCGCATAAGCGATTCCGCCTTGAAGCGCGATCAAGTCCCCTAACGTCTTCGAGTGCCGGCTTTCAAAATATACAATATTTAAATTTTGGAGTTTTTTTTCTTTTTCCATCAGCGTGTCATTGCGAGCCCACTGTTTTTTTGCGAGCGAAGCAATCTAAGACTTCCTTATAAATTCGTTCCATCTCTTCCGCCTGCCGCTCGGCGCGGCAAAGCGTTGAAACCATTTCATGACCTCTCTCGGCGATTTGTTTGGCTTTTTCCGGATGTTGGAAAAAATCAAAAATGGCGTCGGCGAGCGCTTCCGAATCTTTCGGAGAAACGAGCACTGCGTTTATATTTTGTTCGAACAAAGTTTCAAGCGCTGGGATTTTCGTAAGAATCACCGGCTTTTTAGCCACCAGCGCTTCAACGATCGCAAGCCCAAACCCTTCGCGGTAAGTCGCCGGATGCACAAACACATCGATGGCCGGCAGAATGGTCGTTGTTTCCTGTAAGCCCGAAAGAATCCGCACGCGTGAATTTAAATCGAGTTTCATGATTAAAGATTCAAGCCTTGTTTTTTCACGGCCATCTCCGACAAGAACCAAAAATAAATCAGGAATTTGTTGTTTCAACCGACTCACCGCCTCTATCAAATATTCCTGACCTTTGTCGCGCACAAGACGTGAAATGCAACCAATCACAAATGCGTTTTTGGGAATCCCGTTTTTCGCACGGATTTCATTCGGATTTTGATGACGAAGTCTTTTTTCGAAATCCTCGATGTCGATTGCATTGTTCACAACGGTAATTTTGGATGTCGGAATACGATGTAAGTTTTGAAGTTCTTCGGCAACTAAAGAGCTTACAGCCACGACGCGTTCACCCCAGCAAGGAAAAATTTTTCTTCCGAAACGAGCCTTGTAAAATCCATGGGCTGTACTGACAAACGGAAGGTCGGTGATCTGTCCCAGCCAGAACGCAAGAACTTGGGTAACACGAGTATGAGCGTGAAGAATATCGAATTTTTCGAGTCGAATTTGAGAAGCAATACGCGGCAGAGACAAAAAAAGTTTCGGATGAAGCTCGCTTTTTGTCCGGATCGGAAATGAAAAACAACGGATCCCACTTTGCTCGAACGACGGAATTTTGGAACCACCGCCGGAAAGAACCGAAACACGATGGCCTTTTTTCATCAGCGCCTTGCCAAGCGTTTCAATATAAGTCGAAATGCCACCCGGGTCCAAGTGCGTGTTTAAATGCAGGGTATTCATTTTTTAACGGAAACTTCAAATTCTATGCCTCCCTCTATGTATCTAACATCAGCGGCCGCTTCAATTTGCTTCAAAGTTGATTCGATGAACTCTTGTAACTCAATCGGTTCCATTTCTCCTCCTTAAACCAAAATTTCTCAGACTAAGCAAACCTGAAGGTTAATTAATCTAAGATTCATTTTCAGGTTTGAACCAGTGTAAACAATGGAAACTGTGCGCTCAACTTTTTGTCACAGTGCCATGTCACAGTATGTCATAGTAGTTTGTCACAATAAAATATAATACTTCGTGGGGTCCGTAGTGCTTTTTGCGACCGCTTTAATAAGCTTTTTTATGACTAGATCGTCCAAGTCCCTCTGGGCCGTCCTCCGAATACAAGAAGCCGCAGACTGGTAATCATTAACAGTGAGCTTGCCCATTTGCATGAGATATTTCATCGCCTTTACTTGGCGTGGGTTTAAACCTATTTTTTTGATCTTTTGCAGATGCGCGTCCTGCTTGATCAACTGCTCACCTTTTTCTTGGATTTCCTTCATCTGCGACCTAAGACCTTCCACGAAATACTCAAGCCAGGAAGTCATCTCCATATCATTTTTACGGACGGATTGGATTGCCTGATAATAGGCGAGGCGATCTTTGTCGTAAAACTCGGATATAGTAAAAAGTCGTTTGAAGTCGTAACCAGTTTTATAGAGAATAAGTGTCGAAAGAAGCCGAGCCGTCCTGCCGTTACCGTCGATAAATGGATGAATATGCACAAATTGAAATTGTGTGATACCGGCAACAAGAATGGGTGACACGTCCTCGGCTTTGTTCATCCAATCCACAAACTCGCGCATGAGATGAGGAACATCGAGCGGGGCGGGCGGAGTGTAAATGACTTCCTTTGTTCGTGAATTGACTACGTAGTTTTGGATCTTGCGGTAATTGCCCGGATCTGCCTGACCCCCACGAACGCCCTTAACGAGAATTTTGTGAAGCTCACGGACAACACCTTCGATGACGGAATCGTCCTTTCCAAGATACTTTGAGACAAAATCCATCGCTTTTTTATAATTCAAAAGCTCTTTTTCGTCATCGCGGTTAACGCCCTTGACCTTTTTACCTTCAAGGATTTCCTTCGACTGTTCAAGACTTAGGGCGGTGCCTTCGATATGGGTGGAGTGGTGGGATTCAAGGATCAGGGCTTTTTTCTGCATGTCGGCCATCCAATCATCTTTTAGATTGACCGCATCCAGAAAACCACGGACTCGCTCGATTTCAACAAGGGCTTTGTTGGTCTTGGGGGTTATAGTAAATTTTGGGTTAAACGGCACTGGCCCCTCAATGACATCAACCCGACGTCTCTAATTCCGCGGAATAAGGCGTCGTCACTTTGTATCGTTGACCCAGCTCTCGGATCTGCTTCAAAAGTTCCGCGTTTTGCCCTTCGCTCGTGATCTGGCTAATCAAATAATAAATTTTGTTGAACGCATAACCTTTCATGATGTCGGGGCCGCCTTTCGGGGCTTCAGCCAGCAAACGCGAGAAGATAAGCTCTTTCGTTTTCCCTTCCACGTCGCCTAAAAGCTGCATCGAAAAATCGTTTTCATTTTCGTATTTGCCGTAAATCGTGAATTCCGCATTGCGGTAAAAATCCGGCAGCGATTTGGGGAACACTTCGTTTTCATTCAGGCCGTTCAACTGATAACGCAGATTGAGAAAGATAGGATCTTTAATTTTCGAGTAAAAATCGCTCAAACCCTTGTAGATCTGCCCACGCTCTTTGACGAATTGGGACCAAGCACGGTTCTGATAAGCAATGAAATCAAGCAAATAGCGGTTTACTTTGGCTCCGCCGCTGTAAGCAAACACAGGCCGTACTTTTTTATTGATCCGTGTGATCGAATTGATCAGCTCGCGCGAATTCACGACGCCGTGCGTTGGTCGTCCATCCGAGATCAAAATAATGTTCGAGGGGTTTCTTGCCGGCGCTGTCTGGACGATTTTTTCGAAAGCGCCGTAAACGTCCGTGGCGCGATTTGACGTAAGCTCTGAGACAAATCGCTCGGCGTGCTTGATCGTTTCAGGAGCGGCTGGGACCGATTCTTTTGAAAAAAACGAGGCTTTGTCTTTAAAAGCGATGATATTAAAAAGATCGTCCTTGTTCAGATTTTTGAGGCAATCGCTGATCCCACGCTTGAACTCATCCAAGCGTTCCGGGGAAATACTAAGCGAGCAATCGATCGTGAAAAGAATTTCCTTTGGCATCACCTTGAATTGCTGGACGTCTTTTTTTGCAAAAATCTTGATCATGAAATACTTACCGGAATCGGCAGGGTCTTGATACGTATAAACCTGGATATCGAGAAAATTGTCCAGCGATTCGTATTTCACGATATCGCCTTTCAATTCTCCGGTGCCGCCCTGGTCAAAAGCCGCGTTGCCAAGCGTTCCCTGCATCGGCGTAAAACCAGGCATTCCTTCGTCCGGATCGATGTTGACGTTTTCGGTCCGTCCGAACGAAATATTTTCGAGCGGTTTTTTTAGCGATTGGACGAGCCGTCCCGCATCGGTTTTGTGCTGTCCGACCATCTTCATGATTTCCGAAAAACCCGAGGCAGGCTTTTGCTGCGCCGGTACTTTTTGATTCGACTGTTTCTCTTCTGAACGAATCAGGATCGCATTCAAATCTTCGCCTTCGTTCAGACCGGAATTTTCAAGCTCCACCGTTTTCGGCGTCAGATCCGTGTTGCTCGGCCCGACGGACGATTCCTTCTCGACCAAAGAGTCTACAGAAACATCTTTTGGTGATAGAGCCGTTCCTTTGGACTGCATTTTGAAAAAACGAAGAGAATCCTTGAGCCGGTCCGGGTTTGTGGCGGAGGAAGTGCGTTTAATAAGCAGAGGTCTTGTATCCACGGATTTCACGTTAAAACGAAGTTGATCCTCTTTGGGAAGCGTCGGAGGCTGGGAAAAATGAATAAACATCGCAACGCCAATAAATACGACGTGAAGAAAAAGAGATATCAAAACGGGTTGGAAATAATGTTTTTTGGTAATTTCGCTAAAAGTCAAAGGGTCTCCTCATCCGGCTTTCCGCGCCCAGTCGCTCTCGGGATAACGGGTTTTGAGTTCAAGAAAAGCTTTCTGGGCCTCATCCATCTGTTGGATACTGCGGAAACATTCGCCGGCTTTGTAAAGCGCCGGCGGCGTATACTTGGGATCATCATATAAAATCGCCACGAGCATAAAAGCTTTCGCAGCGCCTTCCAAGTCTTTGGCTTTTAAGCGCAAATTCGCCAGCTCAAAACGCGCGCGCATAGCCACTTTGAGCTCATGGTCATAAGTAAGCGCTTGGTTAAAAGCTTTTTCGGCCGCGGCGAGGTCTTCCATCGATTCGCGAGCCACGCCGAGTCCCAGCTGAGCCTGTGCCACATAAGCGCCTTCCGGTTTTTCTTGAATGGCTTGGGAATAAAACTCCGCCGCTTTCGCATAATCCTTGGCTCCGAGCGTGCTTTCGCCTTTGAAAAATAAGACTTCATGTTTGAGATTTTTGTCCGGAAAACGTCCGGGAATCGCGTCCAAAATTTTATTCAACGACGTATAGTCTTCATGATCTAGAAAATACTGGATCAACCAAAAAATTCCATCAGGTTCAAACTTGATTTGAGGCCGCTTAAAAATGAGGTCCTGATAAAACGCGTTTGCCTTGTCCACGTCGTTGTGCTGTATATAAAGGTAGCCGAGCCGCGACCAAACTTCCTGCGACAAGGCGTGATCAGGATAAGTTTTCAGCAACTTTTCATAAAGCGGCAAAGCCTCGTCGAGGTGGTTTCCATTCTCAAGGCTGATCGAAGCACCGTACAGAGATTCGGCATATAGTTTCGAATTTGGAAATTTTTCTAAAATCTTATTGAACGCAAACGCCGCATGGCTGAAACGCTTGAGACCCGTGGCGGCCACGCCTAATTTATAGTAACCAATATCGAGAAAATCGCTTTTCTCATGGTTTTTGATAAACGCTTCGGCGCCTTCAAAAGCTTCTTTGAAATTTTTAGCGTCCAAATCGATCTGGATGATTTGTAACAGCGCCAAATCCGTATTCGCGTCCCCAGGATATTTTTCCGCGTATTTTTTAAAGTTTTCTTTGGCTTGTTCCTTGCGGCCGGCTTTGAAAGCGGTTTGGGCCATTTGAAAGAGAGCGATTTTTGCAGAGTCGGAGCTTGGCGCATCTGAAATAATTTTTTCATAATTCGACAGCGCTTCGTCCGTTTTTCCTCCTTCGACAAGTAGCTGAGTTTTTTCGAATGTTTTCTTGAGCTCGGCTTTTTCTTTCAAGCTTGGCTCGGCTTCTTTGTCGGCGAGGACTTCTTCTAATTTCGCCAGCGCTTCTTGATGGCGTCCTTTTTCAGCGAGCAAATTGGCCAGCAAAAAAATAATCTCGGATTTATAAGCGCTGCCTGATATCACAGGTTCAAGAGAAGAAAACCGCCGCTGCGCCGCCTCGAGGTCCTGCCGGTTATAATCGCAATAAAAAAGGCCTAGCAATGACTTATCTTTTAAACTATCCCTGTTTTTTTTCTGCGCATCCAAAAGCGCTTCTTCTTCGGCCGGCTGCTCAAATACTTTTTGATAATAGACGGCTGCTTCGGCGTAGTTTTTCAGGCTGAACAAAATTTCAGCAGACTTGAAACGTGCTTGACGGGCCAGCTCCGGCGGATTGCCGTTGTCAGCGGCGATCTTATAACCGTTCACCGCTTCCTGATAATTCCCACCTTTTAAATAAAAATCGCCGATCGCGACGCCGGCATAAGACGCGTATTCGCTTTGCTTGTCCGTCTTCGCAAGATTTTGAAGAATGCGGATCGAACGGTCGGTTTTGCCTTTGCCTTCAAGAGCTTTGGCGAGATAAAAAATCGAGCCGCTTTTGACCACTGGGTCTTCGGATTTTTTGGAAAGTTTTCTAAAGACACGAATGGCGCGCGCAGTGTCTCCGCGGTAATAGCGCGCCGTGCCGAGACGAAATTCGGCCATGGGGGCACGCTTGTCATTCGGAAATTTTTTCAGGAAAATTTCAAAATGAGCGATCGCAGCCGCATAATCTTTCGTGAAGTAATAAGAATCGGCGTAGCGAAAACGCGCCGAGGCTGATTCGGAGGATTCGGGATTGGTTTTCAGGAATTTTTCATATTCAGCGATCGCCGGCGCGTACATTTTGCGGGCATAAAGGCCGTTGGCGAAATCAAGCGATTGAGTCGTAGAATTCTGACTGTCTGCGGCAAAGCAGGGAGAAATTAAAATCGCCGAAAATAAAAAAATCCAAACACTTATACTAGCAATTTGCTCAAAAAGCCTCAGATGCAAGGCGCGAAGGAGAGAGCGCGAAGACGCTATGGGAATAGCGTCGCACAAGCGAACGACTGAGCAACGCAGCAGATGAGGCTTTTTAAGCAAATTGCTATTGTTCTTTTGTTGTGGCAAAAGAGATATTCCAAATATTTGCTTTCGCACACACATCTAGCACCTGGATCACGCGTTCGTGATACGTTTTTTGGTCGGCGCGCACGATCACGGCCTGGCTCGGGTAAAGTTCGGCGGTCCGTTTTAAAAGCGCTGACAACTCACTCAAATCCATTTTTTTCTGTCCGACAATCACGTCCCCTTCTTTAAGGACGTTGAGGACGATTTCCTGCGAAGAGGCCTGAGTCTGAATCGAAGCGGCAGCTTTCGGCACCGAAATATTCAGCTGGCCCTCAAAATTGAAATAAAGAAACATGGCCATGAAAAAAGACAAATTGACCAATAAAATATCAATGAGCGGAATGACCTGAAGATTGGGAAGATGGTTTTCGTAACTGGTTGGTTTGAAATTAATCATCAATTTACCTTTCTTGATCCCCGCTTTCGCGGGGATGACAATGCCTTTGGGGCATTGTCACTTGGTAATGGTTTGAACGATTTCGGAGGCGGCGGTTTCGGCATTTGACGTGATTGTGCTGAGCCGGCCTCTGAAATACGAATAAAAAATCAGCGCGGGGACGGCGATGATCAGACCGAAAGCCGTGTTCACCATGGCTTTGGCCAAACCTTGCGTCAAAACCCCGGGATGCACGGTGCCAGCCTTGAAAAAATTAAACGCATCGATCATGCCGAAAATAGTTCCGAGAAGTCCCAACATCGGAGCCACGACGGCCAAGTCGCCGAGATAGCTCAAATTCTGCCACATTTTTTCAAGACGCTTTTTACCTTCGTATTGGATGGCCTGCTCGATCACGATCTTGCCGCGCGAAATTTTTTGCAGTCCTTTCAGCGCGATGCCCGAAATCAAATTTTCCTGCTGGCGGCAAATCGCCACCGCTTTTTCGTATTCTTTTTTCTCCAAAAGGAAAAGCAGGTTTTCAGTGAAATCAAGCGGAGTCAGCCGATGAGTCGTCACGTATTGAAAATGGTAAATCACCAAGGCCGTGGCCGCCACGGAAACCAAACCGAGCACGATCATCGATGGACCGCCGGAGGCCACCATTTCCCATAACGTGCTTGCTTCGCTGCCGGGTTTTTGACTCGGCCCGGAAATAACATTGGCGGCAAAAGCGGCTGCCGCCATGAGTCCAAACGCCGAAGCCCATATAAATACTTTCGAAAAAATTTTCTTTCCTGACATAAGTGCTCCTTATTTAAGTCTTTATTCTTGATCCGTATAAGAGAGGCTGCGAACCTTGGAAATCATTATAACAAATTTTTGCGGGGAAAGATAAAAAAGGAAAAACTTAAGATAAATTAATTTTACCTGGCTCGACGAGATAACGAATGGATCTGACTTCTTTCACGAATAATAATCTTTTTTTTAGCTCAATCATTGCGTAGATATCTTTTTATGTCATCATGATCAGCTGCAATTACAAGATAATAAGCATCTAAGGAAGCTTTGACTATAACGCGCAATCTTAAGCCGGCTCTAAATTCATAAATATCTGTATCTAACTTTTTTAAACGGAACCCATGCGAAAATTGAGAAAAGTAAACGAAGCGGCTAAATTTTTCTAAACTTTCCTCAATACGTTTTTGATCCTCACGAGACAACTTATGCACAGAACGCGCAAAAGAAGGCAAAAAAATAACCTTCTTCATTACTTGATTATTTTTTTGACATAAGTTGAAAATTCTTTCGGCGATTTCACCGTCACTCCTTGCTTTTTTTCCTTTTCAACAACGGCGCGGATTTTATCCAATTCCTCAGACGTGTATCGAGGTTCTACATCTACCGGCGTTAATTTAATGTAATCTTTTTCAAGCTCAACGGTAAATAACTCATTAATTTTTAAACGTAATTTTTTTACTACCTCGCTAGGAATCGTTAGTTGGTTTTTCGCCTTCAATTTGGTTAGGGTCATGGTCTCCTCCTTCCTAAAGAATACCATATGTTAGAAAATCATACAAGTTAGAATTTCTAACTAGTAGGAAAATTAAGCTTTAGCTCAAAGTGAACCTGGCACCACAGGAAACGGTACCTAGAGTAACGGTACCTCGGTAAACGGTACGCTATCCATTGCATTTGTTCATATGTTCATTGAAAAAGATATGAACATATGGTATTCTTTTGATAGAAGAGGGCAAACGAATGACTATCACATTAAAAGTGAACGCTAGAAATGATATTCACCTCCCTGCGGAGATTCTGAGGACGCTGAATCTCGGCGATGACAGGATCATCAAGGCGACGCTGAAAGGCAATACGCTGGTGCTTGTCCCTGTGGATCTTGAACCGCGCTACTCCAAAGAAGCGCTCGAAGGATTGGACAGACTCCACGAGGATGAAAAAAAGAAAGGGTTCATTTCCCTGCGTTCGGAAAAGGATATTGATAATCTCTTCAAATAGAAAGATAGATCTTGAAATACCTCGGCAGTTCTAAATACTTCAAACGACAGATAAAAAAGCTTCCGCCCCACGACCAAGAAAAAACTTCCAAAACTCTTAAAGAATTTCTAGGAATGCTTCGGCAGGGAACAATGCCGGTCGGCTTCGGTTTTAAAAAAATCGGTGAAAAACATTATGAACTTCGCATCGATATACGACTGAGGATTCTGATGAAGGCCGAAACAGACACATTGATTTGCCATTTCATCGGAAACCACGACGACGTGGAACGATGTTTGAAAAATTACCGGAATAAATAATCAGGTATCCAGGCGCGAATTGGATAAATAGTCTTGGAGAAACGAAAATCCGTTCCGTCGATAATATTCACGAAGCTCTCTATCCAATAGACTGCCGAGCACCGCTAAGTAGCTTGTCTTTTCCATGCGTGAAAGTTTACGCAATAATGCGGTTTTCTGTGAAGCAGGGATTGGTGGAAACGCTTTTCTCCTGATTAAAAATTCCAGATCAAAAAAATCCCTGATTTCGCTGCGATCCAAAGCAGCAGCTACTTTCATGCGACCCATTTCTTCGATTGAAAAAACCCGAACCAACACCTGTTTTTCGGAATAAACGGAGTAAGCGATCTGGGATTCCATTCCTTTTTTTTTAACCTCTTTACCGATTTCTAGCTTGAGTCGTCGACCGTATTCTTTGCTCTTTATTTCGAAAAGCAAAGTGAAATATTTATTTTTAGAATCCGTCACGGTATATTTTTTCTCTAAAAAAGCGAGGAGTTTTTTAAAAAATGAAGCTGTATGAACTTTTTTGGAAAACCAGAAATCTAGATCCACGGAAAATCGGGGCAAACCATAGCAAAGCCGCATCATCGTGCCGCCACCAAACACCAGCACATCCAAAAAACCGGCTTTTTTGAGTTCATCGAGAATTTGTATTTCAAATTTTTCGTGATTTTTCATTTCTTCCATAACGCCTCGGCTTCATTTCTGACTTTGCGTGGAAATCTTTTTGCCAGAGCCATCGTCCTTTTTTTGTTTAACTTGGCCGCTTCGAGCGCGGATCGATCAAGATAATACCGGCCCATCCAAGAAAGATAAATCACATCCAAAAAAGCTTTTTCGGGGGAGGCGATAAAAAAATTATCTTTTTTCACAAACCCAAAGTAAAGACTGGGCTTTAGTTTCAGATAGCAAAATTCAAACCCTTCGGCCGCATAAGTCTTCGTCCTCAACATCGCCGCTGACTCAATGCCGGATTGAGGTATTTGCGTCGTTAATTCGTAGTAAGCCAGCGCGCTAAGAAAAGAAACGTACGAGGGGACCTGAAGCCGGTTGGCAATTTCACATCGCTTGCGGAAATCGGATTGATTCCATGCGCTTTTTAGAATATACACATCGCGCTTAAGCCTCAAAATATCCCCGCGTTTGACATAGCGGTGACAGGACAATCTCGCGGAAGGCGGCGTAATTCGCAATGCTTGTGCGACTTGAGAAGTTGAAAAAACCAGGGATCGAATGGTTTCCAGCGCCCTTAATTTCATAAATACAATAAATTATCCTTTTTGATAATTAATTGTACTTATTAAATCAGTCCTTGGCAAGAAAATTTTGACGAACCTGGCACCAGTACCTCGGTAAACGGTACGGTTTTAGGCAGAAATTTTTTCTGTTTTTGCGAGAAGATATTCTTCGGCGATTTCTTTGGAAACAAACGGCACAAGCGGTAACAATGCGTGGTCAAGGATGAATTTCCAACTAATGCCATCGGTCCATTGAATAAGTTTTTTCATGAGAATATTATCGCTCAGCCTGGCGCCTGATAGTACTTGCCACGCATTGCGCAGCGCCGAAAGATGATCACTATTACTAAGATTTGCGTCCCCTTCCGCCAAAGCCAGCAAAAGAACGCTTCTTGTTGGAAAAGGATCTGTTGGCTGCATTCCCTTAATTGGAAGTAGTCTTCCGAGTCTGGCGCCCTTTGGCTCATGCTCTCCGCTGACGCTTAAAATATTCACATACCTCACTTGATCTTCTTTGATTTTGGATTGTAGTTCTTCAGAAATTTTATAAATAAGCTTTAACCCTGAAAGATTATTTTTCTCGATAATTTTCTGGGCCTCGGCAACTAAGGCCGGATCCTCTGAACTAAATAAATGTATCTGGACGTCTTTTCTTTCAAGTTTTTTAAATTCCTCAAGCACCTCCAAAAGTTTCGCCTCAAATATTTCCCCTTTGAAAATTTCAAGATCAACTCCAAGAATTTTTTGGCGATTCTCGTCTATTGAAATGCCTTTCAATAAGCCTTCTATTTCCCTACTTAACCTTGAACCAATAATTTCCAATTCCTGCGCCTTGAGTTTCGGAAAACGAGTATCATGAAAAACAAGCCGAACGCCCGCTGCTTCCGATTCAACAATAATTCTTCTCCCATTTTCCGCCGACTGAATGGAAAAAATATAATTTCTATGATCGTTTAATTGGACCGCAAGTCTAGCATCTTTCGTCGGCGCCGCCTTGGCATAGGCAACGCCCAAGAATAATTTTGCTAGCCGTGCACCCAAACCCCCGTCGCCCGGCTCCGTCGTCGCCAATCGGCTACCGTTGTCCGTACTCCCATCTCGACGACGGTGCCTGGCACCGCTGGTTTGCACAAGGCGCGCGCCATCTTTTCTTGAAAATTCCTTCAACTCACGACCCAATTCGGAAATAATTCGAGAGGTTGTGTCCATTGCCGAACCGACATTTGAGGGAAAGTTTTTACTAAATTCTTCCGACAATCTTTGTGATATTTCTGCAGAATCTAAACTTTTGCCTGAATCCTGATCCCATTCATCTTTTAATAAAATAGAAAAACTAAACACAGTTTCGCTTGGTATAAATTCATGGTCATTTTCTTCTGGCGATTTTCCTTTTTCGAGATTTATCGTCAGTGCGTAATCCCCATAATCATCGCTTAAAACGGCCGATGACACCTGATAATAGACATCATTCAAACTAAATACCGAATCCGCTTTAATAGTCGCTGTTCTGAGTCTTTCCAGATTGGAAGCATCAATAGGCACAAATCGCCCCATTGAAGTTTTAATAATATCCAATCTCTTAACGCTGTAACCTCTGACTCTAAGTCTGTCTCTGATGGCAATCAAATCAGGATGAGAATTAAACCCGCCCATTTGTTTAATGTCATAGGGGTGAAGTTCTTCGTTTAGGTCAACGACTTGCATGGCATAACCGACGACCTCTCCATGGACTTTTAGAATGCCGTAAAACTTTGGACCGCCGGCGAAGTCTAATTCTTGGGCATCTTCAATGCCGTGTTCGGCCGCTCTGCTCGATCTAAAGATCTTACCCATCACAGGCTGCCTTTTGTCATCAATCATAGCGACTGATAAAAAAACATTCATGCCATCCTTACCACCGCTAGCAATTGAAACTTTTTCAGATTCCATCGGATATAAAAGATGCACTTCTTGTAGCTGATCCACGGGTTTCGGACGCGCGTGGCTTTCCGGACGGAGCTCACGTAATAACCACTTAGCGCTTCTGGAAACGTCGGAATAAACTGCTGTCTGCGTTGAATCAGACGATCGACCGTAAAATTTTATACCAAATCTATCGAGTTCTTCTCTCAGCGAATTTGCAGTTCTCGCCCCAATACTTTGAATTGGTTGGAAGTTAGAAGTTGAATGTTCGGCGAGAGGTTCCGGTAATGGGGCCAATTCAATGGCGTACTGCTGTGCTAGAGTGCCACGAGCATTTAAATTTTCAGCGAGCCGTGCGGCGGGACCACGATAAACCGTAACCACCTCATGATCAAACCAGGAATCGAAGGGAATCTTTTCCACTTCCGTAAAAATATTTTTTGCAGGTTGTCGTGTTGTTTCATGGCTGACAAGAATATAATGGGGTGCAAAATTTCGAATTGAATTCCAAAATTCAACGTTCTCACTTAAAATTCCGGCGCGACCCGGACATTGTACAAATACAACTGAAGCTGTCGTGTTGATTGCTCGATAATCTTTAATATGATATCGAATGCTTAATTCTCTTCTTGCAAGATCGACCCACATCGTGTGTTCATTAAACTTGATGTAAATATCGAATCCGTAATCTGTTGGAGTGATATTCCATTGTTCCAAATCCTCTTTAAGCGTTTCGTAAACGTCCTTTCGAAGTGCACGGAGAATAAGAGCTTTACTGCCACCCATTACCGGAGAAAAATGCACAGGATCAAAAATATCAGATGCTTCAAATTCTGAAACTTGAGGAAATAATTGTGCCAATTTAAAAAATGAAACAAAATCAAAACCAGCGGCTGGGTAATAGATTTTTCCCTTATACGAGGTCATAAATTGTTCGAATTCGTGAGCTGAGTTTGTAGTATTATCAGGGTCACTAATCGCCGCCATCCTTGCGGCGATTTCTTTAACCTCAGAAACTTTTGCCTTAGTCCCGTAAGAAATAACACTGAATCTTTTTCGCTCTTCGGGATTGTTCCTGAAATACACCACGAGGCTCGTCCTGGGAATTCCCGTCCGTCTTGCGATTTCAGTCATATTTATATTTTGAAGTTTATCAATCCCATAATCTTCCAAACGCTGTTGGATGCTTTTTTTAAGTCCGCTAAATCTTTCCGCTTCCTCGGGATGATCCCTGAAATACCTGCCGAGACTATAGTGGTGCATATTCAACCGCTGAGCAATTTCACTAACTCCCATGTTTTGAAGTTGCTCGATGCCGTAATTCTCAAGGCGCTTTTGAATGCTCGCCGCCCGCGCGCCAAAATTATCTGAAACACCCGGACCCATTTGTTTGGTCTGAAGCATCCTCTGCATATCTTCGACTGCGTTCATATAATTCATTCTGCGGTTGTTGTAATCCAATATAGAATTCCATAAACGCTTATTTAGGCTAAGAAAATTTATAAACTCCTCGAATTTACCGTTGATTGGAAATTGGTTCTTCGCAAGTTCTCTTGTTTCTGGAGTCGCCGTTTCGTCTGCCGTATGTAAAAGAGCATACAATTCATCTACGTTCGATTCTTTAAGAACAGACTCGAACTCTTCAGTACTCAAAGGAGAATTTTGTGCGCTTTTAAATTGAAATAAGACGCTTTCGAAAGTTCCCTCGACATATCTTAGGCGTTCGACAGCATTGTAAATAAGTCTTAGATCAAGCGCTTCAGTAAAAAAAGCCTTCATCGCATCAAATTCGGGGAACTGTATCCCTGATTGTTTTAAGACTTCTTCCGTCATCATATTGTAACGCTGACGAGGATTCTGCCGATTCGACAATAAAAGAGTTTGCTCTGAAGAGTCTTTCTCTTGTAATTGTTGAAGATACAAATCATCTGAGAAAATGTCGAGCAACCGATAGATCTGAGCCGAAGATAGCTGATTGAATACGCTTGCCGTCCTCGCCCCGGCGCCTTCGGCGGGTTGGACGTTAGAAGCCGGCGGTTGAATGATAGGTGGCAGCGGAACAGATTCAATCGCATGCTGAGCCAATACATTGTGAGCCTTTGGAGTTTCGGTGAGGCGCGCGGCGACATGTTTGCGCAAGACAATTATACGCTCTTCCCCGGGATTCATTTCCCGATTAAAGAGAAGCTCAAAACCTTCTGATTGCAAATAATCAGCGTTGAGTGAAAATGAAAATTTCTCCTTGAATATCGAATGGATATTTAAACCGCCGGGCCTTGTCATTAAAAACAGTTCCTCAAGAGGGTCCATTAAAATTCCAGATTCAAACACCCGCTTGCTAAATATAATGTCGAAAGGTTCTTGGATAAATCTTCGAGGAGGAGAAAATACATCGCCGGTTATTACAGCCAAGCCTTGTGAACGGGCAAAATGGGATAAGAAAATGTTAGGCTCCAATCCCCTTGCTTCTTTTACTCCCCAATCGCGAAGTGCCAAGAGAAAAAACCCTGGGCCAGGACCAATCTCAAGAATCCGCTTATCAGATAATGGGCCACCAAAAATTTTTAAATGCAATAAAAGATAGGCGTAACTAGCCATATCCGCATCAAAACCTGTGTCTTCAAAAGTGTCACTATCTCCTTTAAGTGACCGGAACCGCTCTATTTCTTTTGTATCTTCCAATTCAAATAACCTGTGCAAGATAGTGACATAATCATCTGGCATTTCATCGATTTCCGCCATCCGCGCGCCAATCTTCTGGTTTAATTCAAGAAACGTAGATACCGAATCACGTCCTAACGTTCCTCCTAAAGGCAATTTCGGACGACGGCCGGTTTCGTTCGCAATCCTCCCGCCAACAAAATTTGCGTTGACACCCACCTGACCGTTTGATAAGTTGGCATTCAATAATTCAATCAAAGGAACGGAAATGGCGGATTCAAAAAATAATTTCACGGCGGCCCAAGTAGGCGTTCTCATAGAAAATCTTGAAAAGAAAATTGATACCGTTTTGGAAATCGTCACGCCTATCCAAGAAGATGTCCATGCAATGAAAGAAGACATTGCCGGCTTAAAAAGCGACATGGTCTTTGTTAAAGATGCCATTAAAATTTCAATTCCCTCTCTCAGCAAGCGTGTCGAAAAATTGGAATCCTGCGTTAAGTAATCTTTTTCTTTTGTCTCTCCAGTAAATCGTTCCTGCGCGAGCTTCACCCAGTGGCTTTCCACAGGAATTGTATCCTCACCAAAAACCCCGGCGCCCAGCTCCGTCGTCGCCAATCGGCTACCGTTTTTCGCCACCTCGTTTGGACGACGAGGCATGGCTACAGAAATATTTTTTATCTCATAAGAAATAAGTCGATTATGAACCGCCGCGATCAAATTTTTATTTTCGGGCCAAACCAGATGACTTATAGAATGATCATGCCGGATAGAAATAATTTGATTTCCGTTATGAGCAATATCCCAAATACGTATGAGACCGCCCGCTTTTCCGCCCGCGAGAAACCGGCCATCAGGACTAAAACTTAAAGCATTCACGGAACTGCCAAGCGTTACTCCATCGTCCATGGAAAGCTTTAAAACAATTTCTCCGTTCGATAAATCCCAAACAAACACGCTGCCGCTTGAATCGGCGCTCGCCAAACGTTTGCCATCAAAATCAAAAGAAATCGCCGATACTCCTTCGCCCCTAGGCGCTTCCAGCGTCGAAACAGATCCACTTTGGGTATTTATAATCTTGATCACGTGTTTGTCATTGCCGTAACGAACGGCTATTTTTTGTCCATCCGGACTTGAAAGCAGCGGACCGGTAGGCAGCCATTGTGTTTCGGGGACTTTTAAAAGCTCCTTTATCTCTCCAGTCTCGAGATTCCAAAGCAAAACATCCCATGTGCGTAACAGATTAAAAACCATGCGCTTGCCGTCCGGCAGCCAGGCCATTTGAAAAATAAAGCTTTTTTGGTTCGGCGTACTCACCAACGATTTGCTTTCTTTCGATTTTTGATATGGGTTCCATTGATGAGGGTTCCATGAGGCGATGGAATTTCCAAAAGCCTGCGCAACTCTGATTCCACCTGAAGCATCAAAATTAACCTCCATCGATGACTCATCCGCAGTGCCCCTAAATCTCTTCAGGACCGAGAAATCATCCAGTCTCAGAATCGCCACCACATTCGGCAGATTTCCTGGCTCAAAGGAACGGCCTCGACGCCTGGGAAATGATGCCAAGTCCACGGCCATTACTTTTTGTTTTGTGTATGCGGAAATTCCTGAAATGGTTTTTTTCCTAAATTGGACGACATTCGAAACTACCACGCTCCATAACGATTCTTGAGTAATATGAAAATCCGCGATCCGCTTACTCTGCCACATAAGAGGGGTACGTTCCTGTGCCGAAAAAAGTAAAAAAGCCCTTTCAAGGCCGCTCAACTGCATCATCAAAGTCGTTTCTGCAGCTTCGTCTATGGCGACAACTTTTCTAAGAGAAGAAAACGCCTTTTCAAAAACAGCATACTCTTTTTGTTTTAAGATTTTTTTAATGCCGGCTGCATTTTCATCAAATTGATCCAGAAAACTTCTAATTCCTTGAACATTTTTCTTATCGGAAAAATTTATTAGCTGTTTCAGAAAATCTATGAAAACCTGTCTTTCTTGAGAGGATAGGTTATTATCTTTGGCCATGTGGTTCAGAATCTTTGTCATTTTCTCCCACTGGTGCAATAGCGTAAGAAAATCAATGGATAAATTATTGTCTGCCATCCTCGCGCCTTGTCTATTCACCGCCTTAATATAATTAGAAATTGCTCCCTTACTAAATTTAGAATTGAAGTGTGCAATATTTCCCGCATCTATTCCCACGGCATTGCCAGTACGGGTTCTCATATAATTCACAGGCTCGTGCAAACCGTATTCATTTGCAGAGCCAAAATCTCTGCCAATATTTAGAATATCTTTAAGAACATTGGGAGGAGCAGACTTAAAACCAATGCTTTCTTCTCTGCCTATGACTAATTGCATCGCATAACCGGTTCTCAATCCTTCCCGCACGCTTCCATAAAATTTGGGAATTCTCCGATAATTACTCCCATAAATCTGCGACACAATGAGTTCATCCAGTATATTTTGTGTATCCTCTTGCACACCTAAAATCTTGATGACAGCCGGACCTATGATTTGTCTTTTGACTTCGATCAAGTCCAAATACATGCCCAAATTGTTTCGACCTTGACCGATCACAGGCAAATCTTTCAAAGGATAAATAAGTTTTGCTTCAGGCATCTCCTTCCACGTGACATGAATAGGACGATGTCTCGCCCGGCCGATTTGATCCATGACCCATGGAACATTTAGTTTTACGTTCGTAAAAGAATGGGAGTCAATTTTTCCCTGATTCAGAAGAATTCCGTAGGGCTTTAGATCCTTGGTTAAGGACATCCGCGCGCCTTTCTCCTCCGGCAATCCTTTTTGGATAACCTCCCTCATTCTTCCAGCAGTTTTCTGATCTACTACCGCATACAGTTTTGCATCGAGACCCCCATACAATTCCATTAATTCAAATCCACTTTCTTGATTAAATACCTCTCGGGCAACTTCCAAAAATTCAGGGTCTGGCGACGGATTTAGACTGAACAAAAATTTCCCCTGTGGCTTTAAAACCCTTCGGATTTCCTGAAGCGCTCTTTTATAAAATAACGTTGGCGAAGCCGCTTCCTCATCGGTTAGATCAAGATCAGCAAAGAACTCTGAATTGAATAAACCAATGCTGACGATTCCATCAAACGATTTATCCGGAAATGGCATTTTTTGAACTTTAGCCCGCTCTAAATCTTTATTGGAATTTTTCGGAACTCCTGGATCTAAACCAATAACTTCTAGGTCCGAATTGAGCGATTTTAGATAAGTCATGACATTAAAAGGTGTTAAATGCCCAAACATGGGTTCCGTTTCAAGACCAATGTTTAACCATCGTCCTTTCAAAATTTTCCCTTTTTGAATTCCAAATTTAATATCCAAACAATTTAAAATAGTGGACAAAAATCTTGCATGGGCAGAGTTAGCCAAATGAGAATTATTCGACATCCTTGCCCCGGCGCCTTCGGTAAGTCGAGTGTTGGGAGCTAACTGTCGAACGAGAGGTTTCGGCAGCGGTGCGAATTCAATCGCATGCTGGGTCAAGACGTCATGAGCATTTAAGTTTCCGGCCAGACGCGCATTTGCAGCCACTACGGCTGAGAAGCGAGCGCCGCTTAAATAATTACTAACCTGTTCCTGCGTCACAAGAATGCTTTCCCCACGACTGTTCAGCTGAAAATTCGAATGATCGGCAGAATTGCCAGGATATAAAATTGTCACATCACCGTCTTGCAAATCAAATTCTTGGCCGTCACTAAAACGCTGGAGAACAATATATCGCAAGAGAGGCCCGATATTCCCTGTCCTGGCAGACTCAAACACTTCTTTTCTCAAAGTGGATCCGTTTTTCCAATAACGAAGGTACGCCGCCATAATTTCTTCCTCGAGATTAAAGTCATCCGGCAGTTTTTCCCCTTGAGCATCCAACAAACCCTCGCCACCCATTAATGCCGCTCTGACTCTTAAAATGTTTAAAATATAGGGGTAAATTTGCTTTATAGAACCCACTCGTTGTCCGGACAATTTTTCATATTCACTTAACGCATATTCAGGCTCCAGTTGGATATTATTATAGTAAACCCATGCCCCAAGAATGCCTGACTTTTGGTGGGCATTGTCGTCTGCTTTGTGGAATGCTTCGATAAAACGAATCTTGTTCTCCGTAAGAAGTCCTCTCAAAGTTGCTTTTAAAATTTCTTCATCATCCATTTTGAGCACATACATGTGTTCGCCCAAAATTCGAGGGGGAATCTCCTCGCTTTGCACATGACGAAAACCAAACTCAGAAGCGATTCGTTGAGCCAATGGATCTAAAGCTTCCTGAATAAATTTTTGTATGCCATAGTGTTCGATGACGTAGCTCATAAATTTAAGATTGAGCGCCTTGGCAATGCCCTGGCCCCGATAAGGTTGATCAACGACTGCCTGAAGAATAGTGGCGATTTTTGTATCCAAATCTACGCTTCCGTACAAATACCCTTGAATTTTGCCTCGAACGCGATAAACAAAGAAAAATACCGCCTCTCCTTTTATGGGCATCTTTAACTGGTTCACAAGCTCATCTTTCGAAACGAATGCAAGTTCCTTCATAGGAAGTTGCTTGGAAAGCTCGAGAATACGGGCGGCATTTCTTGGAGCTTTCGTCAAACGAATGGATTTCCAAACGTGTTTATCGGTTTGGTAAGACTCGCCGAAAAGAGTGATGGGTATTTGTTTTGTTGATATCCGCGCGGCGGACGAGTCCGTCTTTTTATTCTCTGGTTTTGGTGCATCCTCGTCTTTTTCCATTCTGGATGTAAAAATCTTATCAATATCGCCCTCATGCTCCTTGAATTCCGAATAAGAAATTAGTTTGTTTTCTGCTTTGGCCGCAGAATCGGAATCAATAAATCCAAATCGCTGAGCAGCTGCAATCTCTTCCTTCATCAGAGGAATATGATCATCTGGAATGATATAAGCCAGATGCAAAGACTCCGGGATGCCTTTCCAGTAATACGGAAGTACTTTCAGAAAAGAACTGATGGCAAAAATTGGCCGTTTAAAATTAAATTTTTGATGCCTTACTTTTTCATCCAAAATCGCCCAACCGGGTCCATAAGGATCGGGGCTTGTGAAATAGCTTCCTCCTCCAAAAGGTCCGTAAAAAGAGACTTCGCAGACATAATTAAAAGCAAAACCGACCACCCACATTAGAATACCGCCGATAATTCCTGGCAGTTTAAAAGGGGACGAAAAGTGATAAAGCTCCTTGAATCCTTGCCAAAAAGCATAAAGCGAATACACTCGGACTAGGGCTCGGAGAAAACTTCTGGGAGGATTAATTTGTTTAGTGAGAATAATGCCTAATAATGCATTCATGTATTCTCCCACAGTCAAATTCGTTTTTAATGTTTCAGCATAATGCCCAAATCCATGACCCCAAAGATTTCTTTTGGCGGCGAGATTGACGATTTCCTCTTCGGAGATTTCCGCAAGCCGTAGCCTCGTGCTTTCTGCCAACGCATACAACATTTGCCAAAGCGCTGCCGTGATTTCATTGGAATCTAATTTTAATTTTGAATCATAGCCCAGCTGCTCAAATAACCGACTGAATTCCTCACTCCCGGCTTTTTCGGCCAATTTCTCTTTGGCGAGTATTGCAGGATCGACGTCATAAAAATATCCCTCCAGAAAAGCCGAAATTAAGAAAGCATCGTTGCGATCTCGATCCATTTTGGAGGACCAATAGCCACTGGTCGTAAGACGGCGGACCACTTCGCGGATATTAAGAAACCTATAAGCCGTTCGAATGCGATTTTTTGCCTCTTCTGACGGCGCCCCTATGAATTTTGATAAAATAGTTTTCTCGATATCTCTCAATATGATCTCGGCTGTCTGGCCATTCTCATCGATCGGGGCACCGATGTTCCCCAAATGAGGAGACGAATGAAAAAACCCGGCATCGTGATAAGCTCTGAGAACCCTGCCAAAATGACGATAAACATTTTCCACCCGCGGGTGATTGTGCGTCGGCATTTGTGACAGCGAATAAATCTTCGCGTGGACCAGTCGCCCATTTAAATAAGCCAATGTGTGAAGACGCTCATCCTCCCGCTTCATACCCGCGATGACAAAACCCACTTCCGCTCCGTTAAAACCTTTCATTCCTTTCCATCTGCCTACAGCCAAAGGATAATCCGTACTAAATCCTTTTCCTTTCTGGCCCTCGTGCATCATCCCGAATCCATTTTTAGCGTCCCGAAGATCGATAACTCCCTGTGAACTTCCTTTCCATTTTTCCAAAACAATATTTCCTTCTGCATCCACCCCATACGGTCTTCTCGCAACCCCATTGCCTTCATGCCGTTCGATAACATCCTGTCCATCTATGGAATGGAAATCGATCGAAGGTCTCGCGCCCTTTAAACGAAAAACCGAAATACCTTTAAAGGGTTCGTCTAACTTCAGATAAACGGTTTCTCCATTCTTGTAACCATCCTCGCTGTTTCTATCGTCCAAGGCGTAAACCTTTTTCGGATACGCTTGAAAGAGCGATCGCAGGATTAAATCATCTGCCGATAAAATTTGCCTTAATATCTCCAGATCCCTTGAACCTTGAGCCCGAATCATCCATTCATGGAATAAATCATCCATCTCTTCAAATTCGGCGCGGCCGAAATCAATTTTCACAGCCGCCTTTGCGACTCTCGCCCCCAGCCGATGCAACTCCTCTTCGGATAAATCATTTATAGAAATACGAGGAAGGACAACCTTGCTTCTAAAATACGGCATCGCCTCTTCCGTAATATAAGGCTCAACCAAGGCAATAAGAGCCTTGTAATAAGCTTCCATGTTATGAATCGAAACATCGTTCTGAACTCGACTTAATAGGTTCCAACTTATGGACTCAAATGCTCTCGCATAATCAAATGCAAATCGGCTCAACTCAAATCGATCTGAAGCCGGATCAACAGTATAAGAAGCCCACGAGGAAGCAGGCATGGCCAAAAGCGGATCGATTGCTTCCGTCAGGGCTTCCAACCATCGGTAGCGCCGGGGATCAAGACCGTCCAACATCCGATGGTGCATACTTCCACGGAGAATAACGACCACAGCATTCGGTTTCGTTTTTGCAATCTCAGACAATTGCTCTTGCACAACCACATAATCCCGCATGGCCAAAGATCGGGCGAAATAGTATATTTGGTCCTGAAACTTTTCATCGGCTTTTTCCCGATTGCCTTCTTTTAAAAAATCTTCGACTTCATCCGAAGCCAAGAAAGTTCTCACACCATCGAGCCAGGCTTCCCATGAAAATTTTTCCACCATAATTTCTATTTCGCGGTTTCTTAAAAGAAAATTTTGTAAAAACAAATAATAAGCGCTTATCCATTTATTTCTCCTGCGGAATGACTCCTTATCTTGCTTGCTTATGAAGCGGCGTTTTTTTGAAATGCTTCGCAATAGGACATTTTGGCTGGAGATTGCATCTTCTTTTAAATCATCCAAAAGAGGGCCTGCGCCATTTTTAATTTGAGGCTTTAAAGCATTAAAAATATCTTGCTTCTTAAGTAAATAGTAAACTGTTTTGGGAGATTGAGCATGCTCCAAGAGAAAGATCAGAGGGCGTTTTTGGGAAGCGGCTTTTCGAACGATCGCATCGAGGGCGGGGCGAATATCTCTAAACGTTTGACCGTACGCATGAGGATCAAAAATACCTATGACATCCAATCTTTCCCCAAAAATATTATTTCCAGATTTGTGATTATCCAAGAAATGTTCTATTTCATTCGGCAAACGAGACAATACTTGCTTTCGTTTAGTCAATTGCTCCGTGAGATCCACCGTCGCGCGCGCGCCGGCACGAGTTCTAAGCCGTCGTAGACGGGGATGCGTTTCATTTTGAATATCATCATAAAAAGCGCGATGCCCGGGTAAGTTTTCACTCAATGTTTCGTAAACGGTGAAATGAGTAAGAACATATAAGAGCTCATTCGGCGCAACGTCAAAGGGAACGCGCTGCAACACTACACGGATCATTTGAAGACGCCGCTGTTTGGACTTTTGACTTAGTTTCATGGGCGAATACACTTTTCCGCGAAGAGCGGGATTATGGATCGAATCCCGATAAACAACTTTCCGAGAAATATTCGAATATCTTGGCAGCCGTCTGATCTTGAGCCATAACTCATTAATGTTAATGCTAAGCCGCTTGGAATGGAGCGAAATATCCCCGATTATTTTTTCTTCCGCTTCCCAGCGTCGTCTGACTCTTTTGAACCGCTGTTTTTTCTCGATCTGAATTTCGGTTTCCTGAGAGTCCGGATTTGATTCGGATTTTAAATCCAGAAAGATTTGTTCCGGCTTAAAAATTATTTCCTGTGAATGAATGTTGATCGTTATTCCTGAAGCGGAATCGATTCGAACAACCTCCCCTGAACCTATGGGAGTTTTGACCCAATCTCCTTTTTTGAAAAACTGAAAAGGTTTAAATTTTTTAATAAAATTTCCCGGAAACGTGTTGTCTTGATTGGATTCCATTAATTTCTCGTACAACCCCAGTTTTTTGGCCCATCGAATCAGCGTTTGCCGTCCCACTTTTAGCTGAAACTCGATCTGTTGAACGGTTTTATATTTTAGGATCAACCGCTCGAATTCTCTTTTTGAAGGCATTCTTTGAAGAGTTTCCATCCATTTCTTGTACAACCCCCTTAACCTTGCCCATTTTCTAACCGTGGGCTTGCTCACGTTTAATTGCGAGGCAACCTGTCCGGTGGTTTTGTATTCTTTGATCAGTTTCTGAAGCAGATATTTTGAAGGGATGATCTTGTTTGTTAGAACATACATCGGTTCTGAGAATGTAGGCTCTTTCGCGGCCGATCCATACAAAGAATAAACAAATTCCGCAGCTTCTTTTTCTCTGAAAGGAGAACCGGGGCGCATTCTCCATAAATCGTCCTGCTCGGTGTAAAAAATACGAGCCAGGTCTTCGGCGCCTTGATCGATTTGCGACCTGAGCCACGCAGCCATTTCTGCGGCCTTCGTTTCTTTAAGGGAAAAAAAGTTCTGAAGGCGCTTTTGAAGCTCCGCAATTGTCTCGGACCTGAGCGGCTGAAATGCCTTCTCTTTGATATCGGATGAAAACACCGGATACTGTTTTTTCCGAAGCTCATCATAAACAAATTTTTTTGTTTTCAAATTTCCTCGAAAAACGCTTTCAATCCGGTCTTTGAGATTCTCAACATCGGACACGGGCTCGGGATCGTTTAATTTCAAAAATCCACCGATAACGTTCGGGGCGCGCTGGTGCCAGTACAGCATGACAAGATCAAAAATATCAACGCCGCGCACAAAATCGACGTCCGCCTCCGTCAAAACCTCGCTGCCTTCTGTAGGAGTCAAGATTTCCGAAGCTCTTTCGGCAGCCATGGCAATGACGGCTGCGGCTGGTTTTAATTGTGTGAGATTAAAAGGGGTTGAAGAGGAAGCTGCCACGCGCGCGCCAGAATTAATTGGCAGTTTCGCACTCCGAGCTCCTACCACACGGATGGACAAATCCGGCGCTACTTCCCAAACTTTGCTGTGATTTTCGATAAGATGCACAAGATACATCCTGCCCTCGTCTTTGGACCACAATAAAACCATCTCTTCTGATTCTCTCGACGAAACTCCCAAAACAACCGAACTTTGCGTCAAAACGCCCTGCCTGACCACTTCTTCTCCTTCAAATGTAACTGTGGGAACTGAGGAAGCAGTCCCTTCCACTTTTTCGAAATAATGAACAAATTTATGGGTAAACCAGCTTTGTCTTGACCACATGGCAAACCGGGTCAGAATACGCGCAGCTTTTTGCCGGTCTTCTTTCGTTTTTATTTCTTGAATCCCTGCGGGAAAACCTTCTTCATAACTCGGATCGCCTGAGCCGCCCCAGAGATAATCCACAAAAGATTTTGGATTGGATTTTTCATCGAAAACAAAAACGGCCGCAGCGCCTTTTTGCGGAGAAAATACAGAAATATCTTGTACTTCATGAGCGGTTCCAACGCCAATCACCGAAATATGAGAAACCTTCTCAATCATTGGGGAAGAGTCACTTAAAAACACGACTTTACTATTGGCCCAATTGGTAAGGTGTTCGTCATTAATGATTTGATCGATTTGAGAAGTCAGTTGCGAAGTAGAGCCTGTTTTTATACGAGGCGCTTGACCGCCAGTTTTAAAAAGATTAAGGAGTTGGTCCTTCTGAAGACGTAAGACGATTTTCCATCGTTCCGGTTCGCCCACGATATAAAGTTTGATTCCCCTTTGATGGGCCAGTTTGAAGAATTCCTTCATGCCTCGACGAAGCTCTTCCTTGTAATTCCAAACTGATTTTTCGTCGAGAATAACGACCTGCGCCCTCGGATTCATAAAAGGTTTTAGGATCCACGGCGAAGGTATTTCGTCATAAGAGGTCAAAGACGTTCCAGGCCCATCATTCAGAACTTCTCTGAAGTGAGCATTCGCATCTATCGCATATAGCTTTTTTTCTTTATGATCTGTTAATTGAAGCCTCAGAATCGCATAAACAGAACCATCCGCGTCCGTTCCTCTACCCACTAAATGACTTTGCCAAAGGTTAATTTCAGGCACAAGCCCGTGGGCCGATCTTTTCATGGCTCCAAGCTCTAGCGCTTGAGAGGCATATCTGTCAGATTTTAAAACTATCGTAAAAGGATCTGTCGATTTGTACTGTTTCTTTGTCTTAAAAGAAAGGAGGTGTCTTAAATGAATACTTCCCACTCCTCTTTGCATTCGGTTGATCGCATGACGCAAAATACGCAAAAGCGCTTCTTCGTCGTCCGAATCGGGACGAAGCTCCTGGACCCACTTTGGAACCGTAAATCTTTTGAAATGAAATAAAACGAATGACTGCCCATTTTCTTCGGAAGAAGTAATCTCGATATCATAACGGCCGGAAAACTCAGTCTTGAATCTATAAAGAAAAGTGTTTAAATCCTTTTCGAACTTGGAATTTCTCTTGGCGCGAAATCTGATGCCAAATTCTTTCCAATTAAATGTTTCATCCCACAAACGGGACCGATTATTCGTGACGTCTTCCCATTTCAAAACCTGGTGGGAATGGGGATCGGGAACCAAATATTGAGGAGAGTAGTCTTGTTCGATTTGCGCTCCTTGGTCAGTAAGATTCTCTCCTAACATTTGCTGAAGTGTGGAGACAGCCTTGCTATTTTTCCATTTCTCGACTGCCACACGCGCACCTTCCCCGATGGCTGCGCCAACCGCCGAATCTCCATTTAAAAGGGTTGTGGAAACGGTCAAAGCCGGGGTGAAGGATGTTCTTGCGGCAGAAATGCTAGGAGCTGTTCCAGGAATATTTTTATTGTCAGAAAAACTGATAATCAGATATTTTCCTCCAAAAATGGATTCACGCTCGTCCATCAGCAAATCATAATGCCTGTCCAAGCCATGAAACAAATAGATAGCTGCCTCTTGAGCGTTGGAATTATTGTTAGCTGGACGAGGCTCAAATGAATTTTTTCGAAAACGTTCTGTTTTTTCCGAGGCTATAAGGTATTCTTCCAATTGGTCTTTGAAGCGCCCTCTTCCTTCGAAGGCCGTAAAAATTTGAGGTTGGTTGCCAAACGCTTGAATATAAATTTGACTCTTCGGCATCTGGCTGATCCACTGATAAATAGTTTCACAAAGATCTTCCCAAGACAGATCAGACCTTAAAACCCGCAGGCCGGTGATTTTTTCTTTGAATCGTTCTAAAAATGTCCGGCAAAGCGACCCATTCTCCTCGGTGTCAAAATGGGCGCTATAGGACGCTCGTCTAGGAATTTGGAAAACAATATCTACCTTTTTAGGGATGTCTTCTTTTTTTTCTTTTATCGGTTTTTTCTTTTCTTCAATAATGACCTGAAAACGCGCCTGTCCTTCCCGCTGGATTACATACGAATCGTCCGAATAATCGCGAACCACGGAAACACGTTTTCCGGAAAGATAACGGATTAAATCTTCGAGCGTAATGATTTTTTTCATTAATATTTTTTTCTCAATCAGATTGAGTCGAACGTTTTTTTTGGCCTTCGGCTTAAGTTCGGCAGGTAACGGAATTTCGACCGGCAATAGATAAGTTTCTTTTCCGTCTTGATGAACAGACTGATAATCCGTATCGCGTCTGGCCCAATCTAGAAAATGTTTTTCCATTTCTTCTTTCAAGTGAAAACGCTCAAACTCCTTGGAAACTACGGAAGCGATCACATCGAGTTTTTGTTTGACCGGCAAAGCAATCAAAAAGCCAATGATGGCTCCTGTTTCGCTATAAAGCAAAATAACGATGGTTGGCAGAGTTAAAAAAAACTTAAACCAATCAAGTTCTATATTTAAACCTTCTGTTAATTTCGAGATGACAGGTTCAAGCTCTTTCCATTTTTCCAGCGGAATATGGTCCACAATATGGGTTTGGAATTTATGAAGGCCTTGTGCCAACAAAATATAAACAGCGTCCAAAACTCTGCTTTTTATTTCGCGTTCGCGTAAACCAAAAGGTGATTCAGTGGCCCGCGCACCAGATTCACTCGTTGCCTCTTTAGAAGCGCTAACTCCATTGCGCTCTAATGTCGAGGCCAGTCCTGCTTGGATGTCCGTAAAATGAAGGCCTGCGCGTTTGACAAGTTTTTCTATCGCTTGCACGTCCATCACGGGCCTTATCAAAAGTTGGTCATTCCAGCGGACTTCGATGCGGCTTTGGCGTTGTGGAAGAGAATCTAATAGTTTTACAAGCGCTTGGCTGGAAATCGCTTCCGGATGAGCCACGTTAAAAATTCTCTGCTTGGAAGCATTTTTTCGAGAACCCAACATCATCATTATTTTGACAAGATCGTCGACATAAATCATCTGGCGTGTGTCGGCCGGAGCCATTTGCAAAGGACCTTTGATTTCTGACTCGTCTCCATGGATGATTTTCGTCGTCATAGCATAATCCGGCATTCCGGGGCCATAAGCATTGCCGATTCTAAGCACGATGCCTCGGTCAATTCCCAATATAAATCTTTCCGCCAAATATTTAGTCAACCCATAAATTTGATTTTCGAATACCGACGGAATCGGGTTTTTTTCCAGGAAAGCATCTATTTTTTCATTGATCTTATCTTCGCTGAGTTGTTTGTCTATCGATTCTTGGGCCAACACATCAAAAAATTCTTTCGCGAGATTGACCCAGGAAACCGTGTCGGGGTTCGATTCGAAAAAAGGCAGCGCAGACGCTTCAGACACTTTCCCGTTTAAGCCTCCGGCTGAATAAACAGCCTGCGTGGAAGCAAAAATAATTGTTTTATGTTTAGCTATTTTGGACAAAATAGCGGTTCCTAAAACATTCGTCTTGAACGCTTCCCTTCTATGACGATTGGAGGCTGCGATGTCGGCCAGACCCGCCAAGTGATAAACCTCTCCGGCATTTTTGCTCAATTTTTTGATTTTTTTAGCCTCCGCCAAATCTCCGACAACCACCTTTCCGGCTTGGCGAATCGCTTTTGCTTTAGACACAGAGTCAGGATGGATCAGTGATCGAATCCGGCCTCCCCTTTGTTGAAGCTCCTGCGTTAAATGATCTCCGATAAAACCCGTCGCGCCTGTCACAACCACGGACGCGCCAGCCCCTTTAATTTGTTTTGAACCTGCCAGCGAGGTGGCCATTCGCGCGGCAAACAATTCAAAGAGTCGCCCTTGCGAGCCCATAAGCAGCATGTTATAATTCGAAGTGGATTTATCCGTAATGACGATAATTTTAGTAACTATTTTAGAGGTCAATACTTGTGGATAACTTAATAGAAAAGTATATATGCGTGAGTTCCCAAATCCAGCACGGGAAACCATGTTTTCGTGGGACACGGATCCCCGTGTATGTTGTCCTTGAACTTCTTGAAGGAGGGATCCCAGCTCAGGAGATAATCGGTGAGGATTATTATCCCGATTTACAGATGGAACATGTCCGGGCCGCCCTTCATTTTGCCGCTGAATACGCCAAAAACCAAGAATATCTCTTCGAAAAATCCGCTTAACACCGATAATGAAATTCTTGATCGATGAGGACGTGCCGATACGCCTCATCGTCGCGCTGAATCTCCAAGGCCATGACGCTATCCGTGTCCAGAAATCTTCAGCAGATCTTATGAATGTTGAGCGTGCAAAAAACGAAAATAGGATCCTGATATCGCTTGATAAAGATCTTACCAATCGCTCTATGTACCCGCCGACAAAATACAACATCATCCATATCCATCTCCATCCGCCAGATACCAGCACTGTCATTGCAGCCGTAACAGATCTATTAAAAAAAGTGCCGCCGGATAAATTGAAGGGTTTGATTATTCTCCAACGATCTGGTCCTGTATTCTTTCCAGAATAGTTACTAAAATTATCGTCATTACGGATAAATCCACCCTCAAGAAAGTCATTTGGCTCTGTCATTCGAGACTGAGAGAAATCTATTTTTACACCCGCCTTGACCATCCTCGCACCGGATTTACCCGAACGAGTCGCACTGTAAACCCCCAAAACAGCCAAACCGCCTGCCAGAGTTCCCAAAATCGGGTCGATCCAGTCGTAAACCATGCCCTTGGCGATTTCTTCGGACACCGGAATTTCAAAGAAAAAATTAAAAAAGCCTATCATCGCTACAAACACCCATAACATCCATCGAGGAGATCCTTCGCCGGTTGGATCGTAGCGATCAAATATTATTTTAGCGGCGGACAGAAGCAATGCTCCTGCCGCGCTTCCGAAAATATTTGTCGCATGGCCGTTGATAAAAT
>OBEQ011847085.1_pt1 | contig 38750 bp, 24 predicted proteins | sample 1670901 | NCBI WGS metagenome assembly OBEQ01 (sample SAMEA104232315, study PRJEB22302) | groundwater metagenome | biome: forest; feature: aquifer; material: groundwater | place: USA | collected 2011-08-07 | depth 5.4 m | reverse complement strand
TCGCGCAATAGCAACAAGGTACGATAAATTGAAAAGAAATTATGTGTCACTGGTCGCAATGGCGTGTGGTTTTATGTGGTTGCCAATGTGAATTGTAAACAGGCCCTAATTCTTTATTATAGTTATGCGTCGGCAGACCCACAGCGTTTATGCTACATTGACAAAACCGCTTTGCTCAAGATGACTAATAAAACAAAAGTGTATGTTAATTGGCAAAATGATGATGGCTCAGAATCTTGTGTCATTAATGTTAAAGTGTAAACGTGTTATTGCCAAAAATAAAAAGTGAGAGTGCGTATAAAAAAATAATTTGCTGAGCGATCACCTTTACATTACTCACTCGGTGAAGGTCATGCAAATGCACCGATTTGTTCAATTATGTTTTAAACAAATAAGATCAAGTTAAAAGTATTCAAGATTATACTATTGAAGTCGATACCACTGTTCGTTATGCTTGTATCGCAGTATTTAATACTGCAGCTGTGGTTGCTTGTGCCATCAATGCGAGACAGGTTCGTTTAGTGCTGGTGATGTTTAAGTATATAAAAAAAGGATAGCTCCTACTATGTCTGAAAAAAAACAGGGCACATTTTTCAAAACCATTATTAATCTAGCAATGACATTTTCCGGTCTCTTCGGATTAGTGAATACCGCGATAAAAATTATTAAATATGAACTGCATGTCGCAGGAAAAAACATTGGCTATATTTTATTTCTGGGATTGGTTTTATTATGTTTGTTGTTATCTGCTTGGTTATGTATACAAGGATTATTATTTTTATATTTCATTTCTTTACCATTGCGACCGACACTGAGTGTAGCAATTATTTTAGCGATCAATATTTTATTATTGATTGTTACACTGATTGCTATTACAAAATGTAAAAAACATTTATTATTTCCTAATACACGCCGATTATTGTATGCAGGAAAAAATTTACTTAAGAATAATAAATAAAATTAAATAAATTTAAATCACATTAAAACGCGTGACTATCAAATAAATAATGGAATAAGTTATGTATCGCAATCGTCAAGAGGCCGGTAAAATGCTTGCCAATAAACTCAAACAATATGCATATCAACCTGATGTGATTGTGTTGGCATTACCACGTGGCGGTGTGCCAGTTGCTTATGAAATTGCAACTGCACTGAGTGTGCCGCTCGATATTTTTATCGTGCGTAAATTAGGCGTGCCAGGACATGAAGAATTAGCCATGGGCGCCATGGCAATGGATGGCACTATTATTTTTAATGAAGCCATTTTGCAGGAATTACGTATTTCTCAAACTGATATTGCGCAGGTAACGCAAATGGAAAAAAAAGAATTGCAACGTCGTGAATTAGCCTATCGCGGTCAACGACCTTTTCCTGTGCTGCAAGGTAAAACGATTATTTTAGTGGATGATGGTATTGCTACCGGCGCGACTATGCGTGCCGCCATTACTGCATTACGCAAGCAACAACCGCAAAAAATGATTGTGGCTGTTCCTGTTGCTGATTTATCTATCTATATGGAGATAGGCACTTTGGTAGATGAAATTGTTGCGCCGTTAAAACCAGAATATTTTCATGCCGTGGGCGCATGGTACGAAGACTTTGCGCAAACAACGGATGCGGAAGTGCACGCGTTGCTTGCGAAGTCTCATCTGAATAATAAATAACTATTTAGTCGTCGTCAGTGAATGTGCTGCCAATGCCGTCATGGTATAAGCGATACCACATAATAATAAATCGATACCGACAAATAGCCCAATCACAAATAAACCAGATGCGGGCCAATCTATAATGATTAACATGCCTAATAATAAAGTGATGAAACCGTTAAATAAGTTCCAACCCCAATTAGGGACACGTAATGAAGTAGAAGTAAATAATTTGAATCCGCCTAACATGACGTAAAATACGCCTAAAACAAAGGTTAATGACAGCGACATCATGATAGGATTGCGGATGAGATACATTCCAATCGCAAAATAAATCAGACCCATGATTAAATGCAGCAGAAAACCGCTCCATTTTCCCCACCAGAATGCAAACGTATCAAAAATGACAACAACGCTACTGATTAAAATTAAAATACCTAAGAAAATAACTGAAACCATGGTGGTGAGTGTCGTTGCGCCAATCGCGAGAATACCTAACACGATTAATGCAATGCCGAAAGTAAAAAACCATCCCCAACTATTGCTGTAAGCCATTAAGTCTGCTTCTTTGATCCGTAATACGCCATTCATAGCTTTTCCTCTCCTTAGTAAAAGACTTGTTCACTATATCATAGGTATGAATAAAAATAGATCTAGCAAAATGGGAAGTCAATTATTATCAAATAAAAAAGAAAAAATGGGTTGAATAAAAAATATGGCTGCGGCTTACTACGCACTTCGAAAGAATATGAAATTAGCATGAAGCCCGAAACAAAAAACGAAGGAGAATAAAATGGAGACCCGTCGCCCTGACCCGACATTAACACGCCAAATTCGAAGTATTTCTTTAGATACTTCCTTTTCGTCAAAGCAAAAAAGAAACATTCGGAAAGAGAAGCAAAAAATTTTTAAAGATCTAAATGGAAATGACATTTCCGATCCCAGAGTAAAAATCAACGCAATAAATACAAACATTAATATATTGCAAACAGAAAAAATGCGCATTGTAACTGATCCAACGCGAACAATTGCTCTCAAAGACCACAAAGAATATCAGCAGTTAGATGAGAAAATTAGAGAACTTGCTAAACAAATTAATAAACAACCAGACGATAAAATTAATTACCAAATAAATTATGCAGAAGAGGTGGTTGTTTTAGAGTATTGGAACGCAAAAGCCATCCAAGAAAATGCATCTGATGTGGGAGAAATTAAATGGTTTGAAACGTTATCTGAAGAAGAATGTAATGCTATTTTGAAATTATCTGTGGAGCACTTACAGAAAATTATTCGCGATCAAGGATTAAGCGAATACCAAGGCGCGGCTATGTGTTGTACGGTTGTCGTCGGAAATCAAATTTTTATAGTATGGCTGGGAGATAATTTAGTTTATTTATATCAACCTGCAAATCCTTCTACACTTACCCGATTAAATGAACCACACATCCCTAACTGTGAAAAAGAATTTTATAGAATTAAAGAGATAGGAGGGAGAATCACTAAAAATAATGATCAGATAGTATATTTAGAAGAGACATTGACTGCTTCACGATTATTAGGCCATGATTATTTTCTTAAAAAAGGATTGGAACACATAGCAGAAGTTAGAGTTTACAATGTTGAATTTGCCAAGCCGACATTACTTTTTCATACTGGTAAAGGATTCTTACAAGTAGATTCAGATAATTATGCGCCACTTACTAAGTTCATTAAGCAAAGTATTGAGCTTCACTTCAAAAGATCCCCGAGCGAAATTGCTAACAACATATATACCAATTTAGAAAATACGAAAATAAAAGATAATATTTCTCTGGGTCTTATGTATATTTCTTCAGAAGATAACACAGCAAAATACATGGGGATGTTTACAGGGTATCATGGTTGCGCAGTATCACAAGCAGCCTCTTATTTATATCAACCCATATTGCAATGTAATACTTTATTAAAAGTGCTAAAAGATTTATATCCCCAGGATGAGAAAATACTCAATGACATGACTAAAAAAATTGAGACATTTTTCGCTAGTTTAAATAGACAAAAAAATATTTTAGAAATAAAAACTATATATGAAAATTTTAATGACTATCTGAGTATATTATTAAATACTGCGCCCGATCTTCAAACAATTTGCAACTATTTAATTGAGAATTATGTAGCACCTCATCTTTTAATTTCTAATATCAATCAAACCAATGTGAATGATGAGGGTGCTAAATTAAAAGCAACTGAAACTTTAAATCGAGCAGATCATTTTTTTAAATGGCTGCAAGAAATAATGAAAGCCAAAAATGATATATTGTCTACTATCCCGATAAAAGAGCGAGAAAATGATAAAAAATATAAATTAAAAAAAGAAATTATTCAGGACTTAGAACAACAACTTAAAGAAATGGTTTCTAATTACCCAGATAAATCAGAGGTCATTTTGGTAGGAAGTGTAATTAATAAATTAGGAATAATTAAACAAAAAATAGAATCATTTAAAACTGACATTTTCCATAAGCATCAATATGCTGATTTATTAAATACTATAGTCAACTTATTTGACAGGATTTCATTACAACCGAGAGGGAGAAGCTTGACCGTTTCAGTGGTGCCCCTAGTTCCCAAATGACCTCTTGCGTGCTAACACAAACTCCAGTAAAAATGGCAACGTTTGCTGATCAAAGGCATTGTTATCAAACATGCGAAAGTGGCGGAACTGGTAGACGCGCTGGATTTAGGTTCCAGTGGGGTAACCCGTGAGAGTTCGAGTCTCTCCTTTCGCATTGTATGATGATTTATCTAATCGATCATTTCGATCATTAATGTTTATCGAAAACGTCATTACTTTATATCACTCAGGAACGTACGTCCTTGTACTAGGCGCTTACCGGCATCTTGGTCGAGGCTGCCCCCTGCACGTTTTAAGCAGGGGTCCCTCGTTTGCATAAAGTGATGACGCCTTCAATAAACATTCGCAAAAATTCTGGTTTCCCATGTAAAAAATCACTATAATGCGCCCCTCTCAATCAAGAATTAATAGGTTAATGTCATGCAAGTATCCGTTGAAAAAGTAAATAGCGTAGAACGTCGTTTGACCATTGTTGTACCGGCTGATCAAGTCACAGCAGCCTATGAAAAACAGATTCAACAATATGCTCAAAAAGCCAATATCAAAGGATTTAGACCAGGAAAAGCGCCTATTGCCTTTATTAAGCAGCGCTTTGGTAATGATGCCCATCAAGAAGCCGTGGGCGAAGTTATGCGTAAGGCATTATTTGATGCTATTACTGCCAATGATTTAAAACCAGTTAGTACGCCGCAAGTAGAACCAAAAACACTAGGCTTAAATAATCAACCATTAGAGTTTATTGCTTTAATTGAAGTATTACCTGAAATAGACAATATACAATTTACGCTGGAAGCAGCAGAAAAATTAATCGTCGAAGTGATCTCTACTGACATTGATCGCGTGATTGGCCATTTACGTAAACAGCATACCCAGTGGAATAAAGTGGATCGCGCAACAAAAGAAAAAGATCGTGTCGTGATTGATTATCATACGGTTTATGAAGGCATTGCGGACATGGAACATGCGGTAAAAAATTATACGTTGGAATTGGGTAGCAAAGTCATGTTACCGGGCTTTGAAGAGGGATTAATGGGTGCAGCCGTAGGTGATGTGCGTACCTTGAATTTGCATTTTCCTGCTGATTTTAAAATGACAGAAAAAGCAGGAAAACCAGTGGACTTCGTCGTCGAAATTAAACAAATTTATGAAGCTGACACGCCAGCCGTAGATGACGCATTTATCCATAAATTAGGGATTAAAAGTGGTTTAGAAGCAGATTTAAGAGCACAAATTCAACGTTCATTAGAGCAAGAACGTAATCGATTAGTGAAAGAAAAATTGAAAGAACAAGTTTTTCAAAAATTACTCGAACAAAATCCACTTGATGTTCCGAAAGCGTTAGTTGCACAAGAAGCGCAACATATTCATGATGAAATTTATCCTCAACATAAACAGCATGATCATCATCAACACTCTGCAGAAGAAACCGCTGCATTCAGTGACATCGCAAAAAAACGCGTGATATTGGGTTTGTTAATTAATGAATATGCAAAACAAGCGAATATCACCGTGGATAAAGCACGAGTTGATCAGCGCATTCAAGAAGTTGCTTCTGCTTACGAGCATGCGCAAGAAGTCATTGCCTGGTTATCATCGTCTAAAGAACAACGTGCAGGTATTGAAGCGCAAGTGACAGAAGATCAAGTATTAGATAAATTACTTGAAGCCGTTAAGATAACTGAAAAAATGATAAGTTATGCAGAGCTTACAGGTGTGAATGTATAATGTATAATCACGTAATCAGTTTGGATTCAGTCCTAACTATTTTTTAATTTTGATTTTGATTTGTTATTTGTTACTGAGTCCCGTTTTTAACAAAGGAAATTTTATGGCCGAAAGAATGAATCACTCCGTTATTACTTCTAATTTAGTTCCTATGGTGGTTGAACAAACTGCACGAGGGGAAAGAGCATTTGATATTTATTCGCGTCTATTAAAAGATCGCATTATTTTTTTAGGCGGTCCAATCGATGACCATGTGGCAAATTTAATGGTGGCACAATTATTATTTTTAGAATCAGACAATCCAGATAAAGATATTTCTCTTTATATTAATTCACCAGGTGGCGTGGTTTCGGCTGGGTTAGCCATTTACGATACCATGCAATTTATCAAGCCTGATGTCAGTACCATGTGTGTGGGTCAAGCGGCCAGTATGGGTGCATTATTGCTTGCAGGCGGTGCTGCCGGTAAGCGCTATTGCCTCCCAAATGCTCGTGTCATGATTCACCAACCCCTGGGCGGTGTGCAAGGCCAAGCCTCTGATATCGCTATCCATGCTGAAGAAACCTTAAAAATCCGTGCTCGATTGAACAAAATACTAGCGCATCATACCGGTCAATCTGAAGAAGTGATCGCAAAAGATACTGATAGAGACAACTTCATGTCTGCTGATCGGGCCCTGAGTTATAAAATCATTGATAAGATTCTCGATTACCGCTCAAATAAAAAGTAATATAGTATCTATACCCCTTCTATTTCATGCTAATTGCTTAGCTATTAATATGAAGTAGAGGGGATATTGATATTAAGTGTGAGTAAGCAGTTGATTTTTGAGAAAACACCCTTATTTACATTGAATAACTAAAGAGAGAGCCCTCCTATGAGTAATGACCAGCGCGGTAACAATAATGGAAGAGATAAAGTTTTTCATTGTTCTTTTTGCGGCAAAAGCCAGCATGAAGTACGCAAATTAATTGCGGGGCCATCCGTCTATGTGTGTGATGAGTGCGTCTCGCTTTGTAACGATATTATTAACGAGGAAGTGCGTGACGATAAGTCTACGACTCCTCCCGATACCTTGCCCCGATTACCCGCACCCACTGAAATATGTAAAACATTGGACGAGTACGTGATCGGCCAAACCCAAGCAAAAAAAGTATTATCCGTCGCTGTTTATAACCATTACAAACGCTTACGTAATCATGGTAAGCAAGATGAGGTTGAATTAAGTAAAAGTAATATCTTGCTAATTGGTCCAACGGGTAGTGGCAAAACATTGTTAGCAGAAACATTAGCACGTCTTTTAAATGTGCCATTTGTGATTGCTGATGCCACCACGCTGACTGAAGCAGGCTATGTTGGTGAAGACGTAGAAAGTATTATTCAGAAATTATTACAACGTTGTGAATATGATGTGACAAAAGCGCAAATGGGCATTGTTTATATCGATGAAATCGATAAAATTTCACGTAAATCAGAAAATCCTTCTATTACGCGAGATGTATCAGGCGAAGGTGTGCAACAAGCATTATTGAAGCTCATAGAGGGCACGATTGCTTCTGTGCCACCACAAGGTGGAAGGAAACACCCGCAACAAGAATTCATCCAAGTGGATACCAGAAACATTTTATTCATTTGTGGTGGTGCGTTTGCGGGATTAGAGAAAGTCATTCGTGATCGATCAGAAAAATCAGGGATTGGTTTCTCTGCTGAAATTCATGGTAAAGAAGATGCAAAAACAATAGGCGAGGTGTTACGTGAAGTTGAACCTGCAGATTTAATAAAATACGGATTGATTCCTGAATTGATTGGTCGTTTACCAGTAGCGGCGACACTAGACGAATTAGATAAAGAAGCGTTAGTCAGTATTCTGACGGATCCCAAAAACGCCTTAACTAAACAATATCGTAAACTTTTTGAGATGGAAGGTGTTGCGCTCGAATTTCGTGATGCGGCGTTGCATACCATTGCAGAACGCTGCGTGGAAAAGAAAACCGGGGCACGCGGTTTGCGTTCTATCTTAGAAAAAGCGTTATTGGATATTATGTATGAGTTACCATCCTTATCGCATGTCTCTAAAGTCATTATCGACGAAGCTGCTATTCATGGAGAAACCAAACCGATTATTGTCTATGAGAAATTTGATCAACAAGCAGCAACCGAGTAACTAATTTTTTATTACCTATTAACTATATAAAAGTTTTCTTAATAATGGAGAGGTCACTACTATGGCATCTATTCCATCTGATACCAGCACTTTGAGTATCCCTGTATTACCGTTACGTGATGTCGTGGTGTACCCATATATGGTGGTACCACTCTTTGTTGGACGCGAGCGTTCCATCAAAGCGTTAGAAGTAGCGATGGCAGCTGATAAACAAATTTTGCTTGCGACACAAAAAAATGCGACAGAAGATCAACCTACTGAAAAAACCATTCATCAAGTAGGTACGTTGGCAACAGTATTGCAATTATTAAAATTGCCAGATGGGACGGTCAAGGTATTAGTGGAAGGGGTAAAACGCGGTAAAATTGTCCGATTTATTGAAAATCATGATTATTTTCTTGCCGATATAGAATTAATCGAAGACGAAGGCACCGGTGATAGAGAAATTGAAATTTTCATTCGCTCATTACGTTCGCAATTCGAACAATATGTGAAATTAAATCGAAAAATTCCTGCTGAAATCATGGCATCTATTCTTGCGATTGAAGATGGCGGCCGTTTAGGTGACACCATTGCGGCGCATCTCAGTATTAAATTAGAGGAAAAACAAAAATTATTGGAATTAGAACGTTTACCTAAACGACTCGAAAAATTAATGGCGTTATTAGAAAACGAAATTGATTTGTTACAAGTAGAAAAAAAGATTCGTGGTCGTGTCAAGCGTCAAATGGAAAAAACGCAACGCGAATATTATTTGAATGAGCAAATTAAAGCGATTCAAAAAGAATTAAATGAAATTGAAAATATTCCCAATGAATTTGAAACGCTCGCTAAGAAAATTGAACAAGCAGGGATGAATAAAGAAGCACGTGAAAAATGTGAATTGGAATTAAATAAATTAAAAGCTATGCCGATGCAATCAGCAGAAGCGACCGTCTCGCGAAATTATCTCGATGTCATGTTGTCATTGCCATGGGACAAACACAGTAATGAACATATTGATTTAGCCTCTTCTGAAAAAATCTTAGATGCAGAACATTATGGTTTAAAAGAAGTGAAAGAACGTATTATTGAATACCTTGCCGTACAAAAACGTGTTAAAAAATTAAAAGGCCCGATTTTATGTTTAGTGGGTCCGCCGGGGGTGGGTAAAACATCATTGGGGCAATCGATTGCGAATGCGACTGGACGCAAATTTATTCGTATGTCATTGGGTGGCGTACGTGATGAAGCAGAAATTCGTGGTCATCGCCGTACTTATATTGGTGCGATGCCAGGTAAAATCGTACAAAAATTAGGAAAATCTGGCGTCAATAATCCGTTATTTTTATTAGATGAAATTGACAAAATGTCTATGGATTTTCGTGGTGATCCTGCTTCTGCTTTATTAGAAGTATTAGACCCAGAACAAAACCATGCATTCAATGATCACTATTTAGAAGTGGATTATGATTTGTCTAGCATTATGTTTATGGCGACAGCAAATACATTAGATATTCCGCCAGCATTACGTGATCGTATGGAAGTGATTCGTATTCCAGGTTATACCGAAGATGAAAAAGTAAATATTGCTGAACGTCATTTAATTTCAAAACAAATTCAAATGTCAGGATTGAAAAAAACTGAAATCGAAATTTCAACAGAAACAGTACAAGATATTATTCGTTATTATACGCGTGAAGCAGGTGTACGTAATTTGGAACGTGAAATTTCGAAAATTTGTCGTAAAGTCGTTAAAGAAATATTATTAAAAGTAAAATCAAAATCAAAATCAAAATCAAAAACGAAAATGAAAATGAAAAAAGCGCGTATTGAACCAATTGATCTTGAACATTATTTAGGGGTACGACGTTTCCGCTATGACATGGCTGATCAACAAAACCAAATTGGTCAAGTGAAAGGATTGGCGTGGACGGAAGTGGGTGGTGAATTATTAAGTATTGAAGCCATTGTCCTATCAGGGAAAGGCAAAACAATTTACACCGGTCAATTGGGCGAAGTGATGCAAGAGTCTATCCAAGCGGCGCTATCGGTGGTGCGTGTGCGTTCAGCCATTTTAGGTCTTCCTAAAAATTATTTTGATAAACATGATATTCATATTCATGTACCAGAAGGTGCGACACCTAAAGATGGCCCGAGTGCTGGGATTAGCATGTGTACAGCATTAGTTTCTGTATTAACGCAATTGCCAGTGCGTGCTAATTATGCCATGACGGGTGAAATTACCTTACGCGGCGAAGTATTGCCAATTGGTGGTGTGAAAGAAAAACTATTGGCCGCGCATCGCAGTGGTATAAAAAATGTGATTATTCCAGTGGAAAACGTGAAAGATTTAAAAGAAATTCCTGATAACATCAAGAATGATTTGAATATTAAACCGGTGCGTTGGATTGATGAAGTATTAAATTCAACAATTGAAGGTTATCCGGAACGTTTGCCGCGTAAGAGTAAAAAAGCAAAAAGTGCTTTAGGTGGCATGGGTAAGAAAGTGAAAATACGTAAATCAGATAAAACAGACAGAATTGGAACGGGAACACACTAGCTAATTGATTACTTATATAAATAGCAAGAGCACTGCACTGCTAAGGAGCGGTGCTCTTTTGTTTTAGAGCAGCGCTTTTTTATTAAATTATTTTTATAAAATTTGCTAACTATTTTACTAACTATAGTTACTTGCTACGTTCGATAATACCGCTTTCTACCTTATTCACTACTATTCAGCCCTAAAAGAAAAATTTACCCTCAAACTTGCTTGACATAAGTTTCATGCTATTGGTATAAATCACTCTTCGTTTCTGGCCCCATTTTACTAGGATGTAATCCCAAGGCTTGTACGGCACTGAAGAATTATTTTTTAACCATTTTTAATAACCAAGGATAGAGAGATAAATAGAATGAATAGAGCAGAATTGATCGACCATATTGCAGATAGGGCCGAATTATCCAAAGCATCCGCAGCACGTGCATTAGATGCTTTATTAGAAGGTGTGACTGTTTCCTTACAAAAAGGCGACCCTGTCGTTATTATCAATTTCGGTACATTTACCGTCAGACAACGCGCTGCCCGTGAAGGACGAAATCCCGCAACTGGTGACAAAATCAAAATTAAAGCCGCTAAAGTAGTTGGCTTTAAAGCGGGTAAAGCATTGAAGGAAGCGGTGAAAGAAGATGAGAAAGCGTAATTAAAACAAATCATTGGGTGCTTAGCTCAGCTGGTAGAGCGTCGCCCTTACAAGGCGAATGTCGTGGGTTCGATCCCCTCAGCACCCACATAATGAGTTGATGTGTATCTTAATTATATTAGGAGTGGTAGTTCAGTTGGTTAGAACACCGGCCTGTCACGCCGGGGGTCGCGGGTTCGAGTCCCGTCCACTCCGAATAGATTCCACTAACATTAAATACTTAATACATTTATTATTACTATTTTTAATTAATAGAGAGCAACAAAATGCTGCAGAGCATTCGCGATCATACACATGGCTGGATAGCAGGGGTTATTATCACTGTTATTATTTTGTCGTTTGCGCTATGGGGTATTAGTAGCTATTTTGTCGGCAATACAACCAATACCGTTGTTGCTGAAGTGAATGGTATTGAAATTGGCCGTGAGCAACTGACGGTTGCTTATGAACGCTTGCGTCGCCAAAACCAAAATAACACAGCAGGCCTCATTACCAATAAAGAAGATGCTGTTTTAAAAAAACGGGCGCTCGATGCATTAGTGAATATCGAAGTATTAAAGCAAGCTTCCATTGATCAAGGATTTCAAATATCAAATCGACAAGTGGATGGTTATTTACAAAGCATGCCTGAGTTTCAAGTAGAAGGGCAATTTTCATTAGAAAAATTCCAGGATATTTTAGCGACTACTTTATTATCTACCAGCGAATTTTTAGATTTAATTCGAATTAGTTTGTTGATTGATCAACCCAAATTAGGGATTGTATTAACTTCTTTTGCTTTACCTGACGAAACAATTTATACCATTGCTTTAGTCAATCAATTGCGTGATATTGATTACATTTTATTACCGTTACAGTATTTTTTAAATCAATCCATTGAGATTGCGCCGGAAAAAATTAAAGCGTATTACGAACAAAATCAAAAAGATTTCATGACACCAGAGCAAGTCAATGTTGAATACATTGAATTATCGATGAAAGATTTAGCAGCAAAAGTCAATCCAACCGATGCTGTATTAAAGAATTTTTATAATGAAAATATTAATTCGTACACGCAACCCATGGCGTGGAAATTAGTGAGCATTCCAGTGATTTTGCCGACAACACCGAGTCGTGATCAAGTGATGGCTGCGACTGATCAAGCAGAAAAAGTGATTAATGGGATTCAATCGGAAAAAATGGCTACTAAAACAGATAATGCCATTGTTTATGATTGGATGATATTAAATCAAGTGCCCGCAGAATTACAAAAAGCTGTCGCCACATTAAAACAATCGGGCCAAGTGTCTGAATTAGTTAAAACCGACGAAGGTTTTGTAATCATTAAAGCATTAGATATTCGTCCGCCACGCATTCAACCATTTGAAGCCAGCAAAGATAAAGTAAAAGAAACTTACGTTCATCAATATGGCGAGGAACAATTTGCTAATTTGCGTGAACAATTAACCAGTTTGACCTATGAACATCCCGATTCATTGCAATATGCAGCAAAAGCAATGGGATTATCGATTAAAACCAGTGAATTATTTACCAAAGATAAATCTGGAAAAGATATTTCTCAATATAAAAAAGTACGCGATGTTGCATTTAGTGAAGATGTGTTGCATGCACAAAATAATAGTGATGCATTGCAATTAAATCCAGACACAGTGGTGGTGTTGCGTTTGAAATCGCACATTGCGTCTACTTTGTTGCCACTGAAAGATATCTCTAAACAAATCGCTGATAAATTAAAAGCGCAAGAAGCAGAGGTGCGTGCAGGAAAATTAGCAGAAGAATTAAAAACCAAATTAGCGGCTGGTACAAATCCACAGCAAATAGCAGCAGCCTATAAACTGACATGGAATAATACTGGTTATCAAGGGCGATATTCTACAAAAGTTGATTCTGCCATTTTAGATACCGCATTTAGTTTGCCAAATCCAGAAAAAATGTTAGGTAATATTGTTTATGGCGTGACAAGAATTCCCAATGGTTTTGCTGTGGTTGCTTTAAAATCGATAAAGCCTGGCAAAATCGCTGATCAAAAACAAGAGGCAGTGTTCTCCGAGCAAGTCCAAAATAGCGAAGGGTTGTTGGAGTATGAGTTATATACGAATAGCAATCGCGCGCAATCTAGCATTGAAGTTTTTCAGAACTAATTTATTTTCCCTCATTTTTTATGGACAGGATAAATAAATTTTTTTAGAATGCATCAGTATAATCTCATAAAAAATAAATAAAATTAATAAGGATAAATACGATGACAATAGAAAATAATACTTGGATTGTAGACGCGGTCCTTTCTACTCACGAAATTCTTACGCATACTCCTGCGTATCTTAATTCCTTACCGTGCCCATTTCTGCAACCGCCTGCTGAGATAGCAAAGATACAAATATTGGATTTAAGTAATTACGTATTGCGTACAGTGGAAGAGGTTACTAGATTATTTGATCTTTTAAATCAAAATCCACAAATTCACACCTTAAAATGTGGTCGGATTACCACGACCAATGGTAATGAAATGACAGTCAATAGTCAGCAACGTTTAAGAATGTTTTCAACTCTACTGGCAATCAATACGACGCTAACTTCTTTAATAATGGCTAGAAATAATATCGGCGATGATGCAATTACTCTATTGGCAACAGAAGGGATTGCATTCAATCAACAATTACAACATCTCGATGTGAGTAGAACTTATATAGGAGAACAAGGATTTAATGCACTGCTGGAAGCATTAAAAAAAAATCAGGCTTTAATATCGTTAGATATCAGTAGAATTATTTTGACTACTAATCCTGAAGAAAACAATGTTGATAGTTTTTCTTCTCTTGCTGATATGTTAGAGGCAAATAAAACGCTTAAAACACTAATCATCGATGAAAGTTTTTTCAATAAATCCGATCAAACATTAAACTGGGCTAAATCGGGGATTTTTGTGGATCATCCGATAACAAAACTGCAAATGGCATTTGCTGGTTGTTCACTTGAGAAACTTCAAATAAAAAAACAATTCACACCTAACAATGATCGGGATAGGGAAAAGCGTAATGCCGAAAGAAAAATTTTAGATTATTTATTAAGAAATAATCAGAAATTAAAAGATCAAACATATTGCGAAAACAAAACTGGTAATAGTTGGACGAATTTTTTTAAACCTAAACTTAAATCTTCTAAACCTCAACAAGAAATAATTTCAGACAAGCATTTACCAGGGAAAATACGTAGACGAGCAAACAATTTATAATTAAACCAATTAAACCCATTTAACTATGAAAAATCTTTCACTTTTACTGTACGAGTAATAATTTTGCTTTCCCAAAAACCACTTTTTAATAAAGAAGGTGAATAAACAGAGTGATAGGGAATAAAAATATAACTATAAAAATAAGAATGTGAGATATTTTCATATGAAAATTTATGTGAACCAATCAAGAAATTATTATTCGGAACAACGTTATTACTATTAGTTGCAAATGCAGACGCCGACATGAATTTTGTTTGCAGGTGATTGGGATATATAAGCTCAGCAACGGTTTTTTCTATCACAAAATAATTATTACCAGTGATCATGAAATCAGTAAGTTGTTTGTGTAGTTGTTTAGGTAATCGAAATAATTTCATTAATTCCAGTTGCTTTCTATTTCTAAGCACAAAATGATTTTTATAATGAACGCTGGCAATTGCAGGCGGTGTAAAAAAGAAAAAGAGGGCCGTTGTTCCGGCCATCATTAATAAGGCTGCATAGACATAGAACATATTTTCATTTAGTTGGTTAAGTATATTGATTGGATAAGATGAAATTTGTTTAATTTGTTTATTAACAAGCTGACTAATTTGTTTATTATTATTAGTAGTAGATTTATTAGTAGCAACCATAGCATGTTGCGCGACCGCATTAGCACTATTAGAATAATTATTTTTTACTGTCGTTAAAGTCGTTAAATCAAAAGAATTTAAATTGAGCGGCATGGTTTCTATATTCGTCACTAGAACAATGATGGGTAAGGTATCTGTTGAAGCAGCATTTTTATCTGACGCATTTGTTTTTTCAGCCACTTTGACGACATGTTCATTTCCACCGACACCTAAAATAATTTCACCATTTTTTACACTGACTGATTTTGCTTCGACAATGCCTTTAGTATTGATGATGTTATCTAATATTTTTGTAGGTGTTCTTGCCGTGACAGCTACTTGTTTGTCACCTGCACTACCATCAGCACCCTCGCCATGTTGCATAGTAACAATCATTGCTTGATCATTAATTATCGCACCGGCGGCTGCCTCATTAGCTGCCACTTCACCAGCTTGAGGGTTCGCTAGCGCAATTGAGGTTAAAAAAAAACCCCTAGCAAGGCGCAATATTTGCTACTAGCCGCTTTTATTTTTCTATAAGGATTGCGTTTCATAAGCTACCCTTCCTGAGTGATAAATGAGCAAAAGTAAATGGATAACTTAATTTTAAGGTAGGTGATTGAGCAGAAGCTTAAATAAGACCTCCCTTGAATAAATAAAATAGAGGGGTTTTGTTCATAAAATGTACAGAAAAGTGCGGTTTTAAAAGTATGTTTTTTACGGTGATAGTAGCCGTGCATTGAGACATGCAGCGGAAATAAATTTAACGACTTGCATTCCCAATTGTGAGGCACTCGCTAAATTTTCATCTCTATCGTCAATGAATAAACATGTTTGTGGCGCGACATTTTCTTTTTCGCAAACATATTGAAATGCTCGCACATCTGGCTTAGATATTTTCATCTCAGCAGAACCATAAATACCATCCATGGCGAACACGCCCGTCGCACCCAACAATTCATGCGTATGTTGAATACCCACATCAGAATTATTCGATAAGATAATTAATCGATAATGAGCAGTTGCATGCAAAGCGCGTGCAATCGCAACGACAGTTTGATCTAAGACAATGCCACGGCGATAAGCTTGCAATAATTTTTCTGCTGAACAACCGGTACGACTATTATTTGCGATTTGTTGAAGTACATCCAACAAACTGATTTCACCATTGTTTAATGCAGCATGATCTTGATAGGGTTTTAATTGCGCTGGTGTCATGCCTGTTAATTGATGCAATTCTGCTTGATTTGGCGTTTCAAGGTGACTATCAGGATGAAGTACACCGCCGGCATCAAAAATAATGGTATTGATAATTGTGTTCATTGTGACCGTTCTTATGATAATGAGTTTTAGATGATGAAATTTAAACCTGCATGACTCTACCACTCATCTGAAGAATATTATTTTTATTTCCTAACAAAGGTTCATGTTCTCCCATTGGTTTTTGTTTTTCTTGATTGGAGTTGGCGCGAAAATAATCGACTGATTTTTTGGCGACCATACTAAAAGTACCTAATATTGCAGCTTCTAGCATGCTTGACCCAATGTATATCGCAGTTGTTGGCTGAATAATCATGCTCGAAGGTGGAAATATGCCTGCCATAAGGTAAACAACGCCACTCATACATGTTTCCACAAGAATGAAACCTGCCACTATTTCACCATTCGTTAATTCTTGAGAAGAGTGATTGGCAGGTTGGCGACTAAAGAATGTGTGACGATCAAGACTCATCATATTTCTCCTCATAATAATCAATTAATAATCAATGGTAATGACAACGCATAACAACCAACCCTTAATACACCATTTCCACTTCATCTGCATGCAATTGTTCTTGTAACATCGTCAATAATTGATCAACCGGTTGCACCAACCAACTTTTTCCTAGACGAATATCTGTTTGCGTACCATCAACCAAATAACGCAACGTAATCGGACAATTTCCACCGCGATGCGGTTCGATTAATTGTTTAAATTGTTGCGTATCTAATGTTTGTAATGTTTTTAATTTTATTTGCAAATATTTACTAAACCGTTCACGCGCTTGTTGTATCGTATAAATATCACGCCCGATGATGCGCACACTTTGATTAAAATCATCTAAACTCACATCACCTTCTATCACTACCAACTGATCTTTACTCAATACATGACGATATTTATGGAAGGTATCACTAAAACAAACGGTTTCAATTTGTGCGGTGCCATCATCTAACGTCACAATACCGATACGATCACCGCGCTTTGTTTGCCGCGTACGCAAGTTAGTAATAATGCCAGCAACACGCGCCGTCTGATGTTGTGTCGGATGTAATTCTGCTAATTTACAAGTAATAAAATGATGTAATTCTTTTAAATAACGATGCAGTGGATGACCGCTTAAATAAAAACCCAATGTTTCTTTTTCACCTTGCAAGCGCACTTCTTCATTCCATTCATCCACTACTAAAAATTGTTTTGCATTTTGCGCAACACCTTCATGCATATTTAATAAATCATGTTGACCATACGTTTGATTATGTAACGTTTGTTCTGCATGTTGCAAAATTAAATTGAGCGATGCCATCATGGCGGCGCGATGTGTACCTAATACATCAAAACAACCTGATTTAATTAACACTTCCATCACGCGACGATTTATTTTACGCACATCGACACGCTCACAAAAATCAAATAAATCTTTAAACACACCTGTTTGTGTGCGCACACCGACGATGTTTTCGATGGCCGCGTGTCCCACTCCTTTAATTGCACCCAACCCATACATGATTTTTGATTCGTCTAATACTTTAAATCCATAATCACTGTGATTAATATCAGGCGGTGACACATGTAATTTTAACGAACGACATTCATCTAATAACACTAATATTTTTTCAGTGCGATCCATATCAACCGTTAATACTGCCGCCATGAATGCCGCAGGATAATGTGTTTTTAACCAGGCAGTTTGATAGGCGATTAATGCATACGAGGCAGAATGTGATTTATTAAAACCGTAACCGGCAAATTTTTCCATTAAATCGAAAATGTGATTGGCTAATTCTTCTGAAACACCACGTTTCACGGCGCCTTTGCAAAAATAATCGCGTTGTTTCGCCATTTCTTCCGGTTTCTTTTTTCCCATTGCACGTCGCAATAAATCGGCAGCACCCAACGTGTAGCCCGCTAACACTTGCGCAATTTGCATGACTTGTTCTTGATATAAAATGACGCCATAGGTTGCACGCAAAATCGGTTCCAATTGCGGATGTGGATACATGACACGCGCGCGCCCGTGTTTGCGATTAATAAAATCATCGACCATGCCTGATTGCAGCGGACCCGGTCGAAACAATGCAACTAACGCAATTAAATCTTCAAAACAATCGGGTTGTAAGCGTTTAATTAAATCGCGCATACCATGCGATTCTAATTGAAACACCGCAGTTGATTTACATTCTTTCAACAATTGAAAAGTAGCCGCATCGTTTAATGGAATTAAATTAATATCAATAATCGTTTCTTGTTGTTCTTTACGTTTTTGATTAATAATTCGCAACGCGCGATCAATAATGGTTAATGTTTTTAATCCGAGAAAATCGAATTTGACTAAACCAACGGCTTCGACATCATCTTTATCAAATTGCGTGACTGGATGTTGCGCTTCATTTGCTTCGCAATAAAGCGGCACAAAATCAGTTAATTTCCCTGGCGCAATAACAATCCCACCCGCGTGTTTACCGACATTGCGCGTCAAGCCTTCTAATTTGCGTGCCAACTCCATTAACGTATTGACTTCTTCTTCCTGCTCACAACGCTCACGCAATAACGGTTCTTGTACTAAGGCTTTTTCTAACGTCATGTCTAATTCAAATGGGATTAATTTCGCAATTTTATCGACAAAACCATATCCCAATCCCAACACGCGACCAACATCGCGCACCACTGCTTTTGCTGCCATGGTGCCATACGTAATAATTTGTGCGACATTGTCATGCCCATGTTTTTCCATCACATATTGAATGACGCGATCACGTCCCTCGACGCAAAAATCAATATCAAAATCAGGCATGGACACACGTTCAGGATTTAAAAAACGTTCAAATAATAATTCAAACGCGAGTGGATCAAGATCGGTAATTTTTAAACTATATGCAATCAATGAACCAGGACCGGAACCACGTCCTGGTCCAACCGGAATCTCATTATTGCGCGACCATTTAGTAAAATCTGCAACAATTAAAAAATAACCGGCAAATCCCATTTTATTAATCACATCTAATTCTAATTGAAAACGCTGATCATAAGCGCGACGTCGTGTTGCTAATATTTCTGGTTCGCTACCAAATAAAACTTGTAACCGTTCTTCTAATCCTTCTTTGGCAATTTTTGATAAATAACTTTCTGCGGTATAACCAGTAGGAACATGTAATGAGGGTAATTGATTTTTTCCTAAGGTGAGTGTGACATTACAACGTTTAGCAATTTCAACGGTATTTGCTAATGCTGCTGGCATGTCAGCAAATAAACGTTCCATTTCTTTTGGCGTACGAAAATATTGTTGATCTGTATATGCGCGCGTGCGTGTGGGATCACTCAAGGTCACGCTTTCTTGAATACAAACACGTGCTTCATGTGCTTCAAAATCATTGGCAGCAAGAAAACGCACATCATTGGTGGCAACCACTGGCACAGCAAATTGTGCTGCTAATTCGACAACATCAGTAATATATTTATTTTCTTGGGCTTTTCCGACGCGACTAATTGCTATATAAAAACGTGAGGGAAACAATGTTTGCCATGATTGCAAAAGCGTAGCGGCTTTTGTTTTATCTTGTGCGAGTAGCGCATGGCCAATATCACCTTCTATTCCACCTGAAAGTGCAATTAATCCATCCGCATGCGTATGCAACCAGGTTTTTTCAATGACTGGTTTGCCAGAAGTTTGGCCTTCTAAATAACTTTTCGAAATGAGTTGTAATAAATGTTGATAACCCAGATTGTTTTGGCAAAGTAATATTAGACGCGAAAATTCTTTTGATTTTTTATTTTCTGTGACACAAACATCGACACCAATAATGGGTTTGATACCGGCATCAATTGCGGCTTGATAAAATTTGATAGCCGCATATAAATTACCCAAATCAGTGATAGCAACGGCTGGCATGCGCGCTGCAGCTGTTTTTTCAATGAGCGCAGGTAATGTTAATAAACCATCGCGTAATGAATATTCAGTATGTAGTAATAAATGTACAAAATTGGGTTCCATCATATTTGTTCCAACTAAATACAGTTTGTTATCCTGGGACGGTCATTTTGCCGTCATTCTAATCGCGTGCTCCGCAAAGATTAGGTATCATATCAGCTTTTCATCAAAGGGTTAGAGGGTTTAATACCAATGAATATTAACTTTTTAGATTTCGAGCAACCCATTGTTGAGCTTGAAGCAAAGATCCAAGAATTGCGCATGGTGGGGACGGATGCTGATATTAATTTGAGCGAAGAAATCACGCGTCTCGAAAATAAATGTCATTTATTAATTAAAGATACGTTTAGCAAATTAACGCCATGGCAAGTGACGCAATTAGCCCGTCATCCGCAACGCCCGCATTCGGCTGATTATATTCAACGGATTTTTACTGAATTTGATGAACTCACTGGTGATCGCATGACCTCAGCAGGGCCTTCTATTGTTGCGGGGCTGGCACGTTTAGACGGGCAACCGGTGATGGTGATTGGTCACGAAAAAGGTCGTAAAACCCAAGAAAAAATCGAGCGCAATTTTGGCATGCCACACCCGGAAGATTATCGTAAAGCCATGCGCCTCATGAAAATGGCAGAACAATTTAAATTACCGATTATTACTTTTATCGATACACAAGGGGCGTATCCCGGTATTGGTGCGGAAGAACGTAATCAAAGTGAAGCGATTGCGCGCAATTTATTTGTCATGGCACGTTTAAAAACACCGATTATTTGTATTGTGATTGGTGAAGGTGGATCTGGCGGCGCCTTAGCGATTGGTGTCGGCGATCGCGTATTCATGCTGCAATATTCAGTCTATTCTGTGATTACGCCAGAAGGTTGCGCGGCGATTTTGTGGCGCACGTCGGAAAAAGCGCCTGATGCCGCAGATGCCATGAATTTAACCGCGGATAAAATTTTAAAATTAGGTTTGATTGACGGCGTGATTGTTGAACCCATTGGTGGTGCGCATAGACAATATGATCAAATGGCAATTGCTATCAAACAATTATTAGTGCAGCAATTAACAGAATTACAATCTTATCCCATCACTAAACTGGTCGAAGAACGTTATCAACGCTTAATGTCATTTGGATTGAGTGCATGATATGCGCGAATTGTTGTTGGCAGCGTTGCGAGATTTTTTTCTACCAACACCTCCAGAAAAAAATTATTGGCTCGCTTACAGCGGCGGTTTAGATTCGCAGGTGTTATTGACTTTGTGCGCAGAATTGCGCGCTGCTCCGACTTTTTCGCAGATAAAAATAACAGCCATTCATATTAATCATCACTTAAGCCCACATGCAGAAAATTGGGCGCAACATTGTCGACGTACGTGCGCGGCATTTGATTTTTCTTATGTAGAAGAAAATATCCATCTCAATATATTACCCAGTGAAAGTTTAGAAGAAGTTGCGCGCAAAAAACGTTATGAAATATTTGCGAAAATAATGCAAGCAGACGATGTGTTATTGACAGCGCATCAGCAAGATGATCAAGCAGAAACGCTGTTGCTACAATTACTGCGCGGTGCAGGTCCAAAAGGGTTAGCAGCGATGCCGTCAATCAAATCATTTGCATGTGGTTTGCATGCGCGACCATTACTTAATTTTTCGCGTGCACAATTACATCACTATGCGATAGAAAAAAAATTGCAATGGATAGAAGATGAATCAAATGCAAATATTGATTTCACGCGTAATTTTATTCGTCATCGTATTTTAGCGCCATTAAAAACGGAGTGGCCGACGGTGACAGCCAGTATCGCGCGCAGTGCAGCGCATTGTGCGGAAGCGCAATCATTATTAGAAGAATATGGTGTTGATGAATTAAAAAAAATGAGTGGAAGCAAAACTAATACCTTGTCAGTCAATAAATTATTGCAAGTCGATCAGAAAAAACAAAAATTATTATTACGCTGTTGGATACAACAACAGGGATTTATTTTGCCGAATACCAATAAATTAATTGCGATTTGTGAATATGTGTTGCTTGCAGCACAAGATAGCCAAGCGCATGTTCGTTGGCAGCAAGTGTCGTTACGACGTTATCGCGATGATTTATATTTAATGCCGTTGTTACCACCTCACGATGTAACACAAGAAATAACATGGGATTTATCTACGCCATTATGCTTATCTGGTATAGGTAAATTACAGGCAGTGTTAACACCTCCTATTTTAACTAACGAGCAAGATCGCTTACGCGCAGATATTCATCAAGTCACCGTGCGATTTCGTGGTGGCGGTGAAAAAATAAAATTGCGTGATCGTGGCCAACATAGGTTAAAAAATCTTTTTCAAGAATGGGACGTGCCGCCGTGGTTACGGGATCGCATTCCATTATTGTATGCAGGCAAAGAATTGATTGCGGTAGTTGGATTTGCCATCGCTGAATTTGCGTTAGCAGGGGAAGATGAAATGGGTTATTTAATTACGTCATTGCGAGGAACGGAGCGACGAAGCAATCCAGAATGAAAAACCGAATTGCCACGGCCGCCATGCGGCCTTGCAATGACGACAAATGATGCTTACTTACATTGACACATTTTCTCACCATTTACTTTGCAGCCACAATTTTTGCATTTTGCGCAGCAAGTGCATAAATATTTCACTAATGCACCAAATGCCAAAATCGGTAAGGTAATATCAAAGAAATCGCGGAAGATAATTAATTTAACGAGTTGATCGCGTGGCAACACTAAAGCAAATAAACCCACTGCAACAGCGACTAATACCACGAGAATTACGAAAATTCGCATTACCATGAAGATGTCTCCTATTTGAAAATATTACAGATTCCATTAAGCCTGATGAATTATTAACAGCGTGTTTCTCTAGCTGTATGTTAAAACTTCTACAGCCTAAATTGATCTCCGTATGGAGTCAAGGAATTGTCATGGTATGACATCAAACCTTGCAACAACGTCCAATCAACTTTTTCTCGTTGGTGATTGCAGTGATTTCGTTCTCATATATAATCTCCCCCTATTATGACGAAATATATTTTTATTACAGGCGGAGTAGTTTCTTCTTTAGGCAAAGGAGTAGCAGCGGCCTCGCTTGGCGCAATCCTAGAAGCCCGTGGCTTAAAAGTGAATCTGCTCAAATTAGACCCGTACATCAATGTCGATCCGGGTACCATGAATCCATTTCAACATGGAGAAGTATTTGTCACTGAAGATGGTGCAGAAACTGACCTGGATTTAGGTCATTACGAACGCTTTGTGCGCATAAAAATGACCAAAAAAAATAATTTTACCACGGGTCGTATTTATGCCAATGTCATCCGCAAAGAACGCCGCGGCGATTATTTGGGCGGCACGGTACAAGTCATTCCTCATATTACCGATGAAATTAAAGCGTGTATTTTGCAAGGTGCAGGTCGAGTCGATGTCGCATTAATTGAAATTGGTGGCACGGTGGGCGATATCGAATCATTGCCGTTTCTGGAAGCCATTCGTCAACTGCGTGTGGAATTGGGTCGGCAACGCACTTTATTTATTCATCTGACTTTATTACCTTTTATTCCAACGGCAGGCGAAGTCAAAACTAAACCTACACAACATTCCGTGAAAGAATTGCGCTCCATTGGGATCCAGCCTGACATTTTATTATGTCGTAGTGATAGGCCCATTTCTGATACCGCGCTTTCTAAAATCGCGCTTTTCACTAACGTTGAAAAAAACGCAGTGATTCCATTATTAGATGTGGATTTTATTTATCAATTACCTATCTTTTTACATGAACAATATTTAGATGAGATTGTCAGTCAACATCTTAATTTAAATATGCGTCCTGTGAATTTGGATGAATGGGAACGTGTCGTCGATGCTTATCGTCATCCGGATTCAACCGTTACCATTGGTATGGTGGGTAAATATGTTGATTTAGCCGATTCTTACAAATCATTATCAGAAGCATTAAAACATGCAGGTATTCAATCACGCACCCAAGTCAATATTGAATACCTTGATTCAGAAGAATTAGAAGAACGTCGCACACCGGCAGCCTTATTATCGAAATTTGATGCGATTTTAGTGCCTGGTGGATTTGGTAAACGCGGAATTGAGGGTAAAATTTTAGCAGCGCAATATGCGCGCGAACATCGCATTCCGTATTTGGGAATTTGTTTGGGGATGCAAATTGCCATCATTGAATATGCGCGGCATGTCGCCAATATGCAGCATGCAAATAGTACGGAATTTAATTTCGAAACACCGTTTCCAGTGGTTGCCTTAGTCACAGAATGGGTGAATCAAACTGGTGAACGCGAATTGCGTCATGAAAAATCCGACGTGGGTGGCACGATGCGTTTGGGCGGCCAAGCTTGTTATTTGACGGCAGATTCGTTGGCACGAAAATTATATGGTAAAGATGTCATTACTGAACGTCATCGTCATCGTTATGAAGTAAATAATCATTTATTACCGCAATTAGAAAAAGCCGGTTTGCGTGTTTCTGGCCGTTCAGAAAAAGATGATTTGGTGGAATTAATAGAATTATTACCAGCGCAGCATCCGTGGTTTATTGGCTGTCAATTTCATCCTGAATTTACGTCAACCCCGCGCGATGGTCATCCTTTATTTATTAGTTTTATTCAAGCAGCAAAAGCGTATCGTGATCAACGTAATAAAGGTCATCATACGGTGATCGCTGGCGAGGCGTAGTTATAGTATACCGTTCGTTTAATTCTGTTCCTCTCAATTAACAGATGAGCGGCGACTGGATTGCAGGATGCAATGCATAGCGCCAAGGATGGCGCGTTTGGAGCGAGGAGTTAATTGAGAGGAACAGAATTAAACGAACGGTGTAATAGTCAGTAATAATAGAAAACGACGAGGTAACAATCATGAATTTATGCGGATTTTCTGTGGGTATTCAGCAACCGTTTTTTTTAATTGCGGGTCCCTGTGTTATTGAAGGCGAACAATTTGCACTCGATACGGCAGGTGAGTTAAAAGAAATTACGCAAAGTTTAAATATCCCATTTATTTATAAATCTTCTTTTGATAAAGCTAATCGCACCTCACTCCATAGTTTTCGTGGATTGGGAATGGAAGAAGGATTACGTATTTTAGAAACTGTAAAAAAACAAATTGGTGTGCCGGTGATTACGGACGTGCATGAAGATACGGCATTGGCAGAAGTGGCGGCTGTTGTCGACATGGTGCAAACTCCGGCTTTTTTATGTCGCCAAACCAATTATATTCAACGCGTGGCTGCTTTAAAGATTCCGGTGAATATTAAAAAAGGTCAATTTTTATCGCCATGGGAAATGAAACATGTGGTAGAAAAAGCGCATGAAACCGGTAATAAGCAGATTTTAGTGTGTGAACGCGGCGTGTCATTTGGATATAACAATTTAGTATCCGATATGCGTTCTTTAGCGATTATGCGTGAAACCAACTGCCCAGTCGTATTTGATGCAACTCACTCGGTGCAATTACCGGGCGGGAGTGGCAGCAAATCCAGTGGTCAACGCCAATTTGTACCGGTGCTGGCGCGAGCAGCCATGGCAGCCGGCATTGCTGGTTTATATATGGAAGCGCATCCCAATCCTGATCAAGCTCCTTCCGATGGCCCGAATATGTGGCCGTTATCTAAGATGAAAGCCTTATTAAGTACGCTGCAAGAAATCGATCGAGCAGTAAAAAAATCCGAATTGTTATAGCTGAATTGTGTAAATGTAAATACTTATCACTTGCCATAATTTTTTTTCGGAGATAAAGAATCATCTTCTTTTTTTGGTGCATCCGTCGTTGGATTAAATAATGCTGTTCTGACCTTCTCCTCTTCTCCTGTAAGAGGAATGTTACTAATCGTATTGAATAAATAGTTTAGATCATCACGTTCACGTTTTTCTCCCTGAGCAAGTGCTGCTACGAGAAAAATTAATTGTTGTATCTGATCATTTGAATTTAATTTTTTAAAGTGATGATTATTTATATATTCTAAATGGAAACTAATATTCAGAAATTGGTGGAATTTTTCGATTGGCGTTAACGCACAATCTACTAGCCCCAGTGGGTTAGCTTTGAGATAAATTTTCATCAATATTAAATCATTTATTTCTCGTTTCAATTCTTTAACCCACTCAAAATAATGGTGAGCATTCGTTTTATTATTTTAAGCTTATTTTTAAGCGTATTAAGTATACACTTAATCTATTGATCGCGATATATCCTAATAAATGCCCCATATCATGAGATCCCTCCCCTATGTTCGGGGATGACAAATAAATACTAAATATATAGAAATTATCATGCATAACCCTCTTTCTTAATGTTGTCTTAATCTAACAATCATAGACTAAGTCATAAGCTATACTTATTTATATCGATAATAATAAACACATAAGAGAGAGGGGCGAGAGGTATATGTTGCCTAAAAATAAGCATTTCAATAGCTCATCGCTTGCACTTGAATTACCATCATTTGATTTACTGGATTTTTTGCATGATCGAGTTAATCATGTTGTAATTGTTGGGCAACAGGACAATATCGCTGCCGGAGAATTAGAAAAATTTGTTAGATCTATGCAAGATAACATTCGTGTTGTTAATCAATTTCAACAAGATATTCATCACGTTTTCAACCCAGGATTGGGACATTTACAAACAGAATTTGAATTGAGAAGAGAATATAAAAATAAACAACAAGCATTTGATGAATTAGATGTGCTAGCAAAACAATATCAAAGTGAAAATAATAAAATACAATATGAAAATATTAAAATAGAACAATTAAGAAAATCAAACGAAATAAAACGACTCCAAATCGATATCAAAAAATTATCTGCTGTCACCAAAGGATTATTAGGTAGAAAAAATAATATCGAAAAATATTTGAATGAATTTCACTGGGATGAAGAAAAAAGAAATCAGCTTGAGATAATTAAAAACGAATGGGAAAAGCACGCGTTATTTGCCACCATGAATAGCGCGCAGTTACAAGTATTTTATCGCGATTTACTCCAAGCAAAAGCTGCATTTATTGACATTCAAAAAGCATTTTATAAAACATTTTATAATGATACGCAACGAACTGCCGCCAATAAAACAATAACTGAGAATGCTGTTTATAATGATGCAATCCGTTATTTAAAAGAATATGGTAAATGCTTAGCGGCAATGGAAAAACAAGTGATTGAATCGATGTTGGCACGATTACAGGCAGCAGAAACATATAAAGATTTAGCTTGCGATGATGTCATGGCAAACACATACGATCAGTTGCAAGTATTAGGACAACGTAATATCGACACTATTCATTGGGTCAAAGATCCTCGTCAGGGTGAAAATAGGGAAAATATTTTTTTAAATATCGGTGATGAAGAACATAAACAATATCGACTGGTGTTATTAACAACCGGATTGTCTGCTGCTACAGCAAGTTATTTTTATCGTTCCGTATTAGAATATGCTAATACTGCTAAAGAAGCTTTATCTAGTGCACGACCCAAACAAAGAACAAAAAAGGATACTCATCTGCGCCAATTGGGCCATGCTGTTGCGGTAATGAGTAAGATGACGGATTCTCCTTTGTTTAAAAAACCAGAAGAGTTAAAGATCATTGAAGATAAAATAATTAAAACTGCAACTAAATCAGCCAATGATAATGAACCGCAGCATTTACAAAAAAATAATAAAGAATGGATGTTGTCTGCTTCAGCAGAAATTTGGTTTGCGATTAATACGTTATTAAATACGCCTACCAGCCCATTGCTTCCTGCTACTAACCTATTATTTTTCACAGATGATGTGAATGAGCAGGGTGAATTAACGTGGTTTGAAAATAATAAATTACTATTAGATAAGGCAGAAAACGCATATCGTGCCATTCAGGAAAATCAACAATACGCGATTCATCAGCAATCGCATTACGAAAAATTAAAACAACATATAGAAAAAGAATTTGCTCGATTAAATGAATATTATGTCGCAAAGCAAAACACCATTAGACAAGAAGCTTATCTGGCGGCACAGAATGAGATAAATAAATTATTTGATCAATTTGAGGAGCATTGTATTTCTGATCAAACCATTGCTCAGATTAAATCAAGCTTGCAACGGTTGCAAAAATTGATTAATCGTTACAGTAACAGAGATTTAAATTCTTATATAGAAGAACTTGATCCGCTACGCTTATTATTGAATCGGATGAAAAAACAAATAAGCGAATCAGCATTTTTTAATGGTACGCAGATAATTAATATACAAAAAATATTGTCTCATTTTACTTTGCATGAACAAGTGGCGCCGCTTAATCCAGAAAAATTATATCAAGTGATACAAGAGTGGAGTCAGTTAGGTGCGGCGAGAGAAACAGTTAATACTATTTATGGCATGATAACGCCGCGAACTAAATTGCAGGAAAATGAATTAATTGAAGTCATTGCTCGAATTCCCAAACCACAGCCAGCAGAAAACGCTTGGTTTACATTGAAAGATATCCATATGGGTGATGATAAAAAGAAAAAAGTTGTCAATGCAAAAATACCAACCGTTTTAAATACACCCGCCAATCAAAAAAATCTAACCAGCAGCACGTGGCGTGCCGGTTTTATTAATAGCAAGCAAGAATTGTTTCAAGCAATAGAAAAACTTGAAACAAATATTGGCATGTATACGCATGATTTAATGTCAGCCGCCCTAGATGCGGATAATCAAGATAATATGTTAAGTACAGTGACCAATGTGCCGCTGTTATTAAGCAGTGTAGATTACATGCAACGTGAATTAGATAAAGCCATTGGTGAAGAAGAAAAAACTTTTAAAATTCGTTTTCACATGGGTGATGGTTGGCTGAATCGCAAACTACATAAAAAATCATATGAAATGCAATCTGTTTGGATTGAACAACTCAAAGAAGAAAAAAAGAAAGTAGAGAAATATGAAAAACAAATCATTGATCAAGTGATTAAACAAGGGATTAAAGATAAAGATGGCAGATTAGATTTTCGTCAAATTGATTATGTACGCTTATTTATAACAGACCGCATTCATGATCCAGTCAGACTCAATAAATTTCTCATACAATTATATAACACTTGTATTCATGCAGTTGCTAATAAATGTGCTGAATATTTTTCTAAGTCGCCTGAACAAGCGGTTGATAGTGTTGATTTAGATTATATAAAATCTGCGATCGATTATTTCAAACAATACGATTGTTATAAACAATTTAGACAATATATGTTGTCTAGCGCTTATCATGTTGGCGATGATTATATTGATCGATATGATGGTGATAATAACTTTTACGCTGATTTAATCACGATATTATATAGAGAAACAGCGGGTGATACTGGTCTTGCTGTCGTCTATGGTCAGATTAGATTTGACAAACAATTGACAAGAAATGGATGGAATAGTTTAGATAATGGCGATTGGGAATATTTACAAAATAACCGTGATAATCCAGAAGTCATCAAATCATTTCGACTGATAGCGAATGCACTCGTAGGCTTTTCGCAAGGTGATCAAGATGCAATACAACAATCATGGAATCCTACTGCAGCAAAATTTATTGAAGAATTTGGTGCCGATGATCAAATAGATGGTTATCGCGCAAAAGGGATTATTCAATTATTAGAAATGCCTGCAGCAGAACGTTATGTCTTAGATACTTATCAAGCCGCCGTATTAGTGACAAACATGCAATATGTTTCTTTATCATATAATCGGGTTCCTTATATTCAGAAAGAATCATTAGCAGAAAAAAACATAATGACTGCTTTAGATACTCGATTAATAGAAATAAAACAAAATCAGACGAGTTGGTCAGCGTTGGATGAGGAAATATTTCTCTCATTTGGTCACGTGGATCAAATTCAAGAATTACATTACCGTTGTGCAATAGCAGTTTTAAAAGGACATGAGCAAGGTCAAGCAGAACTTTGGTTGCGAGATCAATTAGAAAAAATAGGTGAAGATCCCAAAAAATTAATTGAATTTTTTGGGATAGATAATTTATCAAAATTATTAAAAGAAGAAATGGTACAGTTCAATCAAGAATACTTAACTCAAACAATCCAACCCATTACCAATGCAAAAGATGCTGTTGCACCAGAAGCGATTGATGCTTTTATTCAAACAACGAGTACGTTTTCAATATTGTATAATTTATTTCACAATGAACAATTGTTAGAAGCAATTGGTGCCGAAGAAGAATTAGCTCAATTAAGAGCAAAACAAGAGAAACAAACGGCATTGCTCAAATCACAACATGATTTGAATGCGTTCGCTAAATCATTTTGCGAGGTGCTTCAATCTGAACCAAAAGCAAATAAAATTTTAACCTCGTTAAGCCAAACGAATAGAGCATTATCTCTTAGTAAAGAGAGAAAACATGATTTTCAATTTCAAGCAGATAAATTAAAAGCACAACCCACCGTCTTATCGGCCAAAGAAACCAAAGCAATGTGGGAAGAATTGTATGTTAAACAGGCTACATTGTTAGCAGAAAAAGCAGGTAAAGAGGTAACAGAAATAGAAAAATTGAAGCAACGCTGGTTAAATCCTGAAATTGATCTTAATGAAGATGATGAATATAAAAAATTAGCTGACACAAATAAAAATCTGGAACAGGCAAGAGCCGCTTATTTGGTTGTTTCTACTGCTAAGAAGTATGACTATCAATATGAAGATAAACCGACGCTTTTCTATACGCATTACCTGAATCCCATCATGGATTTTTGCAAATCATTTCCAGATAATTTTAATAATTTAACCAATGCACAAGTAATGGTTCAAATTAATAAATTAAAAGAAATGATTTCAAATTCAGTGTTTGATGGGGTATTTGATTTTACTTTTTACAGCCAAGATTTAGTTAATCCATGGATAACTCAATTAGAATCAACGATTTCACAAGTAGAATTTATACAGCAGCCTAATTTTTCTAATGAAATATATCCTTTAGTTAAAGCATTGAAAGATAAATTAGTATCTCCTGCTGATAATATTCAGCAGCATGCGAGAGATATTAATAATTTATTAAATAAATTAGAAAAAATAATTCTTAACACCAAGCAAACTGTTTCTTTTCAAGTAAGTGGATTAAAAGCAATTGCTGCATTACGTGAGTTTGCAGCATTTGGTGCGAAAGCAGATGAAACAGGTGTGTATATTGATAAAATATTATTACAACGCTTTTTGCAAGCAATGAATGAAACATTGACCGAATTGCGTTTAACTAACCATTTTGCATTGGCAGATTGGATGGGGTGGCTCGCCTCTCGTGCTGAAATATTACAATCACATCTTCAGCAATTACCAGCGGCACAACAGCAAGATGCTTTGCAAGCTGTGCGTGCGAGTATTGAGCCGATGTTATCGGTATATCAAAAAATAATGGTGCATCCAGAAGCAAATAAAATTGAATTATTTATCAGAACATTTGCCAATGAGGTACAGCGAGAATATATAACCTGTTATCGATTAGCAAACGATATGGTCCGATATAATAAATTTGACGCAAAGGAAGAATTTTTTGCGCAAATCAAAACAAATGTTAAAAAATTCGAAGCAGCTTATTATGATGGTGATTTGATTTATCAAGCCATGATGAAAATATTGCATCAACAAAAGAATGTCAAATCAGATGACATTGCAGAAGTAGAAAGGATGATAGAACAATTTTCTGCTTTCTTATTAAATGTGACAGCAGCGCCAACCATAGAAAATTATATTAAATCATTAAATGATGAAGATGCTTTGCTGTTATGGAAACAATATATATCTATTTTGAGACATTTTCATCTTGCAAAACCAGAAGAAGCGCCTGCTTTGCATTTGTATAAACGTTTAGTTAATTTACTTACTACGAGATTATTAAGTGCCGAACAAGCGGTGATTACTCAATTTGAACATGATTTAGGAAAAGAATTTGCTGGGCTTCAAAATGGTTCCGGTAAAAGTATTTATGCAGCGGCTGCTAAACCTGGATATTATATTGAAAGTTTGCAGCAAACGGCAAATCAAGTTCATGCTAATGCCATTATTAAGCAAATAGAGAATAATTTAATTAATACGCATCCAATCGAAGGCCCAATCATGTTTGGTTTATTAACAGCATTAGTAAAAAATTCGGGAATCAATTTTGCTAAATTAAATGAAATTGAAGGGGGCGGGCAATCTTCTGCTAATAAAATATTTAGAGAAACATTAGCTAAAATACTCTCTGATGCTAAGGGAAAAATTGAATTATCCATAGAATTATCAGAACAAAATATAATGAAATTATATGGGTTTACATTGATTTATCAGCAAGCTCAATTAGTATTGGGGAGTGGTGAAACGAATGATTTAGAGAAGTTACATACGTTGACGAAAGCACAACGAGCAGAATATGACAAAAGAGAAAATAAAAAAGAAAAAATGCCTGATTACATTGAAGTGATTCAAGATATTGATGTTCGCTTAAACCATGCGGCGAGAAAACGCGAAGAATATGAAAAACGCAAAGAGTATAAGGCAAAATAAAATTTATCAAATAAGGTAACAAATAAAAATCAATCATGCTGAACTAAATTTGTCATTGCGAGGCTAGACGTGCTGTGGCAGTCTAGGATGTTTTAGCATAAAAATTAGATCTTAAACTAATAAAAACAAACGAGGAATAAAGCAATGCAGTCAGCAAAACATAGACTTAATTTCATAGTTAATCCTGACAATACTGAGTTAGTATTGTCGTCAGATTCAAAAGCTTCTAATGCAAATTCTATTACAAATCCTATAGACGTAGAACGTGATCTACGACCAGCGAATGTGCAAACGGCAACCATTTCCTCAGCTGCAGCAGAAAATGTAAATGGACAACCTGATTATCTATATGATTTTATCGCTTTAGTAGGCGTATTAAGAAATTTGCCAGACATTGGAGATTTATTTTCTATAAATGGAATTAATGATATTGTAAATACATGGTATTTAGACAATATTACTAGGAGTAATTCGGTAAAAAATTTTGGAGAAAGAATAACAAAGTTCTGTGATTATATATCAGATCAATTTTTATCTGAGTGTGTGGCCGATCAGGAAAAAATAAACGAAATAAAAATTAAAAGAAATGCACTTTTAATGGGTTCTGCAAACATCAAAATTATTCATGTTTCACCCCAAGCATGTGCATTATATAAAAATATCATGTCTATCAAAAGAAAATCGACGAGCAAAGTTCGTGACGAACAAGATGGCAACGTTTCTAAAGGAAAAAAACGTAAAACCAAATCGCCTCCGCAAAAAAAACCCACCCATACTAACAAAAACATATCAAATACTGTGTTAATAATGACTACAGACAATTTATTAATAGCTGATTTAGCAGATACGGAAGATAAAAATAACCTCAATAAACATACAGCTAACCTCGATACAGAAAATAACCCAGTTTATCGATCTTTAAATAAAAGAAAAGCTTCAGAAAAAACATTATTGGCTTTTGTTGATATGGTAGAAGCATTCAAATTAGCGACATTTTTTTCGTATGGCGAAATTTCAGAAAAAATGAATTCCGATCCTACATGGCTGAGTAAAATAATATCAGCATGGAGGCCAACACCAGGTGCCGATGGACCTCAGCGTAAAAAAATTCGCTCTTTTTGCACGCACTTATTGGATTTTTTATCGATGGCTATTTCTGACGAGGTATATATACAAATATCGTCTAAACAATTGCCGCCTATAGTAGAAAGTATGAAAAAATTTATTGAAAATATTTATCTTGATTTTATTACAGCAGCGGAAAAAAAATATATATTCTCTACACTAGAACCGGTTGCAAGCAAATTTGCGTTTAGTTTAGATTTTCTTATTCACTCAACAATGGTATTACCTGATCATTCTTTTACTGCATCAACATCTACTACAACATCTACTACATCAACATCATCGTCGAGTGTTTCTTCGGCGCCGGTTAATTTTGTTCAGTCGCTGCAATCACCACAATCATCGCCGTCATCTGCTTATTCATCAACCCATACTTTATTTGAGGGTCAGTCAGGTGCAGTTGGTCAACGTGAGGTTAATCAAAGTGATGGCGTTAAGCAGCGCATCCGAGATAATATTTTAACAAAAATATCTCAGCAGGTAGAAGAGAATAAGTTTCCTTAATAACCAGGTTTTGCATCAATTGTTTTTTGATTTTTCCAGCATGATTGCAACCGCCGCGTTTTTTGGTATATGTCCTTCCTATTTGAGGGGAGTAGATATCTTATTTTTTTAATGTTATAAGAGTAATCAATTTAATTAAAATTAAAATAAAATTGTCAATAAGATCATAAATAAAAATATCTCCGTACCCGACACATTTTTTTTGCTTTAAGAACTAAATAAAATTTAGTTAAGTATAGAGAAAATAATATAAATAATTAATATAAATAATAGGTTGTTAAAAAAACGAGGCGTAAATCAATGTTACCCAATGAAAATATGAACAAAAAACTTGAGAAAAAAAATGACTCTGATTCTGACTCTGATTTTCATTTCAATACCGATGAAGAATCGGGTGATCGGTTTTTAAAAGATGAATCTATTTGCTCTGACTCTATGCCAGAGGATGAATCTGATGAGAGCGATATTGAAAATGCTTCTGAAGCAATGGATGATGAATCCGATTTTATTATTTCAAAAAAACGCCGCTTAGGAGAAAATAAGCAGAGTTCAGCAAGTGTTGCTACGGCAGTTATACCGACAGCAGAGAGGACGGCCCGGAAAAATTCTTCTTTAGTGAAAAGTCAAATAGATAATCGGCGTCAAACAGCGGAAACACTCAATGCATTGTTTGTTAATATAGATAATTTTATCCAGCAAGAAGAAGCAATTAGATCGTTATTAGAAAAAAATAATTGGCAACCTGATACAGTTGATCGTGTATTAGAAAATAAACCATCGCTTAATAACCTCTGTTCCGAATTACAACAGATAATAAATTCTAATGCTCAATTACTTCAGTTAATGTGTTCAAATAATGCTGAGCACGATATTTTATCTACTTATAAGAGTAGAAAAAAAATAGATGTACTAAAAGATTTTATAGAGTTATGGGCTGATTTAAAAGAGATATCATCCATTGCAAAACACTTTAATGGATCTAATTTCAAGAAAGAATTTTCACAAGGATTTTCTGTAAGAAATGTTTTTAAAGAAGAAATAATTTCTGTTGAGCAATCAGAAAAATTAAAAAATGTAATAACTCTTTTTTGCGATTTCATGGCAAATGATTTTTTAGAAAAAAATATTGCTGATACTGATACATTGATTCAGTTAAAACATAAACGGAATACCCTTTTAGAAAATGTTGGTAAAGTTGAAAAAATTATTTTCTCAGCAGCTGCTAAAGAGTTATATAAAATTAGAATTAGTCTTCGTCATAAAAGATATAAAAGTGCCATTGACAATTTAGAAGCGTTAGCTAGTTCGTTAAACTTTTTAATAGATAAAATTCCTTCTGATAAGACGCTAACTTATTTTGAGAACACAGTTATTTTAATTAAGGGAACTAAAAAAAGTAAGGTAAAAAGATTGTCGTATGAGACACTCTCTCTGAAGATGTCAAAAAGTAGGACATGGTTACAAAAAATAATCAGCCAATGGAAGAAAACAAGGGAGAAAAAAACATCGAATCAAGCTACTACTACCTCACCAATCCGTCCTTCTTGTAGTGTTTTAGCCACTTTTTTGTTTGTGGTTATCGCTGATGAAGTGTATCAAAAAATATCTCCTGATCAAGTATCTGACATAGCAAAAAATATAAAAGAGTTTATTAAAAGTATTTATGCGGATTTGAATCCAGCAGAAAGAAAAAAATTTCAAGAGGTACTAGAACCAGTAAAAAATAAATTTGGATTTACTTGGAACTATCTTAATCAGGTTGATCAAGGTAAAATGTCCATTCATTTTTTACTTCCTGATTCTGCAGATGAATCACTAATAGCAAAGGAACTACCAATATCACCAACAGCTTTTTCATATATTAATAATGAAAATGAGGATGATTTATTGTCTCCATACCCGCAGATTAAGCAAATTTTATTTCAAAAGTCATTTCAGAGAAAACACCGGTCAACTTCAGAAACTGTTAAAGCTTTTTTGGAGCTGATTGATTTTTATCAGCGAGAAACGAAGAGACTTGATATAGATATTTCCAACGCAATAGCGAATAATAAGTGGTTATCAAACATAAGAATTTCATGGCGACCAAGACAAGAATGCCCAGTTAATAAGGAGATTAAACCTTTCTATGTTTTTTTAATAAAAGCTTTATTTCTTGTTACTCGGGATTACGATGAAATAAATGACAAAAAAACATGCACTGCTCATATAGAAAAATTTATTCGTTGTATTGAGCAAGCGTTGTTACCTATAGAAGGTATGCAAGATAAATTATCTATTGTATTTGCTCCCATTTTACAAAAATGGAATATTCCGCCAGCTAATATTAATAAAAATAATAATACAATGATGGTACCGCCAGTTAATTCTGTTGACGCTGTTAATAGTATTTCTACTACTACTAACTCATTAGCTATTCCTACTCAGCCTATGCAGCCTGTGCAGCCTAAATCTCCTGATCCATCTATTTATTCGTCAGCCCAGACTTTGTTTGATGCTAAAGGTGGTAATCAAAAAGTTAGTAAGCAAAATGAACTTAGGCCAGGTGTGGTTGCTCAAAGTGAAGTTGATCAAAATTCAATAAGCGGCTCACCCGAGAATCCGAGAAAAAATTTTAGCAAAAAAACTGATGAATACGGGAAGATAAAAATTTCTCACTAACCATTTTGTTCCCATTGTTTTTTTAATTTTTCCAACAACGATTGCAATTCCTGCTGACGGCCACGTTCTTTGGCAACAACGTCAGCAGGAGCTTTATCAATAAATTGTGAATTTTTTAATTTCGTTTCAATTTGCAATAAATCTTTTTCTACTTTAGCCATTTCTTTTTTTAAACGCGCCGCTTCTTCCTCTTTATTAATAAATCCTGCCATGGGAATAAATATTTCTAATTCGCCGACAAACGCGGAAGCAGAAGGTGGTGGCGTATCGTTGGCATTTAACCACGTCATGTTTTCTAATTTTGCGAGCGCCATTAATAAATGTTGATGTGTCATCACATTATTTTTATCCAATGCCGCTCCTTTACGCAACAAAATCGGTAATAATTTTCCGGGTGCAATATTCATTTCACTGCGTATGGTACGTATCGCAATAATAATTTGTTTGATCCACGTCAATTCTTTTTCTGCCACTTCATTCATTTTTTCCACAGCAACGACTGGATAAGGTTGCAACATAATACTTGCGCCTTGTTTGCCAGCAAGTGGCGCAACCCGTTGCCAAATTTCTTCAGTAATAAACGGCATGATGGGATGCAATAAACGCAACAATGTTTCTAACACCAACACTAATGTATGTCGCGTACCACGCAACATCGCTGGCGTACTGGTCGCCGCCGTTAAAATCGGTTTCGATAATTCCAAATACCAATCGCAAAATTCATTCCAGGTGAAATCGTAAAGTGTTTGCGCCAGAAAATCGAAACGATAATTTGCAATTGCTTTTTCTACTTCAGCAATGGTTTTTTGTAATTGCGATAGAATCCATTGATCTGCGAGCGACAATGTCATCTCATTTATTGGCGCATTTGTTTGCGAATTTATTAGCGAATTATTTACCTCTTCACCTAGATTCATCATTACATAACGCGAGGCATTCCATAATTTATTGCAAAAATTGCGATAGCCACCTAAACGTTGCGTATCAAAACGAATTTCACGTGTGTAAGATGCCATCGCACAAAACGTAAAACGCAATGCATCAGTACCATATGCGGGAATGCCTTCAGGAAATTCTTTGCGCGTTGCTTTTTCAATTTTTTGCGCCATTGCCGGTTGCATTAAACCATAAACACGTTTTTCTATGAGTGCATCCAATTGAATTCCATCGATCAAATCAATTGGATCTAACACATTGCCTTTGGTTTTCGACATTTTATGACCTTCAGCATCGCGAATTAAACCAGTGATATATACATCACGAAATGGAATTTGATCAGTAAATTTCAAACTCATCATGATCATGCGTGCGACCCAAAAGAAAATAATATCAAAACCGGTCACTAACGTATTAGTTGGAAAAAATGTTTTTAAATCTAATGTTTTTTTCGGCCAACCCAATGAAGACAACGGCCATAAGCTCGATGAAAACCAGGTATCTAATACATCTTCATCTTGTTTGAGTGCCATATTTGCTGCGAGATAGTTGCGTGCGCGCACATCAATTTCATCATGACCCACATACGCTTTGCCAGCATCATCGTACCAAACAGGAATGCGATGTCCCCACCAT